>Ga0207106_1001_pt1 | contig 121941 bp, 106 predicted proteins | sample Alteio_BWMinHeat_78_FD_153535 | JGI IMG/M metagenome (GOLD analysis project Ga0207106, IMG submission 153535) | Enriched cells from forest soil in Barre Woods Harvard Forest LTER site, Petersham, Massachusetts, United States -... | ecosystem: Environmental > Terrestrial > Soil > Temperate forest...
TTAGTTCCTTCAGCTTTTGGTCAAGTACCGCAAGCCGCAGCTTTCTTGGTACGTCCACGAATGTGAAGTAAACAAAGTTTTCAGGATTATCACCTGCCTTAAGTCCGTTAACGATAATCTTGATTGACGCTTATCCCATCGAATTTTTATGTCAAATTTTATGCAAATAAAAGAGCTTGAAATTCAAGCTCCTGCTGCTGGACTTGAACCAGCGACCCTCTGATTAACAGTCAGATGCTCTAACCAACTGAGCTAAGCAGGAATGAAATAAGAACTTTTGTATTTCCCAAGTGGCCCCCTCTGATTAATCCCGCACGTGCGGGACTCTAACCAACTGAGCTAAGCAGGACTGTGACCGCCGAAGCTTAAGCGAAGGCGGTATTTGTTTGGGGCAGCAAAAATAGGAATTTTCCTTTTTTAGATTGAATGTAGTTTAAAATAAATTCCAAAAGACTGAACCCCTTTTCCATACTTCAAAAGGACTATTAAAAATGCACTTCTTTGTATGGGTACCTTATCTTGTATAAGGTTCTTACCTTGTCAAGAATTTTTTTTCGAAGATCATCAAGATTCCTTTTTTCGATAGCTGAAATAAAAACTGCATTGCCATTGGTTTCTCTTTGCCACTTTTCTTCCAGGTCATTTAATATTTCTCTTTTTGTACTTGTCTCAAGCCATTCATCAAACGTTTTTTCTTCGTAAAGATCCATTTTATTGAAAATGGTCAGGATCGGTTTGTCAAAAGCATTTATTTCCTGTAAAGTTTTGTTTACTGTCCCCATTTGCTCCTCGTAAGCAGGATGTGAAATATCAACCACGTGCAAAAGAATATCGGCTTCCCTCACTTCGTCAAGCGTACTTTTAAAACTCTCCACCAAATGATGTGGCAATTTGCGGATAAAACCAACGGTGTCACTTAATAAAAACGGCGTGTTTTCAAATACTACTTTACCTGTTGTGGTATCCAGTGTGGCAAACAATTTATTTTCAGCAAATACATTTCGCTTGCTCAGCAAATTCATCAATGTCGATTTGCCGACATTTGTATAACCAACCAGGGCAGCACGAATAAACTCTCCCCTTTCCTTTCTTTGAGTGGAAGATTGCTTGTCAATTATAGCCAAACGTTTTCTTAACAGGGAAATTTTATCGCGAACAATACGCCGGTCAGTTTCTATTTCCGTTTCACCTGGACCCCTTGTACCAATTCCTCCGCCAAGCCTTTCAAGATGTTTCCACATCCCTCGCAGGCGCGGCAACAGATATTGATATTGTGCTAATTCAACCTGGGTCTTCGCCTGGGCTGTTTTGGCCCTCCGCGCAAAAATATCGAGGATCAGATCGGAGCGATCGATGGTTTTTACATCCAGGGATTTTTCAATATTTGAAATTTGTGAACCATTCAATTCATCATCAAAAATGATGATCCGGATATTTTTTCCCTGGATATATCTTTTGATTTCTTCAAGCTTGCCTTTGCCAATAAATGTTCTGCTATCGGGGTGAGTAAGTTTTTGAGTGAATCGTTTTACAGCGATGGCTCCTGCTGTTTCAGCCAAAAAGGCAAGTTCATCAAGATATTCCTGTAATTGTTGTTCTGTTTGATCTTTGTGCACCAGGCCCACCAATACAGCCTTTTCTTCCTTATGAATAATTTTTTTCTTTTCTATCACGGATTGTCAGGATTAACACAAATAGTAAGCGAAAGTAAAAGTAAATAGGATTACACAGATATTTTGTATACGCTTACAGGCAAAAACCATCTGTGAAATCTTTTAAAATCCATTAATCCGCGATCAAAGACCACTTAGCGTTAGCCCAATTGTATACGGACGTACATCGTGTCCGAGCCCTTGTTTGAAAACGGTATTTATTTGATAAGTTCCGAATATACTAAACACTCCATAGCCAATTCTTGCAGTGGCTGCAAACCGGCTTGAATTAAAAAAACGTTTGCTGGTTTGTTTTTCTGTATATGCGAGCAATGTAGTTCCCGTTGAGCTTTGCCAGGTTTTTCCTTTCGTGTGTGCGTCTAATAAAATGCCGGCTTTTATACCAAGAGCAGCTTTAAAGCTTTTATTGGGCGTTTCGGGATGTGAGCTGAAACGTAATTCAAGAGGTGCTTCAAGAATAGCAGTTGCCAACTTATATTTTTTAAAATGAGTGGTATCGGAAAGGTCCTGGAATTGTAAATAAGTCGTTGCATCCTTTATCCCCAAATAAGTTTTATTAAAATAAATATTATCGGTTCCTATACCGGCACCAATTCCAACGCTTAGATGTGGGTTCGATTTAAAAGGAAGGTCAAACATGAAATACACATTAAAACTCCTGGATAAACCTGTTGTGTGAATGGAATCCGATCGGCCTGCCCAGTTTGTAACTCCAAGCTGGAGAAGAAAATGATCATTGGCGCGCCCGTTTAAATTTATTGTTTTTTTTGAACCCGATCTTGTACTGTCCTGCGCAAAAATTGATGTTACGAATAAACAGAAGGCGAACAAAAAAGTAATTTTCTTCATAAGTTTTTATCTAAGGAACAAATGTATTTTCATCCCGGTTAATAAAAGGTTAAAGAACCCTGCGACAAAAAAATGCGGAAAACCTTTCCGCATTGCTGTGGACCCTGTTGGGATCGAACCAACGACCTACAGATTATGAGTCTGCCGCTCTAACCGACTGAGCTAAGGGTCCTGAGCTTTTGCTCTTACGAGCGGCAAAAATAGAAAATTTAGGAAGATAGAATTGAATTATTTGATCTCTTCAAAATCGATATATTCATCACCCGCGTTCTTACCCGGTCCATCGGATGATTGAGCTTGTTGCGAAGATGAATATTGTCTTTCATTTTGTGATTTATTCATCTGCTCGTGCATTTCGCGAAATCTTTTTTTTACCTGTTGAGTGGCCTTGAATACCGGTACAAGAAAATTGAAAATAAATTGATATGCGAGGTACACCAGGAAAATATCTAATAGTACTCTAAATACCATACTGCAAGGTACATAGATGACGACTTACAAAATAATTGACCTGTTTCTTTATCGAAATCTTAACCTGCTGAAAACCTTTTCAGATTTGGATTGTAAAACACATTTCCCTTACCTTTGCAGTGGCAAAAGACGATAGAAGGGAACGACACCGTTCCCTTCTTTATTTTCCCTAATGAATATAGAGTCGCAAATACAGGTCATAGAGCAAAAAGTTATAGAATTGATCAGACAGGACCCTGAGAGCTTCCTGGTGGAAATAAAAATAAAACCGGGAAATAACGTAAAAATTTTTATAGATGCCGATCATGGTGTGAGCATCGAAAAATTGACACAATATCACCGTATCCTGTATAAACAGATAGCAGAAAGTGGTCTTTTTTTCAACAATGATTTTTCTTTGGAAGTTTCTTCGGCGGGATTGGATGAGCCGCTTAAACTGCACAGGCAATATATAAAAAATATAGGCCGTTATGTGGAAGTGGTATTAAAGAATGGGATTAAATGGGATGGAAAATTAGTTAATGCGACAGGCAATGAAATTGTAGTTGAAGAGGAAAGAGGGAATAAAAAAAATAAAGAATTGATTTTACATAATGTTCTTTTTGATGATATTAAAACAACAAAAATTCAAATAAAGTTTTAAAAAGTTTCGGACAAGACCGCAACTAAAATTAAGATTATGGCAAGTATAAATCTGATCGAGGCATTCCAGGAATTCAAGGATGCTGAAAATATCGATCGCCCCACAATGATGAAAGTGGTCGAGGATGTGTTTAAGACATTGCTTCGCAAAAAATTTGGCAGCGATGAAAATTTTGACGTGATCGTTAATGCTGAAAAAGGAGATCTCGAGATTATTCGACGCCGGATGATCGTGGAAGACGGGCAAGTAGAAGATCCTTTGGCACAAATAGCATACAAAGATGCAGTTAAGATCGAACCGGATTTTGAAGTGGGTGAAGAAGTCTATGAAGAAATCGATCTCTATGACTTTGGCCGCAGGGCTATTTTAGCAGCCAAACAGACTTTAGCAAGTCGCATCAGCGATCTGAAGAAAAATGTATTAGCAAAAAAGTATTCTGAACGAATTGGTGAGATCATTAATGCAGAAGTTTACCAGGTTTGGAAAAAAGAAATATTGCTGCTGGATGAAGAAGGCAATGAATTAATTTTACCCAAGAGTGAGCAGATCCCACAAGATTATTTTAAGAAGGGAGAAACGATTCGTGCAGTAGTGAAAAAGGTGGACATGAAAAATAACACCCCGGTTATTATTCTATCACGTACATCACCCGAATTTCTTGCCAAACTGCTGGAAATAGAGGTCCCCGAAATATTCGATGGCCTGATTGTAATTAAAAAAATTGTTCGTGACCCGGGAGAAAGAGCCAAAGTAGCTGTTGAATCCTATGATGACCGCATTGATCCGGTGGGTGCCTGTGTTGGCATGAAAGGAAGCCGTATTCATGGTATAGTGCGCGAATTGAAAAATGAAAACATTGATGTGATCAATTGGACCAATAATACCCAACTGCTGATTCAAAGGTCGTTAACCCCTGCCAAAATAACTTCTATGGAGCTGGATAATGAAAACAGGCATGCTGATGTTTATTTAAAACCCGACCAGGTTTCATTGGCGATTGGCCGGCGCGGGGTAAACATAAAACTGGCCTGTGAATTGACAACATATGACATTGATGTTTATCGTGACAATGAGGGTGAAGTGGAAGAATTTGATATTGACCTGGATGAATTCAGTGATGAAATTGAAGGCTGGGTTATTGACGAATTAAAACGTATCGGCTGTGACACTGCCCGCAGTGTACTTGACCTTACCACGGAAGAATTGGAACGTAGAACTGACCTGGAAAAAGAAACAATAAATGAACTAAGAAAGGTGCTTGAAGAAGAATTCCAGAAGGGATAATGACGTGAATCGTGAAACGTGAGTTGGTAAATTTCATAACTGACAATTGACAACTCACACTTGCAGTAGACGGTTAAATAAAAGTATATTACAGTCATGAAGACTGTTGACTAAAAAAATCGAATGGCAGAATTAAAATTACCGAGGTTATTAGGAGCAGCAAAAGAGTTCAATATTGGGCAGGATACTCTTATTGACTACTTAGAGAACAAAGGTTTCAATGATTTGAAACCGACCTCTAAATTGACGGAAGAAATGTACCGTGCTCTCCAACAGGAATTTCAAAGTGATAAAGCAGCGAAAATAAAAAGCGATCTTGTTGATCTGCCCAAGGGAACAGTGGCCGAAGCAAAGAAGAAAAAAGATGAAGAGGAAGTTATTTTCAAAAAGGAAGAAAGGAAGCCTGCAAAGAAAGAAGAGCCTAAACAGGAAGTAATACCACCACCACCTGTTGAGCAGGAAGCACCAGTACAGGCCATAGAGGAGAAGGAAATCATAAAAGTTGAAGCACCGGAAATTGAGGGCCCAAAGGTATTAGACAAAATAGATCTTTCTTCAATCGATTCATCTACCCGTCCTAAAAAAGGAGCTAAGAAAAAAACTGAAAAAGAACAATCAGCAGAAGAAATAAGACCGGTGGCAAAAAAGAAGACGAAAAAAGAAGAAACAGCAGAGGAGAGCCCGGTGACCAAAATCGAAAAATCTGAAGAATTAGTAACATCTGAAGAAGATGCCGAAGCACCCCAGGTTATTGAAAATATTAAGGCTCAAAAAATAGAAGGCCCGAAAATTCTTGGCAAAATTGATCTTCCCGTAGATAATGATACAAGACCTAAAAAAGAAGAAAAAAGAAAACGCAAGCGTATTCCGATTGAAAAGAAAGAAGTTAAAAGAGAAGGTTTATTTAAAGACAGGAGAGATGGACCTCCCAGCAAAGGTGTAGGTCAATTTAGTCGTGATAACAGGCCGGGAGACAGAAGAGGCGGTGGTAGTGGTAGACGTGACATCAGGAGAAGGGAAGATAAGGAAATTGATCAAAAAGAGATTCAGGAAAAGATCAGGGAAACCCAGGCTAAATTATCCGGTGGTGCCAACCGCGGCAAAAATCTGAAAGCAAAACTTCGCCGTGAAAAAAGACAGGAGATGGCTGAGGCATTGGGTGAAGCCGCAGAAGACAATAAACTTCATGTAACGGAATTTATCAGTGTAAGCGAATTAGCCAACCTGATGGATGTAAGTTTTGCTGATGTTATCAGCAAGTGTATGGGTCTCGGTATTATGGTTTCTATTAATCAGCGCCTCGATGCGGAAGTAATTGAACTGGTAGCGAGTGAATTTGGATACGATGTCGAGTTTATTGATATGGAAAAGCAAATGGAGATGGAGGAGGTTGAAGAAGACGAGGATGTAGAAGATGAGTTGAAACCACGTTCTCCAATTGTAACAATCATGGGACACGTTGACCATGGAAAGACTTCCTTACTTGACTATATCAGGAGTGCAAACGTTGTTGCAGGCGAAGCAGGAGGTATAACTCAGCATATCGGAGCATACCAGGTAGAATTGCCAAACGGAAAGGAAATCACCTTTCTTGATACACCCGGCCATGAAGCATTTACTGCAATGCGTGCAAGAGGTGCAAAGATCACAGATATAGCAGTGATCGTAATTGCTGCAGATGATGCAGTGATGCCGCAAACACGGGAAGCTATCAGTCATGCACAAGCGGCCGGAGTACCTATGATTTTTGCGATCAATAAAATTGATAAGGAAGGAGCTAATCCGCAAAAAATTTATGAGCAGCTTTCTCAAATGAATTTATTAGTTGAGGAATGGGGTGGTAAATATCAGAGCCAGGAAATTTCTGCAAAAAAAGGATTGAATGTAGACCAGCTTCTTGAAAAAATATTATTGGAAGCCGAGTTGCTTGAATTAAAAGCAAATCCTGATCGGGAAGCTAATGGCAGCATTATTGAAGCTTCATTGGATAAAGGCCGGGGATATGTTGCTACATCACTTGTGCAAAATGGAACGTTGAAAATAGGTGATATTGTTGTTTCGGGTCAGCATTTTGGAAGAGTAAAGGCAATGTTCAATGAAAGAAACAAAAAAATGGACGAAGCAGGTCCTTCTGCTCCTGCCTTAATATTGGGATTGAATGGTGCGCCACAGGCAGGTGAAAAGTTCAAAGTGTATGATGATGAGGCCGAAGCGAAGGAAATTGCATATAAAAGAGCGCAGATACTTCGTGAACAAGGCATTCGAACCAAGAAGCATATTACATTGGATGAAATTGGCCGCCGCCTTGCTTTAGGAAATTTCAAAGAACTGAATGTAATTATTAAAGGTGACGTGGATGGTTCGGTTGAAGCGTTAAGCGACTCATTGCAAAAATTATCTACAGAAGAAATTGTAGTGAAGGTGATTCATAAAGCAGTGGGACAGATTACTGAAAGCGACGTCACACTTGCTAATGCTTCTGATGCGATTATCATTGGATTCAATGTGCGACCATCACTGCAAGCTTCGAGACTTGCAGAACAGGAAGCCATTCAAATAAGACACTATTCCATTATTTATAATGCGATTGACGAAATCAAGAGCGCCATGGAAGGTATGCTTGAACCGAAAATGCAGGAAAAGATTGTGGCGAATGTAGAAGTAAGAGAGGTTTACAAATTTGATAAGGCTACTGTAGCAGGATGTTACGTAATGGATGGAAAAATAAAACGTGATTCTAAAATCCGGCTGATCCGGGATGGCATTGTGACTTATCCTACGGGTGAAGGTGCCAGTGCAGAATTAGGTTCTTTAAAGAGATTTAAAGATGACGTAAAAGAAGTTCAATCAGGAATGGAATGTGGTCTTACGATAAAAAATTATAATGACATTAAGGTAGGGGATGTTGTTGAAGCGTATGAGATTGAAGAGATCAAGAGAACTTTATAAGGCACAAGGTTCAAGGTACAAGAACAAGAGCTTCACAACAAACTTTTGTTAATTAATCAGAAACTATCCGCCTCTTATCGGATGGTTTTTACTTTTGAATACGGACACATTTTTATGAAAAAATATTTTTTTCTTTTTATAGCCATTTTCCCGGCAGCGATCCTGTTAGCGCAAGCTGGCACGCAGGCAAAAAAAATTGTAGCAGATAGAATTGCGGCAGTTGTCGGCGATCGCATCATTATGTATTCTGATATTAGGAACACGATAGCAGATTATGTGCGCCAGGGAGTAGAAGTGCCGGATAATGCCGAATGCCTGATCCTGGACCAGGCAATTCTTTCCAAAGTATTAATGCAGCAGGCAGAAAAAGATTCATTGCCTGTAACTGATGATGAAGTAGACGCGGAGCTGGATCTTAGAGTCAGGGACTTTGTGAGAATGTATGGGTCAGAAAAAGCGGTTGAAGAGTTAGCCGGAAAAAGTATTTACCAGATAAAGGAAGATGCAAAAGAATCGGTGAAAGAAAAAAAGCTGGCGGAAGCGATGCAGAAAAAGATTGTTGAAAACATAAAGATCACGCCTACAGAAGTAAAATTTTTCTTTGACCGCATTCCTAAAGATAGTTTGCCTTTTTATGAATCTGAGCTTGAAGTGGGACAAATCGTTGTTTATCCACAGGCATCGAGGGACCTGGAGAAATATGTTATTGATGAATTAAATCATTACAAGCAATTGATTGAATCCAAATCATCAACTTTTGAGCAGATGGCCAAGCTTCACTCAGAAGATCCTGCCAGTAAAGATCGTGGAGGTCAGTACGAGATAAATCGGAAGGATAAGAGCTGGGACCCTTCGTTTATGGCTGCTGCTTTTCGGTTAAAGGATGGAGAGATCTCACCGGTCGTAAAAACAAAATTCGGATATCATATTATTCAGATGGTAGAACGAAATGGTGATGAAGCGATCATTCGTCATATACTTCGTGTTGCACCTATCACCGATGAGGAAACAAATTCATCTATCGCTAAACTGGATTCAGTGCGGGCTAAGATTATTGCAGGCACTTTAAATTTTAACCAGGCTGCTTTGAAATACAGCGAAGACGATCAGTCAAAATTTGCGGGCCCGTTCTTTACTGGGCGGGACGGGTCGACTTATGTAAACATTGATGAATTGGATAAAGATATAGTAGCTATGCTTGGCAAGTTGAAAATGGGTGAAATATCACAGCCCACACCATTTACAGATCAGCAACGAAGCAAAAAAGGAGTACGAATAGTTTATCTCAAATCGAGATCACAGCCTCACCGGATGAATTTGAAAGATGATTACAACAAAATAGCACAGCTTGCTTTGGAAGAAAAGAAAGCTAAAGCAATGGATAAATGGTTAGTAACCAAGATGCCGACTTACTATATTATGATCGCCGATAATTACAGTGCCGACTGTTTGAATATGCAGAAATACATATCCAAAAAATCATTTTAACGCCGATAATTTTGACGTGAAACGTGAGGCGTCAGACGTGGGTTTCTGCCTCACGTTTGAAGTTATAGCCCATCGTTTAAACGATGGGCTATAACTTCAGCAGCATTTATTACTAATTAAAAATTTTTCAAATAGTTTCATTCAAATTATTGCCCAGGCATCATTGCCCAATTCTTTTCTAAGAATTTTTTGAACCCATAGCAATCTCATAACTTTGCGACTTCTTTTTACGAAATTCTTACAATGAGCGACCCGATCAAACACGAATGTGGTCTTGCATTTATCCGTTTACGTAAGCCCTTTTCGTACTACCAGCAGAAATACGGGACAGTAATGTGGGGGTTAAATAAATTATACCTTCTCATGGAAAAGCAACATAACCGGGGCCAGGATGGAGCCGGTGTAGCTGCTGTAAAAATGAGTGTCGAGCCCGGGTATCCGTTTTTACATCGTATTCGAAGTACCGCTACGCAGGCAATAGCAGATGTGTTCAGACAAATTGGCGAAGAGGTGAATGAATTAGAAAAGTTTAACCCTGATATTAAAAAATATCCGGGTTTAATGAAAGGTCACCTCAAATTCATGGGTGAATTATTGCTCGGGCATCTCCGTTATGGCACACAGGGAAAAAACAATGTTGAATTTTGCCACCCATTCATAAAAAGACATACAATCCCTGCACGTAATCTCGCTCTTGCCGGAAATTTCAATCTTGTAAACACTGATGAATTATTTGCACTCGTGAATATCGATCCGGGGGAATTTCAAAAACAAAGTGACCTGGCCGCGATGATGGAAGTTATTTATCATTTTTTGGTAAATGAAGATGAGGCTCACCCGGAACAAACAAACATAAAATCTATTCTCAAAAAAGCGCTGCCTTTATTTGATGGCGGTTTTCATGTAGGCGGAGTTACCGGTAATGGTGTTGGATTTGTTTTTCGCGATGCTCATGGTATTCGCCCTTCCTATTATTATTATAACGATGAGGTGGCAGTAGCTGCATCAGAGCGGGCTGCTATCCGTACTGCATTTAACGTCGGCGAGAACGAAGTGAGGGAGTTAATGCCAGGCCAGGCTATGATCGTGAACCAGGATGGAGAAATTGAAATTGCACAAATCCTTGAACCAAAAGAAAGAAAGGCCTGCAGCTTTGAAAGAATTTATTTTTCAAGAGGTAGTGATGAAAAAATTTATAATGAACGTAAGGCATTGGGATATCATTTGAGTAAACAGGTTTTGGAAGCTATCGATTTTGACCTGAAGAATACAATTTTTTCTTTTATTCCAAATACAGCAGAGGTAGCATTTTACGGGTTGATTAAAGGTTGCGAGGATTATTTGAATAAAATCAAAGTGGAACGTATATCATCATGGAGTATTGTAGATCCTGAAAAACTTTATGAGATGATCAATCGAAAAATCCGGATGGAAAAGATCGCGATCAAGGATGTAAAGATGCGAACCTTTATTACAGAAGATGCCGGCAGGAGCGAAATGGTTCAGCATGTTTATGATATCACGTACGGAACTGTCCGCAAGGGTATCGATACGCTGGTTGTTATTGATGATTCCATTGTAAGAGGAACTACTTTAAAAGAAAGCATTATCCGTATGCTTGCAAGATTGGAACCAAAAAAGATCATCATAGTCTCCTCATCTCCCCAAATACGTTATCCCGATTGTTATGGCATTGATATGAGTAAGATGGGCGAATTTATTGCCTTTAATGCGGCGGTGGAGTTGATGAGGGAAAAAGGAAAATTAAATTGCCTGAAAGAGTTATTGGAAAAATGCAAAGAACTTCAGCGCAACAACCAGCTGCATACCGAAAACGTTGTTCAGCATGTGTACAAATCCTTTACTACTGAGCAAATTTCAGCTAAGATCGCAGAACTCATCACTTCAAAAGAGATCAGGATACCTGTCGAAGTTATTTTCCAGAGCATAGAAACATTGCATCAATCCTGCCCTAATAACCTTGGTGATTGGTATTTCACCGGCAACTACCCGACTCCCGGGGGTAATAGAGTTGTGAACAGAGCTTTTATCAATTATATGGAAGGGAAGAATATAAGAGGGTATTGATACATTTTTTCCCGGTCAGTATGGCTTGTGCTTTGCATTATCTGCATAAAACTTATGCCGGAAGGGCCTTCCATTGTGATATTAAAAGAACTGGTGCAGGAATTCAAAAAGGGAAAAGTATTAAAAATCGGCGGAAATACTAAGGTTGATTTAAGCAGTTTAACAAATCAAAAGATTATTGACTTTAAAAGTTTTGGGAAAAATTTTTTCATCTGTTTTAAGGCTGCTTCTATAAAAATTCATTTCATGTTATTTGGTTCTTACCTGATAAATGAAAGAAAGCAAACCCCTTCAAGGTTGAGTCTCTATTTTCAAAAAGGGGAATTGAATTTTTATGCCTGCTCGGTAAAGCTAATTGAAGATGATCTTGATAAGATCTATGATTTGAGTGCTGATGTAATGAATGAAAACTGGGATGCTGCAAAAGCAAGAAGAAAACTAAAGAAAATTCCCAGGACGCTTGTATGCGACGCATTATTAGATCAAAGTATTTTTGCCGGTGTTGGAAATATTATTAAAAACGAGGTCCTTTTTCGGATTAAGTTACATCCAAGAACAAGAATCGGTGATCTTCCTTCAAAAAAATTAACTGAACTAATAAAAGAAGCCCGTCAGTATAGTTTTGATTTTTTAGATTGGAAAAAGCAATATGTGTTGAAAAAGCACTGGCTCGTACATACAAAAAAAATTTGCCCAAGAGATGGTTCAGCCATCACGAAAGAGTATCTTGGAAAAACAAACCGGAGAACTTTTTTCTGCAGTAGTTGCCAGGTGTTATATTCAAAATAAAATTTGATCGCGGCCCGGATAAGGGGCTTGTTAACTTGTGTTTCAGAAGAAATTTCAATCTCTCAGAGTTTTGTCAGCCGAATGTTGAAGTCTCTGGGATGCCTCCTTCGTCGGCATGACAAGCTCACGATAGATTGAAATTATCTTTGTAACTGGAATTCAAATTAGCGTTTCAATTTCAACAGTAAGTTTTTTACACCGACTTATAATGTTTTTTAGTCTCTCTCAGACTGTTGTCAGGCCTCTTTGGTTCTTCCATACACGCTGCTGAGGAATCTCGGACTTTACAGAGTTTGAGATTCCGATCAGCCTTCAGCGAATTAAAAGACAAGCCTTATGTGATTTAAGATTACTCTTTGTTTACCGCTTTATGATTTTATTTAGTCGGACAAGTAGAAGCTGCCTTTATTTACTCATATCTCAATGCTTCAATAGGATCAAGCCTCGAAGCCTTTTGTGCAGGGTAATAACCAAAGAAAATTCCTGTGATCGCACAAACTACAAAAGATAGAACAATAGAAGGCTCGGAAACTAAAGTAGGCCATGATAAAAAAACACTTATCAACTTTGAGGCAAGCAAACCAAACACTATGCCCAACAAGCCGCCAGTGATGCTGATAACAATCGCTTCTATTAAGAATTGCATGAGAATATCTATTCCCCTTGCACCAATTGACATGCGTAAACCGATTTCTTTTGTACGTTCAGTAACTGATACGTACATAATGTTCATGATCCCGATGCCGCCGACCAATAAAGAAATACCTGCTATTGCAGCTAACAATACTGTTAACAATTGACTTGTTGAACTGAAGGTACTGATCAATTCTGCCTGCGTTCGAACAGTAAAATCATCCTGTTCATTATTGGTTAGTCTATGTGATGTACGAAGTATTTGACTTAGCTCATGGGTTGCAGGCACGGAAGTTTCTGAAGTTGTAGAAGAGGCATAGATTGTCTGGATATATGGAATAGCTAAAATTCTTTTTTGTACTGTCGAGTACGGTGCCAAAAGAATATCATCCTGGTCCTGGCCGAAAGCATTTTCTCCTTTTTGCTGTAACACACCAATTATTTTGAAAGGAATTTTATTGAAACGAATTATTTTTCCCACCGGGTAATCACCAGGCACAAAAATATTATCGACAACTGTTTGTCCTACCAGGCAAACTTTTGCCGCACCCTTTACATCTTCATCGCCAAAAGAAACTCCTTCCTTCAGCGGCCAGTTGCGAATGGTAAGAAAGTCAGGACTTACTCCCTGCATAGTCGTGGGCCAGTTAAGTGCTCCGTTAATGGCCTGACCACGCCCCTGCACTGCCGGTGATACTGCATTTACATATTGTGCCTGCGATTGTATTGCCTTTATATCATCAAGCGTAAGACTTTGAACAGTGCTTACATCTAACCGTGCACCTCCGCCCGGTGTTTGATTACTATTCGGGCGGATGGTGATCATATTTGATCCCATGCTCGATAATTGATCCTGGATACTTTTTTTTGATCCCTGGCCAATAGCCACCATTGCAATCACAGCGCCTACACCGATAATAATACCCAGCATAGTAAGAAATGCGCGAAGTTTATTTCGTTGTAATGCTCTTATTGCAATGCGTATGAGATTTATGATCTTCATTTTAATAGTCTTCAGTTACAGGTAGTGCTGCAATTACTTCCTTTGCTGATCGAATATTTTCGTTCTTACTATCCTTAATTACTTTTCCATCTTTCAATGTTATTGTTCTGCTGCTGAAAGAAGCAATATCCGGCTCATGTGTAACAAATACAATTGTTCTTCCCTGTTTATTCAATTCCTGGAATAACGCCATGATCTCATAAGAAGTTCGTGAATCAAGATTACCGGTTGCTTCATCTGCAAGGATCATCACCGGTTCATTTACCAGAGCCCTTGCAATCGCTACGCGTTGCTGTTGACCACCTGATAACTGGTTTGGCAAATGATCAAGCCTGTCAGAAAGCCGTACAGCTTCCAGCGCTTTTATAGCCATTTGATGACGTTGTGAAGTTGAAATTGTAGAATTATATAATAAGGGAAGCTCAACATTTTCAATTGCAGATGTTCTTGCTAATAAATTATAAGACTGGAATACGAAACCAATTTTTCGATTTCTCAATTGTGCCAATTCATTTCTTGAGAGTTTTTTTATATCAACATTATCCAGCAGGTAAGTTCCAATTGTCGGTTTATCAAGACAACCCAAAATATTCAACAAGGTTGTTTTACCTGAACCACTACTTCCCATAATCGTAACAAACTCTCCCTGCTCCACGGAAAAAGAAACTCCTTTCAATGCTCTTACTATTTCAGAGCCCATCATAAATTCCCTTTTCAGATCATGTATTTCCAATATTTTGCTGGCCATAATTTATTCCCGGTTATGAAAAATTTATTGGTTTTGTACCATTAAAACTTTTTATTGAGATGGTCGATTTCCTCCTCCGCTAGCTCCGGTTGGACGGGTATTTCCCTGCCCGCTTCTACGCGGTGGCATAAACGGACTCCGTTGAGTAGAATTTTGAGCTCCTTTTGTTGTTGTTTGTTGTACTCCATCCACTACTTCGTCGGCCGGAGTTAACCCGCTCAACACCTGTACCTGTGTTCCATCTTCCATTCCTATTCTTATAAAACGTTTTGTAAGTGTGCTTCCATTTAACAACCATACTGATGCCCTTTTTAAATTGCTTGTATCCTTTACCAAAGAATCAGGTTTATTTTTATGATCACTTCTCTTTGGTTTGACATTCATATCCGGACCATTTGCTGTTAGCTGGCCTGTTGTTTTTGTTTGTTGATCTGCAATTTTATATTTCAACATAATTGTTGAATCGGGTTTGAATTTGGTAGCTCTTGCTGAAATAAGTAAGGTATTACTGTCTTCTTTTGTATATATAGTAATATTGGCTGTCATGCCGGGTTTTAGTTTTAATTCATCATTCGGTGCATTAATAATAGTGGTATATGTCACAACGTTTGATGAAACGAATGGCTGTAAACGAATTTCAAGTAAAGTACCGGTGAAAACGTCATCGGGAAATGCATCTACAGAAAATGTTGACTCCTGTCCTTTTGTTACATTGCCAATATCTGCTTCATCCACAGCAGCCCTTACCTGCATTTGTGTAAGATCTTTTGCTATGCTGAATAAAGTAGGCGTATTAAAACTGGCAGCGACTGTTTGTCCTTCGCTTACATTTCGTGAAAGAATAGTTCCATCAATGGGTGAATAAACATTTGCAAGAGAAAGATTTTTTTGCGCAGCCTGCAATTGTGATTGAGCTGACTTAACATTTGCTTCTGCTACTTTATATCCATTTTGGGCGGTTTCCAGATCGGCCTTACTTATAGCCCCCGCTTTATATAATTCTGATTGCCGGTTGAAGTTACTTTGCTGATAAGTTTGCTGGCTTTGTGCCTGCTGCAATGTTCCTACGATCTGTTGTACCTGTGCATTTAGAATTGTTTTATCTAATTCTGCCAATAGTTGCCCCTTTTTTACTTTCGAATTAAAATCAACATACACTTTACTAATAGTTCCTGAAACCTGGGTTCCGACAGCAACAGTATCTACGGGTTGTATTGTACCTGTGGCTGTAACTGTATTCGCAATATATCCATACTGCGGTTTTTCGGTGGCTAAAACTAATTGCGGACTTCTTCGCTTTATTATCCAGATCACCGCTAATAATGCCGCTATTAAAACAATGCAGAACCAAATTATCCTTTTTCGTTTTTTCATATCACTTCTTTTATCTATAATGTTATGGGCTGCCCCATATAGAATTCATAAATTTTTGTGTTAAGGACAGAATTATATTTTGCCTGAGTAAAATTTTGTAATGATTGTATGTACAGGTTTCTTTGTACAAGAAGATCAACGGTATTAATTGCTCCAAACTTCAATTGTTCTAATGAAATATTATATGCTTCACGGTTAGCCTGTAATTCTGTGTCAGCACTTTTGTATTGAGCCTGGGCATTCAGCACTGAGAGGTACGCTTGTTCTATTTGCTGGTTTAAAACGGTTTTAGTTTGTTCTAATGTTAGCTTTGCCTGATCGGTTAAAATCTTCGATCGCTCAATATTTGTTTTGGTAATTCGGTTATTAAAAATCGGAACCGCTAATGTAGCGCCGAGCCGCTGATAAAGATTATTGTTTATCTGGTTAAAATATTTTACACTCTGGTTATCCGAATAGCCTGTTGAAATGGATCCTCCAATATTGATCGATGGTTTATAGCCTGCCCTTGCTTTTTGCAATTCAGCTTCTGCAATTTGGATCTGTGTTTCATTGTATTGTATCTCAGGCCTGTTTTGCGTCGCAATGCGTTGTGCTTCCAACAACGATGGTATTGCTTGTTGAGGCATAAGTGTATCCGGCACCACGGGCTGAAAGTCTGTAGCGGTAGGTAATTGCAGAATTTGTTTTAACGTAAGTACATTCTGCCGATATTGGTTTTGAGCAGAAATAAGATTGTATTCATCGCTCGCAGTTTGCGCCTGTAACTGTAAAAGATCTTTTTTAGAAATGCTTCCTGCGTCAAAGCGAATCTTTCCCTGCTCAAATTGTGCCTGTGAGGATTTGAAAAGTTCTTCACTGTAAACAATGTTTTCCTTTGCCAATAGAATATTTAAATATGCCTGTGTAATCTGGAGTGTGATATTATTTTGTGTTACTGCAACATTTAAATTCGCTGCCTGCAGTTGAAGACCTTTTGATTTTATATCATAATTTAAATAACCGCCCTGGTAAACTGTCCACGCAGAATTGAGCGAGTAATTTCCAGCCAGGCTTGATTGTGTTTGAAATCCACCAACAACAGGGTTTGTGTTACCACTATGAGTGAAGGATTGAGTTGCGGTGCCTGAAAGATTTGGATGTCTCGCTGCCTTTGCCAATAAGAGATCCTGTTCACTCAGACGTTCATCAAGCCGGATAATATTTACCTGGATATTATTTTGCCTTGCATACTCAATTGTGCTTGCAAGGTCCCATTTTACAGTAGAAGTAATAAAACTAGTATCCTGTGCCTTTGATATAGAGCTAATTACAATGATGCCTGCCGATAAAAATAAATTCTTCTTCATACTTCTAACTTTATTTTATCTCCGGAAGAAGAGATACAAATTTTCAATTTGACGTTTAATGATTAATGAACATGCGGAGATATTTTGATATGTGATAACTGGTAATTTTCAAAGACAAAACACATACCACGTACATTAAGAATATAAATATTTATTTTGGTTATTAAATTGTTAAGCCGATGGCATGGTTTTTACTTTATAGTTAGTACAAAGATCTTTTCAGGAATTGGGGTGCTTCAAAACTGAAAAGCTGAGAAATACCCGCAATACCTGATCTGGTTAATACCAGCGAAGGGAAACCCGAAAAGATTAAAGAGAGCTTCTTAAAAAAAGAAGCTCTCGTTTTTTTGCATTCATCTGTGTAATCTGTTGCGATATTTCGAATTTTTTTTTGCCACTTCTGCTTTATATGTTCTGAATTGCGGTGAGTAAAAAAATGGTTGGTGTTAAATTATTTCCCCACATTTATTTCCTCATTTGGGCATTGTAAATTTATATGAAATGTTCAGATATGAACCTGGAAAAGAAAATTAAAAGTCAAAAAATGATATTAGAATGTTAACAGAGAGTATTTCTTCGAGCGCTGAAAGGGCAGTTTAATGTTTCTTCATTTTATACCTCTTTATAAAAAGAAAGCCCCACTGTAGAAACAGAGGGCCTCTAACGATTGCTTGCCATATGAAAAAAAGTTCTGTACTATCTTTGTGCTGTTTTTAGCAGCTTTTGATTTTTATGCCTCAACGATTCTTGCTACTAACGATTGCCTGCCATAAAAATCATTTCTGGAACAAAAATAAATCAAGGCGGAATAGCTTTATAGCCAAGTTAGGAATGATTTCATGATGTCAAAGCAGATTCAATTCAGCCAAAACCATTAACTGTAGTGGTTTTCAGACAAATTATTTGATTATGGCCAACCGGTTTGCGGACTCTTTATTTCAGCTCATACACTCCCTTCAAAAGTCGGAAAAACGAAACTTTAAACTCTACATTACGAGAAGTTCAGGCAGGCAGGATCTGAAGATCGTACAGCTTTTTGATGCCCTTGATAAACTAAATGAGTATGACGAAAAGCAGCTGTTAAAAAAAATGCCCGGCATTACAAAACCGCAGCTTGCTAACCTGAAAGCACATTTATATAAAGAATTGCTGGCAAGTTTACGCCTGATCAAAACAACTGACAGCATCGATATGCAACTGCATGAACAGTTGGACTATGCCCGTATTTTATACAATCGCGGTCTTTATATGCAGAGCCTTAAGATATTGGAAAAAGTAAAAGAACTTTCGCAGGCCTACTTCCAGGATAGTCTTCTTGGGCAGGCCATTTCATTAGAGAAAAAGATCGAAACACTCCATATCACGCGTAGTATGAAAGACAGGCTGGAAAGGTTAACGGAAGAAGCTATAGAAGTGAATGAACGAAGAAAAAATATTACCAAGCTTTCCAACCTGGCTTTGCAGATGTATAGCTGGTATGTAAAATATGGACACGCAAGAAATGAGATAGAAGAAAAAAAAGTAAAGAAATATTTCATACAAAATTTGCCTTCGAATGCTCGGGTGCTGACAGGTTTTTATGAACGATTATACTTGTACCAAAGTTCATGCTGGCATGCTTTCATTCGCCAGGATTTTTTGATGTATTACCGGTATGCGCAAAAATGGATAGATCTTTTTAATGAACACCCTGTAATGATCGCTGTTGAGCCAGGCCATTATATCAAAGGCATGCATAATATTCTGAATGCACATTTTGATCTTCGCAATTATAAGGGATTTGCTAAAGCTATCCTTGCGTTTGAAGAATTTGCTGCGGGGCCGGTGGCGAATCACCATGAAAATTTTAAAGTGCAAACATTTATTTACCTGTACACGGCAAAGATCAACCAGCATTTTATGCATGGCACATTTAAAGAAGGACTTTCAATAGTGCCGTATATTGAAGAAAAACTAAATGAATATGCGCTTTATTTCGATAATCATCGTGTACTTGTTTTTAACTATAAAATCGCTACCCTTTATTTTGGAAGCGGCGATTATGCTACCAGCATTGATTATCTCTACAGGATCATTAATGGTAATGTAGATCTGCGCTACGATATTCAGTGTTATGCACGGTTACTTCACCTATTGGCACACTATGAGTTGGGGAACTTCGACATCATGGATTCGCTGATTAAATCTGTTTACAGGTTTATGACAAAAATGGAAACGATCACAGTAATTGAAGAAGAAGTTTTTAAATTTTTAAGGTCCGCTTTCAGATTTACACGCCGTGAACTGAAACCAGAGTTTGAAAAATTATTAAATAAAGTAAAACAATTTGAAAAAAGCCGCTTTGAAACGCGTTCACTTGCTTACCTGGATATTATTTCCTGGCTCGAAAGTAAAGTATATGAAAAGCCAATGAGTGCAGTTATTCATGAAAAATACCTCGCAAGCAAAAGAAAACTTGATTAGACTAATTCTTTTTGTTGTCTTTCTTTTAATTCTTCCTCATTAGTTAAATCTAACCGCAAAGGAGTGATAGATACATAGCCGTTTTCTACGGCCCACCTGTCAGTGCCTTGTTCTGCAGGTTCCAAAGGAGTGATTGTAAACCAATAATGTTTTCTTCCCATGGGATCAATACCCGGAAGTATTTTACCATCATAAAATCTTACCGATTGTCTTGTCCATTTAATTCCCTTTGGCTGCGGCGGCAGATTAACATTAAACAGGCAAAGCCCGGATTCTTCTAAAAGAATTTCCAGCACTCTTTCTACATAAGGCTGTAACTCATTAAAATCCGGTTCTGTTTTTCCTACCGGGGTACTAAACGCAATTCCTTTCATTCCAAGCAGCACTGCTTGCTTTGCTGCAGCTAAGGTACCGGAGTGCCACATTGAATTGCCAAGATTTGATCCCATATTTATTCCTGAGAGCACTACGTCTGTGATGTTACTGATATGTGCACCTAACGCAACACAATCTGCAGGAGTACCGTTTACCCGGAAAGCTTCAATGCCTTCAAAAGAAATGGGAGATTTCCTGTAAGAAAGAGGTCTTGAATGTGTCACAGCATGCCCCATTGATGATTGCTCCACATCGGGAGCTACTATTTGAACTTCTCCAAATTTTTTGGCCATTCTTGCCAGCGCTGCAATGCCTGGACTATAAATGCCATCGTCATTTGTTACCAGGATTTTCATACATTTTTATAATACATTATCATGCCATTTCAAAAATGGTACAGTTTTATACGTTTATCCAGTTAATAAATATTGCATGAAAATTATTAACCTGCTGCATAACCCAACCGCCGGCAATGAGGATCATTCAAAAGAAGAATTGATCTCCCTTCTTGAAGAAAATGGGTATGAATGCCGCTATTCTTCCATGAAAAAGGATTGGAAAAATTTAGATGAGAAAGTGGATTTTATTGTGGCTGCCGGAGGCGATGGAACGATCCGGAAAATAACAAAAGAATTATTAGAGCGCAAACTATCAGAAAAAATCTGGCCGATAGCATTATTGCCACTTGGGACTGCCAACAATGTGGCGCAAACTCTGGAAATAAATGGCAGCACCGAAGAGATCATTCAATCATGGAATCATCCTGATATAAAAAAATTTGATGTAGGTAAGATTGATCATTTACTGGGTGCTACGTTTTTCCTTGAAAGTTTTGGGTATGGAATATTTCCTTATTTAATAAAGAAGATGAAAAAGGTTGATGAAAAAGATATCAATAAGCCCGAAATCGAAATGAGAACTGCCCTTGAGATCCTGCATGAAAGTATTTTTTCTTATGAGCCCAAGCATTGCAAAATGACAATAGATGGAAATGATCATTCGGGAATTTTTTTACTTGTAGAAATAATGAATACCCGTTTGATAGGTCCTAATCTTTTCTTATCACCGCATGGCGACCCGGGAGACGGAGAGTTTGAGGTAATATTAATTCCTGAAAGCGATAAAGAAAAACTGGCTTCGTATGTTTCAAATAAATTGAATGGAATTGACACGCCATATAGTTTTCAGCAATTGAAAGGGAAAAAAATAACGATCAGCTGGGAAGGAACCCACGTACATGTTGATGACGAAATTATCAAGATTGAAAAATACCGGGAAATCGAAATAGAACTAAGAAAAGGGTTGTTGGAATTTTTGGTACCGGCTAAATGAACGCAATTAATCCTGCTATAAACAAAAAATAAAACTACGTGCTTCTGCGGGTAGTTTTATTCAACCGAGTAATAATTTCTACATTACCCCATTACGAACATCTCCGGCAAATGATTGTGCCTCCGATCCTGCCTCTTTTGCCATATCTTCTGCTTCGCTTTTAAAAGAGTCAAGTTTTTCAGAAACACTGTCTACAAAATCATCAAATTTGTCTTTCAGATCATTGGCTTTGCGGGAGATCTTTCGGCGGGTTTCTGATCCTTTTTCTGGCGCTAACAAAAGCCCTGTAACCAGACCCAGGGTAAATCCCCATAATAGTTTTGAAGCCATAGTTAATATTTTAAGTGTGATTAGTTTTTCTGTTTAGCATAAAATATCATGCCATCCATAAAACACCGCCTTGCGTCCGTTAGACGGTTTTTTGTTTTATGGTTACATGTTTCTGCGGTATTGCCCACCCACTTCATAAAGTGCATGAGTAATTTGTCCCAATGAACAACATTTTACAGTTTCCATCAATTCGGTAAAAATATTATCATTATTGATGGCTATCTCTTTCAATCTTTTCAGGGCTTCTTCTTTTTTTGACTCGTTTCTCTTCCAGAATGATCGCAGGTTGGCTATTTGTTGCTCTTTCTCTTCCTTATTACTTCTTATAATTTCATTGGGAATGATGGTTGGACTTCCTTTTTTATTGAGAAAAGTATTTACACCGATCAATGGCAATTCACCGGTATGCTTGAGGTGCTCATACAGCAGACTTTCCTCCTGTATTTTATTTCTCTGGTACATTCTTTCCATTGCACCTAATACACCGCCTCTTTCCGTTAGCCTGTCGAACTCTGTCATCACTGCTTCCTCTACAAGATCAGTTAATTCTTCAATGGCAAAACTTCCCTGGGTAAAGTTTTCCGTTTTTGCTGAGCCCAGTTCGCGATTAATGATCAGTTGAATGGCCATGGCTCTTCTCACACTTTCCTCGGTCGGCGTGGTGATGGCTTCATCATAAGCATTTGTATGTAGCGAATTACAATTATCATAAATAGCATAGAGTGCCTGCAGTGTAGTTCGTATATCATTAAAATCGATCTCCTGCGCATGCAAACTGCGACCCGAAGTTTGAATATGATATTTCAACATTTGACTGCGCTTATTGGCTTTGTATTTATATTTCATGGCCTTGGCCCAAATTCTTCTTGCCACTCTGCCAATTACACTATACTCTGCATCCATTCCATTGCTAAAGAAAAAAGAAAGGTTAGGAGCAAAATCGTCAATGTTCATCCCTCGGCTGAGATAGTATTCAACATAAGTAAATCCATTGGCTAAAGTAAACGCCAGTTGGGTAACCGGGTTGGCGCCCGCTTCAGCAATATGATAGCCGCTGATGCTTACACTATAAAAATTGCGAACCTTTTTTTGAATAAAATATTCCTGCACATCACCCATTAGCTTCAGTGCAAACTCCGTTGAAAATATACAAGTGTTCTGTGCCTGGTCTTCTTTCAGGATGTCAGCCTGCACCGTACCACGAACCTGTGATAAGGCATGCTCTTTGATTTTTTCGTAAACATCTTTTTTTAGAACTTCGTCTCCCGACAATCCAAGAAGTTTTAAACCGAGACCATCATTCCCATCTGGTAATCTTGAAGGCGATAACGGGTTATAGTAAATAGGCTTATTTTGACTTTTGACTTTTGATTTTTGAATTTTTTCTACTTCAGTCCACAAATTATTTTGCTGAATATATCTTTCACATTGCTGATCAATCGCTGCATTTAAAAAAAAGGCGAGTAAAATGGGTGCGGGACCATTAATGGTCATACTGACAGAAGTTTTTGGATCGCAAAGATCGAATCCGCTGTAAAGTTTTTTTGCATCATCCACAGTAGCTATGCTTACCCCACTATTTCCGATCTTTCCAAAAATGTCGGGCCGATGATCAGGATCTTCTCCATATAAGGTTACACTGTCAAACGCGGTAGATAACCGCTTCGCCGGCTGATCCATTGAAACATAATGAAACCGTTTGTTCGTTCTTTCCGGCGAACCTTCACCCGCAAACATCCTGGTGGGATCCTCACCCTCGCGTTTTAGTGGAAATACTCCTGCTGTAAATGGAAAGCGACCGGGCGCATTTTCCTGTGCCTGCCATTTCAATATATCACCCCAGTCTTTGTACCTGGGTAAAATAACTTTTGGTATTCTTGTTCCCGACAGGCTAATCGTAAACATTTCCTGCCTGATCTTTTTGTCCCGAACATTAAATTCATAATAATCCTGTTCATAAGCTTTCAATTTCTCCGGCCATTTTTGAATTAATTTACGACTGACGGGAGTCAATTGATCGCTATAAAATTTTATTTGTTCCTGCATGGATTTTAATAAGACCTCATCAGCTTTTTCTTTCATCGTTTCCATTGCCCCATTCAATTGATAAAGTTTAGAAGCTATTGCAGCCTGATCCTCTACCAGTTGATCATACTCATGAATGATAGCGCTGATCTCACTTAAATAACGAATGCGCGCTGATGGTATAATGGCTTGCGAAACTTTTGCCGTTTTGCTGAAGTGAAAATCGCCAAAATTTAAATTTGTTTTTTTTGCGATCACTTTAATCATTCCTTCAAACAGGTGATTTGTTCCTTCATCGTTGAACTTGCTCGCGATTGTTCCAATTATTGGCAGTTCATTATCTGCCTTAGTAAATAGCAGGTGATTGCGCTTGTATTGCTTTCGAACATCTGCCAGCGCATCCAGGGCACCGGCCTTGTCGAATTTATTGATTGCAATAAGATCGGCATAATCCAGCATATTGATCTTTTCCAACTGCGAAGCAGCACCGTATTCCGGTGTCATTACATAAAGACTCACATCGCAATGATCTAAAATAGAAGCATCACTCTGCCCCACGCCTGCACTTTCTAAAATGATAAAATCAAATCCCGCTGCTTTACAAACATCGATGGCCTCTTCTACATGTCCGCTCAATGCCTTGTCGCTTTCTCTTGTAGCAAGGCTTCGCATATAGGCTCTCGGATGAGAAATTGCATTCATCCTGATCCTGTCGCCGAGTAAGGCACCCCCGGTTTTTTTCTTGGAGGGATCAACTGAAATAACTGCAATGGTTTTATCAGTGAAGTTGTTCAAAAACCGTCGAACGATCTCGTCCGTAACTGAAGATTTACCTGCGCCTCCTGTACCCGTGATTCCCAAAACCGGTGCCTCCTCCCGGCCTCCTCCGGTGGAGGAGGAGTTAAGCCACATCCCGGATTTTTCTTCATCAATATTTTTATCTGGTAGTCCTGAAAGATAGTCATGGATTTCTTTCAAGACATTGTCACTATTATAAATTATTTCATCATTGGTAAATCTGAGTACATCAAAGCCTAATTCTTTTAGCGCTTTTGTTCTTTCCTCATCATTAAATTTCACTTCAGGAAGTTGGTGATAATTACCATCCACTTCAATTATTAATCCTTTTTTCAGGCAAACAAAATCAGCAATAAACTGCCCTATAATATGCTGTCTGCGAAATTTATGTCCTTCCTTTTTATTTCTAAGTTTATCCCATAAAATTGATTCGGCCATCGTTAATTCTTTGCGATGAGACAGAGCAAATTCTTTCAGCCTGGCATAGATAAAAGGATCGGCTTTAAATTGATTAACAGTAGTTGAACCATTATAAACAGGTTCATTTTTAATTCCGTTTTCAGCAAAAGTTATTGCCCTTGCAATTTTTCTGATATCTTTTTTTTCTCCTAATGGCAATTTGCCATCCCATTTTTTGGATGCTTGCCAAAAATCAGATTGTTGCCAATCTCCTCCTCCGCCGGGGGAGGTTGGGTGGGGGCTACATTGTCTTATCACATCATCGATCATTCCCTCAAGTCCCATTTTTCTTCCATCATCCGGCGAATAGATTTTGGTGATCCCATATTTCTGCAATTCTTCAATTTCCTGTGGCAAAATAGTTCCGCCACCGCCGCCAAAAATTTTTATATGCCCGCAATCATTTTCATCAAGCAGGTCTTTTATGTATTTAAAGAACTCCATATGGCCTCCCTGGTAGCTGGTAATTGCAATACCCTGGACGTCTTCTTCAATAGCAGCTTCCACAATTTCTTTTGCACTACGGTTATGTCCCAGGTGAATAATTTCGGCTCCTTTGTTTTGGAGTATCCGGCGCATGATATTTATAGCTACATCATGACCATCAAAAAGAGAGGCTGCAGTAACAATACGGATTTTATTTTGAAGCTGGTAACTCATAGCAAGCTTAACACAAAAAACAAAGTTAATGAAAACGAATTGGGGTTTGTACTGCGGATCAAACCTGGTTAGCTTCATTATCTTTGCCTATGCAGTCAATGATCGATGCCATTATTCAATTATACAAAAGCTGGAAAGGAAAGGAGCCCGAAAGAGTAGAAGTATTACCTCAAAGTGGAAGTGAAAGAAGATATTTTCGTTTACATGAAAATAATGGAACGATAATAGCCACTTACGGTGCCAATATAAAAGAGAACGAAACTTTCATTTATTTCTCAAATCATTTTCAAAAAAAGAATCTTCCTGTTTCTGATATTCTTGCTATAAACGATGAAATAACCGCTTATTTACAGGAAGATTTTGGTGATATCTCATTGCTTAAAATCCTGGAAACAGAAGGATTCACCGAGCATGTTTATTCTCTTTTTAAAAAAAGTCTTGAAGCTTTGGTTGAATTACAGGTAAAGGGTGATGAAGCTTTGAATTATAATTTCTGTCTTACCAACACAGAGTTCGGTAAACAAGCCATCATGGCTGATCTTCTTTATTTCAAATATTATTTTTTAGATGCGCTCCGGCGGCCTTATGATAAACAAAAACTGATCAATGATTTTGAGGCGCTGAGTAGTTACCTTACACATACCGAGTATAAATATTTTATGTTCCGTGATTTTCAAAGCCGGAACATTATGGTGAAAGAAGACCAATCCGTTCATTTTATCGATTACCAGGGTGGTATGAAAGGTGCACCACAATATGATGTAGCTTCCATGCTCTGGCAGGCGAGAGCTAATTTGCCCGATGAATGGAAAGAAAATTTGCTGACCGATTACATGAATTCTTTTGAATATCTTATTCAATCTTCTATAGATAGAAACATTTTTCGAAACCAGTATAATGGGTATGTATTGATACGATTATTACAGGTGCTTGGCGCCTATGGTTTTCGGGGATTGTTTGAGCGCAAGGCTCAATTTCTGACCAGCATTCCATTGGCTTTAAAAAATTTGAAGTGGTTTTTTGAAAACCAAAGCCTCGGTATTGCTGTTCCTGAATTCGGAAAAATATTAAGTATTTGTGTTAGCGATGATGTATTCGAACAATTCACGCCATTACAGGCAAATGAACAAACGCCACTGGTTGTTAAAATAAACAGCTTTTCATACCGCAACGGAATTCCTGAAGATGAAACAGACAACGGTGGAGGCTTTGTTTTTGACTGCAGGGGCTTATTGAATCCAGGACGCATTGAAGAGTTTAAAACCATGCATGGCCGTGATAAAAAAGTAATGGATTATATTGAACAGCAAACCAGGATGAATGAATTCCTGAACAGCGTTTTTGATATTGTTGATATATCAGTTGAAGATTATATCAGGCGGGGATTTAAAAGTTTAATGGTAAGTTTTGGATGCACGGGCGGTCAGCACCGAAGTGTATATGCTGCTGATGCTTTAGCAAGACATCTCCGGAACAAATTCAAAGTAAAAATTGAATTAAAACATTGTGTGCAGGATGAAAAGAATTGGAAAAACCCTTTGGTTGAAAAAAATAATTAGTGTGTTACCAGCTGCAGGAATTCTATTGTGCTCTTGTTGCGTCGCACACTTCAACGTTCTGAACTCTGTTCGGTAAATAAACTTACTTATGCAGACAATGATCTTCTCAGCAGGATTAGGAACAAGATTTAAACCCTGGACTGATTTTCATCCAAAGGCACTTGCATTGGTAAATGGAAAATCATTGCTGCAGCGAAACGTTGAATATCTTCAGCATTACGGAATTAAAGACATTATTGTAAACATTCATCATTTTGCTGATCAAATCGTTAATGCTGTTAAAAAAAATCATGACTGGGGAAGCAATATTATTTTTAGTGATGAAAGAAATGAAGTCCTCGAAACAGGCGGTGGATTATTAAAAGCAAAAGATCTTTTTAAGACAGGTGAAAAATTTATTACCTGTAATGTCGATATTCTTACAGACCTTGATATAAACAGGCTCACTGCCTTTCATGAAGAGAACAAATCATTGATTTCTTTTGGAATAACTAATCGTAAAACATCGAGATATTTTTTGTTTGATGAAAATAACCGGCTTTGTGGATGGCGAAATGCAAAGACAGGGGAAGAAAGAATAGCTATACAAAAATCAAATCTTGTTGAAAAAGCATACAGTTGCGTAGCTGTTTTTCAGCCTGAAATATTTTCGCTAATACCTTTTACAGGAAAGTTTTCGTTAGTCGATGTTTATCTTAAACTCGCTTCGGATCATCTTATTTTAGGGTATGATCATACAGGAGATAAATTTGTTGATGCAGGCAAACCCGAAAATATAGCTATTGCCGAATCATTATTTCCATAAACAGTTATAATATCATCTGAACGGCACGGTCTTTAATTTGCTTTCATTTACTTTACATTAAAATAAAATTGCAATATGAAAAAATCTGCTCTTAGCCTTATTGGTTTTATGTGGCTGTTTATTGCTTATACACAGGAGTCAAAATATGATCAGCGGGAAGCCTTTAATCCTCTTTTTTATTCCCAGGCTGGAAATGATTATCGCACAGGAAGTGGTGAGCCTGGTCCAAAATATTGGCAGAACCGGGCAGACTATAAAATTAACTGCACACTTGATACAGGAATGCATCGTTTGACGAGTGAAGTGGAGCTTATATATACTAATAATAGTCCCGACAATCTTCGTTTCCTTTGGTTACAGGTTGATCAAAATATTTACCGGGATGATTCCCGTGCTTCTGCTACCACCACTGAAACGGGGGGGCGCTGGGCGAATGCAAAATTTACCGAAGGAGATGTAATTAAATCAATTTCCATCGATGCGGGTGGCAAATCATATTCTCCAAAATATATTATTACTGATACCCGCATGCAGGTTTGGTTAACTGATGAAATAAAAGCAGGTGGCGTTGTAAAGCTGAAGATCAGTTACCAGTTCGATATTCCCGAATATGGAACAGATCGTATGGGCAGATTAAATACGAAGAATGGTTGGATCTATGAAATAGCACAATGGTTTCCCCGCATGTGCGTGTATGATGACCTGCAGGGGTGGAATACACTGCCTTATTTGGGTGCCGGCGAATTTTATCTTGAATATGGAGACATTGAATATAATATAACGGCTCCGGCCGATTTAATCGTCGTTGGTTCAGGTGAATTGCAAAACCCCCAGGATTGCTTAACGGCAGAAGAGATCAGCAGGTGGAATGAAGCAAAGAATAGTGATAAAACAGTGATGATAAGAAGTGATAAAGAAGTTAATGATAAAAATTCAAGACCTAATAAGGCAAGCTGTACCTGGAGATTTAAAATTCAAAATGCAAGAGATGTGGCGTGGGCTGCATCAAAAGCATTTGTCTGGGATGCTGCAAGAATGAATTTACCCAGCGGAAAAAAATCAATTGCTGCAAGTGTTTACCCTGTTGAAAGTATAAAGAAAAATGGCTGGCAACGCTCAACGGAAATGGTAAAAGGTTCTATTGAATATAATTCCGGTAAATGGTTTGAATTTCCATATCCCGTTGCTACAAACGTTGCCGGTACTGTAGGAGGTATGGAATATCCCGGAATTGTTTTTTGCAGTTATAATAGTTCAGGAAATGGTTTATGGGGAGTGACTGATCATGAGTTTGGACATACCTGGTTCCCGATGATCGTAGGAAGTAATGAAAGAAAATACGCCTGGATGGACGAAGGCTTCAATACTTTCATTAACGGGCTTTCAACAAAAAATTTTAATAAGGGAGAATTCGGTAATGCGTCTTTCTTTCCTGGCGATCAAACGAAATATGTTTTTAATGACCAGATGGATGGACTAATGAATATCCCGGAAGTGATCCAACAGGAAAATCTTGGAGTGGCTGCATATTTAAAGCCATCAATGATGCTTGATGCATTGCGTGATGTGGTGCTGGATTCAACCCGGTTTGATGCGGCCTTCAGGGAATATATCCGCAGATGGGCCTTTAAACATCCAACGCCATGGGATTTTTTTCGTACGATTGAAAATGTTTCTGGCGAAGATCTTTGTTGGTTCTGGAGAGGCTGGGTGCTCAATACCTGGAAACTTGACCAGGCAGTAAAAGATGTAAAATATATTGATGATAAAATGGAAAATGGTTCAGAGATCACTATTCAGAATTTGGAAAAGATGGTTATGCCTGTGATAGTTCTTGTAAAAGAAGCAAACGGTAAAGAACATAGTATAAACTTACCTGTCGAAGTGTGGCAACGCGGACCGACCTGGACATTTGGCGTTCAAACAACCAGTGAAGTAAAAGAAGTGATCCTTGATCCCGATAAAAAATTACCGGATTATAATAGGGCAAACAATGATTTGAAAAAAGGATTTTAGTTTAGCGCTTCCGGACGGGGCGACCAACAAATAAAATCCAAAATAACAAATAGCAAGCTCCAAATAAATCACAACATTAAAATCAAAAATATGCAGTGCATCGCTTGCGAAAACAAAACATTTAGGCTTTGAATATTTTTAGTTTGATTATTATTCGGGATTTGAGATTTGCTTCTTGTTATTTGTGTCTTTCATTAATGCATTTCCATTTTCACTTGTTTATTTTTCTTTCCTCTTACCATTAAAACAAATGGAATGCAAATAAGGAACATGACTCCTATAAACATGAATACATCCATGTAAGACAAAACGGCTGCTTGTTTTGTTACCGAGTAGTCAAGCACCTGGTAGGCTTTTCCGAGGGCAATGTTGGGCGCATCTCCTTTTGCTATGAAACCATTTTTTAATGCAGCTATTTTCGTTTGCAGAGCAGGATCAGTTACATCTAGTTTGGTTACCAGAATACCTCTGTGTATTTGAGTTTTGAGTGACATAAAAGTGGTAATCACGGCTATTCCAAAGGAACCACCAAGCTGGCGCATCATTCCTGTGAATGCAGCTCCCTCCCCGATCTGCCTTCCTTTTAATGTGCTAAGCGATAAAGTTGTGATAGGAATAAAAAGCATTCCCATTGCCATACCGCGTAATATCAATGGCCAGAAAAACAGGGATTTTGGAGTATCGGGTGTTAAGACTTTATATCCCCAAAAACAGAAAAAGAAAAATGATAGCAACCCAAGTGAAACAAGATATTGTTGTTTTACTCCTTTCTGCAGCAGCTGGCCAATGATCGGCATCATAACCGCTGTTGTCAAAGCAGCGGGAACGAAAAGCAATCCTGCTTGTGTAGCTGTCCATCCAAGAATTGATTGCGTGTATAAAGGAATTATGAATGTTGAACCGTATAATCCAAAACCAAGAATGAAAGACATTATAGTTCCAATCCGCAAATTTCCATTACTTAATACCTTCAGGTTGACTACCGGGTTTCGGAATATCGTTTCCCGCCAAATGAAAAAGAAGCAACCAAGTCCGCTCAATACCGCAAGAGCAGTAATGGTACTATTGTTGAACCAATCTTTTTCCTGGCCTTTTTCCAAAACATATTGAAGACAGCCAACAAAAACGGCCAGGAGCCCGATACCAATCCAGTCGATATCTTTTGCAACGCTTTTTTCTGCATACTTAGGACTTCTTACAAACTGCAGTGTAAGCAAAGTAGCAATTACGCCCAATGGAATATTGATATAAAAAATATAAGGCCAGTTGACATGGTCAGTAATGTATCCTCCTAATGGGGGTCCTAGTGTAGGGCCAATGATCACACCCATTCCATAGATCGCCTGGGCCATTCCTCTTTTTTCCACAGGGTAGCTTTCCGTAATAATAGTTTGAGAAGTGACCAGCAAAGCACCGCCGCCAACTCCCTGGAGAAAACGGAAGATGATCAGCTCTTCAATAGTTGTTGCATTTCCACATAAAAAAGAAAATATGGTGAAGATCACTATGGAAGCAGCAAAATAATTTCTTCTTCCAAACTGCTGTGCAAGCCAACTCGTCATCGGAATAATGATCACATTACCGATCGCGTAAGCAGTCACAACCCAACCAATTTCATTTGTTGTAGCGCCAAGATTTCCTTTCATATCATTCAGCGCCACATTTACAATTGTTGTGTCAACAATTTCCAGCAAGGCACAAATGATCGCCGTGACCGTAATGATCACCCTGCGTGAGCCATATTCAACTAATGAAGCTTGTTGCATATCATAATGTGAGTTGTCAGTGGTGAGTTTCCGCTAACTGATCATCCCACTTAAAAGTTTAAAGGTTTTTATTATTGAATCTCCGAGAGGCTGTAGCCTTTCCAGGGTGGCATAATTTAATTTATGTGCTATTTCTATGGCGGCATCAATTTCAATTAATGATCCTCTTGCTATTTCGTAAAATCTTACTCTTTCCGCCTTCGATTTTCTTGAACAGCCTTCTGCTATATTTAAATGCACAGATAAAGCTGCTCTCCTGACTTGTTGAACCATGGCAAATTTTTCTTCATTCGGAAAGTGCATCGTAATTCTGTAACATTCCAATATCAATTCCTGCGAGACTTTAAATACATTTAATTTGGTATGTGCAAGTTGCAAAAACATAAGTATAAGGTTTAATGGTTTAAATTTTCATCTCTGTCAAGTGTGTATACTCACAACTCACAACTCACTACTTCAATCCAAGTTCCCCTTTAGGGGACAGGGGCATCCAGATGCACATCTACCGAAACATTCAGCCCCGGTCTTAACTTCTTTACCAATGAATCTGATGCATCAATAAATTCAATTTTTACCGGCAGGCGTTGAACTACTTTGACAAAATTTCCTGTAGCATTATCGGGAGGCAGCAAGGCAAATGTTGCTCCTGTAGCGGGTGAAAACGATGTAAGCTTCGCTTCGAATTCATGTTTTGGAAAAGCGTCAGCTGTTACGATTACTCTTTGTCCTTCTCTCATTTTATTAAGCTGCGTTTCTTTAAAATTGGCGACCACCCAAACCTGGTTACTGTGTACAATGCTGAACAGCGCTTGTCCGGCTTGCACGAATTGCCCCGGTTGAACATTTACTTTGGATACCAAGCCATCTTGTTGAGCAGTAATAATTGTGTAAGAAAGATTCAGTTTAGCCGCGTCCACATCAACTTGTCTTTGATGAATATTGGAATTTGCAACACTGATCTGTTGCGCAGTTGCAGTACTTTGCTGGGCTACCGCGTTTGTTTGCTGGGACGCTTGTTTCTTCTGTTCTTCTAATATGGTTAATTGTTTTTCTGCGGTTTGCTTTGCCGCAAGTGCCTGCTCATATTGTTGCTGAGTAATAGAATGATCTTTGATGAGGTTAGCATAGCGATCATAATCCTGGTTTGCACGCCACAGATTTACTTTTGCCGCGTCGATTTGTGCATCGATCGTACCAATAGATGCCTGCGATGTAGCAATATTCGATTTTGCAGCATTTGTTGATGCCTTAGCCGTTCCCAGGTTGGCCCGGGCAGTGGCTAATGCGGCTTCCGCTTCTTCTATTTTTATTTTATAATCCCGGTCATCTAAGATCAACAGTGTATCACCCTTTTTTACCTGCTGATTATCATTTACAAGAACTTCCTTCACATAACCTGCGACATGTGGAATGACCGGAACAATATCAGTGCTTACCTGTGCATCATCGGTTTCTTCATGATGAAGACTATGATGATATTTTGAAATACCGAACCAACCTCCGCCCACAACCAATATCACGAGAATAATAATAAAAACAGGGTTTCTTTTTTTCCCATTCCCATTTTTTGTTTCGTTAGTTTCCGCCATAAATTTTTCTTTATTATTTAATATTTTGATCCAATACTCCTGCTGTTTCCAAAAGTTTATTGTATATCACCACTACATCAGCTTTTGCGAAAGCCAGATTCATTCTTGCCTGCAACTGGGCTACGTCTGCATCTAAAAGATCAGTTGTTGTTGCGAGACTATTATTATATTTATTTTTTATGATCCGATAATTTTCTGTTGCCAGTTCAACAGCTTTTGTATACACTTCAATTTTTTTCTGGCTGCTCAACCAGTTTAAATAAGCCTGGCTTACCTGCAACCGGATATTGTCGTTCAACAAACTTTCACCGATCGCTTCCTGCTTTGCCTTTGCTTCGGCTTGTTGCACTTTCGCCTTCGTTTTCCAGAGCGAGCCGAAATTATAAGAAACACCGGCGCCGATATTTACTGCATTTGTGATCGTTATTATTTTAGGAATATCAGCAGCAATATATCCGCCAGTAACTGCAATGCCTGGATAATATTCTGCTTTTGCCGATTTAACTCTTGTTTCAGTTGCTTTTTTTCTCAGATCCTGTGAAGCGAGGTCTTTCCTGTTTGTATACGCAGTTTGTACATACTCATCCAACGTTTTTACATTAAAATTCTGATCGATCAGGGTGGAATCAGGAAGCAATTCTGTTTTTTCGGGCAGGCCAAGCAAAAGATCCATGCTAACATTAGCAAGCTGCCAGTTATTTTCAGCATCAAGTAAAGAAAGTTCAATATTAGAAGATTGCAATTCGGCTTTTAAAAGATCATTTCGCGGAAGCAAACCATTCTGTTCAAGATTGCCGAAATCTTTTACCCGTTGCTGCGATTCAGCCAAACTTTCCTTCACCAGATTTACAGAAGACTTTGCTTTATATAAATTCACATACGCTTCAACCGTGTATTGAATAACTTCTTCCTTGTCATTACCGGCATCCAGTTTTGCGGCTTCTGCTAAATATTTCGATGCTTCTATTCCGTAGCGAATCCGGCCTCCGGCATAAATGGGCAATGAAGCGTTCAATATACCATACATAGCCTGCGAGATATTCGGAGTACCAACGCCGTTGTTATTGTTTTGCGTTTTTAAATTAACATTGGCGCTGTTCAACCTTAAGTATGATGCAGAAACCTTTGCATCAGGTAATTTATTATTGATTGCTTCTTTTAGCGCTGCAGTTGCCTCTTCAATCTTCGCCTGGCTATTCTTTAGCTGTTTACTGTTTTTAATGCTTAGCTCTACTGCTTCCTGTAAAGTAATAGGTTTTACTTCCTGTGCCTTTAAAAAACCAAATGCCAATAAACCTGTAACCACCGCCAGTCCCGGTTTTCGTTTATTCATAACTCAATGTTGCTTTAAATAGAGATTTTAAATGATTACTCAATTTTTTCTTTATATGTTTTTGAAATTCTTCGAGGGATAAGGATTCAAGATTATTTAGCTTTCGATAATAATGCTGGGTTGTTACTATATGACTGGTTGTTCCGATAAGCGTTGCCATCATTAATGGCACGTCAATATTTTTTTTGAACTCTCCCTTTTTTTGCCCTTCCCGGATCAGCTTTTTAACTAATTCCTGGTTCGTTCTTTTTAATTCATGAATTAACTGTGTCATCGTTCCTTTCAGATCGGTCATCTGTACTCTTGCCATGATCTTATGAAAGCATTGCTGCTTCATGATACGTTCAATATAATTATCAATTAAATCATACACTTTTTCCAAAGAACTTAATTCTTTGTTCCCGATCACGCTTTCCAGTTGCATCTTGGTAAATTCTCCGCGATACCTGAACAGTGATTCCATCAGTTTTTCCTTGGAACCAAAGTAATAAGAGATCATAGCAAGGTTCACACCAGCCTTATTTGCTACATCACGGACAGAAGTGCCATCGAAACCTTTTTCAGCGAAAAGCTCTTCTGCTGCTTCCATGATTTGTACCTGTTTTCCACTGTATGCTGTCGGCTCATTTTTCATAAAAGGCACAAAATTAAACAAACGTTTAATTAAAAACAAACGAGGAAATAATTTTTTTAAAAATTTAATGTTGGGTTAACTTACAACTGTTAGAGAGGCTAATGTTTTGGTAACTATATACGAGTTGGGTCAAACTACTTTATATCTTTTTCATAGTAATCAATTTTCCTGTTAGTGCCCCTTGCAAATCTTACCTCGTAATCTTTTTCGTAATTCAAGGCGCATTTCTGAGAACAAAACCAACCAAAATTTGGAACAGGAACAGTTCCACTTTTGTATAATGTTTCGGGGTCTGGAGAAAGTGTGTTATCGATGAAATCAGCAATCTTTTTACCAAAATAATTACAAATCAATTCATTCTTTGGAGCAATAGGAATATAAAGAGGTTTTTCAGTCATTCTTTTTGTCCTTATATTTTTTAAGATTTTACAGGCGGAATTACTGCAAAGATTGAACCATCCGAAGCATAATCAAGGATAATGCCCGGTTTGCCCTCATTGTTGTCCTTCATAAGCTTATCGCTAAGTTTAATGTATAGGATATCAACTTCCTATTGTATTTAATTTTCATTTTTCTTTCTGTTCATTACTCCCCTTTAGGGGATGGGGGTGTCTTATCGCTGGCTTGCAATCAGAAGATTGAGATCTGTATACTTCAGATCAAATCTTTCACTGAGATAAAAATTTGTCAACGCACCTTTAAAAAGATAGATGCCGCTGCGAAGATGAACCTGGTGCCAAACGAGATTTTCAAAACCTCCTGCTTCACCGGCCTCAAGCAACAATGGCATTAAAACATTGCTGATAGCTTGTGAGGCTGTTCTTGAAAAACCCGAAGGAATATTAGGAACACAATAATGTATCACACCATATTTTATAAAGATAGGATGTTCGTGACTGGTGATCTCTGAAGTTTCAAAACATCCGCCACGGTCAATACTCACATCAATGATCACAGAACCGGCCCGCATATTACTTACCATTTCTTCTGTAACCACCATTGGCGTTCTCCCTGTTTCTGATGCAAGTGCACCCACTGCTACTTCGCAAGTCTTTAATTGCTTTGCCAGCATACGCGGTTCGATCACCGAAGTCCATAAACGATGGCCGATATTATTTTGTAAACGTTTTAATCTGTAAACACTATTGTCGAAAACTTTTACGGATGCACCCAGTGCAAGTGCCGCTCTCGCGGCATATTCACCCACTATGCCTGCACCGATGATAATAACTTTTGTAGGAGCAATACCTGAAATTCCTCCAAGCAACACACCTTTGCCATGATTAGCTGACCCTAAATATTGAGCGGCAATAAGCAATACAGCACTGCCTGCAATTTCACTCATGCTACGAACAATGGGGTAAGAATCACTATCATCTTTTAAGTTCTCAAATGCAATGGCAGTAACTTTTTTGTCCATCATTTTTTGCAGCAGGTCTGCTTTCAATATGCTCAGGTGAATTGGTGAAATGATCACCTGCCCCATTTGCAGTAACGGAATATCTTCATCAATTACCGGGGCGCTTTTTACAAGAATAGGAAGTTTGTACACTTCCGCCCGGTCATAAACAATCTTTGCACCGCTTTCTGCATAATCTTTATCACGGAAGTGCGAGGCTTCACCTGCATTGTGTTCAATGACCACGGTGTGCCCGTTGCTCACAAGAACACTCACTGCGTCCGGAGTAAGTGCAATGCGATTTTCCTGGAAAGCAATTTCTTTGGGAATACCGATCTGCATCTGTGCGCCTTTCGGTCTTATGTCCAGCGTTTCTTCTAAAGTTTCGTAGCTGAATGAAGTACTTATTTTGGGTTTCTGCTGGCTCATGAAACAGATTCGTGTTTGTTGTTTAAGGTTTTTGGTTACCAGTCCTGATATCTATCGGGATAATTCTGTGGAGCTCCTGTTGCAGCTTGTCACGACTTGCCGGGATAGCACTCTCCGAAAGAGTCTCCTCAAGGAGTCATTTGACCTTTGGACTTGAACTGCAACAATTCTATTCAACTTAGAAAAGATTTTGAATTCCATCATTATTTTCCCGCTTCTGCCGGGACTGGGGTTTACCAAAAATAACTAATTATCGACTATCTTAAGCTTTCGTGTTTCGTCATTAACCGGCTCAATAAAAATATGCAGTGTATCGTCCGGAAGAAGTGAAGGAATTTTTTCCGGCCATTCAATAAGACAGAGATGATCACCGTACAGGCAATCCTCCACGCCTGCTTGTATGGCTTCCTGCTCATCTTTGAGCCGGTAGAGATCAATGTGAAAGATTTTTTTTGTGGCGCCACTTTCTGAAAAAAAATATTCATTAATGATAGAAAAAGTCGGACTGCTAATGACATCTTTCACTCCAAGCGAGTCGCACAAAGTATGGATAAAAGTTGTTTTGCCCGAACCTATGTTTCCATGAAAGGCAATGACATGAGCATTCGTGGCGACCTTCCAAAAGGCCTTGACAGTTTCGGGCAATTGTTCCAGCGAGAAGATCATTTCCATAAGCAAATTTAACAGCAGCGGGAAACTATGTTGCCATTATATTTCTATTTCCGCAAATCAACCTCATGTAAATTGGTAAATTTGCATTATGGAAAAAGTACAGTGGAAAGTAGAAGGCATGACCTGTGTGAATTGCGCTCTCACCATTCATAAATATCTCGAAAAAGAGGGAATGAAAGAAGTGAAGGTGAATGCCATCGGCGGTGATGTGTCTTTTGAAATGAATGGAACGCATACAAAAGAAGAATTAGCAAAAGGAATTAAAGTCCTTGGTTACAGTGTCACAGGCGAGCAAGAATTGGTTCGTAAAAAAAGAAAGATCTTATCTACTTCTCTTCAAAGATTCTTGTTTTGTTTCCCTTTTACACTCTTGCTGATGCTGCATATGATACCCGGCATTGAATTTCATTTGCTGATGAATTCCTGGGTACAGCTTGTGCTTTGCCTGCCGGTGTACCTGGTGGGCATGAGTTTTTTTGGAAAGAGCGCAATAAAAAGTTTAAAAAATGGAATGCCAAACATGAATGTACTGATCGCGTTGGGCGCTACGGCAGCATTTGTTTATAGTTTATATGGTACTTTGATTGGCAACGCAGAACATTATATGTTTTATGAAACTGCTGCTGCCATTCTCACTCTTGTATTTCTTGGAAATTATATGGAAGATGCTTCTCTGCATTCAACGCAACGTGCATTGAATTCGTTAGCCAAATCTCAAAAAGTGATGGCGAATATGATCGCTTATGATAATGAGCATAATGAACATATCTTTCCTGTTGACAACACTCAATTAAAAGTTGGTGATCTTATTTTAATTAAAAGTGGAGAGCAGGTGCCTGTGGATTGTAAAATCCTATGGGGCGACGCTCACGTGAACGAAGCCATTGTTACAGGTGAAAGTATGCCTGTGCATAAATATGAAAAGGATAAGCTGATCGGTGGCAGTGTTCTGCATGATGGAACAATAAAGGCGCAGGTGACCGCGGTAGGAAATGATACGGTCCTTTCGGGCATCATTAATTTGGTGAAACAGGCACAAGGTGATAAACCACCTGTCCAGCAATTAGCAGATAAGATCAGCGCCATTTTTGTCCCGGTGGTCATCGGGATTGCAGTTATGACACTTACTATTAATTGGATAATGATTGGAAATTTTACTCCGGCATTGATGCGCAGTATTGCGGTATTAGTCATTGCCTGTCCTTGCGCAATGGGGCTTGCTACACCTGCAGCTATTGCCGTGGGATTAGGAAGAGGAGCAAAAGCAGGTATTTTATTTCGTAATGCCACGAGTCTTGAATTATTTAAAAATATCAGGCAGGTCGTGTTTGATAAAACAGGGACACTGACGACGGGAGAGTTTAAGGTTGCTGGCTTTGAGATCTGTTCACCGATCGGGAGCGATCAATCGTCAGACGTCAGACGTCAGACGTCTCACGATGAATTCAAACAACTCGTCTACTCTTTGGAAAAGTATTCAAATCATCCAATAGCAAAGAGTATATCAAGGGACTGGAAAACAAAATCGGATATGCGATGGAATAAGATTGAAGAGGTAAAGGGCCTCGGCATGAAGGCATTGGATAAAGATGGGAATGAATTTTGGGCCGGTTCATATAAACTGGCTGAAAAATTTACCGAAGATGATCAGCACAGTGTTTATGTGGTTGCCAATGGACAACTGATAGGGTGGATCGATGTAAAAGATGAAATAAGACCAGAAGCAAAGCAGGTTATAAATTACCTGCATTCAAAAAACATTAAAACTATTTTGCTGAGCGGGGATCGTTTGGAAAAATGTCAGCAGCTTGCAAGGGAATTGGGAATTGATGAAGTGATCGCTGAACAAACTCCTCAACACAAACTACAAAAGATTGCTGAATTAAATGCTATGGTTCCAACGGCAATGGTCGGCGATGGAATCAATGATGCCCCGGCACTGGCAAAAGCAACGGTTGGTGTTTCCATGAGTGAGGCTTCTCAAATTGCTATGCAAACTGCACAGGTGGTATTAATAGGAAGCGGTTTAAAAAATTTACCTGCAGCACTCGGGCTCGGAAGGCATACTTATCTTACCATCAAACAAAATCTTTTCTGGGCATTCTTTTATAATATCATTGCAATTCCTGTGGCAGCCTTTGGTTTTCTTACACCAACTTTTGGTGCGTTGGTGATGGGATTTAGTGATGTTGTTTTGGCGCTCAATTCAGTTCGTTTGTTTGTGAAAAAAGTGGAGTAATCGTGAGATGTGAGTTGTCAATTGTCAATTGTGAATTATTCTTCAGTTAAATATTATGTTAGCTTAGAGAAACCTTATTCTAAAATAATTTCATAATGCCGGTTCATTCTCACGTTTCACGTCTCACGATTCACGATATTCTCAAGCAGCATTGGGGTTATGATTCTTTTCGCCCGTTGCAGGAAGAAATTATTCATTCAATCCTGGAAGGAAAAGATACACTTGCATTGATGCCTACCGGTGGAGGAAAATCTCTTTGCTACCAGGTCCCGGCTTTAGCTAAAAATGGGTTATGTCTTGTGATTTCTCCGCTCATTGCTTTAATGAAAGACCAGGTCGAAAATCTTCGAAAAAAAAATATTACAGCTTATGCAATTTATTCTGGCATGAGCCGCAGAGATGTGATGAACACTTTAAAGATCGCGTCTGAAAGTAACTGTAAATTTTTATACGTATCGCCTGAAAGACTGGAAACATCCTTATTTAAAGAATACTTGCCTGCCCTTGATATTAATTTAATTGCCGTGGACGAAGCTCATTGCATTTCGCAATGGGGTTATGATTTTCGTCCGCCTTATTTAAGAATCGCTGGTTTAAGAGAAGAAGCTCCCAATATTCCGGTGCTGGCATTAACGGCCTCGGCTACCGTAGAAGTGCAGGATGATATTTGTGATAAACTTCAATTCGGAACAAAAAACATATTTCGTCAATCATCTGAAAGGCCTAATCTTTCATACAGTGTTTTTAAAGTTGATTCAAGGATCAATAAAATAATTGAAATCTTAAAAAATGTTCCAGGCAGCGGAATAGTCTATTGCAAAAGCCGGAAGAGAACAAAAGAAATAGCTGATCTTATTAATATGCACGGAATATCCGCAGATTTCTATCATGCAGGCTTAATACAGGATGAAAGAAATCAAAAACAGGAAGCATGGATAAAAGATCAGACAAGAATAATTGTTTGTACCAATGCATTTGGAATGGGAATCGATAAACCAAATGTTCGGGTAGTAATACATGCAGATTCACCCGATTGTTTAGAAAATTATTACCAGGAAGCCGGTCGTGCGGGCAGGGACGGAAAAAAATCCTATGCTGTATTATTATATGGACAAAACGATGTTAAAGAATTAGAGGAATCCATTCCGTTGAGGTATCCGTCTATCGAAGAGATCCGGCAGGTTTATCAATCCGTTTCTAACTATTTACAAATTCCTTCTGGCAGCGGTGAAGGGCAATACTATGATTTTGATATAACTGATTTCATTAAAAAATTCAAACTAAACAGCCAGTCCGTTCTTTATTCATTAAAAGTACTTGAACAGGATGAGTGGTTAAGTTTTAATGAACAGGTCTTTTTTCCATCAACTGTACGATTTACAACCGGCAAGGAATATTTATATCAATTTGAAAAAGATAATCCGCAACTGGAGGTGCTGATAAAGACCTTACTTCGTTCTTACGAGGGGATCTTTGAGTACCCGGCTACCGTATCAGAAATCACGCTGGCCCGTTTAATAAGAAACGAAAAAGACGAAATAAAAAAACAGCTTGTTCAGCTTCATAGTAACCATATAATCGAATATGTTCCGCCAAAAGATACACCTCAACTTTTATTTTTACGTGATCGTATAAAAGTGGAAGATCTTTCTATTGATATAAAAGCATTTCATAAAAGAAAAGAGAAATTTATTTACAGGATTGACAACATGGTCCGCTATATCAATGAAACGGCTGAGTGCCGAAGCAAGATCATTGTTTCATATTTTGGAGATCATAAAGTAAAAGACTGTGGAATTTGTGACAACTGCCTGAAGCAAAAATCCATTCATCTCAGCAGGGAAGAGTTTGATTTAATAAATAACAGGATTGTGAATTCAATAAAAAAAGAATCTATTCACACACGGGAACTCCTGCAACATTTAAAAGGAATAAAAAAAGAAAAAGCGTGGAAAGTAATTAACTTTTTGCAGACTGAAAATAAGATTGAATTGGACAAGTCGGGCCATGTCAAACTAAAATAGAATTATAAGCTCATCGCGGAAACTTCTTCTTTTCTTAAAGAACCTTTCAGTGCTGTAAAAAAGTCACGGATGCGCTTCATCATTTTTGACCTGATAGCGATCGCAAATGCAATTTTAAAAAGAAGATTATTTTTTATCAGCATTTGAACAGATAAATTGGTTTCACCTGGTGATACAGGCAGCTAACAATCCAATTGCAGAAAAAAGAATAAAGATCTTTTTCATACTTGTTTGTTTTGATTTAAAAATTAAAATTTACTAAGAGGTTATCAGTGAATTTTTCTTTCTTTGACTATATCATTCTCATTGAAAGAATCTACGCTCAAACTCTGCGAATATCCCTTGTCTCAAAAACTGAATGAGCGACGGGTTTTTGCTCAACTGCTTTGATCAGCGTACGAAGAATTTGATTGATTCTTACAAGCGCTCTGGTTCTTGCCTTTGCCCGCCACGAAGGGATCAGTTCAGCTATGCCATAGAAAGGCAGCAATAAAACCGGCCACCAGTGCCCCGGGCCAAGCACATACCACGGACGAATAAATGTGCACGGAAGATTTTTAGCTAGACAATAATTCTCTCCTTCTCTTCTCACATCCTGGTATGCTTTCATGAAATTGCCCGGCATCATAGCCACGCTTATGTAAATGAAGTTTGAAACACCGGCGCGGGAAGCGGCATCAACAGAGGCTTTCAGGCTTTTAAGATCGATCTCTCTGAACAGGTTAGCTTTTTTGGGAGAAGGATGCGGGACACCAAGTAGTTGAATAAATACCGAATCAGCCGGAACATATTCTGCAAAAGTTTTTGCGTCAAAGGGATTTCCCACGATCACTTCTGCACCTTTCGGGATCTTATGTTCACTTCCTTTTCTTACTAATGCAATAACATGGTAATTCCCGGATAATAATTTTTTGATAAGCCGTGAACCGAGGTATCCTGTTCCACCCGTAATAAAAATGGAAGACTTTTCCATTTCATTTGTTTTTAGATGAAATGGAATTTCCTTTTCGGTTACTAGTTGGTTTGGCATTGGAAATAAATTGCGCCTGTTAAAAATTTTATGGCAGACTCGGTAACAATCCAATTTGTCTTAATACGCCGGCTAAATCCCAAAAAAGTTTTCCCTCTTTAATTTTTCCATTTTCAATTCTCAGCAAAGAGATCCCATTGATGGTAACTGGTTTTCCTGAGGCAGGGATCTTCAGGAAAGAACCATGATGATTGCCATCTGCCAGCCAGTGAAGTACCAGCCGATCGCCATTTTCCACATGATCGACCAGCGTATAATGAATATTTGGAAAAGCATGCAGTACACTATTCAGCCATCCTTTCACACCGTCCAATCCTGATCTTTTTTTACTGCCGCTAAAATCTTCACCTTCATAATCCGAACTATACAACTGGATTATTTTTTCATCCACTTTTGTATTCCATGTATCAATGATCGTCTGTGCCAGCGGTTTTATTTTAAATCCTTTCGGTTCTATCATTTCTTCCATTTTCATGAATTTTTTTTAATTGTTCAACGCAAGCTTTTGTTGCCCATCCGTCCAGTCATTTATAAAAAAAGACCGAAGATTTTTTATCGCCATGCTCATTCTTGTTTTCACAGTGCCAAGTGGCATATCCATCAATTTTGCTATTTCTTTTTGTGTAAAACCTTTAAAATACATTAATTCCACCACTTGTTTTTCTTCATTTCTCAGCATGCCGAGTAATTTACGGATACCAATTGTATCGGGTACCTGGTTTGCCGGTTTAGTATTATTTACGATCAATGAAATATCATCGCTCGATATAGCAGCTTTGCCTTTTTTATATTGCCTGCTGCGATAGTAGTCAATGCAAACATTCCTGGTGATATTATACAGCCAGGTAAATAGCCGTCCCTTTGCCGGATCATAACTCTCCCGGTTTGTCCAGGCTTTTACAAAAGCATCCTGCAAAAGATTTTCTGCCGTATGGGTATCATTTACCCAGTTAACAAGGGTGCCATATAAAACCTGTGCGAAACGGTTGTACAACTTTTCGAAAGATTGGTGATTGCCGCTGAGCAGGGCAGCGATCAATTCTTCCTCATTAAGATTGGGTGCGTTGGCCCTGGTCATAATAGCTGATTGATGATACAAATATGCGGGGATAACTTGCTCAGTTACAAGTTCAGAATTTGTTCATTTTTTGTTCACTGTAAGCCGAATGAAAAATTTCAAAGATATCAGCATTTGTATTTTCAGTAGTGTGCTGCCCAACATCAATAATTCTAATGAACTTTTTGCTCTTCCAACCATAGAATATCCGCGACTCTGTCTACCGCTTTTTTCAGATTACGGCGATAAGTACTAAAGCTCATGTACAGGAAATCTGCAGTCTGTTCCTGGCTGCCAACGGGGTTGATAAAGCTGCGGAATAATATACGATGCAGCATTTCATCTTTCGGAGAGCTTTCTAATGAAGAAACTGCTTTTTTTATTTTATCAGCAAGTGTGAGTGCAAGGTTGATCTCTGAATTTTCCAATTCATTATTTTCCTTAACAAACCTGCACTGAAGTAATGAGTTGCCGATCAGTTTTTTGGGATGGTCAACAAATTTTAATGCTTCATGTACAGCATCGGTAAATTGTTTTTCGGTTAATGAATGAGTACTTGCCTGTACTTCAGTTGAAGGCGATTCTTCCTCGTTGATCTCTCTTTTACCCATTAGTTCCAGCCATGCTAATGGTGGTCGTTCTCTCCAATCATGCAAGTACCAGCCGTGCGGTGTTTCATTCATTTCATAATCTAATTCATTCACCTGGTGCAGATCGGCATAATTAAGTACCTGGCTCCAAAAACCAGGATGGGCGCAACTCAACATACTCACAGCAAGACCGGGAGTAAAGTAATATTGAACGATTGCAAGGAAAATAGCACTTTGCACTCCACTTACATTTTGATAGTGTTCACGCCCCATCCATGTGCGGAATGCAGTTATTAGCTGACCTTCTTCGATCTTTAATTTGTTTTTATAACTGATAACTTCATTTATTATCCCGTCGTGAGTTTTATTTTTTAATTTTTCAACATCAATTTTTAAAACCAGGCCTGCCGGCCTTTTTTCTGCGTCCCGAAACACCCATATTGCAGCAGCTTCATGATTCAGCCATTGTTCAAAGATCTTTACCGATGCGGCGCCTTCAAATTTTTTAACCATTTCAAGCAAATGCGGTTTGTCTTCTTCTTTTAAAAGATCCATCCAGCTTGAACCGGTTTCCTGGAATTCAAAAAATGGTTTCACTGCCGGGTTCATCCGGTGTAAAAAGATCAGTCCAAATAGTAATGCCCTTTGCGATTCTCCCGTTTTTTTGAGCAATCTTGTAATATAATATTGCTGCGTTCTTATGTGAAGATGACGATACCAATCGGGGTTGCGCCAGTGCAATTCATTGGCTATGGCATCACGTGCAATATCATGCGGATAAATGCCTGCCGGACCCTTTTCAATAAACGTTAAAGTAGTAAGCCAATTAAAAAGCTCATGAGCCAGTTGCGGTCCTAAGACCTCTTCAATTAATTGTTCGGTAGTAACATTTACCAGTGAACACAATTCCAGGGCGGCCTTATGGGCAGGACTCGGTACTTCCTGTACAAATTGTTCCAGCAATGTTTTCATGATATCCGGCGAATCAAGCGGATCAAAATGGCTGTTGCTTCGCTGATCAAACATATCGGCCACAATAGATAAAGCCAATGGATTACCATGTGTATATTGAACAATTCGATGAATATTTTCTATCGGAATATTTCTCCGGTTCAATAACTGCTTGCTTTCCTCATCACTTAATTCTTTTAATGAAAATGTTTTTGTAATGCTTTGCCAGCCCGGATCTGTTTTCCAATTGGTAGATAATGCGGAGCGGCCGGTAATGACAGTGATCACATTGCCGGAAAGCTCAGGTAAAAATTCAAGACGAAGCCAATCATCCAAAGGCTTAAGCTTTTCATAAGTATCAATCATTACGACCACCAGGCCCTGGTGCTTATCAATGGCATCAAAAACTTCTGCTTCGCCAAATGGTGATGACACCTGGAATGTTTGTTTAAAGCTGTCCGGATGTGCTTCAATATATCGGCAATCCAGCTGAAAAAAAGGAACAGAGGTTTCGAGACAGATATCTCCAAACTGTTTTAACAAGGTTGTCTTGCCCTGGCCGCCGGGACCATAAATGTAGATAAGATGATAATCAGGGGAAGTGCTGTGGAGCAGCGAAGAAAAAAAAATCAATTCATTTTGGCGGCCAACAAAATTTTTTTTTCGTTGCTGTTGCAATATATCTCTTAACCTCGCCATATCAGTTGCGACTTATATACGAAATACTACAAGATAAAGATTTAAAAAGAATTTTTAGAAATGAAGCAACGAGAGGTGTGTACTAGGATTAATTAATGCCGGTTCTAAAAAAATTCAATGAATAGGCTATGCATCCTAAAAATGAAAGCCGCATTATTTGTGCTGCCAGGAAAGGAAATGATTACATCGTTGTTAACTCTTAATAATTTTGCTGCATGAGTAGTGATACCGGCAAGTATATCATCATCGCGGGCACCGTGATCGTCTTATCAGGAGTAATCATTTATTTTTTTCATGATAAATTAAATTGGATTGGGCGTCTACCGGGAGATATAAGAATTGAGAAGGAGAATTTCAAATTTTATTTTCCCATTACAACCATGATCATTTTTAGTTTGGCCATTACGATCATTGTTCAAATCATAAAAAGAATTCTCTGATCAGATAAAATAAATCAAAAGGATAATTCCGATTACGACTCCGGTCAAATAAAATTTTTATATTAGAAGAATAATAACTGCTTATGAATTCTTCTCAACGATTTCTTGCCCTTGATGTCCTGCGCGGGATGACGATTTGTTTTATGATCATTGTAAACACACCCGGCAACGGCGAAACAACCTACCCTCCTCTGCTGCATGCGCATTGGTTTGGTTTTACACCTACTGATCTTGTATTTCCTACGTTTATGTTCGTTGTGGGAAATGCAATGAGTTTTGCCATAAAAAAATGGGAGGGCCGCCCTGGTGCCTATGTAAACTGGAAAATTTTTAAAAGAGCCCTGCTCATTTTTTTGCTTGGCTTTTTGATGTATTGGTTTCCGTTCGTTCATTGGAATGACAGCGATCATCTGCAATTCAATTCATTTTCGCATACAAGAGTAATGGGAGTGTTGCAGCGGATTGCACTCGGCTATTTTTTTGCTGCGATGATGATCCGTTATTTGAAACCAGCCACTGTATATCGCTTATCGTTTATCTTCTTGTTTTTGTACTGGTTTATTCTTTTATTTTTTGGAGGCGATCATCCTTATGATTTGCTTACCAATGCAGGAACGAAACTGGATCTCTGGTTGTTTGGGCCGGATCATTTGTATCATGGTGAAGGGGTTGCTTTCGATCCTGAAGGAATATTGAGCACCTTGCCTGCTATTGCTAATGTAACCTTTGGTTATGCAGCCGGAAGATGGGTGCAGGAAAAAGGAAAAAGTTTTGAAGGATTGGCCAAATTACTTTTAGCAGGGGTTTTATCCGTTGTATTAGCATTAAGCTGGGATTGGTTCTTCCCCATCAGTAAAAAATTATGGACAGGAAGTTTTGTGTTACTTACTGTTGGCATTGATTGCATTCTTCTTGCCGGACTTATTTATATTATTGATTTTTTGCAAAGAACGAGGTGGACCTATTTTTTCCAGGTATTTGGTAAAAATCCCTTGTTCATTTATTTATTGTCAGAATTAGGAGCCACCATGCTTTGGTTTATTCCTGTCGGAGTGGATCGGCAACCACTTCACGAGTGGTTATTTCAAAATATTTTCAGACATGCAGGCATGTACTTCGGTTCTTTTCTTTTTGCAATTAGTTATATGTTGTTCTGCTGGCTGATTGGGTATATTCTGGATAAGAGAAGGATTTATGTGAGAGTATAATTAATCTTCATCTAAAAGAAAGGCACTTGAGCCTTATTGATATTTTTTTGACAATAGTATACGATCGTTATAACTCAATGCAAAAAAGAGGAAGAAAGGTTATACCATGGCTTTATACATCATTCTTAGTCTCTTTAGTTTTGACAATTTGTTTAAGTTTAATCGCAGACATAATCAGAGATATTCATTTAAAAGAATCTATTTTCTTACCCATTTTTCTTGCTTTATATTTATTCTTCTTCTTTCTGGTAAAACACTATTATTTTGATAGCGGCAGAAATCTGCTATTATTAGAAAAGTTTCTAAAAGATTACTCTTCAAAAAGAAGGTTATATCTGAAAGTGATTGTGCTCGGTCTTTGTTGTATTCTTCCCTTTTTATTTGGTTTTATAATATGGCTTAAAGCGAATTAAGAAAACAATAGCTGAATAGAGAACAGGAAGTACAACTCTAAAAGTCAAATGATCCCCTGAGGAGACTTCTTGGGAGAGTGCTACGCAATTAAGTACAATCAAGGCGCTTATGCCTGGTTCCAAAGGAATGCCTTTGGCATAACATAATATTCACTTCTTATTCTTCATAGCCTCGTGATAATAGCGTACCTTTGCCGCTCGTTTAAAGCCCCTATCCCCGAAAGGGGAATAAAAAGGGCTTTTGTTTTTTTATGAGTGTTGTAAACACCCCTTCAGGGGATGGGGGCGCAATTAGAAATATTGCAATTATTGCACACGTTGACCATGGAAAAACCACCCTGGTGGACAGGATCTTGCACCAAACGCACGTGTTCAGAGATAACCAGGAAACGGGTGACCTGATTATGGACACCAATGAGCTTGAACGGGAACGGGGCATTACCATTTTTAGTAAGAATGCGGCTGTAGTTTACAAAGGCGTTAAGATAAATGTGATCGACACACCGGGCCACGCTGATTTTGGTGGAGAAGTCGAAAGGGTATTGAAAATGGCTGATGGCGTTTTGTTACTTGTTGATGCTTTTGAAGGTCCTATGCCGCAGACAAGATTTGTTTTACAAAAAGCTTTGCATTTAAATCTGAGGCCAATTGTTGTTATTAATAAAGTGGACAAGCCGAATTGCCGTCCCGATGAAGTACACGATGCTATATTTGACCTATTTTTTAATCTGGATGCTACTGAAGAGCAATTGAATTTTCCTACTTACTACGGCTCCGGAAAAAATGGATGGTTTAATGATTCATTAACTCCTTCAGAAGATATTACTCCATTGCTCGATGGTATTTTAAAATATGTTCCTGCTCCGAAAGTGAGTGATGGAACTTTGCAATTACAAATTACCTCACTCGATTATTCTTCTTTCCTCGGTCGTATTGCTATTGGTAAAGTGAGTCGTGGTTCAATCAAAGAAGGTCAGCCTGTTTCGCTGGTACAATCTGATGGCGCAATTAAAAAAATAAGAGCAAGAGAAATTTATGTGTTTGAAGGAATGGGCAAGAAAAAAGTAACAGAAGTGCTGTCCGGTGATCTTTGTGCTGTTGTCGGCATTGAAGATTTTAATATCGGAGATACCATTGCTGATTTTGAGAATCCCGAAGGGTTGCCAACCATCAGTGTGGATGAGCCAACAATGAGTATGCTGTTTGGAATTAATAACTCTCCATTTTATGGTAAGGATGGAAAGTTTGTAACCTCGCGCCATATTCGTGACAGGTTGATGAAAGAAACAGAAAAAAATCTTGCACTCCGGGTAGAAGATTCTGAGAGTGCTGATAGTTTTATAGTATATGGCCGTGGCATTTTGCATTTGGGAATTTTAATTGAAACTATGCGGCGGGAAGGATATGAGTTAACCGTTGGTCAGCCGCAGGTATTGATAAAAGATATACAGGGAAAAAAATGTGAGCCTTACGAAACGTTGGTTGTGGATGTACCACAGGAGTATGCAAGTAAAGTAATTGACCTGGTTACCCGACGCAAAGGTGAACTACATGTAATGGAAACAAAGGGAGACATGCAGCATGTGGAGTTTGAAATTCCCTCAAGAGGATTGGTAGGTTTGCGTACACAGATGCTTACAAATACGGCTGGCGAAGCAGTGATGAACCACCGTTTCAATGAATACAAACCATGGAAGGGAGCTATACCGGGAAGAAGTAATGGAGTATTGATTGCTAAAGAACCAGGATCAACAACCGCCTACTCACTTGATAAATTGCAGGATCGCGGATTTTTCTTTGTTGACGCGGGTGAAGAAGTTTATAAAGGAATGATCGTAGGTGAAAATAATAAACCGGGTGACCTGGTGATACAACCTAATGAGGCAAAGAAAATGAGTAATATGCGGGCCAGTGGAAGCGATGCTGCCGTGAATATTGCTCCGAAACATTTAATGACTCTTGAAGAATGCATGGAATATATTCAGCAGGACGAATGCATAGAAGTAACTCCTAATTTTATCCGTATGAGAAAAGTAATCCTGGACGAAGATGAAAGAAAAAGACAAGCAAAGAAGATGAGTACTGAAGCAGCATAATCGTTCCTCATTTTTTCTTTCATAGCCGATCGTTTAAACGATGGGCTATGAATCAGCGCCATTTAAAATTATTATTAAATGGAGACATTACTAATCTTTCGTAAATTTGAAGCCTGAAAAAAATAGCTGTTATATTATTTTTTATTTTTTACTTTTTACTTTTCACTTTTTACTTTTCCTCGGCTCAGTGTTCAATTTGCACAAAAACTACACAACAATTAGGTGAGCAACCGGCCAGGGGCCTGAATAGTGGCATTCTTTATTTGGCTTTTACTCCTTTCGCTATCGCCGCATTCGTTGGCTATCGCTGGTGGAAAAACAATCATGAACAATAGCTAATTTTTGTATCGGCTGAGAAAACTGCAAATTTTGCTGCAAAGGCAGCCGTACAAAAGGATTGGCCGATCTAAAAACTTTCATTGAAGCTCAGAAGAAAATCAGTAAGGATGAGATCTATTCCGGCCATTTACTATTGGCATTAGAAAGAATGAAAGCGCCTGAAAAAGCAAAGCGGACAACGGAAGGTTTGGAAACCCCCCGGTGCACGTGGTTGCGACTGGGATGAATAAGAATTATAATTTATCTACCAGGGAGTACAAATTAAATTCCTGCCGTTTATATTCCGACTGAATAATTTTTTGTAATTGGGATTTGTTAATCTCCTTCATTTTTTTTCGGATCAATAATTGCCAGGCTTTTTCTGTCAATAATGAAAGATGTCTTTCGTCATTTTTTCCTGTACTCAAATTAATTCTTATCGCCTTCATTAATTCAGTGATCCCTCTTTTTTCAGTGGCTACAGTTTTGATGATTGGTATTTCCTGTGCATGCTGATGAAAAGCAGGCGCCAGCATCATTCGCAGGTTCCTCTCAAACAGATCTGAATCCGGCCTGTCACTCTTATTTATTACAAATACATCAGCAATTTCCATCAGCCCTGCCTTCATCGTTTGTACTTCATCTCCACTTTCAGGAACAAGAACAACAACTGTTGTATCAGCAAGACCTGCAATTTCAATTTCACTTTGACCGACACCTACAGTTTCTATAATTATATGATCAAAGCCTGCAGATTTGATAAGATCAGTTATCTCGATGATCTTAGGACTTAAACCACCCATCGATCCCCTCGTTGCTAACGAACGAATGAAAACGTTCGGATGAGTGTACCATTCACTCATCCGGATGCGATCACCGAGCACGGCTCCTAAATTAAATGGCGAAGAAGGGTCAATGCATAACACAGCGATCTTGCTGTTCTCTTTGACCAATTCACCAATCATTGCATCAGTTAATGTGCTTTTACCGGCTCCCGGCGGGCCAGTCACGCCAATGATATTTACCCGGGAATTAACGGTAACAGATCTTAGCAGATCTTCATAACCTCGTTGCTCATTTTCAATGAAAGAAATTGCCCGTGCGATCGACTTTATATTGCCTTTTTTTACTTGTTCTATTAATTCCCCGTGCATTTGTAAAGGTTATTGAGTTATAACTTACATTTTTATCTTGTAGTATAATACTGCCGGCAAAAATAATATGAACAAACTAAGAAAAGCGTTGGTAGATGAGAAATGGAAGAAATCAAGTCTTCTTATTTGCCTTGCCGCCATGCTCTTCGGACTATTGTTTTCGAGAGCCATTTTATCATCTGCATTGATCGTTTTTGTTGTCATAAGAATTTTGCACAAAAATATTTTATCACGGCTAAGGATTTTTTTTGCTTCGCCGCTTTTGTGGTCAATGAGTCTGCTATTTCTTTTGCCATTTATTTCAGGATTATGGAGCAGGGATGTTTCTGAATGGTCGCAGATATTATTAATTAAGTTACCTCTTCTTTTATTACCCGTTTGTTTTGCAGGATGTGATTTTTTCGTTTTTAAGGATTGGGAAAAAATTGCTTTTTCATTTTTGATTATAATTACCGGGGGTGTCTGCTGGAGTCTATGGCAATATTTCCCCAATGCAGTTTCTATTCACGCCGGGTATTTGAAGGCACATACTATTGAAACACCTCTTGGCAACGATCATGTTCGATTTAGTTTACTGGTAGCCATAGCCCTGCTTACTGCAGTTTTTTTATTAATTCAAAAAAGGAAGAATGAAAAAAGGATCGTCTTAATTTTATTATCGTTTGTAACCCTGGTCTTTGTTTTTTATCTGCACATTTTAGCTGTACGCACCGGAATATTCTGTCTTTATTTTGGCGTATTTGTTCTTCTCATTTGGTTAATACGGAAAAGAAGGAATAAACTAAAATATGCTTTAGTGCTTATTTTGATGTTGCTGTTCCCCGTTATTTCTTATTTTGTTTTCCCCACTTTTAAAAACCGGATAACATATTTTAAATATGACTGGTCATTGATTCAAAAAAATATTTTTGTGCCTGGCTCCAATGATGGTGACCGTTTTTTTTCGATAAAGGCAGGCTGGCGATTACTAAATGAAAAACCGTTGACAGGCGTTGGTTTTGGAGATATAAGAAAAGAAACAGGCGAGTTTTATGAATTGAATTATCCCCAGGCTACACTGGCAGATAAAATTTTGCCATCCAGTGAATGGATGATGTATGGCGCCGGGGTTGGCTGGCCGGGACTTATTTTATTTTCATTTTCAATGCTGGTTCCTTTTTTTCTACAGCGATTAAGAAAAAATATTTTCTGGATACTTCTGAACTCCTTTATAGCGTTCAGTTATTTATTTGATATCGGACTGGAAGTTCAATTTGGAGTATTTATACACGCATTTGTTTTGCTTTGGTGGTATAAATGGTTACAACTCCAGGAATAAAATTTTTACATTCGACAATGCAAAAAATTTCTGTTGTTATTATTTGTAGGAATGAAGAGACTGAAATTGGACGTTGTCTTCAAAGTCTCAATGGACTTACGGACGACATTGTTGTACTAGATAATGGCAGTACAGATGGTACAAAGGAAATTGTTCGCAAAATGGGTGGTCACCTGGTAGAGGAGAGTTGGGAAGGTTTTGGCAAAACAAAAAACAAGGCAACGAAATTCGCCAAATATGATTGGGTGCTCAATCTTGATGCAGACGAATCCGTTGATGAAGAACTAAAGAAATCCTTAATAAATTTATCACTCATCGATGAAGAGGAGGTCTTCGAAATAAAATTTAAAAATTTTTTTGGCAAAAAATACCTGCGTTTCGGAGAATGGGGCGGTGACAAACATGTGCGGGTCTTTAACCGCAATAAAGTGAATTGGAATGAAGCAAAGGTGCACGAAGTTTTATTATTTTCCCCCGGCATTAAAGTAAAGAAATTAAAAGGTTATATTCTTCATTACACAGTGGAGACGGTAGCTGAGTTTGCTGATAAAGTAATTAAATATGCCCTATTGAGTGCGGAAAAATATGCGGAACAGGGAAAAAAATCTTCATGGTTTAAAATAAATATAGCTCCTTCATTTACTTTTCTGAAATACTATATTTTTAAGCTTGGTTTTTTAGATGGAAGAAAAGGTTTTATATGTGCAAAGATGACCTCTTATTATACGTTTCTCAAATATGCACGATTGTTGGAGTTGAATGAGAAGACACAAAAAAATCACCCGTTGTAGTTTGAGAATGTTTTTCTCTTTTTTTTCATTTGATGAACTTATTAATTTTGACCTGTGACGAACTTTATTCCCATATTTCCTCTCGGTATCGTTGTGTACCCGGGTGAAAATTTGAACCTTCATATTTTCGAACAGCGCTATAAGCAATTGATCAGTGAATGCTATTCACAAAAAAAAACAATTTGGTATTCCGACTGTAATAGAAAATCGTTTACAGGATTATGGGTCATTAGTAGAAATAACGGAGTTGACTAAAATGCATGAAAATGGTGAAATGGATGTCAGGACGAAGGGTTTAACGGTTTTTCGCATCCTGGAAATAATTAAAGAAGTGCCGGATAAATTATATAGCGGGGGCTATTGTAAATTATCCCGAAACAAACGAAGAAGGAAACAGGGAATTAATGAAAAAAGTTAGGAACAGCATTAAGGAACTACACAGGTTATTAAAAATTGATAAAGATTTCAATAAAGAGGAAGAAGAAATAAAAGCATTCGACGTGGCTCATCATGTTGGGTTTTCGCTGGAAGAGGAATATGAAATGCTTCATCTTTTCCAGGAGAGACAAAGACAGGAATATTTGAAACGACACCTTACCAAAGTGATTCCCCTTATAGCTGAGATGGAACAATTAAAAGAAAAAATAAAACTTAACGGGCATTTCAAAAACCTTTCCGGACTCGGATTTGAACGATGAGTAATGAGTGATCAATGATGAGTAATTTTAATAATTCTGTTTTCCTTAAAACTCATCATTCATCATTCATTTTACTACTTTTGCCGCCTAAATACTATGGCTTGAATTCTACCACTCTTTGCTTTGATTTTGGAAATACAAGATTAAAAGCAGCGGTTTTCATTGATTCGGCTTTGGAAGAATTAATTGTGCTGGAAGACGAAACAGTTGAGACCGTTAGATCTTTATTGGATCAATTTCAACCGCAAAAGACCATTCTTTCATCCGTTATTAACCATGATCCCGGAATTGAAACCTTACTGTCTGGTTCAACAAAATTTCATAAACTAAATCATCTTACCAGGCTGCCTTTCACAACGCCTGTTGGTAAGCCGGAAACTATCGGCGCTGACCGGTTAGCTTTGGCAGCAGCAGCTGTTTATCTTCACCCGGGCAAGAATAATCTTGTCATTGGTTCCGGAACATGCATCACTTATAATTTCATAAATAAGTATCATGAGTTTACAGGCGGAGCGATTTCACCCGGTATGGAAATGAGATTAAAATCATTGAACCATTATACCGCAAAACTTCCTTTAATAAATGCAGACTGGAATGTTCCATTGATCGGTTATGATACAAACACAAATATTCTCTCTGGTGTAGTAATTGGAATAGCAAAAGAGATTGATGGCTTTATAAATGCTTACGAAGAAAAGTTCGGGGAACTTTAACGTGCTTTTAACCGGGGGTGATATAGGCATTTTGGCTTCCCATTTAAAAAAGAAGATATTTGCAGACCCCGAACTAATTTTTAAAGGATTATATGCAATCAGTGAAGTCAATAACCCTTAGGAAACTGCTTGTGGCCTGTAGCTTACAACTTTTGACCTGCAGTTTTTTAAGTGCCCAGAGCAATTCACCTTATTCACGTTATGGTTTAGGCGATCTTACTCCTAATACAAATATTGTAAGCAGGGGAATGGGAAGTTTTTCGGCCGCTTATGCCGATCCTCTGTCCATAAATTTTAATAATCCTGCCTCCTATGCGGCTTTCATTTCTTATTTCGAAGAAAAAGCAAAAAAGGCGGCGTCAGGAAGAGTGTTGTTTGATGTGGGTTTGAACTTCGATAATCAAACTTTGCGTGAAGGCAACAGTGCACAAAAATTTACCAGCAGCAACGCTTTATTTTCCTATATGCAGGTTGGAATTCCAGTAAAAAAAAATTGGGGATTGAATTTCGGGTTAAGACAACTTTCAAGGATCAGTTATAAGATCGATAAAGCTGAACGGTTATCAGATCCTGTCACAGGGTTACCTATCGATAGTACGATTACGCAATTTAGTGGTGATGGCGGAGCATTTTTAGCGACGGCAGGAACTGGTTTTGCTATCAAAAATTTTAGCTTCGGCGTCAATTTTGGTTATTTATTTGGCAAAAAGGAATATACTACAAAGAGAGATTTTATTAATGATTCAGTTGCCTATAATAGTTCAAATTATAGCACCCTAACATCATTTGGAAGTATATATACAAATGCAGGGATACAATATAAAATCAATTTGAGTAAAAAATTGTTGCTTCGCCTGGGCGCCTACGGTAATTTCAAACAAAACATAAATGCTGAACAAGATATACTCAGACAGACTATTCTCCGTACTCAAACCGGCGATGTACAACTGGATAGTGTATATGAGCAAAAAGGAGTGAAGGGAAAAGTTATTTATCCTTCAGGCTATGGATTTGGCTTTGTATTTGAAAAAATCAGATCGGCAAAACAACAAATATGGTGGCTGGTTGTTTGGTGCTGATCTTGTTCAAAATAATTGGAATGATTACAGGTTTTATGGAGTGTCCGACTCAGTACAAAATAGCTGGGAATTAAGATTAGGAGGGCAGATAACACCCGAACCTAAAAAAAATTATTTCAGCAACGTGAGATATCGCGGTGGTCTTGTAATTGGCCGCGATTATATTCATGTTGAAAATAAATTGCCGATATGGGGGTTAAGTTTTGGAATGGGACTTCCAATAGCTAACTATAGTAATTTAGCACGCAACCAGGCCTCTATTATCAATGTTTCCCTGGAGTATACAAAAAGGGGTAACAATAATAATTTACTAAAGGAAAATATCTTTCGGCTTTCAATCGGCCTTTCCTTAACTGATCTGTGGTTTGTGAGACCGAAATATGAATAAACCTTTATTTCTTATTCATTATTTATGATGAATAGCATTGAAAAAGATGAAAGCCTTCCAACACAGCAGACAGGGATTGCGATGTTCGCCCGTGCCGGTAAGAATGGGCAAGGGATGATAAATCGGGACGATGAGGTTGAGATCATAAGATTTTCTTTGTTTAGAAATTTCAAAATAATTGTTGTTTTGGCGATTGTTTTTACAACCAGCTTTTTTATTTCAGCTTGTAAGAACGATGAAAGGATCATTGAGGATTGGTCAAAAAAGAAGGTGATGGTAGATATTGGAAAAAATATTGAAAGCTACCTTAGCCAGGAAGGAAAAGTTAAAGCAAAACTTGTATCCCCGCTGATGCTGCGCTATGAGGCAGATACATTTTATACAGAGTTTCCGAAATCATTGCATGTAGATTTTTATGATGACAGTGCAAACATTGAAACGAGGTTGGATAGCAAGCATGGAAAATATTTTGAAAATCTGAATAAGGTTTATCTATGGGATAGCGTAGTGGTCATTAATGTGAAAGGAGACACACTAAAAAGCAATGATCTTTGGTGGGATCAGAATAGAAAATTATTTTACACAGATAATTACGCTGAGTACCGGACAAAGGATAAACAGATTTATCCGGGTAAGGGCCTTGAAGCAACCGAGGATTTTACAAGAATAGATTTTAAAGAAACGGTTGGAACAGTAGAAGTCTCTGATAAAAATTTTACCAAATAATCTCTAATAAAAAGTCCCACATTATTTATGGGACTTTTAAATACCTTTTCGAGGGCAAACCAGACACTGTTGGTGTTCTCAGGTTAGTAATCAGTTCCTCAAGGTTAAACAGTTTTCACTTGGATATGGACTCAAACGGGACTTGGTTTTTCAAAGGAAAGTTGATTGATGATTTTTGGTTTTTCTTTCAGGATTTGGAAATTCATTTACGGACGTTTAGGTTTTTTCAAATTGGATATGGATAATCGATCAATCAACTTTACATCAAAAATAGTCCCCACACCCACTTACCACAAGAGGAGAACTTCCTGTTATTGAAATTGATGAATTTACTGGCAGGTTCGTAAATATTCGAAAAACCTCTTAATCGAGATCAATTATTATCTTCATTGGCGTTTAATAAACAAACCTTTATGTCTTTTAGTAATAAAACGATAGTTATAACAGGCGCAAGTCGTGGCATTGGCAAGGCCATAGCCTTAAAATTAGCAAAGGAAAGAGCTAATATTATCGTTGTTGCAAAAAGCATAGAAGAGAATCCAAAATTGGGTGGAACAATTTTTTCAGCCGCAAAAGAAATAGAGGAAGCAGGAGGTAAAGCATTACCTGTACAATGCGATATCAGAAATGAAGATCAGGTATTGCAAATGGTTCAAAGAACTGTTGAAAAATTTGGTGGTATTGATATACTGATCAATAATGCTTCGGCAATTTCTCTCACACCAACAGAGAAAACGGAAACAAAACGTTTCGATTTGATGCATGATATTAATGTGAGAGGAACATTCCTGGTGACAAAAGCATGTATTCCTTTTTTAAGAAGATCTTCCAGTCCACATATACTTACTTTATCACCGCCATTGAATTTACTTCCGAAATGGTTTGCCAATCACGTCGCTTACACCATTGCCAAATATGATATGAGTATGATGACGATTGGCTGGGCTGAAGAATTTAAAAAAGATAGAATCGCTGCAAATTCCTTGTGGCCAAAAACGACCATCGCAACGGCAGCGATAAAAAATTTATTAGGTGGTGATGCACTGATGAAAATGAGCCGCACGCCTGAAATACTTGCTGATGCTGCTTACTATATTTTAAAGCAACCATCCGCTGAATGCACCGGGAATTTATTTATTGACGAGGATGTATTGGCGAAACAAGGAATTATGGATTTAGATAAATATGCAGTTGTGCCTGGTGGACAATTGTACAATGATTTGTTCCTGTAATAGGTTAAGATTAAGGATGAGTAATTACTTAACCTTAACCTTCTTCCTCTCTCTTCTCTGGCCGCATCATAGGAAACAAAAGAACATCCTGGATGGAAGACTGATTTAATAACAACATACAAATGCGGTCAATTCCAAAACCAATGCCTGAAGCAGGCGGCATGCCATATTCTAATGCTCTTAAAAAATCATAATCAATAAACATTGCCTCTTCATCCCCCCGTTCCATTAGTTTTACCTGTTCTTCAAAACGCTCACGCTGATCAATGGGATCATTCAGTTCACTATAGGCATTTGCAATTTCTTTTCCATTCACTAATAATTCAAAACGTTCAACCTGGTCTTGTTTGGTGCGATGTTTCTTTGTGAGAGGGCTCATTTCCACAGGATAATCGATCAGGAAAGTTGGTTGAACAAAATGCTCCTCGCATTTTTCGCCAAACAATTCATCGATCATTTTACCTCTGCCCATTGTATTATCTGCATGCACATGCAACTGCCTGCATACATCACGCACCTGTGCTTCATTCATTGCGGAAATATCGATGCCTGTATATTTTTGTATTGCATCGTACATGCTGATGCGGGGATAGGGAGCTTTGAAATCGATTTCCTTTCCTTCGATCAGTGTTTTGGTTGTACCGTTTACGGCCATCGCAGTTTTTTCCATCAGCTGTTCCGTAGTTTCCATCATCCACAAATAATCTTTGTACGCCACATAAAATTCCAGCACGGTAAATTCAGGATTGTGTGTTCGGTCCATTCCTTCATTACGGAAATTGCGACTGAATTCGTATACCCAATCAAAACCTCCAACTATCAGCCGTTTCAGGTAAAGTTCATTGGCAATGCGCAAATACATTGGAATGTCCAATGCATTGTGATGAGTGATGAAGGGACGGGCCGCTGCGCCGCCGGGAATACTTTGCAAGACAGGGGTGTCCACTTCCAGTGCGCCATGCTCATTTAAAAAATCGCGCATGGCATTGATCAGCTTTGTACGCTTTGTAAATATTTCTTTTACTTCCGGGTTAATAACCAGGTCAGCGTATCGCTGGCGGTATTTGAATTCCGGGTCGGTTACGGCATCAAAGGTTTGCCCCTCGGCTTCCTTAACAATGGGCAAGGGTTTTAAAGATTTAGTAAGGATCGATAACTCTTTAACGTGAATCGAAGTTTCACCTGTCTTAGTTTTAAAAACAAAACCTTTTACACCAATGATGTCGCCTATGTCGATTAATTTTTTCCAAACGATATCATACAAGGTTTTATCCTCGCCCGGGCAAATATCATCACGGCGGACATAAAGTTGTATTCTTCCGCTTGAATCTTGCAGGACAGCAAAATTTGCCTTACCCATGTCACGAACACTCATGATGCGGCCGGCCAGGCAAACATCCGCGAATTCATCTTTTTTTTCTTCTGTAAAATTTTCTTTGATATTTAAAGCATAGCTATTCACAGGATATAACGGAGCGGGGTAAGGTTCAATACCCATCATGATCAGTTCAGCCAGTTTCTCTCTGCGTATTTTTTCCTGCTCGGATAAATGTGTGATCTGCATGAATGAAAATTAATTTAGAGCGTGGCAAAATTACAGGATGAGAGTGGTGAAAACAAAAGCTAACCCTCCTTGCCTGAAGGTGCATCCTTTTGTTTTTTCTTTCCTTTGAATCCGTAACCATACCGGCGTAGAATGGTATAACCCGTTTCTGCTGTCAACACAATTTTTTTAAAAGGATAAACGTCAGCAAATATTCCCAACTGGTTATCATCAACCCTCAGGTAATTCCTTGCTGTACAATCACCACTAAAACAGGGATCTGTTGTTTGCAGTCGATAAGAATTTGTCAATGCTCTGAATGAAGTTCCATAATAAAATTTTTGATTCACCTTATGTTCGAAGATCATGTTGCCGGGCAATACTCCAAACAAGTTATTTTTTTTGTTGATCTGCCAGTCAATACCCACCAACGGTATGAAATAATTACCAAAAAATTCTTTGTTATAATAAATGCCAAACTTTAATGACAAGGATTGATTTTTTTTATATGTTGTTAAAATCACTCCTCCATATTGCCGATCATCCGGCAATTTTTTTTCTGCTTGCTTATTCCACGTATTATGAAACCCGATAAAAGATTCCAGTTTTCAAAAAGATCTTTTTTCAGAAAACCTAATAATAAACCCTGGCTTACGACATGAAAATCATTTGCTGAAACTTTTCCCTGGTTATGTTCAAAAAAAGGATTAACGATAAATGCATCTCCGCCTTTTTTTAATTCAATCGGTAAATTGAAATTGATATTGAAGAAGTTTGACCTTAAAGGATTTTTTTATTATTTAATCCTGATTCAGGAGAATAACTGTAATTAAATTTTGCGATATCAAGATAAGGTTGTGCATACAGAATACAGGAAATGCTTAGGCAAAGGAGCAAAATAATTTTTTTCATATTTCATTTTTATTGAGGCCTGGAAAATAAATAGCGCAATCTTACCATAAAGCCTTTAATAGCTGAAAGCTCTTTAGACATGAGTATGTATTCATGCAATAAAATTTTGACCGGATTACATGTGTCTATATTATGAGTAATGCCGTATACAGGTAGCGTTGTTTCTTTTGCATACGTCCCGAAAAGATGATCATAAATCATAAGTATACCGCCAAGGTTTTTGTCGATATATTCAGGATTGGAGCCATGATGGACACGATGATTCGATGGAGTATTAAAGACCCAATCCAATACTCCGAGTTTTCCGATATTTTCAGTGTGGACCAAAAAATTTTGACTGGCTGTGATAGATTCAATAAACAGGATCATTTCCGGAGGAATGCCAAGAATACATAAAGGAGACCAAAAAATAAAACGGTAAAAAACGTGAATGCTATTTGTTCGCAATCCCGTCGAAAGATTAAAATGTTTTGACGAATGATGTGTTACATGTGCTGCCCAGAATAAGCGGGTTTTATGTCCTAGTCTGTGATATATATAGTGTATAAAATCGCAACTGAAAAAAGCTGCAATCCAAAGCCACCAGTCCGGATGAGGTTTAAAAATTGCAAAAGCATACATTAAAGAATAAAGACTGAATGCTGCGCCTTTCTCAAAAACACCAACCAGTATGGTGCATATCCCGATAGAAAAGTTTGCCGCTATATCTTTTACCACTTTTTTATCAGGCTTATGTAGCAGTAATAATAAAAATTCTATGAAGAATGCTGTAAATAATATTGAAGTTCCTATAACATCGGTATTAAACATTGTTGAATGATTTATTGCCACATGTTTGCCCGAGTAATTGGGAGATTTGAAACACAGAATACAAATGATAAGAGGGGTTAAGAGCAGAACAAAAACTGCAAAATATTTTATTTTCTGATACGGTTGTGCCTGCCTGAAATTGTTTGAAAGGATTTTCATAAAAAAAATTTAGTTATTTATGCAGCTGGAGAGGACACTGGTTTCAGTAAATAATGGTTGTACCATTTTGGCGGATTTATTTTTTTCATTGTGTAATTAGTTATAAGCGTTTTTACAGGTGCGGGTAAAATTTTATCCAGAAATAGGAAAAATCTGTTCAACCTTCCGGGAATAATAACTTCTTTCTTTTTTAATAATCCATTTAATGCTATCGGGGCTACTTCTTCAGGATTCATAATTGAAATTCTCGATGTCCAGGAAGCGTTTTTGTTTGATAATGTAACGGATAGATTAGTATTGATACCTCCCGGGCACAGAACACTGACATTCACCCCTTTATTTTTTAATTCTTTTTTCAGACTTTTACTGAAGTAATAGATATAGGATTTGGTGCCACCATACACTTGTTTTTTAGGGAGAAAAAAAAATGAAGCCATGCTTCCTACATTCAAAATATAAGCAGGCGTTTTACCCCGTAAATTTTTAATAAAGAGGTGAGTGATTATTGTGGTGGCCAATACATTCAATCCGATCTGTTTTTCGTAAAACTCCGGGCTTCCTTCATCAAACAAAATAGTGCTTCCCATGCCTGCATTGTTGATAAGAATGTTTACCTGCAGTTTTTTATTTTCAATTTCAAGAAAGACATCATAACAACCGGATGATTGAGAAAGGTCTTTTTCAAAATAGTGTACTGAAACGTCAAAATTCCGGCGGATGAAATTAGCCAATTCAGGCAGGCCGCTTTCTGGTAATGATACTAAAATCAAATTCATTGCCCGGCTTGCGCATTCGAAGGCAAAAGCTTTGCCCAAACCTTCGCTGGCACCAGTAATAAGCGTATAGACTGTATTATGCATGATCGGGTAAATTTAAAAAGTGAACAGTTTTTTGAATAGCTTCTTCAAAAGGTGTGATTTGATAGCCTAACTCGAATATTGCTTTTTGACTGGAAAAAATATAATTGCGATAAAAATGATTTGTAACTACCGGGGTAAAAAGGGGCTCCTTGTTAATAATTTTATATTGAAACCACTGCCAGTATGCACATACTTTTATAATGAATTTGGGCACTTGAATAATTCTACCCTTGCCAGATAATTTTTTTATCTGTTGAAAAAAACTTTTATAAGAAATATTGACTCCGCCCAAAATGTATTTTTCACCTACTTTCCCCTTTTCCATTGCCAGGATATGCCCTCTTGCAACATCATCTATATATCCAAAGCAACCCTTGTAATTTCCTGGGTAAGGAATGAAAACAGTACCTGTGCGTAAAAATTTTTTGATAATTGCATTGTACGTGAGAGAGTGAGAAATTTTTCCGGGCCCATATACTTTTGAAGGACTAACGATAACTATATTCAATCCCATACCTATATATTGCTTAACGATATCTTCAGCCATTTTTTTTGATAATTCATAATCAAGCGTGAAACCAATTATCCTTGGATCCTTTTCAGTCATCGGTTCTTTTAAGCTGGGCCCCATGACACCACAGGTACTTGTGAAAACGACTTTATTTACGCCAGCATTAATAGCTTCATCAAAAACATTCAAAGTCCCTTTCACATTTACTGAATAAATAACGGAAGTATCTTTCATCCGTGACCTTACCAGTGCTGCAGCATGATAAACCTGCTCGCAACCCCGGATAGCATTTCTGATCTTCTCTTTGTCATTGATATCGCCAATGAAAATTTTAATATTTTCATGGTTTAATGAAAAGGCCATTCTTTCATTGCGGATGAGAGCATGAACACAATGACCAGAGTCAGCAAGTATGTGTGCAAGCAAATTACCAATGTAGCCGGTGGCTCCTGTTATAAAGATCTTCATAGTGCAGCTTGTTTTTGACGTGAAAAAGATTGTTGCAAGGGAGGCCGTTCATTAACGATTGCTATTTGCAAATGAAAAATGATCGCCGGCCAGATCGATTGCCACCAGATTGTAAACACAGCCAATAAAATTCCAAACGGGATACAACCAATCATTTCCTTTTTCCTTTTGTGGATATGTATCATTATATAGAGCAAAACATTTATTGCAATACCCCAATCATTCCCCAGCCAGTTACAAAAACTTAGCAGCAGTAAACCACGGAAAAACCATTCATAAACCACAAGAAAAACAGAGCGAATGCAGCTGTAAAAAATGATTTGATAGTTTCCCCGCGATGAAACGCTTTCAATTTCGCAGGTATTGGGGTTGAATTTTTTCCATGGGGAAAAACCAATAGCACCAAAGACGGCCAGGAAGGCAGCAGCCTGGTTTATACTTATCTTTTCGGGAAATGATAAAAGAAAAACCGGCTGTTGCTCTGAAATTAATGTGGATAATACTATGACCGTTATGCCTGCTATATGCAAGCCATTCAACAGGCTTAAGTTTTTTTTCTCCATGATAGTGTAGTTGGTTACGCCGGGCTTCCATTTATTTACACCTGCAGTCATTAGCAGAAGGATCATGTATGCACAAAAAATTGAGATTGCAGAGATCTTTTCCATAAATTAATTTGTTAAAACAATATTTGCAGAATATAAACTGTGATGCACTTCGATCTCGTTCAGCACACCGCCTTTATAATGGTAATAATTATAATTACCATCAGGCAACGTGATCCTGTATTTATGCGGTTCTGTTTTTTGTATTACAATAAATGTTTCAAAATTATCTGAGTACACCGCATCAATATGCTCAGGTTCCTTACTGTATAAACTCAGCATGTTGTAAGTGATCGGAAAATTTTTTGTGATCTCAGATATATTTCCTTTATGAATGATATATTGCCTGTTGTCTGCCTGGTGTTGCTTGTTTGCTTTTTCATTGCCATTCAATTGGCGATAAATAGATGAGCGAAGCAACACACCATTATAATAAACAGCTTCTTCATTTGCATGAGCGGTAAACGTGAAAATGAATCTTGTTTTGACATCGGACTCCATTTTCAAATAGTCCATTCCGGCCAAAATAGTTTCTGAAAATTGTAATGTGCCTACCTTATTCCCATTGCGCAGGATATGGTAAGTAAGGACCTTATTTTGCGGGTAACTTTTTAAAGCAATAAACAGTAAGGGAGAAAACAGCAGGGCGCTTACAACCGGCCCTGATAGCCTTTTGATTTTTTTGAAACTGGCCGCTATTTTTTTATTTTTTTTCTGATTTTGCCTGTAGCGGCGTACAAGCCAGACAATAAAAACGGGAAGCATAAATTTTTTTTTAACGGTGGAGAATTAATTAAGATTTTTTATTGAAAGGAACAGGTAAGGATTTAATGAAATGCTATTCTCAACAGTGTACGGCACCGCTCCGATCTTTACTTCAATAAAATTTTTAGCCGGGATTACTTCCCATGTATAGCTATCCTTTTTTGCAGACGGGGATTTAATGATGTCAGGGAGGATTTCAAAGACCATCCCGTTCCTGCATGCATTTTCTAACTGACTTAAGGCAGAAGGGTCAGCCCCATTACATTTGTTTTCGCAGAATTGTTTTTTTGAAAAACGCGTGTTTGTAAAAAACAATACTTCGTAATTGGTAGTTTGCTGTTTCATAACTCATGGTTTTAATTTCAAATGCTGACACCAAGCTACTTCCCGGTGAAGCCCATTTATAATTGAATTTTGCAGTTGGATACCCGTGTTTGGCAATTTTTACTGATCAGTTTTAGACTGTGTATTACATTTTTGAAAAAAATCGCTTAATTTGAAAAGAAGAGATCAGGGAATTGCAGGTATTGCAGAACTGATTTTTCGATCACCATCAACAGATGCCCATGCCCTCGAACCAGGCCCAGGAGTTTTTATTTCAGCACATAAGGGAAATGTTGCCACCATCGGCATCTCTCACCGATACCGTGTCGGAAATTTTGCATGTAAGTAATGATAGCGCTTACCGGCGTATCAGGAATGAAACGCCATTGGTTCTTGAAGAAGCAAAAGAACTTTGTGAACATTTTCATCTTTCACTTGACCAGGTGCTGAACATAAAAAAGAATTCGATTCTTTTTGAGAATATCCGTATCAATAATCAGTTCTACTCTTACGAAGAATATCTTTCCGATCTCATGAAACTGACGCAGTATGTAAACAGCTTTAATCAGAAAGAGATCATCTATCTTACTAAAGATGTACCCCTGTTTCATAATTTTTATTTTAAGCCCTTAATTGCCTTTCGTTATTTTTTTTGGATGAAAACCATTTTACAGCACCCTGATTTTGCAACAAAGTCAATTGACCTCAACGACGTTCCACCTGAAATTGAAACGATGAGCCGGGAAATAGCAAAGACTTACCAGCAAATACCTTCAACAGAGATATGGAATACAGAATGTGTTAACAGCCTTATTTCGCAGGTAGAATTTTATAAGGACAGCGGACTTTTTTCTTCTGCAGCCGATATCAAAATAGTTTACCAGTCTGTAGAAGAAACAATTCTTCATTTAAAAGCACAGGTAGAAAATGGTTGTAAGTTTTTACCCGGGGAGAATCCTCAAATAAAAAAAAGCATTTTCAATTTCTATTATAACCGGGTAATACTTGGCGATAATACTATTTTAGTAACGACAGATAATATTAAAACAGCTTACCTGAACTATGATGTGCTGAATTATATGGTAACCCGCGATGAAAACTTTTGTGATCAGTGCCGGGAAGACCTTAATAACCTTATGCGGCGGGCCACGGTTATCAGCCAGACAAGCGAGAAGCAACGAAATATTTTTTTTGGTATTCTGCTGGCAAAGATCCAGGACCGCCAAAAAAATTTATAAACTTAATTATGAATGCCACAGAACTTCAGCAGGAACTTTTCCAGGAAATAAAAAGAAATATACCTGGTCACTTGTCTGCTACAGAAGAAATTGCCAAGGTCCTCAACGTAAGCGTGGACAGCGTGTACAGGCGAATGCGAGCTGAGAAATCTGTTTCGCTTGATGAGCTTTATTTATTATGCGCTCACTATAAAATTTCCCTGGACCGTTTGATGAATATACAAACAGGAGGGTTTCTTTTTTCGGGGAAGCTTCTCAATAGCAATACCTTTCGTTTTGATGAATATTTGAGCAATACAATACGTGACATGACCTATGTAAATAGTTTTAAACAAAAAGAATTTTACACCTTATGTAAAGACATTCATATTTTTCATCACTACCATTTTAGAGAAATTGCCGCTTTTAAATATTATTTCTGGATGAAAACACTTCTTCATTTTCCGGATTTTAAAAGCAAAAAATTTAGTTTTAGCGAATATAATAACAACCTGTTTGAACTCGGGAAGAAAACCCTTGACCTGTATAACCGGACAGATTCTGTAGAACTCTGGAATATCGAAACGATTAACAGCACAATAAGGCAAATCGAATTTTATCATGAGGGCCAAATGTTTGACAGTAATAATGATGTGCTCATCATATACGAAGCACTCGATAAATTGATTGCTCATCTTGAGACACAGGCAGCATTGGGCTATAAATTCGATTACAATGATCCTGAAAAGCAATCAAAAGGCTCTTTTCAAATGTATTTTAATGAAGTAATATTAGGAGACAATACCACGCTGGCGATATTAGATGGAGCTAAGATTGCTTATCTTATTCATACTGTGGTTAATTATATAGTCACTCGTAATATCAGTTATTGCGAAAATCTTCACGAACATGTGCAAAACCTTATGCGTCGGTCAACCCGGATCAGTTCTGTAGGTGAAAAAGAGAGGTCCAAATTTTTCCGCATTTTAAAGGAAAAAATTGCAAGAAGAAAAGATGCTTTGAAGCTGTGATGACCGGTACAGTTGAAATTAAAAAAGTCACTTGTTGGACGGCTTTTCTTCCTTCAAGTCGAGTGTTCAGCTGTTCAAATATCTCAAACAATCGCATTCAAATAACCTAATGACCTTTCATAAATTTTTTGATGTGATTGTAACAAAACATGCCACATCTTCGTTCTACGAACTATTTCGTGTGTTTTTATGTATTAACCATCCCGCCAGGAAACGGGATTAAACCAGGTTTATATGAGAAAGATCCTTTCCATTTCAACCGTAATTCTTTTATTAACTATCTCATTCACTACTGCATTTTCACAGAATGACAAAGAGAAGGATAAGAAAGACAAGGATAAGATTAAGATTGAGGGCAGTGGCAATGTAGTTACAAAGGATATATCAGTGCAGTCATTTGATCAACTTGAGGCAAGCGGAGTTTTTAATGTATCGCTTACCCAGGCGGATAAGGAATCGGTTAAAATAGAGGCAGAAGATAATTTGCAGCAACTGTTTGAAGTTAAGAACGAAGGCAGCAAGCTTATCGTTAGCATGAAAAAGGATTCACATTTCAACAGCAAAAAGAAAATGACAGTTTATATCAGTTTTAAAAATTTGAAGAGCATGGATCTGAAGATGGTTGGTAACCTGTCCTCTGAAGGCAATTTGAATTTTGGCGATCTTTCTTTGGATAATAAAAGTGTGGGTTCTGTAGAACTGGCATTGAATGCTCAAAAGATCGATATCAAAAATAAAAGTGTAGGTAATTTGAAATTAAGCGGCAAAGCAGAAAATGCTGTGATCAGGAGCAATAGTGTGGGGTCAATAAAGGCAGCCGACCTTGTTGTTCAAACTATGGATATTGATAATGATGGTGTCGGTTCTGCTGAAGTAAATGCTGCAAAAGAATTAAAAGTAAAAGATTCCTTTTTGGGTAAAGTGAAAAATGTAAACACTGCTAATCCCAAACGGATTAACAAAGTTGTGATATAATTTTCATGCGACTTTATCGTTAATCGCACGGACGCTTGGTTTGCTATTTACCGGGTTTTCTCATGGGTTGCAACATACTAAGCTCTAAAAATACATCCTGGCGGCCTTTTTATTTATCAATTGCAGTATCAGTTTTTTTTCTTTTTAAAATACTCCAGTCACTTTCATCTGCAGCAATAGTATTAGTTAATTTCCCCAGTCCATTAACTTCCATTTCTACAACATCGCCGGCCAGCAACCATTGCTCAGGGAAATTTGGATCTTTTAATTTAGCTGTTCCGTTTAATTCCAGGAAACATCCGCTACCCACCGTTCCGCTGCCAATGATATCACCAGGGTAAAGATTTACTCCATAAGAAGCTCTTTCAATAATTTCAGCAAATGTCCAATCCATATCAGCAAGATTTCCCTCGCTAACCTGCCTTTCGTTCACATAGCACCGCATAGCCAGGTTCCAATTTTTGCCTATATGATTTTCTTTTGACGGCACAGCAAATTCTTCAATCTCGTCTAATGTTACCAGCCAGGGGCCAATCGTCGTAGCAAAATCTTTTCCTTTTGCAGGACCGAGATTGAGAATCATTTCCTCCATTTGTAAATGCCTTGCACTAAGATCATTCATGATCATCAAGCCGCCAATATATTCATCTGCTTCTTCGGCTGGAATATTTTTTCCATGATTACAGATCACAATGGCCACTTCCAATTCAAAGTCCAGCTTATCTAAATGATCGGGCATGACATTAATTTCTCCGGGTCCTTGTATACTGTGCGGATTAGTAAAATAGAAAACAGGAAATTGATCAAACTGCGGGATCATTTCAAGTCCGCGGTTTTTTCTTGCTGCAGCTACATGCTGGCGAAAAGCATATCCATCCCTGCATGAAATTGGAAACGGAACGGGTGCTAACAACTGAACATCGTTTACAGGAATTCCTTTATTGCTGCTCCTGCTTCCTTCCCTTAATATCAACTCGCCGGCCTTCGCCATTGGAAGTGCATCTTCCCAAAAATTTAAAAACATACTCATGCTGTTTGGCAGATCAGGATGCAGCACTTCCATATCGTATACCATATTATTAATGAGTACTCCCAATCGGTCGCGATCTTCCTGCAGGTAAGAAACTAATTTCATCAGTAAATTTTTTGAAAGACCAAAGGTAATTTTTTTATGTAGCCGGGCTTTTGAATATCTATTGGTTTAAAAATTCTAAATAACAAAAAATAAATTCCAAATAAAACTCAATATTTAAATCCGGTAAAAATTAAACCAATTTTGCCTTCAGTCTCATTTGGAACCTGATATTTGGTTCTGTTATTTTAACATCATCTATTGCGGAGTTCATCCCAAGCAATGTCATATTGAGCTTATCGGGCTATTTAGCATAAACGTTACCTGATCGGGTTGGGTAATGATCGCGCAACGGTCAATACAGATAGTAGTCAGCACAGGAAATTTTACGGATTTCATAAGCATTTCAAAATTTAATGGATAAATAGTAACTATAAAATAGATAAAATATTAGTTTTGCACATACTAATTCCTATAAAACATTCGTTAACCATTCCTAAATAATCCACAAATGAAAAACAAGTCTATTATTCATACCCACGAAGAGGCAAAGATTTACAGGCATTATTACAAACCTTCATTGAATATTTTTCGTTTTTTAAAATCGGTTTTGAGTGTGATCATATCGGGATCTTCGCCGGCTGCGCATGGTTATGATCATAATCGCAAAAGAGCGCATTAATCCTTTTACTTACTAACCCATCAAAAAAACCGTCCCGGATTTCCGGACGGTTTTTATTTTTCAAAGACTATTGCTAAGTTAACCGTGAGTTGTCAGTAGTGAATGGTGAGTAATTCTCTTAAGGCAGTGTTTCTACTCATAACTGACCACTCACTAAAACAGTAAGTTGTGATTGGTGAATGGTGAGTAAGTTCTCCGGAGACAGTGTTTCACTCACAACTGACCCCTCACCACTCACTGAATATGCATGCATCAGCTGAATAGATATTCCACATCCTCCCGGCTCAGGCTCTTTACAAATGTCGCATCATCGGAAATTAATTCTTTGGCAAGCGTTCGTTTCTTTTCCTGGAGTTGAAGAATTTTATCTTCAATTGTATCCTTACAGATCATGCGATAAGCAAAAATATTTTTGGTTTGACCGATACGGTGTGTACGGTCAATGGCCTGCTGCTCTACCGCGGGATTCCACCAGGGATCAACAATATAAACATAATCGGCCGCTGTTAAATTCAAACCTACACCTCCTGCTTTGAGTGAGATCAGGAACACTCTTACGCTTTCATCATTCTGAAAACTTTGAATAGCTTTTTCCCTGTCCGGAGCCGAAGTGCTTCCATCAAAATATTCAAACCTGACATCGAGTTGAGTAAGCTTTTCTTTTATCAAGGCAAGCATGCCAAGAAATTGAGAAAAGATGAGCGCCTTATGATTGCCGATATTTTCTGCGATCTCTCTTGTTAATTCTTCCAGCTTTATGGAATGATTTTCGAACTTTTCCTCTTCATTTAATATCGCCGGCGAATCACAGATCTGCCTCAGCTTCATCAGTCCCTGCAGAATGGTAAGTTGTGACCGTTGTATTCCCTGTGTTTCTATTGTTCCCAATATTTGGTTGCGATAGTCATTCCTGTACGCATCATAAATTTTTCGTTGCTCATCTTCCATCTCACAAAACAGAACCATCTCCTGTTTTTCAGGAAGATCTTTTGCCACTTGTTCTTTTGTCCGGCGAAGAATAAAGGGATAAAGGATTTTTCTGAGATGATCTTTCCTGTCTTCCTCTCCAAACTTATCAATAGGAATGGAAAATTCCTGGCGGAAAAATTCCATCGTTCCCAGCATACCGGGATTTAAGAAATTCATTTGAGCAAAAATATCAAACGTATTATTCTGCAATGGAGTACCGCTCATGCACAGGCGATGTTTTGCCTTAAGCAAAGACGCTGCTCTTGTTACTTTACTGGATGGATTTTTGATCGCCTGTGATTCATCCAAAATGATATAATCAAATTCAATGCTGACAAATAGTTTTATATCACTGCGCAATGTTCCATAAGTTGTAATGCTGATATCATAATTCATCAACTCTTCTTTCGCCCGTGATCGCTGACCCCCGTGATGAATGTGATAGGAGAGCGAAGGAGTAAATTTTTTTATTTCATTTTCCCAATTGTAGATTAATGTTGTTGGACAAACAACCAGAGCTTTTATTTTTCCATACTCAGATTTATATCTCTCGAGGAAAGAAAGTGCCTGCACCGTTTTACCTAACCCCATATCGTCAGCAAGAATGCCACCCCAGTTTATCTCATGTAAATAATTCAGCCATTGGTACCCTGCTATCTGGTAAGGACGAAGCACATGTTGTAAATGTTCCGGCGGTTCAATGTTATTGATCTTATCAAATTCACGAAGTCGTTGATATTTTTCTTCCAGCTGAACCACTAATTCATTTTCATCGCGATTTTCGTACAGCTCATCAACCACACTTAAATGATAGCGGGAAAGTTTCAATGAATTTGTTTTTCCCTCACCTACCCGAAACAATAAAGAATATTTTTTGATCCACTCTTCCGGTAAAATTCCAAGAGTTCCATCGTTTAGCTGAACAAATTGCTGTTTATTGGCGAGTGCTCTTTTTACTTCAGCTACGGTTACCTGCTGATCACCAAAAACGATATCAATTTTCGCATCAAACCAATCCGTATTGCTGCTGATAAAAATTTTGGTTTGCGGCTTGGCCGTATTGAACCGGAAATTTTTAAGAGCATCAAAGCCAAACACAGGTATTTTCATATCGTTCATGGCATCTACAAATAAAAAGAACCAATTATTTTTTAATACATCAGTTCCCTTTAATGCCAATGCATGAGTGTCTTCCTGGTAAATAAAATTTGAATGAAGATTTTGCAATTTATTTACGAATGCCTGCTCCACTTCCCTGTTACGATGAACGATCATTACCTTGTCAAGCTGCGGCACAATGATCTCGTCCCTGTCCCTTGCTCTTGTTTCATATCCTTTATAAGAAAACGAAGGTTGGAAAACCAGGTAATCGCCCTTCTCCAATAAAAATAGTTTTACTTCCGGATCACCGGCTTTTACCTCCTGCACAAGAGATTTATCAAAGTCAATTTTGTATTCTTTTGCCAGCGGCAATACAAACTGGTGCATGGTTTTATTCCAGGCATCATTGCCTATTTCGATCTTGCCCTTAGGCAAAAATTTATCGATCACATCTATTACTTCCGGATTTTTCCATAGGTATGCCTGGTGATTGTATAAAAACATCAACGGGCTTGGGCTTTCATTTTCTGCCAATTCGTGATCAAGACCATCTGCCTTTACATTACAACGAATAGTGTACTTACCGTTTTTACTAACTGTGAAATGAGGCCTGGCTTCTTCGCCGGATAATTTCAGCTCTTCAAGATTATTTGTTTTAAAAACTTTTCCCTGTGGCAATTTGAAAGCAAGTGGCGTATCAGATCCGGAAAATAATTTTTTCAGTTTTGGCAAAAGATATTCTGTCATCAGGGTTTTTGTCTCATCGGGCAGATCTTCTTCTTCCTGGTGAATGATATTTTCCCAAATGCCCGAGAAGGGAGAATTACGGCTGATATATTTATTGATTTCCTGTTCCTGTAGTTTTCTCAATAAACCTAATGATTGTTTATCGTTTTCATTGTACTTCGCCGTATCGACATATTTCCCCAGGTCGATCTTTTCAACTTTTCCTGTAAAACCATTTCCGGCATCATTACTCTCTCCCTGCACTACATCAATAAAAAAGTACGGGAAGGTTTTCTTATTAAAATTAAACACAACACCCAACCTTTGAGACGTAGTAATCAATTCCTCTTTTTCTTCCACTGTCACGGATTGGGGTTCTGCAATTATAGTCTGCTTAGGCGGTACTGTAACAGGCGTAACCCGCTTGATTGCCGTATTCAGAACTCTTAGAAAAGGTTTGCCGTCTTTATAACTAAATTCAAATTTACCTGCAAGGTCATCGTTCAAAGAGTATCCATAAGCTTCGAGCAGCTTATTTTTTTCTTTATCCCAATTGCGGATACTATCAAAATAATGTGGACCATATGAATTGAGTAATTGCAAAAACACAATCACCTTCGGTAAGCAAAGCGGGTGTTCGGTATCTGCATAATCACAACTTGTATCAAAGTTTTTTTCTTCGTTCTTGCTTATGATAACCTTATATGTGTTGTCATCAAGAGTAACCGTTGCCCTGATTGTTTCTTCTTTTGAAGATTCAATATTTGCCTTGTTGGTGCGAAGGAATTTTTCTGCCTCGGCGAATACAACGGGGGAAGAAAGCAGCCGCAATGATTTCAGATCAATGAATTTCATTTTAGCGACGGTATGCTTCTGGTCGTATTCCACATCATCTGCATCCAGCATATTTTTATCAATCATTTCCTGCAGTTGGAAAAGCGAAGCGGCCTCATGCCGGCATATATCGCCAAGGTTGTACGGGCATGTACAACGCACCGAAAGAGATTTCGGATCCTTGATCTTTTGGATATATACTTTGTAAAATGTGGAGTAAATATCATCTTTCACTCTGAAGACAGCAGAGCCAAACAGGTTGTCGTATTCAACCAACTCAACGAAACCGATCGCATGAATTTTTTTTCCCCGGCGAATCACTTCATCAGTTCCATGCGTGTACACATACTTAACGAGATGTGGTAGGGCCAAACTATTTTAATTTACGATTTCTGATTTTAGATTTTGTGTAGCCAATTTTTGAATTACTGTCAGACTTCTATTGCGTCACATTCTCCTTAGGAGTCATTTAACCTTTGGACTTGTACATTGTATCCCGATAGCTACCGGGACTATTGAACTTTTCAGGCAGTTATTCAAAATTGGACAATCTGCAAAAATAAAGCAATGTGATGCGCATTTCCATGCAAAAAGAGTGAATTAAAAAATAAATTTTATTGTCATAAGAAGCAGGAAAAATGAATTATCTTGCAAGATTTTTTCTGCACAAACGGGGCAGCTTTTTGCCCTGGGATTTTAAGATTTCACAATCAATTTTCCATCATTATAGACAGGAAGTACATTGGCCCCATCCGGAGTCAGGCAGTAGCGAATATCTTTTTCAAATCCAAATTTCATGAGACGATGATAGTGTGAAGCTTTATTGCTTTTTAGAAAGGAGAAAAGATCTTTCTTTCCTTTTTCAAACATAGCTTCAGACATATGCGATGAATCACAATTAATATCAAATTGTTTTCTCAGTTTTGAAATAACGGCTCCTGCAAACAGGGCATCTTCCATATTCACCCGATCTTTCCAGGCGGCACAACCGAGTATTACATTTTTTTTCATTTCAATTAAATGATCACATACAACGGAAAGATTGGGAAAAGAACCGGTAATAATTTCTTTTGCACCTTTTTCCAAAGCCATATTAAGGAGTCTTGTGCCATTTGTTGTGGTAAGCACCAGGGTTTTTCCTTCTATAAATTCTCTTGGATATTCGAACGGTGAGTTTCCGTGTTCAAGTCCTTCAGCTATCTTTCCGTCTCTTTCTCCCGCGGTGATTCCATCTATTTGTTTTCCTAACTCAATACAACGGCTCACGCTATCAACCGGTATCACACATTTCGCACCATTATATAATGCTGTGGCAATGGTCGAAGTTGCCCTTAGTACGTCAATAATTACAATAATGCTGTTGCTGATGTCATATAAATCCACAAGAGCAGGCGAAAGAGAAGTATGCAGGGAGGGCTTGTTGTTCATTCAGGCAAATGTAACGGAAAGGGGTTTACTTTTCCAGCAGCCTTTTCCATTTATTGCTTTCAGCGTATTCCTTAATGGTCTTATTACGTTGTTGAAGTAATTTTTTTAAGTAACGGGTGAGATAAAAGCTATTGAACCATTTGCCAATTGTGCCATACGGACTTTCGAAGCGAAAGAGATCGATCATAATAGTTCCATTTTCACATGGTTTAAAATAATGTTCATGTTTCATTTCTTTAAAGGAACCCTGGGATTGTTCATCAATAAATAACGATGGCTTTTGCATATCAATAATTCTTGTACGCAAAATTCTTGTTTTAAAAAGGTGCCTGGCTTTCCAGGTTACCGTTTCATCCTTTTCGATCAGGCCAAATCTTGTTCCTGCAACGGCTTCTTCTTTATGTCTTTTCATGGATTCCTTATGCAATTGAATATTTCGGCTGAGATCAAAAACCCTTTCTACGGGTGCTTCGATAAAAGTAGTAAGATGGATCTGGGGCATTGGATATAGGATTATAGCCTGGTAAAATATTTATTTTTTTTCAATAAACAAACTAACTGCGCTGAATTTAAAAACGTCAGCGGGCAATAAAAATTACTAAAAACTGTATAGAAATGATTTTCCTGATATCCCTATGCCACAGATTACACAGAAAGACACAGATATGAAGAAGGATATTCTGTGAAAATCTGTGCAATCTGTGGCAGAATGTAAAAAATATAGACAATTTCTAAGTAAAAATGCTTAAAACTGTGATTCCTGTTTAGTTTCTTAAATCTATTATTTACGAAAATGGGATCTTAACCACCTTTGCCTCCAGAAGTTTGTGGCGAACTTTTATATAAATAGTAGTATCAAGCGAGGCAAAAACCCTTCTTACATATCCCATTCCGATGGCTTTACCTAAACTTGGAGATTGAGTTCCCGACGTTACTACGCCAATATTCATATCGGAAAAGTCTTTAATCTCGTATCCATGACGCGGAATCCCTTTTTCCTGCAATTCAAAACCCACCAGTTTTCTTTCTATACCTTCGGTTTTTTGCCTTTCAAGAATTTGTTTGGCTGTAAATTCTTTATTCAATTTAGTTATCCATCCGAGTCCGGCCTCAAGCGGTGAAGTGCTATCATCAATATCATTGCCATATAAACAATATCCCATTTCCAGGCGCAGTGTATCTCTTGCACCGAGCCCGATCGGCTTCAATCCCTGTGGCTTCCCAACTTCAAAAATTGCGTCCCAGATTTTATCTGCAGCGCCATCCTTATCTTCAAAATAAATTTCAATACCTCCGGCACCCGTATAACCGGTTGCACTAACAAGTACATTATTTACGCCTGCAAATTTTCCTTTTGAAAATGTGTAATATTTCAAATTCAGAATATCCATTTCGGTAAGTGGTTGTAAAATTTTTGTCGCATTCGGTCCCTGTATGGCAAGTAAACAGGTTTTGTCAGAGATGTTGTGCATTTCAGCGTTTTTGTCATTGTATTTACTTATCCAGTTCCAATCTTTTTTAATGTTTGATGCATTTACTACGATCATATATACCTTGTTTTCTTCAATACAATAAACAAGTAAGTCATCAACAATTCCGCCATCTTCATTTGTCATGCAGCTATATTGCGCTTTGCCGGCGGTGAGTTTTGACGCGTCATTCGTTGTAACTCTTTGTATAAGATCCAGGGCATCTTCACCTTTTAAAATAAATTCTCCCATGTGACTTACATCAAATACACCTGCATTGCTCCTGACTGCTGCATGTTCATCATTGATACCTGTGTAGCTAATCGGCATATTATAACCGGCAAACTCTGCCATCTTTGCTCCTAATGCAATATGCTTATGAGTGAACGGTGTATTTTTCATTGAAGAAAATTTAGTGTGCAAATGTAAAAGCAATTTATCTTGCAGGTTGAAAAAAGAAGGCCTCCTGAAAAATCAGGAAGCCTGGTATCCCGCACGATGCGGGACTCCAACTTCAACCGAGTTTAGTTGAATAAAGCCGTTAAGGAGAACATAGGCGAATAAGCAATTGATTCAATATTGCTTTTATCATTTACATCATTCTTGGTTTCAGATTTAGTGCTATCTGATTTCTTTTGCATGCTGTCTTTCTTTTCTTCTTCCTCAATTCTTTTCAATTCCTTTTTCAGTTGTTCTTTTTTTGTTTTCCTTTCATTACCATTTTCATCGGTATTTTCCTTTTTTTCAGGCTTAAAGAGATTAATTAAATATCCGTCTTTGCCCATTACATAATCAACATCCGTGTCGTAGTCAAAATATTCATCCCAATCAATTTCAAAATCACCATTATACCTATGCCATCTTTTGTCCCTGTCTGTACGAATGGTTAATGCATGAAGCTTATTTACAGTCTCATCAAACCGTATCTTTTTATTTAGCGGTACTTCAATAACTACAATAACCTGCTGAGCTCTGAATTTGCTCTCCTTATCTATGGAAATGCCGCTTCCTACATCAAGAATACTGTCCTTATATGCCGCATTGAATACTATTTTTTGCGCACGGGTTTCCGCGTCAACACTGGTTGCTCCATGACTGAATTTTTTTATTTTTACATGATAGTTTGAATCCTGGCTGAGCTCTATCCTTATTCTTATGTTGGCTAAACGCACTGTATCTTCAGTTATATCAAATCCCCGGTCATGATTATTTATCCAGGAAAAGGAACCTCCGTATTCAATTTCGGGTTCCGAGACCGTTACGATCATTTTATTATTTGCTGGCTGTGTGATAGGAAATTCTGTTGGCGGTTTTCTCTCATTGCTCATTCTGAAATCATTTACCATGCTGGCTGCGAATAAGGAAGCAGAAATCCAACCTAAGGTCCACAATCCGCCAAAGATCCAGCCCAGGTAACTGTTTTGGGATCTCACTCTCATCATTCTGCGAATGAGCCAGGTAATCAATGCTATTATCGGAACAGCTAAAAAAAGGAGTAAGGTACCCCATGCAAAAGCATTTTGCCAAAAACCATCCAACAGAAAATTTTTAATTGGCCATATACCAATGCCCCCAAATATTAAAGCCATAAGACCCACTAATAAACCAAAGGCAATACTTCCCGCAACAAATAAAAAGAAGGCTTTGAATAATACTCCGATTACGTGGCCCAAACCACTTCCTGTTCTCCGGGCTGCATCTTTCACTTCTGTGGCAAATTCTTTCCCCCTTGTATTGGCAAACTCCTTTGCTTTGTTACCGATGTTTTGGGCAGTTACTTTTACATCTTCACCAAATTCTTTGGCCCTGTCTTTTACATTTTGCCGGATTGTATTTACATCTACTTTTTCTCCTCTCATTTCCATACGTTGGTAGTCACTATGTGCTTCAGGCAAAACAATCCATAAAATAATATAGGCGAAAATGAATGTTCCGGATAAAGAGCCAAATACAACATTAGGTATAAATACTCCTTCATGATAAAAAGGCCAGCTTATTATACTAAGAAGAATGCTTAACAAAATAGGCGCTGCAAAAAGCAATCGCATTGTCCAGGCTTCTCTTTTAAAATAAGCAGCTATGCCGCTGGCTACTCCTCCAAAAATTCTGTCCTCCGGATTGCGATATAAACGTCTGCCTCCATAGTATTCAAGATCTCTTGAAGGCAAAACAATCCATAATAAGATATATGCTAACACGCCAAATCCAAATCCACCAAAGGTGACGATGGCAAATAGTATACGAACAATAGCAGGATCTACATTCATATAATTTGCCAGGCCGGAGCATACACCGCCTAAAATTTTATCACTCGAATCACGGTATAGCCTGTTACGTTTCTTTGTTGTATAGGTTTGTTCGGTACCCGTACTGCTTTTCTGAGATTGTGTTCCGGCAGAAATTGTTTCAGCTTCAAAATCTTCAGGCCTTCCCATAGAGGCAATTATTTCATCTACATCTGCATCAGTAACAGAATTTGCACCTTTCCTTATTTTTTCGTTCATTAATTCAGCAATGCGACTTTCGATATCATTGATGATCTCATCGCGACCTTCTTCACCGGCAAAATAGCGTCGAAGACTTTCAATATAGGCCTGTAATTTTTCGTAAGCAGAATCTTCAATCGGTATCACTCTGCCGCTCAGGTTTATGTTGATGATCTTTTTCATTGTCATAAATTTTTGGTTGAAGCTCCCTGCCTCAGGCGGGGAAAAAATTGTTATTGGTTGAGTGGTTCGTTTGATTTTTTGTTTGCTAAAGCGTTTACTCCATTGGCTAACTCCTGCCAGGTTAGTTCGAGCTCTTTATAAAAAGCTTCTCCTTTTGCAGTCAATGAAAAATATTTCCTTGGAGGTCCTGAATTACTTTCTACCCAACGATAAGTCAGCATTTCAGCATTTTTCAATCTTGTGAGCAATGGATACAATGTACCTTCCAGTATGTGCAAGCCGGTGCTTTTCATTTCTTCTACTATGTCGCTGGGGTAGGCCTCGCCCCGGCGAATAATAGAAAGTATACAGAATTCGAGTATCCCTTTCCTCATCTGGCTTTGTGTATTTTCTATGTTCATATTCTGTTTAATTATTCCTCAATAATTGACTTGACATCACGAAGATAAGGTGATATTTGGTACTATGTAACACATGGTACTAAGTTTTTTTAGGTAATAGTTTATGAAATGAGAAACTTTTTTGCCTGTAATGTAAGCCTGTGGCTGTTTTAGGCGAAAATGATTACCGAATAAAAAATAATGGTGAATTTATGAACGGAAGAAAATAATAGGTGAATGGTTGCCTATCATACCCTTTAAGAAAGATTCTTCGTCACGGCCGACATCAACGATAGAATATCTTGTTACTTCATTAATCAGCATTTCGTCCAAAGTATTGACGATATTTTTATAGGAGTATTCATTCCCTGGTTTTATAAGTATAACCAGTTCTTTTTTGTCAACCTTTCTTTTTTCAAGTTCAATTTGCTTTTGACGGATGATATTTCCTAAACCCATTATTTCACTATAAGATGTTTGAAGAATCTGCTTATTATGTATTGCGGCCTCTGTATTTCCGTAATAATAAAATACTTTGTCGTTATTATACAAAAGAAAAGTCAGTGATTTGGAATCGGCAATCCTGGTTGAATCACCAGCGTGAGGAATGTATAAATTAGTAATGGCCGGTTTTGAAATTTCTGTTGTAAAGATGAAGAAAGAAATCAGTAAAAATCCAAGATCAACCATGGGCGTCATATCAATTCTCAAATTTGCCTTTTTCATTCTGCGAACGCCCGCTTTGTTGCAGAGGGGTTCCGTAAAATTTATATCGGTCATTACAGGGATTTTATATTAAGATACAGTTCATTAAAGATTCCATATTATTTATGGCATTGGCTTTGGTCATTCAGTTTAAGCTTTTGTTCAGTTAGCTTTGCAAAAAATAAAGCAATGAAAACGATCATTGTTCCTACTGATTTTTCCGCTATTTCGGATAACGCCATGAATTATACCGTTGATCTTGCCAGGGAGATAAACAGCAGCATCTTATTATTTCATGCTTACCAGGTTCCTGTGAGCATGACAGATGTTCCTATAGTTTTGGTGTCGGTAGAAGATCTGCAAAGAAATGCGGAAAATAAAATGGGCGATGTAAAAAAATCTTTAGAACAGACCTCTGGCGGATCGATTAAGATTTACGCGGAAACAAAATTGGGTAATACGGTTGATGAGTTGCAGGATCTTTGTAACAAGATACATCCCTTCGCAGTAATAATGGGAACCAAGGGAGAGTCAGGACTTGAACGTGTTTTTTTTGGCAGCACGACATTGACAACTATAAAGCATTTAAGTTGGCCGGTAATTGTTGTACCTCCCGGAAAAAAATATTCTTCCATAAAAAAGATCGGGTTTGCCTGTGATTTTCGTGAAGTTGTCAATACAACACCTACCCGGTTTATCAAAGATTTTGTAAAGGAATTCAATGCTGAATTGCACGTTTTGAATGTAGATTATAAAAATTCAAAGTTTAAACCCGATACTCCCGAAGAATCGCTTTTATTACATACAATGCTGGAGGATATAAAGCCTAAATATAATTTCATTGAAGATGAAAACATAGAAGCCGGTATTGAAAAGTTTGCACAAGCGAACAATCTTGACATGATAATCACAATTCCAAAAAAACACAAACTTCTTGAGGGGATATTCAGAAAGAGCCACACAAAAGATCTCGTCTTTCATTCTCATTTGCCGATCATGTGTGTGCATGAGTAAAGCTATAAGCCTTAGCTGTGAGCTATGAGACTTTGATTGCAGATTTCTTAAAGAATGGCTATTACAGGTTCGTCGAAAAATAGCTCGCAGCCCAATGCTCAATGCCCGAAGCTTTTTAAAACTCAGCACTCTTCGGAGTTCGCGGGAATGCAATTACATCCCTGATATTACTCATGCCGGTAACAAACTGAACCATTCTTTCAAAGCCTAATCCGAAACCTGCGTGGGGAACTGTGCCAAATCTCCTTGTATCTAAATACCACCAAAGCTGAGCTACAGGCACGTTCATTTCTCTCATTCTTTGCTCCAGCTTTTCTAATCTTTCTTCGCGTTGAGAGCCGCCAGCAATTTCACCAATGCCCGGTGCAAGAATATCCATAGCAGCTACCGTTTTGCCATCTTCATTCTGGCGCATGTAAAATGCTTTTATTTCCCTGGGATAATTGGTTAGAATAACAGGTTTTTTAAAATGTTTTTCTACCAGGTATCGTTCATGCTCGCTTTGAAGATCCATTCCCCAACCCGTAACAGGATATTGAAATTTCTTTTTTTTGTTATGATTGCTTTCTTTCAAAATATCAATGGCTTCAGTATATGTCAATCTTTCAAAATTGTTGTTTAAAACAAACTCCAGCTTTTCGATCAATCCCATTTCACTGCGCTTATCCTGGGTCAATTGTTTTTCTTCATCAACTAAACGCTGAGCAAGAAATTCGAGATCTTCACGATTATTATCCATGGCAAATTTGACAATATACTTAATGAATTCTTCGGCAAGATTTGCATTATCCTCAAGATCATAAAAGGCCATCTCAGGCTCAATCATCCAAAACTCGGCGAGATGTCTTGCTGTATTAGAATTCTCAGCACGAAAAGTGGGTCCGAAAGTATAAATGTCACCAAATGCTGTGGCAGCAAGTTCTCCTTCCAACTGCCCGCTTACAGTAAGGTTTGTGCTGCGTCCAAAAAAATCTTCTTTAAAATTTATTGAGCCGTCTTCATTTTTTGGAGGGTTGTCTAATGGAAGAGTGGAAACGCGAAACATTTCACCAGCACCTTCTGCATCACTTGCTGTAATAATGGGAGTATGCATGTATACAAATCCTTTATCATTAAAAAATTTGTGAACAGCAAAAGCTAATGAATGACGCACCCGGAATACCGCCCCAAAAGTGTTAGTGCGAAAACGCAGATGAGCGATCTCCCGTAAAAATTCAAGACTATGTTTTTTTGGCTGAAGCGGATATTTTTCTGCATCACTTTCTCCCAATATTTCTATACTGCCTGCTTTTATCTCCAGTTTTTGTCCTTTGCCCAAAGAAGGAATTACGACGCCAATAACCTTTAGCGCTGTTGAAGTAGTTATCTTTTTCAAAAACTCATCATCATATTTTCCGAGCTCAACGAAGATTTGCAAATTGGTATTCGTTGAACCATCATTTAAAGCTATAAATTGATTATTCCGAAAAGTGCGTACCCAACCCATCACCGTTACTTGCTGGTTATTTGGTTCAAAGCTCAACAGTTCTTTTATCTTTATTCTTTTATTAAACATAGCTGAAATTTATCTGTCTTCGCTAACCACGTGCGGTGGGGCAAGCTTCGGCGGATGAAAGAGCGGCAAAGATAACCACTGATCTCTCTGATTAAAATATCGGGAGTTTAATTGAATGAAGAACCCTGAAAACTAAGGTTCGCTCAATACAAGCTTCACGGCGCAACTGAAGATAAATCGAGTTACTTTAAAGCAGTCTCATTAACAAACCATGTGGATAAAAATTTTTGATTTCAGCAATTTCGGCGTATAATTGCATAAGAAAACAGCCTGATAAGCTCATTACCCCTTAGTTAGCTCATCGGTATTTTTAAAAGTTCCCATTCAATTAACCTAAAATTTCAGTTTCTTAAGATTGGTGACGAGAGATTGGTGATTAACCTCAAAATTTTGTATGTACGACATTCTTCAATTGAACGACATGATCGTTCCCGAGCTGTTAGATATTGCTGAACAGCTTAAAATTCCCAATGCGAAAAAAATGGACAAGCAGGAACTTGTCTATAAAATTCTTGACAACCAGGCTATTGCCGGAGCTAAAACCACTGATAATAGTGATGGAAAACCCCGTCAACGCAAACGAATTATAAAAGCCACCACTGGTAATACGACCGAAGAGGCTATTGTGGAATCAAGCGATAAGAAACCCATTAAGAAAGTTCATGCTAAGAAAGAAGAAAAACCTGTTCATAAAAAGCCGCGTAAAAAAGATGAGGTTGAAGAACCTGCAATAGATGAGTTTACTGAATCTGATGAAGACGGTGACGGTGAATTGCAAGAAGAAGCAGAATCAGAAAGCACGGAACTTATTTCAACAGATGATAATGAGAATGGTATGGGCTCCGAAGTAAGTCCGGCGCAACCTTCAAAAATTTATCCTCAACGCCGGGACCAGGCCTTCAATATCGAATTTGATGGAGTGATAATGAGCGAAGGAGTATTGGAAATGATGCCTGATGGTTATGGTTTTCTTCGTTCCTCCGATTACAATTATCTATCTTCTCCTGATGATGTATATGTTTCTCCCTCACAAATAAAACTTTTTGGTTTAAAGACTGGTGATACGGTTTATGGTGCTGTTCGTCCGCCGAAAGAAGGAGAAAAATATTTTGCTTTATTAAAGGTTGATACGATAAATAATAAACGGCCGGAAGAAGTTCGTGACCGTGTGCCGTTTGATTATCTTACTCCTTTATTTCCATATGAAAAAATGAATCTTTTTACCACTCCATCCGATTATTCAACAAGGATAATGGACCTGTTTACTCCTATTGGAAAGGGTCAGCGTGGATTGATCGTAGCACAACCAAAGACGGGAAAGACAATGTTGCTGAAAGCAGTTGCCAACGCTATCGCGGCAAATCACCCGGAGTGTTATTTGATGGTTGTGCTGGTTGATGAACGTCCAGAGGAAGTTACAGATATGGAAAGAAGCGTAAAGGCTGAAGTAATTGCTTCTACTTTTGATGAACCTGCTGAAAAGCATGTAAAAGTCTCAACGATTGCTCTGCAAAAAGCAAAACGTTTGGTCGAATGCGGACATGATGTGGTTATATTACTTGATTCAATCACTCGTTTGGCTCGTGCACACAATACCGTGGCACCTGCGTCAGGCAAAGTTTTGTCGGGTGGTGTGGAAGCGAATGCTATGCAAAAACCAAAACAATTTTTTGGTGCGGCGCGAAAAATTGAAAATGGAGGCTCACTTACCATCCTTGCCACTGCACTAATAGATACCGGCTCAAAAATGGATGAAGTAATTTTTGAAGAATTCAAAGGAACCGGCAATATGGAATTGCAATTGGATCGAAGATTGTCAAATCGCAGAATTTACCCTGCTATTGACCTTGTTGCTTCATCAACCCGCCGCGATGATTTGTTGCTCGAACGGGATGTGCTGCAAAGAATGAATCTTCTTCGTGTTTATTTAACAGATATGAATACAGAGGAAGCCATGAATGAATTGTTGAGACGAATGAAGGGTACAAAAAGCAATGAAGAATTTTTGGCAAGTATGAACGGATAGTAATTATCCTTAAAATTTTTATATATAAGCTGTTCCAGGGGAGCAGCTTTTCTTTTATAGATTGCTGAGATTACACAACAGGAAGGGAGCTAAATTCGTTAATAACAGGATATCCAATATTGTCATGAAGAGCCTGTATCTTTTTATTTTTATTCTTGTGTCCCCTTTTGCGCTGATCGCGCAAAATATTCATGGACTTTGGTCAGGAACCCTTGTAAACGACAGCACTCATCGCACTCAAAACTTTGAATTAGGACTTAGTGAATACAGGGGAAAAATTACCGGGTATACTTATACTACGTTTATTGATAATGACACATTCTATTACAGTATTAAACGTATAAAAGCTGAAAGAAAAGATGGAAAGTTAGTGATAGAAGATGACGAGATGGTAGGAAATAATTTTCCGGAAAGAACTGCCAAACATGTAAAGCAAACTACAGCTTTTCCATTGATTAATGACAGCACGATCGATATTACAAATGGGAAGTGGAGTACGAATCAAACAAAGAAATATTATTCAATCAGAGGTTCGGCAACTGTAAAGGAACAGGATGATAACAAGAAATCCGATCTCCTGGCTCATTTGCAGGAAGCAAATATAAAAGCAGATATTGCAGTTGATCGAAAAGAGAAAAAAGAAAGCAACGTGATCGTAAAAAATTCTTCTTCAGTAAAGCCGCAAAAAAATAATAACCGTGAAGTTTCTGAAAATAAAAAGACTGATGTGGTAAAAAATTCTGAAATTAAGACATCAAAAATAAAATCAGATCCCGAAAATGAAACTCAGGGAAACGATGCAATAGATTTATCACGCCGGGATAAAAAAGAGAATACCGCTTCAGGGAAAGTCGATGAAAATAAAGGAGTAGTGATAAATACTAATACTTCCACACAAAAAACAGCATTGGCAAATAATAATAATGTTGCGGAAAAAGCGGATCAAAGCAAGGCTGAAAAAGATCTATTTGTTTTTCCAATTAAATCAGTTGTAAAAAAAGATACGGTATTACAGGTAGTTCAAAAATCAGATCAACCTCTGGATAAGAATTCTGAGAAGCAAAAAATTATTAATACTGTTTCAACAAATATACCGGTGGGTCAAAAAAAGGACCTGGTTGAAAATAATAAACAAAAGGAATCAGGTAGCAATATTGTGGTGGGGCAAGTGGCGATTGCCAATAATAGCAATGCGGAAAATCCAGACCGAAACAAGCCTAAAAAAGATCAGGCTGTTTCTCAAATTAAATCACCGGTAAAAAAAGATACAGCGGTGCAGGTAGTTCAAAAAACAGGTCAGCCTTCTGATAATAATTCTGAAAAGCAAAAAATGATCAATACAGTTTCAACAAATATACCTGTAAGTCAAAAAAAGGATTTAGTTGTGGGTAGTAAAGAATTACCTGTGATCGTTGCAAACAGGACAAATGAAAATATGCAGGATGTGTATTTTAAAAACGACAGCCTTGTTTTATCCCTTTATGATAACGGTATCGTAGATGGCGACACAGTAAGTGTATTTTTAAATGGCGAACCTATCATTTCGAAACAGATGTTAAAAGCAGTTGCAACAAAAAAAACAATCTATATTTCGCAGAAGATGGACTCTGTACAACTTGTTTTGTTTGCTGAAAACCTGGGAACTATTCCTCCCAATACCGGCTTATTGACTGTTCGAGATGGAGATGATGTTTACCAGGTTCGGTTTAGCGCGGATCTGCAGAAAAATGCGTCCATTATTCTGCGAAGAAAAAAAGAATAACTTTTTCCAGGTTTAAACGATGTTATCCTTCTTCTTCATATGGTGACGGGCTGATACTTGTCCAGCCACCATCAATTACCAGGCTTTGTCCCGTTATATGCTTTGCTTTTCCGGAAACCATGAATAACGCGGCCTGCGCAATATCCGATGGATCTGCCGGGCGGCCCATCGGTGTTATCCTGGACCAGGTTTTTTCAAAGTCTATGTATTCCTTTGTTCGCTCAGTTGTTGTAGCACCTGGAGCTATTGCATTCACCGTAATTTGATATGGTGATAATTCTATCACAAGATTTTTTGCAAGTAATTCCAGTGCGGCTTTTGTCATTCCATAAGCAGTCAGGTTTTTATGTGCCTGGTGACCTGTTACCGATGACATAAATAAAATGCTTCCACCTGTTTTTTGTTCTTTCATTTTTTTTGCCGCTGCCTGTGCAAGAAAAAAGCTACCGCCTAAATTCGTATGCAATACTTTAAAAAAGGCGTCGGGGGTGTATTCAAAAAAATCTCCATAGAGGGTGATACCTGCATTTGCAATAGCAATGTTTAATTGACCAAACTCTTTTATTGCCGTGTCAACCATTTCTTGAATGAAAGAAATATCTGAAGCATCGCCGGGCAATCCATAACAGCCTCCGTAATTTTTATTGATTTTTTTTACTGCGTTTTCAGTGAGTGCAGCGTCAATATCATTCAGCAAAACAAACGCGCCATTTGCCGCAAGCTGACGACATATTTCCAAACCAATACCCTGGCCCGCACCGGTAACTATGGCGACCTGCTGATCGAAATCTTTTGACAATTGATTTATTTTTTCAAATGGCATGAAACGTTTTCGTAAATATAAATTAAATCGCGTCCAGGTAGAGACGCAATATTTTGCGTCTCTACGCCTCGCGTGTTTAATTTCTTATAATAATTCTGTTCCCTCCGCCACCCTGGTTATTTTTTTGCATTTCATCCATCATCTTATTTCTTTCCTCATTGAATTGTTCAGGCGTCACCTTCTTTCCCTTTGCAGGTGCTTTAATTGAGGCCAGGTCAGCCTTCGGAGAAATCTCAATTGCCTTGTACATCATACGACCGTTATTCATATCAAGCGCAAGAATAAGTCCCGGCAACTGACCCTGCACTTCAGGCCCGGCAGGTACAGGAATATCAGTAGTAAACCAGGCGATGACCATGCTCGTATCCGTAATTTCCTTTCTCTCCATTTTTCCATTATCCATAGTCATTTGCATTCGTTTCGAAATGTTTTGAGCTACCGCCTTTTGGCAAACATGTTCGAGTAGGGTTTGAGTTTCCCCGGTTAATTTCCAATTTAGTTTATGAACACTGTCTTCAACAATAAAATTTTTATCAAATATTTCCCTTTGTTCCACTTTCCTTGTATGATTAAAATCGTAAAAAACTATATCATTTTGCCCGGGGCCGACCATTCTTATTTGCATTCCGCTACCTCCAAATTCGTCATTATTATCGTCCTCATCTACGTGTTTCCAGATCGATTGGTTATTGCCAAACGTTAATTCAAATTTATCGGTGCGTGTTTTGGGAAGCATTTGCGATACAGCATCATTATCGTTTACCTGTATTTGCATTTGTATGGTTCTTTCATAAACCACCTTTCCTTCTTTTTGTTGCGAATAGAGCAGGCTTGCAAATAAAATGTTTCCCATAACCAGGAATAACTTTCTCATATTTTTAATTTTCATTCAAAACTAAAATTTCGGATAACCGAAAGAAGTTAATGCACCTTTCATTAAGGTTAATAAAGGTTAACATCACTTTCAATGCGCCATTGAATGGCTAATTTTGTTTTAATGGTAAAAAGAAGAATGATACCTGATCCTCTTTTAATGCTGGTTACGATTCTTGTAGTCACCGGCTTCCAGGTGTATTGGTTAAAAAATAATTATGACAGGGAAAAACGCAGCCTGCAGATCAAAGCGAATATGGCCTTCCAGGATGCCGTCAGACATTTGCAAACAGCAAAGCTAAAATTAAAAGACCCTTTTTTTGATACGACACACCATAAAAAAATGACAGTGGTTGTGAACAGCGATCTGTCAGAATCAAACATGTCAGTAAATGTGCTGCCCAAGCCGGAAATAGTTACAATGGTAAACGCAATGCGCGATAAAATAAGAGACTCATTAAAAAATACCAGGATTAACTCTGCGGTTATTATTTCAATGAATAAGGATTCGATTAATCTTCATCCCGATTCTTTACATAACAGGATTGTTAAAAAAGATTTTTTTGAAACCGTGAATGGTGATAATAAATTTTTTCGATTTCTCTATGGCGTCGATTCATTACAGGACTCGCTAAAGATACAGGAGATCAACGTGGCCTATCAGAATAAAATAAAAGAAGAGAATTTACCGGTCCCATTTGAAATAGTTCGCCTTAACGATGTAAAGGAGGATAATGAACCCGATTTTACGAATGTAACAGTGGGCTTTGCTCATCCTGTTACTTATCATCTTGAACTTGGAAACAGTTTCCCTTATTTAATGAAGAGAATAACACTTCCCATTTTATTTTCTTTATTTCTTGTTGGCGTCACCATACTTTCATTTGTGGTTTTATACAGAAATCTTTTAAAGCAAAGAAGGCTTGCTGATCTGAAAAATGAGTTCATCGGTAACATCACGCATGAATTAAAAACCCCTATTGCAACTGTAGGAGTAGCGATAGAAGCATTAAAAAGTTTTAATGCCATACAGGATCCCAAGCGTACAAAAGAATATCTTGACATCTCTGCCAATGAATTGCAGCGATTGAGTTTACTTGTAGATAAAGTTCTGAAGCTTTCTATGTTTGAAAACAAAGAGGTTGATTTAAAATATGAAAATTTTGATTGGAAAGATGTAGTGGATGAAGTGACGGCATCTCTGCGTTTGCAAATTGAAAAATTTCATGCAAAAGTTATGATCACAAAGACCGGGGATACAAATTTGGATGCTGATCGTCTGCACTTGTTAAGCGTTGTATTTAATTTGCTTGATAATGCCTTAAAATATAGTAAGGATAAACCAGTTATTAATATCGGATTAACAGGAGATGGAAGTTCGGTTCAGTTCAATATTACAGATAACGGCATTGGGATAGCGCCTGAGTATAAGAATAAAATATTTGAAAAATTCTTCCGGGTGCCAACAGGTGATACACACAATGCAAAAGGATATGGCCTTGGCTTAAGTTATGTGGCGCAGGTTGTAGAAAAACATCATGGACAAATTTCCGTTGACAGTGAATTAAACAAAGGCACAACAATTACTATTACTCTTCCAAAAAAGCATGCCATGGCTTAAGAGGCATGCCATAGCTGGCAGGTTAAAATAATAAGAAAGATTTTTTTAGCTATGGCATGCTTAGCGATAGCATGCATAAATCAAAACAGCATGAATAAGACAAAGGTTTTTTATATAGAAGATGAACTTTTTCTGGCCAGGATTGTGAAAGAAAGCCTTGAGAGCCGTGGTTTTGAAGTGATCATGGAAAGCGACGGAGGTAAAGCAATCAATCTTTTTAAAAATTCACACCCCGATATTTGTGTACTCGACATTATGTTACCTAATAAAGATGGATTTGCAATAGCTGATGAGATCAGGGAATTGAATGAAGAAATTCCCATCATCTTTCTGACTGCAAAAACACAAACAGAAGATGTGGTAAAAGGCTTTACCCTTGGAGGCAATGATTATATACGTAAGCCTTTTAGTATGGAAGAATTGATTGTTCGCATACAAAATTTGCTGCGGCAGCGTACAGAAGAACCTAAGAAAGTCACTGCAGATTTGGTTAAAATGGGAAAGTATAGTTTTCAAATAAACCGGCAGGTTTTAAATAACGGGAAGGATGACCGCAAACTTTCTTATCGTGAAAGTGAATTGCTGAAATTATTATATCAAAACAGGGATAAGATCATCGACAGGAAAGATATTTTAAACTTACTATGGGGAAATGATTCTTTTTTTAACTCCCGTAATCTTGACGTTTACATTACAAAGCTGCGTAGCTTTTTGAGAGATGATCCTTCCCTGGAAATTATTACTATCAAAGGAATTGGATACCGGTTTGTTGTTAGTTAATTATTTTTGACAAATAAGTAATTCAATTGGCTGTTAAAAAAATTTTCAAGACCGATAAACTCTTTACCGGGGACAGCTGGTTACCTGATCATGCGGTGGTAATCAACAATGGAATTATTGAAGACGTAATTCCTACTTCCTCTCTAACTGAGGATACTTCCGTAGAATATTTTCCCGGCTGCTTTATTGCACCTGCTTTTATTGATCTGCAGATATATGGAGCTCATAAAAAACTTTTTGCTGTTTACCCTGAAGCTGATTCATTGCATAAATTAAAAGAGTATTGTTACAATGGAGGGGCTGCTTATTGTTTGCCAACCGTTGCGACAAATAAAATGGATGTGTTCTATAAATGTATCGATGCAATGAAAGATTACTGGAGCCAGGGAGGTGAGGGAATTTTGGGTCTGCACATTGAGGGGCCCTGGATCAACCCGGTAAAGAGAGGGGCGCACATTGAATCATTTATTCATTCTCCCACGATGGTGGAAGTTGAGCTGCTTCTTGAGTATGGAAGAAATACAATTAAAATCATCACACTGGCGCCCGAGGTCTGCAGTAAAGAGGTAATTGATCTGATTCTTTCCCGAAGTATCATCGTTTCTGCCGGGCATAGCAATGCGACATATAAACAGGCGATGCAGGGTTTTGACTATGGCATTAGAACCGCCACACATTTGTATAATGCTATGAGTTCATTGCAACATCGGGAACCTGGACTGGTAGGGGCAATATTTAATAATGAAAAAGTAATGTGCAGCATAATTCCCGATGGTCATCATGTAGCTTACGAAGCTATCCGCATTGCTAAGAAAATCATGAATAAGCGATTATTTGCTATCACTGATGCCGTAACAGAAACCAACGAAGGCTATTACCAGCATTATTTGTCGGGTGATAAATATGAGGCTGCGGGCATTCTCAGCGGCTCGGCGTTAACAATGAATAAGGCTTTGCAAAATTTGGTAAACCATGCCGGAATTAAAATAGATGAGGCTTTAAGAATGTGTGGTCTTTACCCTGCAAAAGTTCTAAAACTCGAAAACGAACTGGGAAAAATTAAAAAAGGATATAAGGCCAAAATGATAATCATGAATGAAAAAATGGAGCTGATCAAAATGATTAGTTGACACATAGGTCATGAGAGTCACATGAGTCAAATGTGACCCATTTGACTTTTATGACCTGTATGACTTTTATGACTCATTTGTCTTAGTTATCTTGCGTCAGTGCACCGTTATATTATATATATCATCAACCCTATTTCCGGTACCAGGAAAAAATCAGGTTTACAAAAATTAATTGAAGACAAGACAAAAGAGAAAAATATTTCTTTCCAGATCTTTCCATCTGTTGCAAGCGGAGACTATTCCTTTTTGAAACCCATCATCCGGGAAAAGAAAGCAACGGATGTGGTAGTTGCCGGTGGAGATGGCACCTTGAGCCAGGTCGTTGGCAGCCTGATGAATGAAAATGTAAACTTTGGTGTGATCCCATGTGGTTCCGGAAATGGATTAGCTATGACAGCGGGTATTTCAAAGCAACCTCGCAAAGCCCTGGATATAATTTTTAAAAGCCACGCAAAATCCGTTGACGGATTTTATATCAACGATCATTTCTCGTGCATGCTCACGGGAATTGGTTTTGATGCAAAAGTGGCTCACGAATTCGCTCAGCAACCTAAAAGAGGGTTAAAAACCTACGCTATTTTGGTGAGCAAAAATTTTTTATCGGCAAAACCATATCATTTTACAATTGAGAGTAATGGCCTCACATTTTCAACGGAAGCTTATTTTATCAGTATAGCTAACAGTAATCAATTTGGAAATAATTTTACCATTGCTCCAAAAGCCCTCCTGGCAGATGGATTGCTTGATATAGTCATTGTAAAAAAGACCGCCAAACCACTTTTGTTATATAATCTCATTAAGCAGATCCTTGCAGGCAAATTGCAAAAAATGGAAACCTCATTGAAGCTTCCCGTGATCTATTTTCAAACGAAAGAACTAGCCATCGAAAATAATAGTTTTGCTCCCGTTCATATTGATGGCGACCCATCGGAAACTCCGGAAAAGCTAAGAATAAAAATTTCTCCGGAATGCTTTCGGCTTATTCAGCCTTCATAACCCGTACCGAATCTTTCTGAATAAAATATTCCTGGACCTGCAAAAGAGATTTTTTGTTATACTCTGAATTCATTGCAAAAGCAATGTTTGTCTTTTCACTTTGTGTAAGATGAAAATTTAAAGCCGCTTTACTTTCTTCATTGTCGGCCACGTATTGAAAACTTACTTTATAAAGATCATACGGAATGTTTTCACTGTAATAGTTCAGCATATCGTTTTGGAAATATTCCATCAATTTATACCAGTTGTGTTGCAATAGGAAAAATGGTTTTGTGATGTGATCACTCATATTATCAGAATAGTAAGGATTTTCCCAGCCGCCGGCTTCTCTATCCCGTAATTGAATCATTAAAACTCCCCTTGTATTTTCTTTTATCCAGGTATCAAAATTCGAAAGAAATCGTAGCGCTGTTTCCTGTCCATAATTATCCCGAAGACCTGCATCCATAACATCAATAACGGGCTGAGACGGCAGCCAGACATTTGGTAATACAATCGGAAAGGTGGCATTCATTCTTAGCGCAGTAAGAACGCTGAGATTGTAAGGATCCTGTTTTGCAAAAAATGAAGTAAAATCAATTACATCGGGATCAGTTCGGGGAAAGTTTGCAGTGTCCTGTCTTCCCTGCATCATAAACCTGACAGGCTGGGTACTGATGATCATTTTTTTTCCGTCACGGCTTACGGTTGAATTAAAAAACATCAATGGAATGTTTGCGCTGAATTCATCCTGCTTATAATCTCCAAGATGTTTATTCAATAAGCCTTCCGTATTTTCACTCAATTTCATTTCAAATGCGTAGCCACGATCTTTAACATATGTGTAAGGGCCTACTTTGAACCTTTGTGCAGGTGCAATAAGATCTCTTGCCACAAAAGAGGAGAACATGGGATTTAAAAGATCACCGGATATTTCGTCATCATATTTTCTGTCCCGCAAATCAATATTTTTATTGTTTTGCTTTTGTAAATAGAGTTCTCTGAAGTAAGCTGCACTGAGCATACCACCCGATGCTCCGGTGATGAGAAAAGTTTTTTTCATTAATTCACCATGCGTGATGCTGTCAATTTTTTGCAGGGCGTTCATTGTAAAGGCTGCACTTCGGTTTCCACCACCGCTTGTATTTATAATTACAAGTAAAGGTTTTTCTTCGTTTTGTTTTTTCTTCCAGTTTTCCAATATGCGGATCATATTTTGCCTGTCGGTATCCTGGTTCTTTTGAGTGCATAACTCAATCAATTTTTCACGGGAGTATTCCGGCCGTTCATCTTTATTTGAATAATTTAAGCCATAAGCTTTATTGCGGGGATCGATCCACCCAAGTTTATAAAAAATATTCAGGATCAGAATAAGCGTAAGAAGATAGGGCACACTCCAGCTTTGTAAGAAGTACGTGAATGCTCCCGATACTCCTATTAAAATTGCAAACAAGATAGTAATGCTGGCCGCCGCAGGTATTTGGAAAAATTTATTTTCAAGAAAAAAACCAACGATCAGTAAAAATAAAAATGCGATGAAAATAGCAATAACTGCTGCAAAATGATGTCTCTTAAAAAGCGTGTCGATAAACTCCTGTGTATAATGAGAAACATTTCTTGTTTTTTTAACTGTAAATGGCGTTTCTAAATGCCATTCAACTTTTAAAGGGCTATCATCATTTATTTTAACGGCAGGCTCCCGCAGGTGAGTAATATATTCTTTTGGGTTTTTCATAATAGGGATCATTCTTCTTAAAATGGTCCTGTCAGCACCAAAAAAGTAAATAAAGGAAATGGCAAGAATAAAGAGTAGCCCGCTTATAAAACCGCCGCCTAAAAAAACAATGTCCGCTGTCGGGATCAATTCTTTGTAATGATCAAAATGCCAGGCTTTGAAAAAATAAAAGATCAAAAAAATCAAAGGAATAATGCTGTTGTTGATACAATATCTTAAAAAAGGATTAGAGGTTGTAGCAAGAAATTTAAAATAACGGCTGAATAAAATGAAGGTAGTGATATGCCAGCTCATGATAAACATTCCAAGGGCAACGCCAACGAGACCAAAACTTATGGAGTTCACATTCCCGAGATACTCAGGTGCGAGGTAAAGCGAATCGGCACCAAAATTTTTCATGAAAACTCCCCCGATGGTGCTAAAAAGAGCGAACCAGAAAACAAGCAAAACCTGGTACCTCCTGAAATGAAGGAATAACAATTGTATCGGTAGTGAAAAATAAAAACCGCGAAGCCAGGCTTTCATGAAGATTACGATGACTTTTTCAAAGGAAACAATAATTAAAAATACTATTTAATTCCCGATAGGCAGGGATCAGAAAGTTTTAGAGCATGCGCATTAAAAATTTTAGTTCAAATTGATTTTATGTATCTGCTTTATTAATCGTTTTTGGTGGCAGTATACAATACACGTATAATACACGGGCTCTTAAGTCCGAAGGACTTCAATATTATTAACCTTGAGTCACACTCACGGAAAACAAAACAAAAATTCGAACGACCCTGGAAGGGTCGAATACCCTTGGTTGTTTCTTGTTATCTCTCCCAATGCCTTCGATTACATCGAAGGTTAATGATAGTAAAGCCCTTCGGGCTTAAGTCACGGAGATAGGCTAAATAAAGAATTGAGACGCTACTGAATTTATTAGAGCCATTAATTTTTTCTTTTGCTCAATAAATAAAATTCAAATACAAGTGAAAGTAATAACATCATGGCAACAAACTGATGTGCCACCCCGAGCCAAAGAAGCGTTTTTTGATTTGCAGCATTTAAAACGGTAAATATTCCTAAGATTATTTGTAATAAGGTAATGCTTAAAGGTAACCAGCTCGTTTTTTTGAATAAAATGCTATTTTGAATTTTTTTTGATTTGATATACCAGGCGATCACTAAGATCAGGATCAAATAAGCAAGGTTGCGATGTATGAAATGAACCATAAGCGGGTTATCAAAAACCTGCAAAACACCTCCGGACGGTGAGCCTCCATGCGGGAAAAAACTTCCATTAATATCGGGCCATGTGGGAGCATACGCGGCTGCCTTTAAACCGGCCATAAAAGCGCCATAGATAAGTTGTACGACAAGAACCAGTATCAACCAACCGGTAAATTTTTTTAGAGAAACATTTTCTGCGAGTTTTTCATTTGATATCAATAATCCGAGTGCAAACCAAAGTGTATAGCAAATCAATCCCAATGCAAGTATAAAATGGATAGCCAGTTTGTAATGGCTTACATATAAACGATCAGTATCTTCAAGACCGCTCATCACCATGACCCAACCTACCAGGCCCTGCAATGCCCCCAACAAAAACAAAATGATCATGGGCCTGATCATTTGTCTTTTAAATCTTCCCTGGATCAAAAAAACAATAAATGGAATAATGAAAGCCACTCCAATTAATCTTGCCCATAAGCGGTGAAACCATTCCCAGAAAAAAATTGACTTAAAATCATGAAGCGTAAATGATGAATTGAGAAATTTATACTGGGCAATTTGTTTGTATTTATCAAAGGCTTCGTTCCATTGCTGGTCATTCATAGGAGGCAATGCACCCATGATCGGCTTCCATTCTGTAATAGAAAGACCGGAACCGGTAAGCCTCGTGATCCCGCCCAATAAAACCTGGATGATCATCATTCCAACTCCGATCAATAACCAAATCGCCACCGGCCATGATGAACGTTGTGAAAGGTCAGTTTTCATAATGGCCGCAAAGGTATATCAACAAACCCTTCTTCGGATTCTGACGTACTATTTGGCCAACGTGTGATAGTAAAAAAATTTTATTGTTGTGGTTTTCTTTTTTCGTAGCTTTTCCTGTTTTCTCAAACACACTATTTTTTAACTTAAACCAACGTTTATGTCAACGCATGAAAAAAACCAAACTTCACGCCGCGGATTTTTAGGCAGCGTTGCTACCGGCGCAGCAGCAATGGGTATTGCAACCTTGAGTGGCCCATTGCAGCAACTTCATGCAAGCCCCCAATCTTCACACATTCCCAACCCTGATGACCCGGAACAATTATTCAAGAATTTGAACGGGAAACACCGAATTGTATTTGATGTCGTTGAGCCGGTTTGGATGATGCCTTTTGCATGGCCAAGAGTATTCCTTCTTACAAACATGGCTACAGGCACACCCGAAAAGGAAAACAGTGTGGTGGTTATTTTGCGACACTCAGCAATTCCTTATGCTTTTGAAGACAGGGTCTGGACGAAGTACAAGTTTCCTGAAATGTTTGGAGTGGTGAATGACAAAAAGGAACCAGTAACAAGCAATGTATTCTGGAAACCTGCGAAAGGAACTTATAAACTTCCGGGTTTTGGCGAAGTTGCAATTGGTATTAACGAATTACAGGATAGCGGTGTAAAATTTGTTGTTTGCAATGCTGCTATGACAGTTTTCAGCGCTATTGCAGCTGACCAAATGAAAATGGATGCTGCCGAAGTAAAGAAAGATTGGGTAGCCGGTTTATTACCGGGAATAACCGTTGTTCCATCCGGTGTCTGGGCTGTAGGCCGGGCACAGGAAAATAAATGTGCTTATTGCTATGCAGGATAAAGAGTAATTTCTTTAGTAAAAATGCAGGCTTATGGTCTGCATTTTTATTTTGCAGCCAACGTGAATGCTGCTATTAAGCTTCTGTTGTGCATCGCCTTTGCGTAGCGCTACGGGAGCAAGGTCACTCACTTCAGCTGTAACAATTCTACCGGACAATTTTTGAAATCATTACTGTTCGAGTCTTTTGCCTGATGTGATACGAAGAATTAAAAAGATAAGCAACAGACCCCTCATGCACAAATTCTATTAAGCAATTTTGAATTTTTACTTTTTACTTTTTACTTCCTGTATCGGAATAAACGGTCCATACTTATGTTGCTTCTCTGAAAAATTATCCGTGTAAGGTCCGTAAGGATAATCAACCGGTTTTGTTTCTTTTTTTGGCCAGTCTTCAGAAAAAAATTTTTCAGGTCTTGGTTGTGAAATGATGAATGCTGATACATCCCATGCTTCCTCATCAGTAAGTTGAGGCGATTTTTGTGTGGCCAATCCAAACGGCATATTATTTTTTATAAAAGAAGCGAGCCTTGTAATACGGTACAGGCCGGCACTTACATTAAAGCTATTTGATCCCCAAAGCGGGGGGTATAAATAAAAAGATGAATCATGATTCAACAAACCCTGCCCGTTGTCACCATGACAGGAAGTACATTTTGAAATAAAAATCTTTTTACCTTTTTCAGGATCGGCGGCCCTGTTAAGGAATGAAAGATCTTCAAGACCAGCTCCCTTCGGTTTTTTATTTTTTGAAACATCTTTACCGATCCATTTTAGATAAGCTACCATTGCCCGCATTTCTTTGCCTATGCTGTCAATGGCTTTCCCATCCAGGCTTCTCATCATACAATCATTAATACGAAACTCGATTGATTCGACCCTCCCACTTCTCTCTCTGTATCGGGGATAAGTAGAAGCAACAGCGGAAAAACATCCTGCGAAGGACTTTGCTCCTGCATCAAGATGGCAGTTCTGGCAATTCATGCCATTGGTAACGGACATTATTTTTCCTTTTGGGCCAAAGAAAAGCGATGTATTTGTGATCAGTTCGTGTCCATAAAGAATCAATCTTCCCTGTTCATCGTCGGGCAATGCATTTATATCGGGAGCCTGCCACTCATCTGCAGAGGTGTTTGTTTCCGGAATTGAAAAATCATCCTTCACTGTAGCGGAGGTAAATAAAACCTGGTCCAGGATCACTATGAGAATAATTAATCCCAACAAAAATGGGAACCATGATTCTCGAAGGAATTTCATGATTTAAATGCGTAGGTTAATGAGGAAGTTTTTCTCTTAAATATCCATAGACCCAGGTACCTGCTATTGCACTCATTAAAGTTACAATAATAACAGTAGTGCCGCTCCCGATCAACGCAAAAAGAGGACCAGGGCAAGCTCCTGTCAATGCCCATCCGAAACCAAATAATAAACCGCCGTATACCTGACCTTTTGTAAATTTTATCTTATAAAGCTGAATCAGTTCGCCATAAATGGTTTTTATTCTGAATTTTTTTATCAGCCATATCGAAACAATTCCTGTTACCACAGCAGAACCGATCACTCCATACATGTGAAAACTTTGGAAGCGAAACATTTCCTGGATCCGAAACCATGAGATCACTTCGGTCTTGACCAATATGATTCCAAACAAAATTCCCAAACCTGCATATTTCAAATTGTACCACCACGGATGTTTCAATTCTGAAGTATTGATACAAACACTATCCAATGAACGGACTTCAAAATCTGTGTTCTGAGATTCAACAAAACTGTTTTTTATTTCTGCTGTTTCCATACAAAATCAAAGTTGTAAAATATAAGGGAGTATAAAATTGGCCATAATAATTCCACCGATCATAAAACAAATGGTTGCCACCAGTGAAGGCCATTGCAAATTTGATAATCCCATGATCGAATGACCCGAAGTGCACCCGCCTGCATATCTTGTTCCAAAGCCGACGAAAAAACCACCAAGGATCATCAGTATAAATCCTTTCACAGTAAGCAATGATGACCAGTTAAAGATTTCTGCCGGTGCAAGCTTGCTGTAATCATTAACCCCATATTTACTCAACGCCGTTACAAGTACCGGATTAACCCTTACGGGTTGATGATTTGATAAAAACAAGTATGCTAAGAATGCACCTGCTGTAATACCTGCTACAAAAAATAAATTCCACGCTTCTCTTTTCCAGTCATATTTAAAATATTGAATATTGCCGGGAAAGCAAATAGTGCATATATGACGAAGCGAAGAAGAAACTCCCAACCGTTTATTGCCAAATATTAATAATAATGGAACTGTCAAACCGATTAACGGTCCACCAACATACCAGGGCCAGGGATTTTTTATCCACTCAATCATTACAAATGAATTTTATTTTAACGAATCTACTAAATTCGCCGGGTACGATTCAGAAAGGGAGTCAAATAAGTCAAGGAGGTCAAATAAGTCAGGTGAGTCAAATATGACCGATTTGACCTTTATGACTAGTTTGATTTTTTAAAAACCAACTTCTTTGTTAAGACTTAGATTTCAAAAGGAATTGATCGAAGCGGGATGTGATGAAGCAGGCCGCGGTTGTCTTGCCGGACCTGTATTTGCCGCCGCTGTCATCCTGCCGCCAAAATTCTATCACCCTCTTTTAAATGATTCCAAGCAGGTTATTGAAAAGGACCGCTATAAATTGAGAAAGATCATTGAAAAGAAAGCATTGGCTTTTGCGGTTGGAATAGTTGACAATAATGAAATTGATTCCATAAATATTTTGAATGCTTCTTTTAAAGCCATGCACCTGGCATTAGAAAAATTGCAGCAGCTACCGGAATTATTACTGATTGATGGAAATCGGTTTAACCGGTATAAAAATATTCCACATGAATGCATTATCCAGGGTGATGAAAAATTTTCTGCCATTGCTGCGGCAAGCATACTTGCCAAGACCTACCGGGATGATTACATGAAGCAGCTTCATTCCGAATTTTCTTATTATGGCTGGTACAATAATAAAGGCTATGCTACCAGGGAACATTGCAAGGCGATAGGAGAATTCGGTCTTTGTAAATACCACCGCAAGAGTTTTGATATTAAAGCTGCACAATTAGAACTTTTCGAAGACTGAGATAGTAAAAAGTCGATAGTTATTAGTCAATAGTTAGCACTAGCAAGGGGAAACTTCGATTGTTAGATATACTATTGACTAATGACTATAAACTATCGACTGTTAAAGATTTCTTATCGCATTAAACCTTGATCTGCCCGGTTTGTCTCAGTATTAAATTAAATAGCACGAAAAATTTGCCATGAAAAAAATATTGTTATTGGGATTTATCCTTACAATTATACTATCAGTGTCTGCTTCAGCACAAGTAGCTGACGGCAGCCATTTTCGACATCACCGGGAAGTGCGGGCTTACCGGCACGGTGAATTGACTCATTTTGAAAGAAGGCATTTACGCCATGATGAGTTTCGTTATCATATGGCTCAAAGGAGAGCTCGTCGTGATGGTTTTGTTGGTCGTCATGAACGCAGGCATCTTGCCATGATGAGGATGCATGATCGTCGTGAATCATACCGTCTCAATCACAACAATCGCCGCCGTCTTATCTGATTTTTTATTGATCATCTATATAGCAGGAATGTAGTGGTTATAGGTTAACAATGCCCCGGTTTCGGGGCGTTGTCTTTTGAACAAGGAACAAGGAACAAGGAACAAGGAACAAGGGACAAGGAACAAGGGACAAGGGACAAGGGACAAGGGACAAGGGACAAGGGGATAAAGAATACCAAATTAGTTTATAATTCGAAATTCATTGTTCTTTATTCGCGATTCATGCGGTCCATTCCCCCGCTCCCTGTCGTATTAAAACAGGCTCATCTTTTGTACAATCAATAATAGTTGAAGGAACGGTGCCACCAATTCCGCCGTCTACTACGACATCTACTTCATTGCTGAAGTTTTCATAAATGATTTCCGGGTCGGTATAATCTTCGACCGCTTCACCAGGAAGAGAAGCACTTAAAATCGGATGGTCAAGTTCTTTCAGAATAGCCAGTGCGATTTTATTATTGGGCACACGAAGGCCAATGGTCTCCTTTTTACTTTGCAGGATCTTTGGCACCTGTTTGCTTGCCGGTAAAATAAATGTATAAGGTCCGGGCAAATATTCTTTTAACAAGCGATAGGTTGTTCGTGAAAGCTGTTTTGAAAAATCGCTTAAATGACTAAGATCATAACAAATAAATGAAAGTTGTGCTTTATGCGGATCCACTTTCTTGAGCCGGCAAATTTTTTCAATGGCCCTATGTTGAAAAATATCACAACCTAAACCATAAATAGTATCGGTAGGATAGATAATAACGCCTCCTCTTTGCAATGTTTCCACAATCATTTTTATTTGACGTGGCTGGGGGTTTTCGGGATGAACCTGCAACAGCATACTCAAAGATTTATTCTTCCTTACTTCCTTTTTCACCTACAAACCAATGCTCTTTGTTTTTGAATAGCACATTGAATGTGGTCAATGAACCGTAAATGCGGGTAACGTATTGCTGAAGATTTACTTTGTCCTGATCACTAAGTTGTTTGTGCGCATTGATATTTTGTTCCAACACTCTTAACCGATCGCGAAGCATAACAATTTTGTGGAAGAAGGTATCGATTGGAATTTCTTTTGGTTTTTGAGTTTTATCGGCAGGTTGTAAAAGCATCATCCCGTTTTTCCAGCGATCGCCTAAAGGCACTATCTCAGACAGACCACCCCACAATCGCAAAATTTTCAATAATGATTTTTCAATATCCGAATGTGTTTCGATTTCCTCGCTTACATTCTCAGGAATAATTTCATCCAGGTTTGGATCGGTTTTATCAATTTCCTTTATTCCATGATGAAAAAAAGAAATTAAATAGGTGGCATAGCGAATGCCAACAATTACACCGGGGCCATGTTGCGTATGCTGTAATCTTGTACCAATTCCAAGAGTCGTCTGGTCCATAAGTAAACGTTATTTTATGTGATATTCTTTTTTTAAAAATTCAATGAGGCGTATTATCAACGGAAGCCTTATTTGCAAATTATAAATATAATTTTTGGTACCCCCTATTTCTAAATCAACTTTATTAAATAACAATTTTAGTTTTCCGGCATCTTCAGATAAAAGCGGTATCAATTTATCGGTTAGATGGCCATCACGATAATAAGAACTATCATAATAAATCGCATAATTCAATACTTCACGAGTTGCCATTATTGCAGTTTCTGTTACCGTATTGTATAAATTCTCAGCTGCATAAATAACTTTTATTTCATTATCATACCGGGCAATGCTGTCTGCTACATGATTTTTATGGATTAAACGTAATCCCTCATTTTTAAGCTGGACCATGGTGGCATCATTGCTCTTAAAGATAGAATAGTAGCCTACCGATTTCCCGCTGCAATAATTGTATAACAATTTCCGGTTTGCATCTTTCGACATATCAACAAACGATAGCGACATCAACCTTTTAAGCCCTTCTACCTTCTCCAGGTTCTCTTCAATGGCTGAATTCAGGCTTGTCGTATCATCTTGTAAATTTTGAATGAGGCTTTTAATGTATTCTTCTCCCTTTTTGTTATCACTGATATTTTCCCTAATGCTTTCTGCAAAAAAGCCAAGAACCACCGCAAGGAAGATCATAAAGAACTCTAAAAAATATTCTTTAAATCTTCTTTTACCGTGTTCCAATTTTGGATGATAATGAACTTCCATTCAGTTCTTAATTTTTCTTTTCAAACTCATACGGGTCGAATTCTACAAAGTCTGCCACCTTTACCGTTACTGATTTTACTTTGCCGTTCTCCACATGAAATGGAAAAATAGCCTTGCTGAATCCAGGGTCAGTGAATGTGGCGTAGAAGCGATTTCCACCCAGTGATTCCAACCTTGCATACATATCCGGATGATGTGAGAATTTCATTTTCAATTCTCCGTTTTCTGAGACCACGTTCATATTTCCATACACATCATTGAAATAATTTCCTTCATAAGCATTCACAGGTAACTCCATTTTTAAATGCATAGCTACAGAATCTTTCAGCATTTGATCTTTTTTTTGTTCCTCGCCAGAGTGTTGTTTATAAAAACCAAGATATAGTTTACTATAATTTCGGTAAGGCTTAGCCAAATAAGCATCCATGATATCCCATTTCAATGCCTCATAAAAAGAATTCTGGTCAGTATTTGTAAAAACAATAATGCCGAGTTTTTCTTCAGGAATTAATGTGACACTTGTTACAAAACCATTTACTCCGCCTGTATGAGCTACAATCTTTCTTCCACAATATTCCTGTAAAAACCAGCCGAGACCATACAAGGCAAAATGTCCTTCATTGTAGATCACTCCGCCATTGCCAAGGATTGAGTGAGGTGTTCTTGTTTGAGTAATAGCAGAGGTTGGAACAACCTGCAGGCCGTTATATTTTCCGTTATCAAGCTGCATCAATACCCAATGGCTCATGTCGTTTACCGAAGAGCCAATGCTGCCCGCCGGAGCCAGGTTATCTATATAGCAAAACGGAATTTTCACCAACTTGCCTTCAGCCTTTGTATAGGGTGAGCATTTATTGGAAGCTTTTGGAAAATCTTTACTCAGGGCTAATGTATTTTTCATATCAAGAGGATCAAAAATTTTTGTTTTGATAAAATCTTCCCATTGCATACCGGTGGCTTTAGGAATGATCTGGCCGGCAGTTAAAAAGGCAGCATTCGTATAACCCCATGTCGTACGAAAAGGATAAGCAGCCTTGATATGACTCATTTTTTCGATCACTTCATTCCGGGTAAGGTTGCTTGTCCAGTAGGTAAAATCTCCCTGGAAAGTTCTGAACCCGATACGATGACAAAGAAGATCACGAATGATCGCCTGCTCGCCGGCCGCAGCATTGTCCAGTTTAAATTCAGGGATCCATTTTGTAACCTTATCGTCAAGAGATAATTTTTTATCTGCATCCAGCATGGCTAATGCAGTAGCGGTAAAGGCCTTGCTATTGCTGCCGATCATGAATAAAGTATTCTCATCTACTTTTTCTTTCGTGTCGTAATCCTTTACACCATAACCCTTCATTATGACCACCTTTCCATTTTTTATAACGCAGACAGCAATCCCGGGAATTTGCCAGTCGGTTAATGCCCGGGTTACATAATTATCCAAACTGTCTTTTACAAATGAAGGAATGGAATCTGTTTGACAAAAAAGTCTTAATGATATAATCATCAATAATAGGAACAAGCTTTTTTTCATATAAAATTTTTAATGACTGGTATGAGTATGCTTTTTTGTGATTCTTTTTTTTATTATGCGAATAAAAAGAGGGATTACCATAGGAAGCCAAAGAGCAAAAAGAACATTGGTAAAATAAGCAATGGGCAACATCAGTAAAAAAATAAAAGGAACCAACAATGACCTTACATATGCCAACTTAAGGACAAGCGGATCTATTGGTGGATCTGATAATTTATTTTTTACTTTTCCAATGCGCTTCCACATAAAGTAATTGGCAAATCCCATAAAGCAAAAATTCAACACATAAAAGGTCATTGGAACTTTTAGTTGTTTTTCAGAAAGCTCACCGCCCAGGTATTCACTGTAAAAACCTGTGCTGAATGGCATCAGGACTACGAAAAAGAGGAAAAGAAGATTAAGAAATAAAAGTTTTCTGTCATAGCTGGTTACAAATCCAAACATGCGGTGGTGGATTGTCCAGTAAAGTCCAATAAGCATAAAACTGATAAGGAATCCAATGAATTTTGGTGTCAGATGGCTTAAAGAATTTAATATGGTACTATCTGAAATGCCTCCATGCTCTCTCAAAAATTCTTTATCCGGAATTTTTATTTCAATAACCAATAGAGTAATAGCAATGGCAAACACAGCATCACTAAACAATATTAATCTTTCGAGCTGGAATTCTTTTTTTAATTCATTGTGCAGTTGATCAGCCATTGAAATATTTTAATGCGGCAGGAATAAGATTCAAACCTTGTGATTAATCACTAATGGACTGGTAGACCAATGCCTTGAATTTGTCATGAATCTCGCCATGGCTATTTGGAAATTGTTGAAGAAAAAACTGGGCAATGATCTTTTCTTTCGGATCGATCCAATATGACGAACTGAACATCCCACCCCAGTAAAATGTTCCCGCTGACGCAGGATTTTTGGCTGCGCTTTTATCAGTATAGATTCCAAAGCCTAAACCAAATTTATCGTCGCCAAAATCAAGATCACCAATCTGGTTCGCAGTCATCATTCGTATTGTGGCGCGGCTCAGGATTCTTTTACCATTATATTCACCGCCGTTCAGTAACATTTGCATGAAGATGCTATAGTCGTAAGCGGTAGACGAAAGTCCACCGCCCCCGGAGTAATAAGTGCCATCCATATTTGGATAATTGACGTACATGATCCCGTTCAACTGATATGTCTCACCGTCTTTTTGAATATGTTTTGTGGAATCTTCTGAATATAATGTGGCGAGCCGGTTTCTTTTTTCTTTTGGCAAATAAAAATAAGTGTCCTTCATGCCAAGAGGTTCGAAAATTTTTTTCCTGAAGAACTCATCGAGACTCATGCCGCTTACCACTTCTATAAGATATCCTAACAGATCTGTGTTCAATCCATAGGTCCATTTTTCACCCGGCTGATGCATAAGCGGAAGCCCACCTAAAATTTTCATTTTATCTGCCAAAAGAATTTTATCAACTCCAATGCCACCGACTACTCCAGCCTTATAATAAATAGCGTTGGATTCCTTTGTTCCTATTTGTGCATACGCGATGCCCGAAGTATGAGTAAGCAGGTCACGAATGGTAATTTCTCTTTTGGCCGGCACAGTAGTATAAGTGGTATCGGCTGCATTAAATTTATCCAGCACTTTTGGATTTTTGAATTCAGGAATGTATTTGCTTAAAGGTTCGTTCAATAAGATTTTTCCTTCTTCGTATAGCATCATTACAGCGACACTTGTAATAGCTTTGGTTTGAGAAGCAACGCGGCATATCGCATCCTTTTTCATCATTGTTTTTTTATCAACATCGTCATAACCCAGTCCCTTGTAATAAACGATCTTTCCATTCCTGGCCACAAGCACCGTTGCACCCGCTATCCACTTTTTGTCGACATACTCTTTTACCAGGTCATCAATCCTTGCCAGTCGTTCGGCCGACATACCGGCAGATGCAGGAGACGCTTCGGTTAATACGGGGGTTTTAGTCGATACAGTTGTAACCTTTTTAGTAGCAACTGTTGCAGCAGGATCGGGTAATTGTGCCCTAAGAGATAAGCCGCTGCATAAAATAAGAATGATGGTGACTGGTCTTTTCAATCCCGAAAAAACGAAAGATTTTTTTGATAAGTTTCTCATGCCAGTTATTAATTGATACAGAAAGTTAGGATTTAATTGAATGGAAAACTACTGCCATATTAATTCTAAATTGTCTTATTTCACGTGAGTGGTGAGTGGTCAGTCGTGAGTAGATACACTGCTTTCAGAAAACTTACTCACCATTCACCACTGACAACTCACGATTAAAACGATTTTTCCTTTTTTGCTTCAAAAGTTTTGAATTGTTCGTAGCATTTCTTGATATAAGATTGAAACTCGTAATCTGAAGTAAGTAAGGTAAACTGGTAAGAAGGCCGGTATATAGCCATAAAGCTATCCAGTTTTTCATTGATAAGATTAGTTAATCTCCGCACTAATTGCCTGCTAAAACGATGATCGACAAATTTGTCCTGCTCTTCCCGGATCAATCGCTCCTGGAACCTTTGCATATTCTTGTTTTTCCTGAACTGAAACATTTGGATGATCTCATCCAGGTCAAAGCCTACTCCCACTCCGCCTGCACCGCCGCCCATTGTCGGTTTTAATTTTGGCTTTTCATAGTTGAACACTTTTGCATAATCGATCCTGTTTTGAATGGAGTCAAGCCGATAATTTCGCGGACTAACAGTCACTCCTTTTAATACGGTAATATTGATTCGAAGTGAAACGTCAAAATGCAGGGGATCGGTCATACTTAATACTGCGTATTTCATAGTCGGTTTGCCCAGGTAAGAGAACCAGATGGAATCTTTTTCACTCACGTCAATGTGGTAGGTACCATTTATATCTGTGATGGCACCCTTCCCGGAAGAGCTTAAAACAGTTACTGCTTCCAAAGGATAAAGGCGTGAGCTATCATAAACTGTTCCTTTTACCTGGTATTGTGCATCAGCCATTGATGTGACCAGGCAAAAGATAATAACAAGACAGAAATGACAAATATGAAAATTTTGTTTTTTCAAAACAGAACAATTCATCTGCAAGTAAGCAAACAAAATGCAAATGGTATTCTAAAGTATAGCTTTGAGCGGCGAGCATAGAATCTCATGGCTCGTGACTCACAGCTCAAAGCTTCTTTACAAGCTCTTCAATAATTATAGGATAATTGGTGTACTCTAACGCATGTATCCGATTGGCTAATGACCCTGGTGTGTCATCATCAAGCACCGGACATTTTACCTGTAAAATAATATCGCCATTATCATAATGCTCATCTACATAATGGATGGTGATGCCTGTGTCTTTTTCTTTTTCCCTGATCACAGCTTCATGAACACTTTGTCCATACATTCCCTTGCCACCATATTTTGGTAACAATGCCGGGTGAATATTTATTATTCGTTTGGGATAGTTTTCCAGTAAAATTTCCGGGATCTTCCAGAGAAAACCAGCGAGCACAATAAAATCGATCTTTTTTTCTTTTAGCTTATCGAGGTAGGCATCCCCCCGAAAGAATTTTTCCTTTTCAACTATAAGTGAAGGGATCTTTTCTTTTTCAGCAATATCAAGTACGCCAGCTCCTTTTTTATTACAAACTATCAAAGCGATCGTTGCTAATGAAGAATTTCTGAAATGATCAATGATCTTTTGTGCATTAGTGCCGGTTCCGGATGCAAAAATAGCAATGTGAGTCGTGAGTCGTGAATCGTGAGTCGTGAGTTTGGAGTCATTTTGTCTTTCTTCCATCAGCAATTATATAATTAAGCTGAATCAAATATCGGTGAAATGAAAATTGGATTTATAATTTCAAATATTTTAAATTGTATTGACTTTAATATAACAGGCACAATCAAACAGAATTTCTTTTAATTAATCATTTGAAATGCATGCTGGTAAAGGCTTAAAAAAATTTTAAGATCAATGTTTTTTTATAACCCTACTGACTTATTTTTGCAACCAACTGAGAATTATCCACATTTTAGTTAACCGAGACTATGATCCCACGTAATCCAATCAACAGGAAGTTTGCTCTGATCGTTTTTGGTTTAACTTTTTTTTCTTTTTCGGTTTCTGCACAGAATGGCCAACAGCTTTTTAGTACTAACTGTGCGAGCTGTCATAATGTTTTTAAACAACTTATCGGGCCGGCTCTGGCAAATTTTGAATCGCGTGGTCCCTGGGCAGATCATAATAATTTATATGAATGGGTTCACAATTCCGATGCCTTTGCAGCTAAAAATGCTTACACCAAAGATTTGAAGGCAACCTTTAGCGGAACTGCGATGAACCATTTTCCTGATCTTACGCCAAAAGATATTGATGCTATTGCCGACTATATAAATAAGACTGCTGCTGCTGGTCCCTCCAATGGCGGACCAAACCCGCCACCTCCCGGGCCAACAACTGAAAATAAGAACTGGGTCATCTTCGGAGTCATTTCTTTGATCATGGCAATCATTGCTTTGATATTAATGCAGGTAAACAGCAACCTGAAAAAACTTTCCGATGATCATGAGGGGATTCTTCGTCCTGATCCTGTTGCTTTTTATAAAAATAAAGTTTACATCGCTCTTATTACCATCATATTATTTATACTGGCCGGCTTTTATCTTACAAAAGCAGGGATTGGTTTAGGTCGCCAGCAAGCCTATGAACCAAAGCAACCAATTTATTATTCACACAAAGTGCATGCTGGTATAAACCAGATCAGCTGTTTGTATTGTCACGGCAACGCCTGGGAAAGCAGGCATGCTGCTATTCCTTCTGTGAATGTTTGTATGAATTGTCATAAAACTATCCAGAGTTATGAAAAGGGACCCACCTTGTATGATGCAGATGGTAACCAGGTCAATGGCACTGACCAAATTCATATATTATATAAATATGCGGGTTTTGATCCGGCCAATTCTACAAAATGGAATCCTTCCATGGCAAAACCAGTGGAATGGATCAAAATTCACAATCTGCCTGATTATGTTTTCTTCAGCCATGCACAGCATGTACGTGCAGGCAAAGTACAATGTCAAACCTGCCATGGATCCATTACAGAAATGGATGAAGTAAAACAATTTGCCGGATTAAATATGGGCTGGTGTGTAAACTGTCATCGTACAACAAAGGTGAATTTCAATTATACCGATAGTACAGGGAATAAATTTTACAGTATTTACGAAAAATTCCATAATGATTTTAAGGAAGGAAAAATGGATAGCATTACTGTTAAGGATATTGGCGGAGTAGAATGTCAGAAATGTCATTATTAGGACGATGCCCCTTCCCGTCTGAAGCTGGGAGTTTATGAAAAAGTTCTTTGTTCTGTAAATTGTTTTATTGATAACAGGGGTCAAAAAAATAAACCCTCTTCGTAAGACGGAGAGTATCAAAACTCCCCGCCTTCGGCGGGGATGGGGGTTAATATGGGAAAAAAAATTTGGCAAAAGTTTGGTGAGTTGAGTAATGAAAAAGCCACTAAGCAATTAGTGGAAAATGAATTCAAAGAAGAATTACCGTTTGAAGATATTAATAACGGCCTCCTTGATGCTGCTACTCCACGCCGTGATTTCTTAAAATATCTTGGCTTCAGTACAGCAGCTGCGGCACTGGCCGCCGGCTGCAAAATTCCTTCACGCCGCGTTGTTCCTTTTGCTAATAAACCGGCAGATGTTTTTCCCGGCGTTGCAAAATATTACGCTACTACCTATGTACAGGATGGTGATGTATTACCCGTTATTGCAAAAGTGAGAGACGGACGCCCGATCAAGATCGAAGGCAATGATCTTTGTTCATTCACTAAAGGGGGAACTTCACCAAGAGTACAGGCATCGGTTCTTGATCTGTATGATATGTACCGTCTGCCTCATCCAAAAAGAAAAGTGAATGATAAGTTTGAAGAGATTCCAACCTTTGATCAGTTAGATAAAATGGTAGCCGATGCATTAGCTGGTTTAAAAGGTTCCCCGGTTGTATTACTTACAAGTACTATCACGTCTCCCACAACAAAGCAAATTATTACTGAATTTTTAGCGAAATATCCCGGCAGTAAGCATGTGCAGTATGATGCTGTTTCATATAGTGGCATGTTGCAGGCAAATGAATCTACATTTGGAAACAGGGCAATTCCCTCATACCATTTTGAAAATGCAAAGGTCATTGTAAGTCTCGGTTCTGATTTTTTGGGAACATGGTTAAGTCCGGTGGAATTTGCCCGCGGATATTCGACAGGTCGTAAGATCGATGAGAAGAATCCAACAATGAGCAAGCACTACCAGTTTGAAAGTTTTTTAAGTATGACGGGTGCTTGCGCCGATGAACGTTTTACACATCGCCCTTCGGAAGCAGGATCTGTTGCGTTAGCTCTCTACGCTGCACTAGGCGGAAGTGTGAATGCGCCTCAGCTGGATGCAAAACTTCAGCAGGCAATTACTAAAGTTGCTGCCGATCTGAAAAATAATAATGGTGCCGCTGTTGTGGTTAGCAGAAGCAATGATGTAAACGTTCAGACAATTGTTAATGCAATTAACCAGCAAATAGGCGCATACGGAAAAACTATTGATTGGTCTTCTCCGGTAAATTATCGCCAGGGAATTGATAAAGACATGACTGACCTGGTGTCAACCATGAAGAATGGACAAGTAGGAGCTTTATTGATCTATGGAGCGAATCCTGCTTACGATTATGTAGATGCGAATGGTTTTAAATCAGCATTGAAAGGAGTAAAGCTTACCGTTTCATTTACCGAAAAGATAGATGAAACATCGGAACTTTGTCAATACCTTGTTCCGAATCATCATTATTTGGAAAGTTGGGGCGATGCAGAACCGAAAGCCGGATATATGAGTTTCATACAACCCACCATCTATCCTCTTTTCAAAACAAGATATTTTCAAACCTCGTTATTAAAATGGAGTAGCAGTACAACTCCTGATTACGAAACTTATTTTAAGAATTATTGGACGGCGAAGCTTGGAAGTGAAAATGCATTTGATGCTGCTTTACAAAATGGAGTCATTGAACCTTCTGCAACATCTGCTTCAGGTGGATCATTTACTGCTGGCTCAGTTGCTATTGCTGCAACTGCTCTCAGTGTAGCAAAAAAGAGTGGTAAGGATGAATTGGTCCTGTATCAAAAAGTTTCTATTGGAACGGGAAAACAAGCGGGTAATCCCTGGTTGCAGGAGTTGCCTGATCCTATTTCAAAGGCCACCTGGGGTAATTATGCAATGATCTCACCTGCAAAGGCAAAAGAACTCGGCATTGAATATGAAACTGTAGATTATGAATATTATCCGTCAAAACCCGTGATCAGTATTAAAGCCGGCAATAATGAATTGAAACTGCCTGTGCTTGTAATTCCGGGTATGAATGCAAACACCATTGCAGTAGCAGTGGGGTATGGAAGAACAAAAACTTTAGGCAAGGCCGCTGAAGGTGTCGGGCAAAATGCTTATCCTTTTGCTACATTCAATGGAACAAATGTTATTTATGCTTCGACTGATGTAGCCATTACTAAAACCGGCGATTCACAGAAGATTGCGCAGATGCAGATCCAAAATACGTATGCAGGTCGTGTAGAAGTGGTGAGAGAAACAACGCTGGCAAGCTTCAAAAAATATCCAAACCAATACAAAGAATATCGCGAAGATCTAAAAAAAGAATTTGCTCCCTCTACCGGGGACTACCGTACAGAAGGAACGATCTATCCTGACTATTCTCAACCAGGACTTAAATGGGGAATGAGCATTGACATGAACAGTTGCATTGGGTGCAATGCCTGCGTGGTTGCCTGTCATGCTGAAAATAATGTGCCTGTTGTTGGAAAAAGAGAAGTGCTTCGTTATCATGATATGCATTGGTTGCGCATTGACAGGTATTTCGTGAGCGATGAAAAAAATCCTGATGAACTGGCTGCAGTCGTTTTTCAACCTATGCTTTGTCAGCATTGTGACAATGCACCTTGTGAAAATGTATGTCCCGTTTCAGCGACCAATCATAACAGCGAAGGCATAAACCAAATGGTTTACAATCGTTGTATCGGAACAAGATATTGCGCCAACAACTGTCCTTATAAAGTAAGAAGGTTTAATTGGGCTGATTATACAGGTTCTGATAGTTTCCCTAACAACCAGGACCAATGGATCGTAGGTAAACTCGATGAGGTAGTAACTGAACAAATGATGGATGATCTTACACGCATGGTATTGAATCCCGATGTAACAGTTCGGAGCCGTGGTGTTATGGAAAAATGTTCTTTTTGTGTGCAACGTTTACAGGAAGCCAAACTGAACGCAAAGAAAGAAGATCGTGTATTGAAAGATGGTGAAGCAAAAACCGCATGTATGCAGGCTTGTCCTACCGATGCAATTGTTTTTGGAAATGTGCATGATAAAGAAAGCAGGATATCAAAAATGCGCGAAGAAAATGAATTGCGCAGTTTTTATGTAATTGAACAAATACACACTTTGCCGAATATCAATTACCTGGCGAAGGTGAGGAATACAGATGAGATCATTGAGCCGGAGAAAGAAGGATGAGGTGGCCAATTGTGAATTGGCAATTATCAATATTATTCACAATTCACCATTCACGATTGACAACGAACAGAGAATCGAAAGTTGATAAAATAAAAATTGGGAAAAGTGGAATTGGGAAATTTCGAAATTTCTCAATCCAAAATTCAAAATAAGAATATGTCATTACTCCGATATGAATCACAGGTCAGACCACCACTGGTAGAAGGAGCCAAAGATTATCACCAGATCACTGTAGATATTTGCAGACCGGTGGAGGCAAGACCAACACGCTTGTGGTGGATCGGTTTTATTGTGTCCGTACTTCTTCTTTGTTTTGGAATTCTTTCAGTAACGATGGAAGTGATCTATGGTGTGGGCCAATGGAATTTGAATAAAACAGTGGGTTGGGGTTGGGACATAACCAACTTTGTGTGGTGGATCGGTATTGGTCACGCCGGTACCTTGATCTCCGCGATCTTATTATTATTCCGCCAGGGCTGGAGAACCGGTGTAAACCGCGCGGCAGAGGCTATGACCATTTTTGCAGTGATGTGTGCGGGACAATTCCCTATCTGGCACATGGGCCGTGTATGGATGGCGTTCTTCGTGTTGCCTTATCCGAATACCCGTGGTTCTTTATGGCCAAATTTTAATTCAGCATTATTGTGGGACGTATTTGCGATCTCAACTTATTTCACCGTATCACTTTTATTCTGGTATAGCGGATTGTTGCCCGATCTTGCTACTCTTCGTGACCGTGCAAAATTGAAATGGAGAAAAATGTTTTATGGTGTGGCATCCTTTGGATGGTCGGGTTCAACCAAGCATTGGCAACGTTTTGAAACACTTGCCCTGGTATTAGCCGGATTAAGTACACCCCTGGTATTGTCAGTACATACAATAGTATCCTTCGACTTCGCTACGTCAGTCGTTCCGGGCTGGCATACAACCATCTTCCCTCCTTATTTTGTTGCAGGTGCAATTTTTTCAGGATTTGCAATGGTGCAAACCTTGTTGGTAGTTACCAGAAAAGTTTTAGCGCTTGAAGAATATATTACTATCGAACATATCGAAGTAATGAATAAGATCATTGTACTTACAGGGTCGATTGTAGGTATTGCATATTTAACTGAATTATTTGTTTCATGGTATAGTGTTAACCCATACGAGAATTTTGCATTCATGAAAAACAGGGTTGATCTTTCGAGCCCTTACGGGTGGAGTTATTATATAATGATGGGATGTAACGTTCTGTCACCACAGATTTTTTGGATAAGAAAGATGAGACGCAATCTTTTGGTTACTTTTTTCCTGAGTATTCTTGTAAACATTGGTATGTGGTTCGAAAGGTTTGTAATTATTGTTACTTCAGTCTATCGTGATTACCTGCCATCAGCCTGGAGTACTTATTACAGGCCAACTATCTGGGAGGTTGGTTTTTACCTGGGAACGTTTGGATTGTTTTTTACCTGTTTCTTTTTATTTGCAAAATTCTTCCCGGTAGTTGCAGTGGCGGAAATTAAACATCTATTAAAGCGCAGCGGCGAAAATTACAAAAATAAAATGGATGAAATAGAACATGAAGAAGTGCCTGAATTTGTAGAAAAGCATGGTCATGATCATGGGGCGTAAAACAGTCGGGAGTCGAGAGTCAATGACTCTAAACTCTGAACTAATAACTCTGAACTAAAAATTATGGCAACCAAAAAGTTTGTTGTTGGAAGTTTTGATGATGAAGCGGTTTTATTTCCTGCAGTGAAAAAAGTCCGCCGCGCAGGATATAAAATTCATGATGTATTCACGCCTTTTCCGATTCATGGTTTAGATAAAGCTCTTGGTCTGAAGGATACAGGTTTGGATACAGCGGGATTTATTTACGGGATCACGGGAACAGCTACGGCTCTCGGTTTTATCAGCTGGGTATTTACATCAGACTGGCCATTGAACATTGGCGGTAAGCCACATTTTGCATTGCCGGCGTGGATACCTATCACGTTCGAATTAACAGTTTTATTTGCATCCGTTGGAATGTTTCTTACTTTTTGCTATTTGTGCCAGGTGGCTCCCTTTGTAAAAAAAGATCATTTTAATCTTCGTTCGACTGATGATTTGTTCGTGATGGTTTTGGAATGTACTGATAAAACAAATGAATCAGAAGCTGTTGCTTTTTTGCAAAGTCTTGGAGCAAAGGATGTAAAAGTTGACCGTAAAGAAACAAGATGGTGGTTGGGAAGATATGACCGGGAAACAAAAATGTTTGGAATGAAGGAAACGGAGGCAGCGGTATAAAAATTATTTAATAAACAATGATGAAGAAATTTTTTGGAATAGCATTTATTTTTTTGATCGTGTTTATCGCTTCATGCAGTGATGTACGCCGTAATCCCGGCAGGGTATATATGCCTGATATGGCTTATAGCAGGGCGCTTGAGACTTATGCAAAACCTGATTCTACAAAATTTACAAGTGATCTTTCGGAATTAGGTGAAGGGAAAATTTATTATACGGCTATTCCGGTAGCGGGGACAATGGCTCGCGGTGATGAAATGCCGTTTCCTTATGCAATGGATAAAATAGGAGACACAACCAATTATGCGGCATCAAAGCAATTTCAAAATCCCGTACTTGCTCTAACCGGTGTAGAAATGAAAGAAGCGGAAAGGTTATACCTGGTGAATTGTGCTATTTGTCATGGAATGAAACTGGATGGCAACGGCCCATTGTATAATGATGGTAAAGGACCCTTCCCTTCTGCACCAAAAAATTTGGTCGCTGATCCGATAGTTTCAAAAATGCCTGATGGTCAGATGTTTTATTCAATTACTTATGGAAAGAATGCGATGGGAAGTTATGCTTCTCAAATTACATCAAAACAGCGGTGGATGATCATTCATTACATAAAAGCACAGCAGGCTGCTAAAAAATCGAATGCTCAACCAACAACTTCCGTTGACAGTAGTGGCGCTAAAGTAGTAAACAAGGATAGCACAACTAAGAAATAGTAGGGTGATGGTAACAAGATGATGAATAAATAAAATGAAAAAGCTTACAGCTTATGGCTAATAGCTAAAAGCTAAACAATATGACACTTAAAGAACAATTTGTAACACCAAAAAGATATAATACCTGGGCAATGGGATTGATGGCCGTTGGTATTTTATGTATCATTATTTTGTTTATTACTCATGGTTCAAAATCCGATCAGCACGAACAGGCAAGATTTTGGGGAAGTCTTTTACAGAATAGTGTTTATTTTTTATTGGTGACGAATGCTGTTATGTTTTTTATTTGTGCCACTACACTTGCCTGGGGAGGCTGGCAAATAAGTTTTCGCAGAGTGAGTGAAGCCATTTCAACCGCCGTGCCTGTAATTGGTATTATTTCGATTGTTATTCTGCTGGTTCTAGTATTCGGAAATAATCATGTTATTTATCAATGGGCTGATCCTGAAAAAGTAAAAGAAAGTCATGCATTGCAATTCAAATCTCCTTTTTTGAGCAAAGGATTTTTTACAGTATGGACTTTGCTTACTGTTTCACTCTGGTATTTGATCGGAGCTAAGATGCGCAATCTTTCCCGCAGCATTGATAACAAATCTTTGAGTATTGAGGAAGGGAAAAGATTTACCTGGACAAACACGGTATGGGCAGCTATTTATCTGGTGGTATTTGCTCTTACAGTCATGTCGACCATTCCGTGGCTTTGGCTGATGAGCATTGATGCAAAATGGTATTCTACTATGTATAGCTGGTATACATGGGCAAGCACTTTCGTAGCAGCCTGCGCCTTGATTGCGATCTTTGTGATCTACCTCAAGAACCAGGGATACCTCGAATTAACTACTGAGGAACATTTACATGATCTTGGAAAATTCATGTTTGCTTTTTCAATTTTCTGGACTTACCTGTGGTTCTCTCAATACATGCTGATCTGGTACAGCAATCAACCCGAGGAAACAATTTATTTCAAGCTTCGCGTGCAGGGTCCGTACAGGGGAATTTTCTTTTTGAACCTGATCATTAATTTCGTTGCTCCTATATTAATATTAATGAGGAGAGGATCAAAACGAAACTATACAACGATGACATTTATGTGTGTATTGATATTATTTGGGCATTGGCTCGACTTTTTTCAAATGGTTTTCCCCGGAACGCTGAAAGATCCTGTAACCGGCCAGACACATGTGCCATTTATGTTGTATGATTTTGGAGTTGGACTTGGATTTGTAGGATTGATCATGTTTGTAACGGCAAGATCATTGAGCAAATACCCGATGATCATCAAACATCATCCCTTTATTAAGGAAAGTATTATTCATCATACGTAGATTGTTTGGATCAAGAGTTTCAGTTGAGAGATGACTTAATTATAAAAGATAAATTAAAACGATAGATTAGAGTATGCAGACTTTTTTTGTCATATTGATTCTCGCATTTGGATTTTTGATCACATTTCAGATTGCGAAGGCAAGCGAATATGTTGCGGTTTTGCGTGGAGAAGAAAAAGCAAGAAAGCAAACCAATCGCATTAATGCTTTCCTGTTACTGGTTTTTCTTGTGGTAGGTCTCATAGGTGTTTATTATTGTAATGAAAGATTAAAAGGTAAAATATTAGGGGAGTCGGCTTCCGTACAGGGAGATAAGATCGATACCATGCTTTATATTACTATCGCGATCACCGGTATCGTTTTCTTTATCACTCAAATATTATTATTCTGGTTTGCGTTTAAATACCAGGAATCAGATAAAAGAAAAGCTTATTATTATCCACACAACAATAAGCTTGAAATTATCTGGACGGTAATCCCGGCTCTTGCTTTGACTGTACTTGTTGGATTTGGTATTTTTTATTGGTTTAAAATAACAGGTGACGCCCCACAGGATGCAATGCAGGTGGAAGTTACGGGCAGCCAGTTCAAATGGGAATTCCGATATCCCGGCAGAGATGGCGTGTTTGGTAAAAAATACTATAAGGCAATTGATCCGACAAAAAATAATCCTCTTGGCCAATTATGGGATGATCCATACAATCATGATGATGTTATCACAAGTGAAATGCACATTGTAGTGAATAAACCAGTGAAATTAATAATTGGCTCCAAGGATGTTATTCACGATGTTGGGTTGGCACAATTCAGGATGAAGATGGATGCGGTTCCCGGCACACCTACAACCATGTGGTTCACTCCAAAATATACCACAAGGCAAATGGTGGAGAAGACCGGTGATCCTGATTTTGTTTATGAAATATCATGTGACCAATTGTGCGGCAAAGGGCATTTTGCAATGCGTGGAGTACTGATTGTTGAAACACAGGAAGAGTTTGACAGGTGGATCATTTCTAAGCAGCCGCAATATTTAGCTGCACACCCCGAACTTGTTCCTCAAAAATCACGAACAGACACAACAAAAGTTGTAGCTGCAAATTTGAAAAAATAATTTTCTGGGACTTTGTCCTTTTTTAAATAAAGAATTATGAGTAACGAAACAAATATGCATGGTCAAACTGAAATTGTGACGACGCATGATGTACATCATGATGAGCACCATGTACACCATCACAAGGAAACATTTATTACTAAATATATCTTTAGCCAGGATCATAAAACAATCGGTAAGCAATTTTTAATTACCGGGATCGCCTGGGCCATTATCGGTGGTTTATTTTCTGTGCTGTTTCGGTTGCAATTGGGTTTTCCAGACCAAACTTTTCCAATTCTTGAAACATTTTTCGGTCATTATGCAAAAGGTGGCCAGATCCAGCCAGAGTTTTATTATGCATTGATCACCATGCACGGAACGGTATTAGTGTTCTTCGTGCTGACCGCCGGTCTCAGTGGAACGTTTGCCAACCTGCTTATTCCCCTGCAATGTGGTGCAAGAGATATGGCTTCACCATTTCTTAATATGTTATCCTATTGGTTTTTCTTTATGGCGAGTGTGGTAATGGTTTCTTCTTTGTTTGTAAGCACCGGGCCTGCAAGCGGTGGATGGACAAGCTATCCTCCTTTGAGTGCCTTAGGAGATGCAAACCAGGGATCTAAAATAGGAACTGATCTGTGGCTGATTGCGATGGCATTATTTGTTGTTTCATCATTACTGGGCGGGTTAAATTATATTTCTACGATTCTCAACATGCGTACAAAAGGAATGAGCATGACGAGATTGCCTCTTACAATCTGGGCTTTATTCTTTACAGCCATCCTGGGTGTGTTATCATTCCCTGTATTGCTGTCAGGATTTATTCTTTTATTATTCGATCGCAATCTTGGAACAAGTTTTTACCTGAGTGACATTTTTATTTCGCAAACAGGACAAGCTTTGCCAAATGAAGGTGGCAGCGCTATTTTATATCAACATTTGTTCTGGTTCCTTGGACATCCGGAAGTGTATATTATTATTTTACCATCGATGGGAATTGTTTCCGAGGTATTGGCTGTGAATTCCCGAAAACCCATATTCGGGTATATGGCCATGGTGGGTTCATTATTCGCAATTACTGTTCTTGCATTCCTTGTTTGGGCGCATCATATGTTTGTTACAGGATTGAATCCTTTCCTTGGATCGATATTCGTATTGTTAACCTTGCTGATCGCGGTGCCCTCGGCTATAAAAGTTTTTAACTGGCTTACCACTTTATGGCGCGGGAATATTCATTTTACACCGGCCACACTTTTCTCTATTGGTTTTGTAAGCTTATTTATCTCGGGAGGTCTGACCGGCGTCTTTCTTGGCAATTCAACAATAGATATTCATTTGCATGACACAAAATTTATTGTGGCGCATTTCCATATTGTGATGGGTGTTGCTTCATTCTTTGGAATGTTTGCAGGAGTTTATCATTGGTTTCCTAAAATGTTTGGCCGCTATTTGAACAGCACGCTTGGGTTTATTCATTTTTGGGTAACGATGATCGGCGCTTATATGATCTTCTGGCCCATGCACTATGAAGGGTTGGCGGGAGTTCCGCGTCGCTATCTTGATCTTAGCGGCTGGCATAACTTCAATAAGTTTGGGGAGCTGAATAAAATGATCACGGTGGTTTCTATCATTGTATTTGCGATGCAGCTGATGTTTATATTCAATTTCTTTTATTCAATTTTTAAAGGAAGAAAGGTAAGGCATCAAAATCCCTGGGGTGCAAATACACTCGAGTGGACAACACCTATTCGTCCTGGTCATGGTAACTGGACCGGCGAAATTCCTGAAGTACACCGCTGGGCTTATGATTATGCAAAAGATGGAAGAGAATTTATTCCTCAAACAGAACCGATCGGAAAGGATGAGAGCCACCATTAAGTGAAGTAAAAGTTTATGAAAGACATTGTAGCTATTGAAACATACAAGAATGAAGGAATTTTAATAAATAAGCTAAGAGACTATGCTCAGCTTATTAAACCTTCTCTCAGTATCATGGTGGTATTTAGCAGTATGATCTGCTATTTACTGGCACCAAAGATTGTCATGTATGATTGGAAAATGATCGCATTATTCTTTATAGCAGGGCTGTTAGTCACAGGAAGTGCTAATGCTATAAACCAGGTTGTAGAAAGGGATACTGATGCCGTAATGAAACGCACGGCAAAACGCCCGGTTGCGTCGGGAAGAATGACGGTAACTGAAGGA
>Ga0207106_1002_pt1 | contig 111850 bp, 98 predicted proteins | sample Alteio_BWMinHeat_78_FD_153535 | JGI IMG/M metagenome (GOLD analysis project Ga0207106, IMG submission 153535) | Enriched cells from forest soil in Barre Woods Harvard Forest LTER site, Petersham, Massachusetts, United States -... | ecosystem: Environmental > Terrestrial > Soil > Temperate forest >...
CGGAATCGTAGTGCTACCGTTGTCATAGATGCTTGAAATATAGATTGCCTGTTCATTAGCGTTCACTGCCATTGTAGAACTTAATTGGGCAGGTCCGTTATTGTCGCTATTATTTAAGCTGTTTCCATTGGTATATGAAGCTGGTGATTGATCTACCCCGGCATAAACTGCATACCACACGGTCATATTTAGAAATGTTGTACCGCTAATGGTTACATTGAGTGGCCGGGAGGTATTATCCATAACAGCATTATCTTTCAAATAATACAGGTACGTGTGCATGCGACCGTTAGTGCCACCATTACTTGTTGCTTTTGTTAGCGTAACACCACCATAGCTTATAGTCCCTGGATCCCCTGGCTGCTGCGAGCTGCTTGTGTTATTGCTAATCGCAACAACTAAAATTCGATTAGAACCATTCGCAATTGCAAAGCTGGTACCAGTTGCAGTCCCGGATACCTGGTCATATGCTTTAGTCCATGCAGTCGGTTGCGTAATTTGTGCACTTGCAGTACTCACTAAAAACAAATTCGCAATGACAAATGCAATTGCTATCACAAAGGGGTTGCGTAAAAATTTTTTCATAAAAGAGTTCTTTTTCGGGTGCTCGATACTGATGACTTTCCCTACTTCGCTATTAGCAGAATTACCCGCGATATATAAGTTTGATGTATTATCACTGATAGCATTCATATTCTGAATGGCTTGTTGATTATCGTTGCTGTTAACAGCATCGCTGATGATGGACTTCCTGATAAAGAAACTATCATTGAATATTTCTTTACGTGGTTGGGTAGATTTTGTTTCCATTGTCGTTTTCATTTTCATTTCAGAATTTGATTCCATCATCATTTAAAATATTTATTGAACAGCATGGGATTCGCATCCTTTACTGTCTTTTACTCTTATTTGGTATGTACCTGCGCTAAGCCCGTTAAATGTTCCACCGTTGTTTAAATAAGTGGCGCCATTGTCAATTGAATAGGTATATGGACCAGTTCCCCCACTGCCCGTAACTATGATTTGCCCTGTGGCGGTATTAAAACATTGAACATCATTTTTTGTAGAAGAAGCACCGGGTAATGGATTTACATTGACAACAATTGTTGCTCTCGGGCCTTCGCATCCTACCGTTTGTGATACATAGTATGAAGTGCTGCCTGCTGATGAAGTGGGCGGAGTAGGGGCTGTTGATGAACCCGTGCCACCACTCGGAACAGTGTACCATAATAAGTTTGAGCCTGTGGCTGTCAGTTGGCTTGCTGTTGAATTCAAACAATAATTAACAGGACTTGTAACTGTTGGCGCTGCAGGAGGTGTACATGCAACCCAGCTAATTTTTACCTGGCCATTACCTCCGGACCCTCCGGAAACACTTCCAAAGTTTATTCCACCTCCACCTCCACCACCAGGGGAGGTTCCTGATGAACCATTGCCGGACCCATTACCACCGTTACCACCGGCACCACCACCTGTAACTGCCGTTGCTCCCGTTCCGGATGTTGCAGTATTTCCATTAATACCCGCACCAGTTCCAGGGCCGGCACTGCTACCACCACCGCCACCGTGTCCAAAATTTACACCCGGCGCTCCGGTACCTCCAGTAAATCCTCCGACACCCCCGGTACCACCGGCTCCCCCGGCACCCGGTGTGCCGCCAATTCCACCAGCACCACCAGTTGCCGATACAACGGTAACTCCAAACGTACCTGATGATGTTCCACCCGCTTGTCCATTTGCAGCAGCACCCACACCGCCTGCACCTACAACTATTGTATAATTTGTACCTGGGACAACGGTTACACCAATAACTTTTTTATACCCGCCACCGCCACCACCACCGGCAGCGACTGTGCTACCACCGCCACCTGCTCCGCCACCACCCCAAACTTCAACGATAACACTTGTCACACCAGCAGGTGCGGTAAATGTAGTAGTGCCTGGCGTGGTAAAAGTTTGCGAGCTCTGCCCAAAACTTTTATGGGCTAAAAACAAATTCGCAATCAGAAATGCAATTGCCGGCGCAAAGAGTTTGCGCAAGAAGCTTTTGCTATTGATTGAGATTTTTGTTTTCATTATTGCCTCGTTTTCATTTCAGAATTTGATTCCATCATCGTTTATAATATTTATTGAACAGCATGGGATTGACATTGGTTAGCATCCTTTACTCTAATCTGGTAAGTGCCTGCACTAAGCCCGTTAAAAATGCCACCGTTGGATAAATAATGAGCGCCATTATCAATTGAGTAAGTGTATGGCCCTGTTCCTCCACTTCCTGTGACTGTAATTTGGCCCGTGCTTGTATTGAAGCACTGAACGTCGTTTTTAGCAGAAGAAGCGCCGGGCAATTGATCTACAGTAAAAGTAGCTGCACTCGTTGCTGATCCCAACGGAGTGGTAACAGAAACAGTACCCGTTGTTCCGGTTCCGACCGTAACAATAACTGATGTTGATGTATTGCCGGTGATAGTTACAGAAGTACCTCCAATCTTAACTGACGTGGCACCTGATAAATTCGTCCCATTTATTGTTAACGAAGATCCTACACAACCACTGCTTGTACTTAAACTTGTAATGACAGGTGTAGCTGCCTTAAGGCTTATAGCAGTCATCGAACCAACTGTAGTACCCGTTGGAAAATTATTGAAAGTTGTGGAAGAAGCATCGCTTACAGTTGAACCTGGTATACTACGGTTGGCTACCGCGTCATCCACTCCGAAATTGTTTTGCGATTGTTGATCGTTTTGCAAAGTCCAGTTAGTTGCCGCGGTAATTGAGTGAATTATAGTTGATGAGGTGTGGACACTACTGATTACTTCCACTGCCTGCTCATTTGCGTTAACTGTTAGCGACGTAGTAAAGGCTATGGTGCCACTACCATTATTGTAATTGGTGGTGGTTTGGGAATTGGCAATCGGTGAGCCCTGATCAACACGATCAAAAACAGCGGCCCAGACATTTGTTATTTCGGTAGTTCCTGAACTTACACTAAATGATAAGGTGGTACCGGAGGCAGCCTCTAGCCCGGCTTCATTCAAGTAATATAATTGCGTGTGCTGAACAGCAGAAGCAGATGCCATATCACCTGCAGCCGACACCAGTGTCTGGCCACCATACGTTAGAGTTACCGTTCTTGAACCGTTTGAAGTTCGCGCGGTTGCAATTGCAACAACCAGCAAACGATTGGTACCGCTTCCGGTCGGCACAGAATATGTTTTATTTTGCGTAGCAGTTGAAGTTCCATTAAACTGATTAGTCCATGGCAACAATTGAGTAACCTGGCTGAAACAATTCTGAATAAAAAACAAGTTCGCAATCACAAAGGCGATTGCTACTATCAAACGGTTGCGTACAAAATTTTTCATAAACGAGTTCTTTTTCTGATGTTTCATACTGATAATTTTTGCTTCTTTATCACTACCAGATTATCAGGAATAAATGAGCTTGATGTATTGTCGGTATCGGTATTCATTTGGTGAATACCTTTTTTTGTATCATTGACAGCATCGTTGATGATCGACTTCCTGATAAAGAAACTATCATTAAATATTTCTTTACGTGGTGGGGTAGATTGTGCTCTCATTGTGGTTGAAGTTTTCATTTCAGAATTTGATTCCATCATGCTATTACTGTAGTCACAGGGAATGCTGTGTAAAGAATTTTTCATTAGTCCAGGTTATGGTTATAGATCAGTTTCAATTGAATGTTTTGTGAGAGTTGTCGTGCATATAAAATTTCTTCGATCACTCTTTTCCATTCATTAAGCAATTCCGGGAAAATATTTTTGATAATTCCCCCTTCGCTGAAGTTCCGGCGGATGAAAAAAACAAATGATGCGAAGGGTCGAATCGCATCATTTTTATTTGGTTTTGTGCTGGAATTATTATTGTGAATTGTGAGTTGTGAGTTGTGAATTTCGGATTGACAATTGACAATTGGCAATTGGCAATTGGCAATTGACGAACATGCCGCGAGATCGTCATTTACTAACCACCGCGGGCGATCAACCGAAGGCTGCGGGTGATATTCTTTCGCCAGCTCGTCATTTACACCAGGAATTATTTTCTGATTGTCTCTTGTTGTTTGTGATTGCTCGTTTGCTGACTCCTGACCACTGACTCCCGACTGCGCAGCTTCCTCTGCAAATAAAAATGACCCCTTCAAATTGGGATCATCATATATAATAAATGGTACGGGATCTACTATAGTTGTAGTAATTGGCCCTGTGAAGTCTGCATAGTTCAAACATCTTTTCACTATTTGACGGACTTTCCCAAGCAATCCTAAAATTCTCATCATATACGGCAGGTTTGGCGAATGAAATTTTTACTGATTTGATCTCAGAAAAATTGGATTTGAACCTATGGGATTTCGATGGATAGTAGTGATCAGGTGAAGCATTCACCTGGAATACTTATCATTAGTTCACTTCAAAAAATAATTGGAGAAAGTTGTTCGGAGGATTGGATAGGATGGTGGCTCGCTTGTAAAAGGAGTTACCGGCTACGAATGTACAGGTCATTTTTCGCATTAACAAACGTAATTTTACCAAATTACTTAATTGTGGTCAATTTAAAAAAAAATCGATAGACTCGTATGGCTTTTTAATCCCGTTCGTCCGCAGATTATTTTCTAATTGCTAAAGAACTTCAATTTTTAGTTGTCGCTCCGAATGGGTCTATACGTTATTCGATGTTTGCTTATTTCGCGTTGCGTATAGATGCCTGCGGCATGACAACTTTTAGGATTGAATTGTCAACCATATTAGTGCATTGCATTACTATGATGAGACATAAGCGTTCACAGAGACTGGTTAACCAGCGTTAGATTCAATTTCTTTACTGAGATTCCGAACCAGGATTTCCTTATTTGCCGGAGCAGATTCTGCTATCATCAAATATCCGAGCGATGGGAGTACGAGTTTAGCGAATTTATTTTTTGTTTGCCGGGCATAATCGTCATTTAGTATAAGCGAACTAAGATCCCGGCTTACCTGGCTGTTTGCCTGCACGTGTATCTTTCCAAGCTTTACCGTAGCATGCTCATTTAAAAATATTTTAATGGCTGCAATTTCTGCATCATCAATGGCGGCTGGCAGCCCTAACCAAAAAACCATATTTAATATTCCATCGATCTCCCGGACTTCCGGAATTTTATTGTCAGATATCCTGACAAATAAATAGCAATTGAATAAGGGTTCCTGTACCGGTTTTCTGCGGTCTATTAATGGCCGCATGACCGTATTAAAGGGACAATAATTTTCAATCTTTTTGCGGGTTAAAATTTCTGATAGTTTTTTCTCCTGGCCGGGCCTGGTGTATGCCACAAACCATTTTTTGTTTTCGCTCATAGAATCAGTCACTGGTTTACATTCTGCTTTCCGGTTAAATTTATTTCGTTCTTCAGAGGACAGAGGTTTTCACCTCAACTGAGTCTGATGAGAGGGCTCATCATGTTTTTAACAGCCGATACAGATTTACAAGGGAATGCTCAAGGTAAAATCAAAGACGAAAACTATTGACGAAAGTTTAATGGGGTCGGGACAATTTATCCACATTATGTTCAAAATACAAATGTTTCTTTGATTTGCAAAAAGATATTTAGAGTATGCATTTCGAATTAGTAAAGAACTTCGATTTTTAGATTGTTACTCCGAAGGAAAGTCTATACGCCATTCGATTCTTGCTTACTTCGCATTGCGTATTGATGATTGCGGCGCAACAACCCTAATGGGCAAATGCTAACGTGAACTGTAGAGACAAGGCATGCCTTGTCTCTACATTGACAATTGGTTGTTTCATAATTATTGAAATTGGTTGTTTCATAATTATTGAAATTGGTTGTTTCATAATTATTGACAATTGGTTGTTTCATAATTATTGACAATTGGTTGTTTCATAATTAATACAGACAAGGCATGCCTTGTCTCTACAGCGTCTTTAAATACTCGATCACTGCCTTTCTATCAGCATCCGATAATTGATCGCCGAATGTATGCCCATAATTTCCATAACCGGGAAGCGTAGTATTGTAGATATATTTATTGCCCGGCTTATCGGCTTCTTCAAATTTCCATCCGAGGTTTTCGTAATCATATTTTGTAGAATCTCCGGAAGGAGTCCCCCCGACGAAATCTCTTGTCCAATAGGTTGGACGAAGTTTGCTGTTGAGCACCGCTTCGATAGTAGGCACCGAACCATTATGAAAATACGGCGCCGTGATCCATACGCCATCAAGCGGCGGAGCTATATATCCATTGAAAGGAGTCAACTGTGCCGGGTGATCCCCTTTGCTGAACCAGCTTTTATTATACCAGTCGATCATATCCGAGTACTGGTAATTGCTTTGATTCAGCAATGAATCCGTGCCGATCATCCATTCGGGAATTAAGAGATTAGGATATTGATTATCGCTTCCATAAGTTCCGTGACAAGAGCTGCAATTGTTTTCAAAAATAATTTTGCCCTGCTGTGCCAATGGTTCATCAATGGGCCCCGGATATTTTGGGGGCTGGATCGAATAAATATAAGAAAGTACGTCGGGCATATGTGCATCCACATTTTTTGCATGTATCGTATCATTCGTGGTAAGAAGACTGGAGCCCATTAAGAATTTTCCGAAATCGCCACGGCCAAAACCATTATAGAACATCGCATTTTTTTTCTTCAGCAACCACCAGGCAGGTACATCCGAAGGAATCACCTCTTTCGGTAATTCAACGGAAGGTTTTTCATTCCAGGCAAGGGTGTTTGGGTCACGATGAGAAACAAGCAAGGCAGTCAGCCTGTCGGCAGGATTAAGCCCTGCTATCTCCGTATAAAATTGATCACCGATCGTCCTTGCTACGATCATAGCTTCTCTGGCCGCTTCATATTTTTTCGGACTGAACTTAAGATAGGTCATCAATAGTTTTCCATAAGCTTTCAGATTTTTTGTTCTTGTAAAATCACCGGTTGAATTTCCCAGGCCTAATATTAATTTTCCATCAAACCATTCGGCGTGACATTGAAAGCAATTCGGAACCACAACGGATTCACCATTGTTTGCATTTACCACATTAAAATCATAGCGAACTTCTGCAGCCTGCCCCGTTCGACCAAGTATATCCTGTTTTTCTTTTTTAAAACCAAGGCCGTACAAATTAAAAGGAATGCCGCTGTTGACATAATCGCCCGCGACAATGTAATGATATCCTGAATCTGCATTACCTGTTCTTTGCCGGGCAGGTGGAACAAAAACAGGTCCGTCATCACTGGAAGTGATGGTAATAAAAGAAATACAACTGACCACAATAAGGATAGCAACAATAATTTTTTTCATAGTAACAGTGAGATTAAATAACAAATAACCCCTTGTGCGATGACTTTATTCCCAGCGCCTTATTTCCAAAGAAATTTCAAATCCACAGAGCATTGTCATGCCGGGCGAAACGAGGCATTTCAGAGATTGCAATGTTTGAGATTTCTCTCCGCCTTAGGCGGATTCGAAATGACAAACTATTTGGTTTATCATTTCCCATAAAGTTCGAGCATTTTTTTCAGATCATCCAGTGTGTTGATCTCGTCTACAGGCTTATCCTTTCTCCAGCGATTGATTCGGGGAAAACGTAAAGCTACGCCGGATTTATGACGATTGGACGCAGCAATTCCTTCAAAAGCAATTTCAAAAACCAATTCGGGTTTTACTGTTCTTACCGGACCAAATTTTTCCAATGAGTTCTTTTTTACAAAGGCATCTACCTGCGCAAATTCTTTATCCGTCAACCCTGAGTAAGCCTTGGTAAAACTTACCAATTTATCTCCGTCTCTCACGGCAAACGTATAATCGGTATATAAACTGCTTCTGCGGCCATGACCTTTTTGTGCATAGATCATCACGGCATCGATCACCAGCGGATCGATCTTCCATTTCCACCAGTCACCCCGCTTCCTTCCTACCTGGTAAATGGAATCTTTTCTTTTCAGCATGATCCCTTCGCTGCCCATATTTCTTGATTGCATACGTAAGTTGGTGAGTTCCTCCCATGTAGTGAATGAAATTACCGGCGATAATAAAAGAGCTGGATGATTGACTTCGTTCACGATCTTTTCCAGTAACACTCTTCTTTCAACTAATAAAGTCTCTCTTATATCGTTTCCCTCATATTCCAAAAGATCATACGCAAAAAAACTGATGGGTGCTTCTGTCAATTGTTTTTTAGTCACATTTTTTCTGCCAATGCGTGTTTGTAATAATGCAAATGGAAGTGGAAAGACCTCACCCCTGCCCCTCTCCAAAGGAGAGGGGTTCCTGGCCACCAAAATCTCACCATCAAGTACCACTCCATTGGGTAAATGATTTTTGAGTGCATAATATTCAGGAAATTTTTCTGTCATCAATTCTTCTCCCCTGCTCCAGACAAATAATTCGTTATTCCGCCTGATCATTTGCCCACGAATGCCATCCCATTTCCATTCCGCCTGCCATTCATGCGGTTCACCAAGAGTTTGCACGTCATCTTCTATTGCATAAGCCAGGTAAAACGGATAAGGCTTTGAATAATCAGCAGTCATAGTATGCTCGCTAAGCAATTCATCGAATCCTGTTGTCACGGGATCCCAGTTTCCACTGATACGGTGTGCAATTACAGAAGCATCAAGACGAATAGTTTTGGAAAGAGCATTCACCATTGTTTTCTGTGATACTCCAATTCGAAAATTCCCCGTGATGAGTTTATTAAAAACAAAACGCTCCGGCTGCGTCATGCTTTGCCATGATTGTAAAATAAATTCTTTACGAATGGATTCATCTTGTTTTTCAATACTGATCAAAGTTTCTAAATAATAATGCAAGGGATGAGACGCATCGGCATTTATAGATCCAGGCAATAACAATGCAATCGTTTCTGCCAGGTCACCGACAGCGTGATAACATTCTTCAAACAGCCAGGCGGGTAGATTTGTTAATTCATTACACCATGTCCATAACTCTGTGGAGTTAACGGCACGCCTGGGTCTCCTTCCACTGAAGATTGCAATTACCCAAACCTTGTCTTTATCATTTGCCGTAGCAAAATATTCAGACAAAGCATCCAGCTTTTCATTTGTTTTTGTGGATGTGCCGAGGGTGGTTACAAGATCTGCAAATTGTTGCATTCTGTTTTATTATTAATTACTGATTATTGATTATTGAAAACCTCACCTCCAACCTCCTCTCCAAAGGAGAGGAGGCTTAGACCCCGACGTCCGAAAAGTTTTTATAAGATGGATTCGTTTATCCGGACCGTATTGATAAATAATAAATAAGCCGGTTAAAGTGTTCCTTATATTATCAGTTATTCATTACAGATTATTTTCCGAAATGTAATAATCAATAATAAATAATTCAATAATCAACTTCCCGATTCAGCAACGGGAGCATTCTCTTCTTCTTCATTTCCAAATTCTGTTTTTACTTCTGCTGCTTCGATACCGATCTCATTCAGGTAGCGGCTGAATACCGCCTGGTAACCATGTGTTACAAAAACTTTTTGCGCTCCTGTTTCTTTTACAGCCTGTAATAATCCTTTCCAGTCTGCATGATCACTGAGTGCAAAACCTGCATCTGCATTTTGTCTTCTCACTGTTCCGCGTACCTGCATCCATCCGCTGCAAACGCCTACTGCATAAGGATAAAAACGTTTCATCCATGGAGAGCCTTCTGCACCGGGAGGAGCAACTACAATATTTCCCAAATAATTTTCTTTAGGTGTATCATAATTAATTCTTTTTACATCCGGCAATTGAAAACCATTTCTTGTTAATGTTTCATGGGCATTCCAGATGGCTCCATGAACATAGATAGGTAACCCGCCTTCCGGCAAACATTGCATGAGTCTCTGTGCCTTGCCCAAACTGTATGCAATGAATACAGAAGTTTTTCCCGATCCTTTATTCCTGCTGATCCAGTCCCTGATGTTCTGAAAAATTTCCTGCTGTGGTTTCCAGTTGTAAATCGGCAAACCAAATGTTGATTCAGTAATGAAGTAATTACATTTTACGGGTTCAAATTTTCCACTCAATCCATCATCTTCAATTTTGTAATCGCCACTCACTACCCAAACCTCTCCATTGTGTTCAACACGTATTTGCGAAGAACCGATCATGTGGCCTGCAGGATGCAGAGAGACCTGCACATCATTGATAAAAATCTTTTCTTCCCATTCCACGGTTTGATAATTATTTTCTCCCAATCGCATTTGCAGAAGCGGCTTGCACAGTGTATGGCATAAATAATTTTTTGAACCAAATCTTGCATGATCACTATGCGCATGAGTAATGATGGCTTTGTCAACAGGTTTCCATGGATCAATATAAAAATTGCCGGCACGGCAATAAAGACCTTTGTCTGTGAATTCGATCAGGGGCATTCTTCTAAGTTAAGAATTGTGAGTTGTGAGTTGTGAGTCGTGAATCGCAAATAATGAAAAAATCAAAAGTAAAAAGTAAAAAATAAAGAGAGTTAGCGATCATTCAGACCTCATCTCCCTTCCTCTTCTCCCAGGGAGAAGAGGCGGTGCTGCAGTACAAACCCAAACTTTTTGTTCTTCCAAATCGGCAATAGAATTAAGCTCAACATGATTTATAGTTGAAATGCTTAGTTATAATTGTTCAACAAAGATTATGCAGTCTGGCCTCCCTCTCCTTCGGAGAGGGATAAGAGGGTGAGGTTTGTCTAGTTCACACCCTTAATAATTCCATCCAGCCATTTTACAAAGAATAATTTTTTATTCTCAAAATAATCGAGAGTATTTGTTTGTTTATTAATGACCGGTTGAATATCGAGTTCACGAAATACATTAAACTCTTTGCGGCTGATATTGGAAGAAATATCTTTTCCGTATTCCAGCAATAATTTTGAAAAATGCCAGGTGGCTTCGTAACCACGCATGACCATATCGCTTGGGCGTGCATACATTTTTGTATTGAATGAATCAATAATACGCTGGCTTACCTTATCCATTCCTGAATTATAAAAAGGAGTGGTGTACACGATCTCCAATCCTTTGTATTGCGGGCCCGTGAAGTCTTTTGTAAGATTGTCAAACGTAGGCATGCCAACGAGAGTCAGCGGGTATGATCTACTGACCGATGCCAACTGCTGAGCTAATCTTCTTCCAAAGTCTTCTTCCAAACTGCCTGCTATACAAACAGTATGTTGCTCACTATCTAATTTTGAAGTCAACTGTTTTATAGTAAAACTATCCGCAAGATCAACATAGTTTATTTTCAATGCCACAAACGCAGTGTTTTTTCCGGCATCATCAAAATAAGTTTTGATGATATCTTCCATCATTCCTTTTTTACGAAATACAATGACCGGGTTAAGAGGATAATTCTTTTGTACATATTTATAGATAAGACTTATGTGTGTTTGCAGTGTTGCGTTCATCATGACGAAGTATGGATCGCCGCTAATTCCTGCATCATTGGGAAGATTGATGTTGATATAGGGAATTTTTTTTGACCTTGCCGTATTCGAGATATTCCAGCTTTCTTCAGGATTCGCATAAGCAAGGATCAATTCCGCTCCATCATTCCCTGCTTTTTCTAATTGCTGAGCCAATGATTGTTTTGCAGACCGGGTATCATATACAAATGCTTCCAGTTGTACTTTTTCTTTTGACAAAGAATCCAATGCTAATTGTGATCCCTCGTAAAATTCAAGACCGGGGTTAATAAATTTGGGAAACTGCGGCCCGTAGCGGTAATTATTGAGATCATCAAAAGAAGAATCCAGGTAAAGCGGAGTAAAAATGGCGATCTTGTGTGTTGTGGTTTGAGCAACGCCTGCAACTGGCAACAGGCAATAAGCAATAAGCAATAAGCAATAAGCAATTGGCAATTGGCAATAGGCAATAGGCAATAGGCAATGGGCAATAGGCAATGGGCGATGGGCAATAGGCAATGGGCGATGGGCAATAGGCAATGGGCGATGGGCAATAGGCAATGGGCGATGGGCAATAGGCAATGGGCGATGGGCAATGGGCAATGGGCAATGGGCAATAGGCAATGGGCGATGGGCAATAGGCAATGGGCGATGGGCAATAGGCAATGGGCAATGGGCAATGGGCAATAGGCAATGGGCAATAGGCAATGGGCAATGGGCAATGGGCAATGAAACCGCCGATCTGTTAGATTTCCTTTTTTTCATCCAGTTCATTTTAAAATTTGCCAATTGCTTATTGTCTATTGTCAATTACAGACAAGGCTACAGACAAGGCACGCCTTGTCTCTACTCCCATTCTATGGTCGCCGGTGGTTTGCTGCTGATATCATAGACCACGCGGTTAATTCCTTTTACATTATTAATGATCTCACCCGAAACATGGGCCAAAAAATCATAAGGCAGATGAGCCCAGTCAGCCGTCATGCCATCAACACTCGTTACAGCTCTTAGTGCCAGCGTATATTCATAAGTTCGTTCGTCACCCATCACACCCACGCTTTTTACAGGTAACAGGATGGCTCCTGCCTGCCAAACCGTTGCATACAAATGATGCTCTTTTAAAGCTTTTATATAAAAATGATCAGCCTCCTGCAGCAGCTTCACTTTTTCTTCCGTTATTTCTCCTAAAATTCTAATAGCTAAACCCGGGCCGGGAAATGGATGGCGCCCGATCATCTCCTCCGGTATTCCTAACTCTTTTCCTACTTTTCTTACTTCATCTTTAAATAAAAAACGCAGCGGTTCTACAAGATCCAAATGCATTTTCTCCGGTAAGCCACCTACATTATGATGAGATTTTATTGTCATCGAGGGACCGTGCACAGAAACACTTTCAATTACATCCGGGTAAATAGTTCCCTGTCCCAATAATTCAATGTCTTCTATTCTTTTTGCCTCTTCCTGGAATATTTCAATAAATAATCTCCCGATCGTTTTTCTTTTCGCTTCAGGATCTGTTTTACCATTCAATTCATTATAAAAGCGCTGTTTGGCATCAATGCCTTTTACATTCAGTCCAAGTTTTTTGTATGTCTCCAAAACAGTTTCAAATTCGTCTTTACGCAGCACACCGTTATCAACAAAGATCCCGTAAAGATGATCGCCGATGGCGCGACTGATCAAGGTAGCAGCGACTGTTGAATCTACTCCCCCACTCAATGCCATCACTACTTTCCGGTCACCGATCTTTTGTTTTAACCTTGCAATTGTATCGGTAACAAAATGTGCGGCAGTCCAATCCTGTTTGCAACCACAAACATTCACTAAAAAATTATGAAGAATTTTTTTGCCTTCGATAGAATGATAGACCTCGGGATGGAATTGCAAGCCGTAGAGGGGGAAGTCGGGAGTTGTGAGTTGTGAATTGTGAGTTGTGAATTGTGAGTTTGCAACTCCATTTTTTTTGAATGCTGCAATGGGAATACTGTCGGTCGTTGCGAGCAATTCGAATCCTTTTGGTAATTCTAAAATGGTATCGGCATGGCTCATCCATACCTGGCTTTTTTCCATGACATTGTGCAGCAACACGTCATCTTTTTGTTTATGCAATAATGCCCGTCCGTATTCCCGCTTATTGCTTTTTTCAACTTTTCCACCATATCGTTTGGCTGTTAATTGGGCACCATAACAAACTCCGAGCACAGGCACATGTTTGATAAAGGCCTGCACATTCGCATCCGGTGATCTTTCATCATTTACAGAAAAAGGTGAGCCCGAAAGAATGATTCCTTTGAGGCCTGGTTCAAATTCAAAAGTTTTATGATAAGGAATGATCTCGCAATATACATTGGCCTCTCTCACGGCGCGGGCGATCAACTGCGTATATTGCGAACCGAAATCAAGAATAAGAATTTTTTCCGTCATGCCCGAAGGTAAAGAAAACTGTTTGATGTTTAAGGTTGAAGTTGTCGTGAGACGTCAGATGTGAAACGTGAGAATCAACTCACGACTGACGTCTCTCGTTTCACGTTTGACAATTAAGTATTTTGAGTAAAGAAAACTGTTTGATGTTTAAGGTTGAAGTTGTCGTGAGACGTCAGATGTGAAACGTGAGAATCAACTCACGACTGACGCCTCTCGTTTCACGTCTGACAATTAAGTATTTTGCGGTAACATGAAGTATTACATCATAGCCGGAGAAGCATCAGGCGATCTGCATGGCAGCAATCTTATCAAAGAATTAAAAAAGCTTGACGGATCAGCCGATGTACGATGCTGGGGTGGAGATCTGATGCAGCAGGCAGGCGGTCATCTTGTAAAACATTACCGCGATCTTGCTTTTATGGGTTTTGCAGAAGTAGTAAAAAATCTTCAGACTATTTTTCGCAATTTAAAATTCTGTAAAGAAGATATTCTTCAATTCAAACCCGACGCATTAATTCTTATTGATTACCCGGGTTTCAATCTTCGCATTGCAAAATGGGCAAAGCAAAAGGAAATAAAAGTGATCTATTATATTTCGCCGCAAGTTTGGGCCTGGAAAGAAAACAGGGTGAAACAAATGAAGGAGAACATTGATAAAATGATCATCATTATTCCTTTCGAAAAAGATTATTTTAAAAACAAATGGAATTGGAATGTAGAATATGTGGGGCATCCGCTGGTGGAAGTGATAGAAAGGCACAAGGAACAAGGTACAAGGAACAAGGTACAAGGAACAAGGTACAAGGTACAAGGTGCAAGACAAAGCTTCGCTGATAAACCCATTATTGCTTTATTGCCTGGCAGTCGCAAACAGGAAATCACTAAAAAACTTCCCATCATGCTGGAAGTAAGTAAATATTTTCCCGAATACCAGTTTGTTGTTGCAGAAGCTCCTTCTGTAGAAGATGAGTTCTATCAAAGTTTCACAAAATCTTACACCAATGTGAGTGCAGTAAAAAATCAAACTTATGATCTTTTAATGCAGGCAAAAGCGGCATTGGTAACATCGGGAACAGCTACCCTGGAAACAGCTTTGTTTGGCGTACCTGAAGTTGTTTGTTATAAAGGCTCGCCCATTTCTTATCAAATTGCAAAAAGAGTTATTAAAGTAAAATATATTTCGATGGTGAACCTGATCATGGATAAGCTTGTAGTCAAAGAATTGATCCAACATGATCTTACCGTTGAAAATTTACGAAGCGAATTGCACGAATTGCTCACGAATGAAAAAAAAATTACTGAGATGAAAAAAGATTATGAAGAATTAAAGCGAATTCTCAGTGAGGGCGGCCATGCTTCTTCAAAGGCCGCAAAGTCTATTGCTGATTTTTTAGCGCAGTAATTTAATGGCCAGGATGATCATGCAAAGAATAAACATGAAAAAACAGACACGGTTGATCCAGTGCATATAGCCGATCCATTTTGTTTCCGGCTTATCGGGTTTTCTAAAATAAAAGTATTGTGATATTTGTCTCCAGATGCCCATAGTTAGCACAAATGTAGTAACTCTTACTAACCAGGTGTGTCGGTAGTGGGTCGGTTTGAAAATTTTTTATGATAGCCCACGATTTAAATCGTGGGCTAAATAACCAGACTGACCCACTGCCGGTGCGTCTCTAATTTTTAGTTGACGACCCACCCCTCTCGAACTTCTCTTTATGATAGATGGCTATGGCCCTCCCCAAAGGAAGGGATGAAAAATCTCTTCAAACGATCTTCTTTAAAACATTTTCTTTTTCTGCCAATCGCTGCAGCAAAACCATTTGGTTATTTGCTCTCACAAAATTATGACCTTCATATTTAGCTCCGTAATAAACATCGTTATTTACATGATCAGTCAGAAAACGCAAAGCCTGCATGTAGATCATGAATTTACCTGCATAGAAAAAATATTTTGACTCCGCTTCGGTTAGCTCGTCTTTCATCTCTTTGACATAACCTTTCACTATTGCCTTGTAAAAATCTTCACGGACAATGATCTTATCGAAATTCTTTTCTTCTTCATTTACAGGCGAAAGATATGTCCTCATCATATCGCCCACATCACTGATATAATAGCCAGGCATCACCGTATCGAGATCGATCACGCAAATTGCCTGTTCATTTTTATCAAATAATACATTACTGATCTTTGTGTCGTGGTGCATCACCCGCAGCTTAAACCCGGGATCATGAAGAATAGAATGGTATTCTGTAACAATATCTGCATGATCCGTCAACTGTTCAACCAGGTTTTTTGATTCATTGATCCGATTTATGTTTCCTTCTTTCAATGACTGTAAGAATTGCCGGTAGCGTAATTCAAGATTATGAAAATCCGGGATAGTGATCCTGAGCTTATTCGCATCAAAGTTTGAAAGCAATCGCGTAAATTTTCCAAATTGTCCCGCTGCTGCATAGGCCTGCCCGGGAGTTTCAACTATATCTTTAGAATGCGAATCTTTTACAAAGGGGAACAAACGAAAATATCCTTCGTCTTTTAACCGAACAATATCTTCACCATTACAGGAAGGAACAGGGCTTACAAATAAATAGCCAGGATAGTGTTGTTTAAGATAATCAGCGATCAACCGGATATTGTATGCGATATCCTGTGGCCTTTTAAAAACAATGTCATGTATCTTTTGTAAAATAAATTGACCACCCGGTGTGATAATTTTCCAGGTGCGATGAATTAATCCATTGCCAAACACTTCCGGTTTTGCTTCTTTGATACCATAAGCTTCAAGAACTGATTCGATCATTGATTTGATAAGTTTTTTTGACCTGCCTCTTTCTTCGTAAATTTAAATTTCTGTTACTTTTAGTATTCATCATTCAATGCAAACACAGGTTTCCGGTACATCCATTGCCCACCTGTGAAATCAGGGAATTCAATCGTTTGATGTCCTAATTCAATGGATTGCTCGCTTAATGGCGTGATAGCACTCCATGAAGCCGCATCATATACATTCATTGGTGTTGGCAATTTTCTTTTGATGGATTCAATGAAGGAATGAATGACAAAGAAATCCATGCCTCCGTGTCCTGCGCCTTCCGTTTCCCTGCTCCATCTTACCCACAACGGATGATCATATTTATCGAGCCATTTCTTTGCTTCATCCCATTCATCATTTTTTGCAGATTTCTCCTGGATATAAATTCCCTGGTTTACATCCATCCATAATCCTTCTGTTCCCTGCACACGAAAACCGAGTGAATAAGGTCTTGGTAAACTTGTATCATGCTGCAATAAAATTGTTTCACCATTGGCACAATCGATCGAAGTGGTGACCACATCTCCCAATTTAAATCTAACCTTCGCATTCGGATGATTTTCTCCGCCGAGCTTTACAATATGATTATGCAAGCCCCTTGTTTTGGAAGAATAAGAGCAAAGTGAAAGAAAGCGATTGCCGCGGTTGATGTTGATGAAGTTGGCAATAGGTCCTATGCCATGAGTCGGATAAAGATCACCATTCCGGTACACCGAGTGATTCGTTCTCCATCTTGCTTCGGAAAATCCTTTTTCACCAAACTCAACACCGTGACCATAAGGATTAATGCCATCATTGAATTTCACTTCCCGCAGATCATGCTGGTAGCCACTCTGCAAATGGATCAACTCACCAAACAGTCCCTGGCGTACCATGTTCAACACTGCCATTACATCACGACGGTAGCAAACATTTTCAAGCATCATTACATTGGCATTGTTCTTCTCTGCAGATTTAACAACATCCCAATGATCCTGTAAAGTAATGCCCAGTATAACTTCAGTTGCCACGTATTTAAGACCGGTATCCAGTGCCCCCATGATCATTGGCTTATGCCATTCCCAGGGCGTAGCTATGATAACACCATCCAGTTTTTCTTTTTCCAGTAAATTTTTCCAGGCATAGTTATCACCTGTATAAACCTGAGGCATTTTCTTTCCGCTTTTTGAAATAAGATCTTTTGCCATTGTGAGCATGCGGTCATCTACATCACAAATGGCAACAAGCTCCACATCGGCCTTGCGCAACAGGAGCTCAAGATGATTCTGACCTCTTAAGCCAGTACCCAATAAAGCGATCCGCACTTTATTATCTTCTTTCTTTGCAAAAAGATTTATAGAAGGAATAGCAAGTGCTGCTGTTGCCATCGCAGTTGTTTTTACAAATTCTTTTCGATTCATAACAATTAATTATTTAGAATGAAAGTTTAAAAGTAAAAACATTTGGCAAACCGGCTATGTGCAAACGGTTGCGGGTTTTTAACGAAAACATATTAATTCATAAATGAAACAGTTATTTTTGCCGTCCATTTGGGGAATTAGCTCAGCTGGCTAGAGCGCTTGCATGGCATGCAAGAGGTCGTCGGTTCGACTCCGATATTCTCCACATAAACCAGAACTGGGGCTTTTCAAAGAGAATCTTTTATCAAAAAAATGAAGAGTAAAGCGTTTATTGAAAAACTAATTGCCGGAACAAACTAATTGGCTGAGTGTCCCGAGACATCGGGAAGGTCGTCGGTTCGACTCCGATATTCTCCACACTGTTTTACATGTCATTTACTTTGCGATTGCCATGTCGGGCAACTTTATGTCCAAAGAAATTTCGTCCTCCGGAGTCTTACGGAAGCATCTCAGGCATTGCAAAGTTTGAGATTTCTCGCCTACCAATCATTCAATCGAAATTTCCCAAAAAACCGGCTCGAAATGACAAGACTCTGTAATTGGTAAGTGCTTTTCAATGTCCAATAACCAAAGGAAATCCCCATTCGCAGAGTCTTGTCATGCCGATACTTCGTTCCTCAGTACAGGCTGCGGAGGCATCTCAGGCATTGCAAAGTTTGAGATTTCTCTACGCCTGAGGCGGATCGAAATGACAAGCCCCTTTAGATTTAGCATGCCTTATTTAATCGCACAACGGGTTAATTATTATTCAAATTTCTTCTTCCTGAAATTAGTCCACAATAACAAATATCTTTGCACACCACTTCGAACCGCTAAATAAATTTTGCTAACTACTTTGGAGAAACCGGTTCATGAGAATAAATTTAGCACTTATACTTTCTATTATTGTAGCCGTAGGGCTGGTTGCCATCGTATTCACTGCATTTCAAATTTCTTCGGAACGCCAGACACTGGATACTGAGCTGGCTGATAAAACTATACATGTCTCAGAAGATTTTTACCGCACGCACTTAAAAAAACTGGAAGACGGTGACAGCACACAATTAAAAAAGATCAATGACAATATGCTGTCCCAATACAGTTTCACCGCTATAGATATTTATTTTACTGCTGACAGCATTGTAACCATCAATGACTCAGCAAATATATTGTTACAACATTCTTCCGACAATATCGCCCGTGCGCTGGCAGCTGATTCATCCATGGGAGATATGATAAAAGTAAATGGCAAAAAAACTTATGAATATATACGTGTGATCAAAAGAACCAATTTGCCTTCTATTGCTGCAATTTTTTATTCAGATGCCTCCTACATAAAAAATCTTATTAATGGAATTTGGCTAAGAAATTTTTTCAGATGGTTCATACAGGCCCTCGTTATTTCAATAGTTACACTCCTGATCATCCGTTGGGGTATTCTTAGCCCGTTGAACAGAATTGTGGAGTGGGTAAAAGCAGCAAGGTTTGGAAATATTGAACAGATCAGGAAAAAGCCGCCCATTAATTTCCTGGCACCCCTTTACAAGGAAATTTCCGGCATTGCACAAGCCATGCAGGAAGCAAAGGCAATTGCACAGGAAGAAGCAAGATTGAGAACAACTGCCGAAGCTGTTTGGACACCGGAGAGATTGAATGAAGAAATGAAACAGATCTTGCAAAACAAAATGATGGTGGTGGTTTCTAACCGCGAGCCTTATATGCATGTTCACAACGGCAGAGAAATAGATGTACTTGTGCCGGCAAGTGGTATGGTTACCGCCATGGAACCTATATTAAAAGCCTGCGGAGGATTATGGATCGCTTCAGGCAGCGGAGATGCCGATAAGGAAACGGTTGATGAAAATGATAAAGTACAAGTGCCTCCTTTTGAAAATAAATATACACTGCGGCGGGTTTGGCTTACCAAAGAGCAGGAAGATCATTATTATTATGGCTTTTCCAATGAAGGCCTGTGGCCACTCTGTCATATTGCCCACACAAGACCTGTGTTCAGAAAAGAAGACTGGGAATTTTATATGCAGGTCAATGAAATGTATGCAAATACCGTAATAGAAGAAATTAAAAACCAGGAAGATCCTTTTATACTGGTGCAGGATTATCATTTTGCACTCCTGCCAAAACTTATTAAAGATCAAAGACCCGATGCTAAAGTTGCTATCTTCTGGCACATTCCCTGGCCCAATCCTGAATCGTTTGGCATTTGTCCCTGGCAAAAAGAATTATTAAGTGGTATGCTTGGTGCTGACCTGATTGGTTTTCATACGCAATATCATTGCAATAATTTTTTGGAAACCGTAAACAACACGCTTGAATCAAGAGTGATCTGGGAAAATTTTTCTGTCAAGATCGGCAGCCAGTTTACGCTTGTAAAACCTTTCCCGATCAGTATTGGTTTTACTTTAAAGGATCTTGATAATAACAACGAAACAAAACAGGACATACCTGAGCTCCTGAAGCATTATGGAATACAGGCACAGTATATGGGAATAGGCGTCGACAGGATCGATTACACAAAAGGCCTGATAGAAAAATTTCTTGCCATTGAAAGATTTTTAGAAAAATATTCTTCTTACCAGGGTCAATTCACGTTTGTTCAAATCGGGGCACCCAGCCGCTCTTTATTAAAGACCTATGCCGATACGATCAGTGCAGTAGAGCATGAAGCAAACAGGATCAACTGGAAGTTCAAATCAAAAAACTGGCAGCCGATCTTATTTCTGAAAAAACATCATAGTCATGAGGAAATCGCCCCTTTTTACAAAACAGCAAATCTATGCATGGTGACCTCATTGCATGATGGGATGAATTTAGTGGCAAAAGAATTTATTGCTGCAAGAAACCAGAATGATGGAGTGCTTATTTTGAGCCAGTTTGCCGGTGCTTCACAGGAATTGCTCGGGGCTACAATTATCAATCCATATGATATAGAAAAAACGGCCGATGCCATTAAAACAGCATTGGAAATGCCAAAAGAATTGCAACATCATAAAATGAAACAAATGCGGCGCGTGATCATGGCACATAATGTATATTCCTGGGCTGCCGATATATTAAGAACGCTGACATCGATCCAGAATTAATTTTTTTTGAATAAAACAACCAGATCGAAAGACTTATCACTCGCTTACCTTTTAGGTTTTCTGTTTTTTACATGTAGATTTTTTTGCCCAATTGTTTACAGGGCTTTTACGAATTTTTGAGTCCATTCTAAGTGGCATTGCTTTTGGAATAAATATGAATGCTTATTATAACCAAACTACTTAGTTATGGATAACCGACAAGCATTTTTACAGGAAAAAATTAAAACCCTTGCCAGTGCCATTTTTTTTAATCAAAGTGATGCCGTTTTAAAATTACCTGCCAGTATTGTAAGAATTCTGCACATTGATGAATATGGATATATCTGGTTTTATGTTCAAAAACCAGCTCAGCAATTAACTGAGTTTGAAAAAGAGTTTCCGGTCAAGCTTGATTTTTTCAGAAAGGGTCTTGATTATTCATTACAGGTCATGGGGAATGGTTATATAGTAAATGATCCCGAGGAGTTGTTAATCGTGACAACAAACATCAATGAAGTAAAGCAATTTGATCCGGGAAAAATGATATTGATAAAAGTAAAGATGGCGAGAGCAGATTATTTTGATAATATTTCCGGTTCTAAATCTTCATGGCTGCAAAATGCTATCAATTTAGTTCAGTCATGGATATTTCCGCATGCCCCTGCATATGGTCCAACCACGTATTACACCAATATCTCAGAGGTGAGTTAGATCATTTGATATTGGAATACTAAGATATTGCGATATTGTAGTTTCTCAATTACCTAATATCTCAATCTCGTTAAAGTAAGAAAATAATTAACTTAAAAAAGAAATTTATGAGAGCGATTTGGTCGGGAGCAATAAGTTTCGGACTGGTAAATATCCCGGTAAAACTTTACAGTGGTACATCCACAGAACATAGTCTGGATTTGAATATGCTTTCAAAAAAAGATATGGCTCCTATCCGGTATGCACGCATATCTACTGCCAGCAATAAAGAAGTGGAATGGAAGGATATTGTAAAAGGTTATGAAATAGAAAAAGGAAAATATGTGGTCATTTCGGATGAAGATTTTAGAAAAGCAAGTCCTGAAAAAACAAATACGATCGAAATATTGCAGTTTGTAAACGAAAAAGAGATCGACTCCATTTTTTATGAAAAGCCTTATTACCTGGTTCCGGATAAAGGCGCTGCCAAAGCTTATATACTTTTAATGAAAGCGCTTGAAAAGGCCGGTAAGGTGGCCGTTGCGACCTGCGTCATCAGAAACCGTGAACATATTTTCAGCATTAAACCCATGAGTGGAGAGATCCTTATACTGGAACAATTAAGGTATGCGGACCAGATAAATGAAATACCGGAAATAAAAACTGCCAATACAAAGGTCACACAACAGGAAATAAATCTTGCTTTAAAATTAATTGATCAACTCACAGAAAAATTCAAACCTGAAGCTTTTAAAGACACATATACAGATACAATGAAAAAACTGATCGAAGCAAAGGCAAAAGGTAAAAAGATTTCTGCTCCTGCAGTTGAAAAGAAAACGGCTGCAGTTAAAGACCTGATGAGCGTGTTGAAAGAAAGTCTTCATACAACCGGCCATGGAAAGAAGAAAGTGGCGTAAGATAAACCGGACAAGGCACAAGGGACAAGGAACAAGAAAACCAACGGTACTTATGCCTTAACGTGAGACGTGAATCGTGAGAAGTGAGAACCAACTCACGACTGACGTTTCACGTTTCACGGTCCCTAAAGTATATATCGAAAAACTTAAACCATTATGAGCCTGGCTTTATACAAAAAGAAAAGAAGTTTTAACGAAACACCGGAGCCCGAAGGCAAAAAGAAATCTGCATCGCGGACCGGGTTAAAATTCGTAGTACAAAAACATGATGCTACCAATCTGCATTATGATTTCAGGCTTGAGATGGAAGGCGTGTTGAAAAGCTGGGCAGTACCAAAAGGCCCATCCATGAATCCGCAGGATAAAAGGCTTGCGATGATGGTGGAGGATCATCCATATGATTACAGGAATTTTGAAGGAACGATTCCCGCAGGAAATTATGGCGCCGGAACCGTAATGGTTTGGGATGAGGGTGTGTATAGTGCGATGGAATATGAAGAAGAATCCATAAAAGACCAGGAAAAAATTCTTCTGCAGGAATTGAAGAAAGGTGACCTGAAAGTTGTATTGCATGGAGAAAAATTGAAAGGAGCGTTTGCGCTTGTGAAAATGCACCAGGGTGTCCCTTCGGGAGAAGGCCGCGGAGAAAATGCATGGCTGCTCATTAAAAAAAACGATGATGAAGCCTCTTCAACTGATATAACCAAAAAAGATAAATCAGTAAAAACAAAACGAACATTGAACCAAATAGCCGAAGAAGACGGAGGAAAGGTTAAAAAAAGAATTCTTTCAAGGAAGAAAAAACCTGCACTTGTTCTATTGAATGATCCAGGTTCTAAACCTTTAAAAAAAAACTTCCTGAAGAAAAAAAAGTAACAGGAGAATATTTAACGACAAAAAAAACCGCGCCTCCTCTTCATGTAAAACCTATGCTTGCAACACTCGTTGACGAAGCATTTGACAACGAAGACTGGTTGTTTGAAATTAAATGGGATGGCTACAGGGCCATTGGTTCTGTTATTAAAGGGAAAACAGATATCTATTCACGAAATAATATTTCTTTCAAAGAAAAATATAGCTCCATTGCTGAAGCCTTAAAAGGTTTTACAAAAGATGTAGTGATCGACGGTGAAATAGTTTCGCTGGATGAACAAGGCTATTCGCGTTTTCAATATTTACAAAACTGGCAGAAATATCAGCAGGGGGAATTGGTTTACTATGTATTCGACTTGCTATGGCTCGACGGACATGATGTGACCCAACTGCCGCTTATCGAAAGAAAAAAATTACTTCAACAGATCATTCCTCCAAGCAACCCGATAAGATACAGTGATCACATCGAAAAAAATGGTAAGGAATTTTTTAAGGTAGCAAAAAAGCAAGGTCTTGAAGGCATTATCGCTAAGAATAAGAGCAGCATTTACGAAACGGATGTGCGAAGCCGCAATTGGCTGAAAATAAAAACCGCAGCAAGACAGGAAGCTGTGATCTGCGGATTTACTGCGCCAAGAGCAAGTCGTCAATATTTCGGAGCTTTGATACTGGGAATTTATAAAGATGATAAGCTTGTATATGCCGGTCACACAGGTACAGGCTTCAACGAAAAATCATTAAAGGAAACCTGGGATAAACTGCAACCCCTGATCACCGATAAATGTCCCTTTGAGAAAAAGCCTAAAACCAATATGCCTGCAACCTGGGTAAAACCTAAACTGATCTGTGAAATAAAATTCCAGGAATGGACAGAGGAAAATATCATGAGAGTTCCCGTGTTCATGGGCTTACGAAATGATAAAACGCCATTGGATGTAAAAAAAGAAAAAGAAATGCCGATAAAAAAAATTCAAAAGTCAAAAGTCAAAAGTCAAAAAGTCTCAACGCGAAAGGAAACTGCACCAGGAAAAAAAGAAAGTACAAGGAAAATTGCTTCAAATAAAAAAGCAAAAGAATGGCTAAGTAAAGATGAGGAAAATGTTACTGTAAAATTAAGTGGCGAGGTGCTGAAGCTTTCTAACCTTGACAAGGTTTATTGGAAAAAAGAAGATTATACAAAAAGAGATCTATTGAATTATTATCATGACATTGCTCCGTACATGTTGCCATATATGAAAAACCGGCCGCAATCATTAAATCGCCATCCGAACGGAATAGACGGAATGAGTTTTTTTCAAAAAAATGTACAAGGCAAGGTGCCCGATTGGATCGAAACCTTTGCTGAATACAGTGAATCAAACCAGGAAACCATTCATTATTTCGTTTGTACCAGTGAAGCAAGTCTTATCTACCTGGCCAACCTTGGTTGTATAGAAATGAATCCCTGGCATTCCACTACCATGAAACCTGACAATCCGGATTACTGTTTAATTGACCTGGACCCGCACGAAATAGGCTTTGAAAAAGTAATTGAAACCGCACAAGCGGTAAAAAAGATGTTAGATCAATTAAAAATCCCTGCCTGGTGCAAGACTTCTGGCGCTACCGGGTTACATATTTGCATACCCCTCGGTGCTAAATATACCTACGATCAATCAAGACAATTGGCGGAGTTACTTGCGAATCTTGTGCAGCACGAAATACCTGAGTTTACCAGTGTGGAAAGAAGTCCATCCAAAAGAAGAAAAAAAGTTTATCTCGATTATCTGCAAAATTCAAAAGGACAAACCGTAGCTTGTATTTATTCTGCAAGACCTAAAGCAGGTGCTACCGTTTCCACACCTCTTTTTTGGGAAGAAGTGAAGAAGGGCTTATCTCCGTCAAACTTTACCATAAAAAATCTTTTGGAAAGAGTGAGATCAGAAGGTGATATTTTTAAACCTGTATATGAAAAAGGAATTGATCTCCGGAAAACCCTGGCAACGATAGAAACTTTGTTTTAACACAAAAGACTTATTCAACATCCCGTTTATTTTCTGCATAGCTACTGTCTTCTTTATGTTCTTTACCATTTCTATGGCTTATCCATGTCTTTAGTTTTTCAAGCCATTTTTCTTTTTGTTCGGCTAAAAAATGAGAAGAAAAGTTTTTTAAAAAGAACGGGATCACAATTTTTGTCAGCCATCCTGCCCTTGACAAAATGAATTTTGTTATCAGGGAATCGATCGCAATTTCAGAACCAAGATTAAGAAGCAGGCTGGTTTTGTCCTGCGTCATTAATTTTTTTATGAACTGAAAAGTATTTCTAACCGGTCTTAGTTCTTCTTTTATTAGGTGTATATCATCGTAAATAATCAGTTTTTGTTCCAGGAGAAGTAACTCTAATCTCTTTCGTTCCCTTAATAACTCGTCGTATGATCTTATTGGTTTAGTCATAAATCAAACGCGTAATAACATTTCTTAAAAATGGAATGATTGTCTTCTTTCCAATTGTCATTAACAGAAACATCCCCAGCAGATAAATGCCCGCCGCTATAAAAAAGCCACCGGCCCTGCTATTCACAACGGTACCGAGCCACCATGCTAAACCAAGACCGACAAAGAAAACAAAGAGAAAAAATAAACCAGCGAGCATTGCAAAATTAACAAGTGAAGAAACAAAAGTGACAGTTTTTTGAGCAAGTTTAACACTGGTAAGTTTGAAATATGTTTCGAGAAAATCAGCGACATGTTCAGTAAGATCTTTTGCATCTTCTTCCAAATCGGTTGTTCTGGTTTTTTCTTCTTCCATTTATGATGGTTTAAACAGAAATAAAGCAGGTCGTTACAACCTGCTTTTCATAATCAGCGAAGATCTTCTTTAAGGTTAGAAACTTTTTGTTCAGCAGAAGATTTCATATGCCTTGCTTTGTCCTTTAGATCATTATACTGATCCCGGGTATTTTTAAAAACGTTGCCCAACTGGTCGGCCCAGTCGCCAGTAGTCTTGGCAATGCGCTTACGGGTATCACTTCCCTTTTCAGGAGCGATCAATAGCCCGATCACAACGCCGGCAGCAGCAGCTCCAAGAATTCCAATAAATACTTTGGTTCCTGTTGTCATAAATAAAATATTTTAGGGTGAATAAATATTTTTCTGAATTCCTATCGGAAAGAATCATACCAAATTATTCTTTTCTGAAAAAAATGAAATAAATAAGATTTAATTTTTCATGATCAAAAAACGCATGCAGAATTGAGAAAATTATTCCACATCATAGAAATTGCAACAAAAAGTGAAGGATTCAATTAATGATCCCTACTTTTATTCGCCCCAAATTTCATCCTCATTGTCCAGCCATCTTTTGACCAATGCGGTTGTTACAGATTTAGGTCTTTCAATAGGCAAGCCTAAGGCCCTGTCCCAGCAAAGACTGGCAAGAACTCCCAACGAACGGCTGACAGCAAAAAGTACAGTATAAAATTCATACTCGACCAGGCCATAATGCACAAGCAAGGCGCCGCTATGCGCATCCACATTGGGCCATGGATTTTTTATTTTTCCGAGCGATTGCAATACTGGCGGAACAGCTTCATAAATATTCCAAACTGTTTGTACCAGCTTATCATTGGGCAAATGTTTTTTGGCAAATTCCATCTGGGCAACAAACCGTGGATCCGTTTTTCGCAGCACAGCGTGACCATAACCCGGAACTACCTTGCCTTCGCTCAATGTCTTTTTTACATAACCAGCAATTTGTTCCTTATTGGGCAAATCGGTTTTTAATTCTTCCTGCATTTCAAATATCCATTTGATCACTTCCTGGTTGGCAAGACCATGCAAAGGACCGGCAAGACCATTCATACCAGCCGCGTAGCTTAAATAAGGATCTCCTAATGCAGAACCAACAAGATGAGTTGTATGTGCTGATACATTTCCCCCTTCATGGTCGGCATGAATCACCATGTACAAACGCATCAGGTCCATAAAACTTTCGCTTTCGTAACCAAGCATATGAGCAAAGTTGCCGGCCCAGTCAAGCAACCCGTTAGGATTAATATGCTCATTATTTTTATACTTGCGCCGGTAGATATAAGCAGCTATTCTTGGCAACCGCGCTATCAGGAGAATTGTGTCATCAAAAGTTGGAAGCCAGTAGTCTTTTTTATTAATGCCCTCTGCATAGGCTTTCGCAAAATAACTTTCTGTTTGCAATGCCATAACGCCAATTACATACATGGTCATCGGATGTGTATTCAATGGCAATGCATCTATAGCGTCAAAAACGTGATTGGGAACATGACTGCGCCGTTGTAAAATATCAGTAACATGGTTTGCATCTGCTTCTGTGGGCAATTCACCAACAAGCATTAAATAAAACAAACCCTCCGGCAAGGGTTCACTGCCGTGTTTTGCCTTGGGAAGCTTTTCTCTTAATTCAGGAATAGAATAGCCACGAAACCGTATTCCTTCCTGCGCGTCAAGCAAGGATGTTTCTGAAACCAGCCCAGTAATACCGCGCATTCCCTGGTATATCTGTGATAGTTGTACTTCTCCAATTTTTTTGTTTCCGTGTTCTTTGAGCAGCTCTTTTATTTCTGCACTCATCTCATCCGCTTTCACCTTAAAACTGTCTTTTAATACGCCCATGATTACTTTTTTTAAAAAAATTGAATGAGCGATAAAGGTAGTAAAGATCACGGATTAAAGAGTTGAACGGATGTCACGGAAATAATCAAGCAGATGTTTTTTTCGCAATCAGTGTAATCCGTGGATCGCGGATTGATGAGTGAAAAGAATTTCAGGGAAATAATCAGGAGGATGCTTCCATGCAATCCGTGTTACTTCGGCGTCATTCTATATAACCAATAAGCTACTCCGCCGAAAACAAAATCGGGCAGCCATGCCGCAATTAACGGCGGAAAATCCCCCTTTATGGAAAACACAGTTGAAAAACGATCGCAAAGAATAAAAAAAACAGCAATGACAATTCCAATAGCCAGGTGAAGCCCACGTCCACCTCTTATTTTCCGGCTTGAAACCACTACTCCGATAACGGTTAATAATAACACGGTAAAAGGGGTAGCGCTGCGACGGTATAATTCTACCCGTAAAGTATTTAATCCTTCTGAACCGCGAAGCTCTTCTTTCCTGATATAAGTTCTTAAATCGGGTGTAGAGAGTTTGTCTTTTATATACTCATCGTCTCCCAGGTCGGCGGGCCTGATATTTAAATTCATGTGCATTTTCGTTCGGGTACGAATGGTTTCATGCAAGCCGTTAATGTATCGTTCGGTTGCATTTGTAAGTTCCCAGGTTTTTTTTGCCGTGTCCCATCTCAGGCTTTCTGCACGAAGATTATACACCACTTTATTATCTTTTACGCGTTCTAAATAAAACCCCTGTGCAGCTTTTGAAGTTGTGTCATAATAGCGAAAGCCAACATAAGTATCCGGGTCTGCTCTTTTATAAATCGGCAAAAAAGGATCTCTTCCTGATTTCACTCCGAAGGGATCGATATACTTTGATTGAAAAGTACTCCTGATCTCCTGGGCTTTCGGTATTACATAGCGACTGGCAAACCAAAGCAACAGGGCTAACAGAAAGCCGCCAACCAAATACGGGCGAAGAAAACGATTGTAGCTGACACCACTTGCAAGTATCGCTATGATCTCAGATCTTGCAGCCAGGCGGCTCGTAAAAAAAATTACTGCAATAAAAACAAATAGCGGAAAAAGTAATCCCCAGATGTAAGGTATAAAACCCAAATAATATTGTTTAATTATTTGGGAAGTAGAAAGACCTGATTTTACAAAATCATCTGTTTTTTCACTGCTGTCAACAGCCACAGCGATCAGCGTGAACAGAAACATGCAAAAGAAAAAAGTAACGAACAGCTTTTTAAGTATATACCAATCCAGTTTGCGCATGCCCCCATCCCCGCCTAAGGCGGGGAGTTTTTGTTGAGCGTCAAAAGTAGCGGAAAAATTGTTGAGGAGTTGTGAAAGGATGTTGTGAATGAGGATGTTTGAAGTCACCAAATCATCGGAGTCTTGTCATGCCGAGGAACGAGGCATCTCAGACCAGCCAATTTTAAAACAGTTCAACCATCTGAGATTCTTCGCTACGCTCAGAATGACAAGACTCTGATAAAACGAATATTGTTTACGAAAATTGAAAAACTATCCTGATTCGCAATTATTGAAATCACAATCTCTTCTTCAATACCTCCACCATTTCATTCTTCCAACTCAAAAAATCACCAGCAATAATATGCAATCTTGCCTGGGTAACCAACCAGATATAAAATGCAAGATTATGAACACTGGCGATGGTAAGGCCAAGAATTTCTTTTGATTTAGTAAGATGTCGCAGATATGCCTTGCTATAATAGTGACTGAATTCACAATCAATTCCATTATCGATGGAAGAAAAATCTTTTTCCCATTTTTTGTTATCAATATTGATCACGCCATTCGAAGTAAAAAGCATAGCATTGCGGCCATTACGGGTGGGCATTACACAATCGAACATATCTATTCCCAATGCAATACACTCAAGAATATTCCAGGGAGTTCCTACACCCATTAAATAGCGGGGTCTATCTGCAGGTAAATTGTCACAGCATAGCTCTGTAAATTCATACATCGTTTCTTCAGGTTCACCTACACTTAATCCTCCAATAGCATTGCCTGCAGCATTTTTTGATGACACGAATTGGCACGAATGTGTGCGAAGATCTGCAAATGTTCCTCCCTGGACAATGGGAAACAAATTTTGCGTATACCCATATTTTATTTCCGTTTCATCGAGCCTCTGAATACATCTGTCGAGCCAGCGATGGGTTAGTTCCATGCTTGTTCTAGTGTAAAAATGATCGCTGGGATATGGCGGACATTCATCAAAAGCCATAATGATATCGGCCCCGATGATGCGCTGGGTATCCATTACATTTTCAGGAGTAAAAATGTGACGGCTGCCATCAATATGACTTTGAAAGGTGACACCTTCTTCATTTATTTTCCGGTTTGCCGCCAAAGAAAAAACCTGGTAGCCACCACTATCCGTTAAAATAGGTTTTTGCCAATTCATGAATTGATGCAATCCACCGGCCTCTTCAAGTTCTCCGGTTCCGGGTCTTAAATATAAATGATAAGTATTACCCAGAATGATATCTGCTTTTACATCATTGATCAATTGTTGTTGCGAAACTGCTTTTACACTTCCCGCTGTACCCACTGGCATAAAAACGGGCGTGAAAATTTCACCGTGATCGGTTGTGATAGTTCCGGCTCTTGCTTTTGAATTTTTATCAGTATTATGTAATTGAAAATATAATGAAGCCATAAAATGGCTGCAAAGATAGGCATGAGCAATTGCGAAGTTTTATAAAGGATATGAGCAATCTTAATCCTTCAATATCTTAAACTCCACTCTCCTGTTCAACTGCCTGTTTTCAGGACTATCGTTTGGTGCCACAGGCATCGTTTCTCCATAACCATGCGATGTTACCCTGCCGGCATCTATGCCCTGAGAAAGAATGTACTCCATGCATGATCTTGCCCTGTTATCACTCAATTTAAAATTATAGTCATCAGAGCCATAGCTATCGGTGTGTGCACTCATTTCAATTTCAATAGCCGGGTTATCTTTTAATAATTTTACGACCCTGTCCAATTCAACGAAAGATTCAGGTCTTAAATCCCACTTATCAAAATCAAAGAAAACATTGTTCAATCTCACTACCTGGCCAACCTCAATGGGTACGAGATAAAGATCTTTGTGAATTTCTTTATACCCTGCTTTTACCAATGAATCCAAATTCAGATTTTCCGAAATAGCAAAAAACTTACCGGCTGATGCACGTATAAGATAATTTTTATCATAGGGCAACACGATCTTAAATGATCCGTCAGTCGGGTTAGAAATTCCGTTGCCTGCTTCTGTACCATCGGGTAAAGTTTCGTAGATCAGTGACGCACTTAGGGGTTGATTGGTCTTTTTGTTATAAACGTTTCCATCAACCATCACAACCGGGTTTGGTTTTTCTTTCTCCAATAATTTTACTCTTACAATATCACTTTCTCCATAACCATTTTCACTGCTGGTTAAATACGCATATTCACCGCCGGCATCCAAAGTAAAAAATGCATCCCAGCCCGGCGTATTGATCGGACTTCCCAGGTTAACCGGTTCGCTCCATTTCTGCCAGGTACTATCGAGCCGTTTTGTGATCCAGATATCATTATCACCTAATCCCCCGGGGCGATCACTGCTGAAATATAAAGTAACTCCATCTGCGGCTAGATAAGGTGTCATCTCATTATAATCCGGAAGGTTGATCTTTTTACCTAAAGATTTTGGTTCTGACCAGGTACTATCCGGTTGTAAAAAACAAACGTACAGATCATTATCATAGCTATCTTTTTCCTGCGACATATACAGCAGCAAAGTTTTTCCATCATGAGCCATTGTAGCACCATATTGACGACCGCGATCATACTTCTGGTAATTCTTTATTCTTAAAGCATTGGGTTTACTCCAGCCACCATTCTTTTTTTTATAACTCATGCTTACTCCATTCCCAACATAATCTCCGTCTATAAATGCATTTCTTATTAAGATCCGGTTATTATCGGGAGAAATCCAAAACACTGCGTTATAGAAATAAGTATTTAAAGGATAACCCATATGTCTTGCGGCTCCCCAGTTACCAAAACTATCTCTCTCAGCAAACCAAATATCCTGTGAATTGGGAATGGAATTATATTTCGTATTCATAGGATCATTTTCCACTATAAAAAATAAAAGATTTCCATCCGCAGATACAGTAGGCCTTAACTCGGGCAATGAAGTATTGATATTGGGTCCTAAATTTTCAATCCTGACGATAGTTGAAGAAGTGATCGTATTTTCTTTTTGAGGTATCAAGCCCGTTGTATCCATAGATGGCTGCGCCATTGAAAAACGGGCAAAGCAAAACAAAATGAAAAAGAAAGGTGGCTTTTTCACGACATTGAATTTGCTGCCAAAATAATATAAAATATAACAAGCTAATAGAGCAATTTTACGAGTATTATTGCTGGTTATTTTAAGTGAGTAGTGAGTGGTCAGTGGTGAGTATCTGCCGTACTTTTAGGGTTCCTACTCACCATTCACTACTGACAACTCACATTCAGGCAACCAACAACCCTACTGTTATTCACATCACTGGAAATGATTTTAGCCGTAATCACGGATTGTATTTTAATTTCGCACCAAACTTCAACTAACCTGCCACCAAACCAGTTTGTTTATGAGTTGGATTTTCTTGAAAGAACATTTGTGGGAAATCATTTTTTATCTTTTCTGTTTTGCAACATTTATCCAGGTTTTTTATTACAGCTTTTTTTTCAGCCGCCTGGCTTTTTACAAAGAAAAAAAAAGACAACAGTCCCAGCAACATCCTGTTTCTGTTATTATTTGTGTCAGGGACGAGGATGAAAATATTGCACGATATCTCCCGGGAGTTCTTGTACAGAAATATCCGACTACGCATGAAGTGATTGTGGTGAATGACAACTCCGTTGATGATTCAAAATATATTCTTGAAGAACTTCAAAAAACATTTAAGCTACTGCAGGTGGTTGATCTGAAACAGGAAGCGAAACTGATCTCAGGAAAGAAATATCCTTTATCGGTCGGCATTAAAGAGGCCAAACATGAAATTGTTTTATTGACCGATGCCGATTGTGTTCCTGCCAGTGAATTCTGGATCCAAAAAATGCAGGAAGCTTACGTGAATGGTACTGAAGTTGTGATCGGCTACGGTGCTTATAATAAACGCCCGGGTTTGCTCAACAAACTTATTCGTTTTGAAACCTTTCATTCAGCACTTCAATATCTTTCATTTGCTTTAGCGGGAAAACCTTACATGGGAGTTGGCAGAAACCTTTCTTATAAAAAAGATGTTTTTATTCGTAACAAAGGTTTTTCTTCAATCAATCATATTCCGGGAGGTGATGACGATCTTTTTATTAATAAAGTGGCAACGAAACGAAATACAAAAGTTGTGATTGATAAAGATGCTATCACACTTAGTCAGCCAAAAAGAAATTTTAACCAGTGGTTGCGTCAAAAAACAAGGCACTACTCTACCGCCCGTTATTATAAAAAAGGAAATAAATTTTTACTCGCCATTTATTCTTTATCTCAATTCTTTTTTTACCCTTTGCTGATTGTAAGTGCTGTCTTCTACAGCTGGCAACTCACGTTCATCATTTTCGGTGCAAGAGTTTTACTCCAGGCATTTGTGCTTTTCAAAGCCATGAAGAAATTAAATGAAGCAGATCTTTGGCCTTTGTTTTTATTCTTCGACATCTGGATGTTCTTTTATTACATCATCTTTGCGCCGGCATTATGGAAAAAACCGAGAGTTAACTGGAGTTAGCCTCACCCCTACCCCTCCCCACAAGTGGAGAGGGGAACTGCTCAATGGAAATTGTCCTAAAATATTTCACAGACTTTTCGGACCAGCAATTACAACAATTAAAAGCACTTGAGCTATTATATAAAGAATGGAATAGCAAGATCAACGTTATTTCAAGAAGGGACATTGACAGCTTGTACGAAAAACATGTACTGCATTCATTAAGTATTGCTGCTGCTTTTAAATTTACAGATGGCACGGAAATTATTGATATTGGAACAGGGGGTGGATTCCCCGGGGTTCCTCTTGCTATTTTTTTCCCAAGGGTAAAATTTCATCTCGTTGACAGCATTGCGAAAAAACTGAAGGTAGTGGATGCCATTGCAAATGAGATTGGTTTAAAAAATATAACTACTGAGCACATAAGAGCGGAAGAAACCAGGAACAGGAAATTTGATTTTGCAGTGTCAAGAGCAGTGGCTTCGCTGAAAGATCTTTGGAGGTGGAGTAAGCCTTTATTGAGAAGTTCAAAGCTAAGTACTAAGTACTCAGTACTAAGTACTCAGACTCCAGGACTAATTTGCCTGAAAGGTGGTGATCTTGCCAAAGAAATTTCTGAAAGTGGAACAAGGCCACATGTGATTGAAATTTTTGAAATTTTCCCCGAAGAGTTTTTTAAAGAAAAATATATTCTTTACGTTCCTCATTAAAAATTGAACATTGAACATTTCTTATTGAGCGTTTTTAAATCCGATAGCTATTGGGATCAACACTCAACATTCAACTATTACCTAAAAGTGGTATTGGCGAATTTGATCACAAACCGCACCTTTGCCTGATGAAAGAGGTAAGTGTTTGCATAGTAGATGACAATAAAGAACTCCGTTCAGCTTTAGAAGAGATCGTTTCCATGTCAGATGGTTATAAATGTTTAGGGGCAATGAGCACAGCGGATGAAGCAATTCGTAAATTATCTCTTCTTAAACCTGATGTGGTTTTAATGGATATTAATCTTGGCGGAGATGAAACAGGCATTGATTGCGTCCGTGAGTTAAAACCCAGGATGCCCTCGACAAATTTCATGATGTGCACAGTATATGAAGAAGATGAAAAAATCTTTGAAGCATTAAATGCAGGCGCCAGCGGATATATTTTAAAGAAAACAGCTCCGCAACGATTACTTGAGGCTATCCGGGAATTATATGAAGGTGGCGCACCTATGAGCAGCCAGATCGCAAGAAAAGTTGTTGCCGCTTTTCATAAACATTCTATAAGTTCCGGATCTCATGAAAATGATTTGGCGACTCTTTCGAATAGGGAAAAAGAAATTTTGGAGCTGCTTTCCAGGGGACTTATGTATAAAGAAATCGCGGCAGCTTTATTTATTGGCCAGGAAACAGTACGCAAGCATGTATACCATGTTTATGAAAAGCTCCATGTTTCAAACCGGGTTGAGGCAGTGAATAAATATTATGGCCGTTAAGCAATCAAATACCCTAAAATGGTATCGGCGACCATAAAGCAGTGTTCTATATTTACAAAGAATTAAAACAACCAGGTATAACGCCCATTAACATCAAACTTTTTTTCTGGCAATGTGTGACGGGCCTTAATCAAACTTAAGCCTTCCTTCTGGAGGGCTTAAAGTTTTTTAATAACTACCACTTCAGTTTCTTCCCCGATGAGTCTCCTCCGAATATCGATAGAACTTATCCGGGAAAAACTAAGAGGGACTCATCGGTTCTATTCATACCACCCATGATGATCACCACTTCAGCTCGAGCCTGTTATTACGCCGGTCAATATCAGCCATTCGTTGTGATGGATCAATTTCGGCAACAGTAATATCTGTCAATTTTCTGTCTGTTTGAATCGTATAGGTTGCACTCGTCCAATGCCAGGGTTCATAAACTTTTCTTGAAATCGTATCTGTTTCCTTTGGCTTTTCTCCATACATCAAATCAAGCGGAATATAATGCAGTTCTTTTGTTCCATCTTTAAATGTTAACTGCAGATCGATTGGCATGGGCACCAGGCCAATATCTTTTAACCTGATATTTGTTTTTCCATTTTCTTCCCATAAACTATCAATAGCGTAATCAATAGTTTTGGTTGAATAGATCCAATACTCTTTATACCAATCCAGTTTCATATTGCTTACTTTCTCTGCCACATTAATAAAATCCTGGGCATTGGGATGTTTAAATCTCCATTGCCTGTAATACTCTGATAAAATTTTATCTCTTACCTGCGCTCCAACTATATACCCTAATTGCTCCATAAACACGGCACCCTTTGAATATGCTGCTGAGCCGTACGCAAAATTTGTATTATAATGATCCGCATGAGTTGACAAAGGTTCTTCCTTCGCACTTTTTGCAAGATTAATATAACCTGCATATTCATCTTCGTATGGAAATGCAGTGGAGTTATTGAGAAAAGCAGTTACTCTTTCCTGGGCATATTGTGTGAAGCCTTCATCCATCCATGGATATTCACCTTCATTATTACCCATCATCCCATAATACCAACTATGCATCCACTCATGTATGGCTGCACCGGGGCCAATGATCAAAGTAGCCATCGGGTATTCCATGCCGCCATCACCTCCATGTATAAATGAGTATTGTTTGTATGGATACACACCAAAAGTTTTTTCAATAAAAGGCAACGCTTTTTGTGCCATGTCGAGTAAGCCCTCCCATCCCTGGGCCGGCGCATTAGTGGGTTTATAAAAAACATGTACCACAAGACTGTCTTTCAGTTTTCTTGAAACATGAACATATTCAGGATCTGCGGCCCAAACAAAATCATGAACATTGGGTGCAATAAAATGCCAGGTTAATTTATCAGCAGGAGGACGTTTTACTGTTGAGCCCTGCGCTTCATATCCATAACCGATCTGGTTTGGATTTTGCAAATACCCGGTGGCAGCAAGTATATAATTTTTATCAATAGAAATGGTCACATCAAAATCACCCCATACTCCGTAAAACTCACGGGCTACATACGGCGTAGGGTGCCAACCCTCATAATCATACTCACAGATTTTCGGATACCATTGACTCATGGAGTACCTGACTTTTGTTGTTGGATTATCTCTTCCGCTTCTCCGGATTTGCAAAGGCACCTGCGATTCAAACTCCATTTCAAATGTTACTTTCGATTTCGGAAGGATGGGCTTATCTAATTTTACTTCAAGAATAGTTTCTTCTACTTTAAATATTTGCGGTCGTCCGTTCATCTTTAATAAAAGAATTTTTTGATAGCCATATTCCTCCGGTTTTAAATTTTGAATCCGGTCGCGAACCCGCTGATCCCAATCCAATACATCACTTCCATTCCGGCCTTGCCTTAAAACAATCGTACCCTGCCTGCGACTTCTTGTATCCATCATACTGTTAGGCTGAAATGCATTCCAGTATAAATGATAAAATACTCTCGATAATGTATCCGGAGAATTATTCCAGTATTCTAATTTTTGTTTACCGGTGAATTGATTCGTTTGCACATTCACATCAACATTCATCACATATTTGACTCTTTGCTGCCAGCGATCCGGCTGAGCCAGGCAAAAAAATGTGCCGGCTAAACCAAATGCAACAAGCAATACCCGTTTGTTCATTTTATATCATTTGAAGAGCGGCGAAAATACAAAGAAAAATCCCCGGGCCTGACGAAGGAATTGTTATAAATCTTTTATTGTTATACCCGCATATAACAACCCAAATACTGGACACTACACAATGAACTATAACGAACACAAAGAAACCCGTAGAACATCTTTAGGTTTATATGTTCGTACAGTCCTTTATTAAAGCAAAGAATAAACTTCACATAAGTATTTAGACCTTTCTTCGCCAGGCTCAGAGTGCGGCGACCACAATTACAATTTCGCCTTTAGGATTTTTTTCACTGAAATAATCACAAACTTGCCGAAGTGTGCCCCGTTTGTTTTCTTCAAATATTTTTGTTAATTCTCTGCTAACACAACATAGTCTGCCGGCACCAAAATATTGAATAAATTCCTTCAAAGTTTTGACAAGCCGAACCGGTGATTCATAAAATATCATGGTGCGATCTTCCTCCGCTAATTTTTTTAATAAAGTTTGTCTTCCTTTTTTTAATGGTAAAAAACCTTCAAAAACAAAACGATTGGATGGAATGCCACTATTAACCAATGCAGGAATGAAAGCCGTTGGTCCGGGAAGACATTCAATCTTTATTCCCGCTTTAATACATTCTCTTATCAACAAAAAAGCCGGATCGGAGATTCCGGGAGTTCCTGCATCTGTGACGAGAGCCATTTTTTTCCCTTCTGATAATTGCCTTGCTAAATGTTGTAATATTTTATGCTCATTATGCTGATGATAGGGAGAAAGTGGTTTTGTAACCTGGTAATGATTCAGAAGATTTGATGTTGTGCGTGTATCTTCAGCAAGGATAAGATCAACTTCTTTCAATATTTCCAAAGCCCTTAACGTAATATCTTTAAAATTACCGATCGGGGTGGGAACAATGTATAACATGCCCCCTATCCCCCTAAAGGGGGAACTTGATTTTGAGTTGTCACTCTTGCTCATGAAAATATTTTAATCACGCAATTGAACAACATGCTTCATCAAAACTCTCCGCCTCAGGCGGAGTTGGGGGTTTCAATTTCGTAATATTCCATGACAGGATTTGCCAATAATTTCTTGCTGGCTTCTTCGGCGACTTGTTTTGCCTTGTCCTCTGAATCAGCATCTATCTGTAAAGTGATATTCTTTCCGATTCTTACATCTTCTACTGTTTTCAATCCAAGATTTTGTAAACCGCTCATCACTGCTTTTCCCTGGGGATCCAGCAATTCTTTTAGTGGCATCACCTTTATCTGCACAGTATAAGTCATGTAGTTTTATTTTTAAAGGCTAAAGATAGAATAACATAAAGTATAAAAATGACAGGAACGGCAAGCCATTTCAGAAAAATTACGGTTATAATTGTTATACCTGCGAGCAAATATTTACTCCAATTATTTTTTAAAGTAAAATCCTTAAATTTTAAGCTCATCATTGGCAATGAAGAAACCATCAAAAAAGAAAGCAACAAAATTAATCCATACAAAAACCATTTATTGAGCAAAAGATTTATTAACCATGCTTTATCCGAATGCCAGTACAACAGGGGCAAAGAAGCGACGAGGATACCAACGGCAGGAACCGGTAGTCCTTTAAAAGAAAAGGACGTGTTACTGTCAAGATTAAATCTTGCCAAACGATATGCAGCAGCACAGGGTAATAAAAAGGAAATCAATAACCATAATATTGAAATGTCCATTCCGCCTTCATCTTGCGCAAAACTCAACCGAAGAAACTGGTAAAGGATCAAAGCCGGCGCTACACCAAAACTTACCAGGTCAGCAAGAGAATCTAATTGCTGACCCATTTTTGAAGTTGATTTAAAAAGACGAGCAATAAAACCATCAAAGAAATCGACTATGGCGGCTAACCCAATAAATAATGAAGCGAGCCAAATTTTTTCAGGAATATCAATTAACTGTGCACCATTATTATCAGCAGTAATAATGATTCCATTCTGTAAAATAAAAACAATCGCAATACAACCGAAAACAAGATTAAGAAGTGTAAAAAAATTTGGAATGCCCCCTAACCCCCTAAAGGGGGAATGATTTGTTGTCACTTTTTTTATTTTGCTTCAAAAATAAATGAATTGTTTATTAAAGGATAATAAGTCCTCCCTCATGGAGGATTCAGGAGGGCCTCATCAACGCTTCAATATCCTCAACCGTTATCGGGATATTTTTCATCAGGTCCTTATTTCCATTTCTTGTTATCCATACATTATTTTCTATCCGGACTCCCATTTGTTCTTGTTCGATATAAATACCGGGTTCCACTGTAAATACCATCCCTGTTTTTATAGGTTCTGTTCTCGTGCCGAGGTCATGCACATCAACACCAAGATGATGCGAAATACCATGATACAAATATTTTCTGTATGCCCTGTTTTCGGGATCTTCATTTTTTACATCGGATTTTTTCAGCAATCCAATTTTCAGGAATTGTTGCGTTGCTTCTTCACCGACTTTTTCCGTGTATTCGTTAATTGAAATGCCGGGTTTCAATAAACTTTTGGCATAATCATGCAAATGCAAACAGGCGTTATAAACAGTCTTCTGCCTGCGGGAAAATTTTCCATTCACGGGAACGGTTCTTGTAAGATCGGCGTTATAGCCACCATATTCGGCACCGAAATCCATAAGTACGAGTTCTCCATCCCTGCATTCCTGGTCATTGCTTATATAATGTAAAGTCCTTGCCCAGCCCCCACTTGCAATGATGCTTCCATATGCCGGACCCGTTGCCCGCTGACTTAAAAAGGAATGCCATATCTCCGCTTCTATCTCATATTCCATTACACCTGGCTTAATAAATTTTAATAAGCGACGAAATGTATTTTCAGTTATATCGATTGCTTTTTGCAATACTTCAATTTCCAGGGAAGTTTTGATTGCCCGTAATTCCTTCATAACCTTCGCTGCCCGTTCATAATTATGCAAAGGATAACGGGCCTTTAGCTCATCTGCGTAACGATAATCCCTTGTTCTGATCAGGCTTGCCTTGCGATCATTTTCATTTGTATCAAGGTATATTGTGTCAGCCAAATGAATCCAGGGCTGAAGCGATCCTTCAAGACTATCGAGCCAAACAATAGTTTTTATTCCACTAATGTTTTGCGCTTCATTAATACGCAATCTTTTTCCATCCCATTTTTCTTTTAATTCATTGGGACGAACCAACACCAACACTTCGCGATATTTTGGATCAGGGTTATCAGGAAACAAGATAATCATGCTGTCTTCCTGCACAATACCACTCAGCCAAAACAGGTCACTATTTTGTTTGAAAGGATATAAAGCATCTCCATTTACCGGCATCTCGTCATTACTTACAAATATGGCAATTGAGTTCGGTCTCATTTTATTGATGAATCGCTCCCTGTTTTTAATAAATATTTCAGGATTCAGTGGCAAGTACTTCATGCAATCTTAATTTAATGATTAAAGATAACGAGGCTTTGATGAACTCACTGACAATACTATAAATCGATACTGAAAAATGATCTGACCGGTTGTTTAAATTTGTCGATTGTTATTGTGACATCCTCACATACACTTTGAATGTTTAAGATCAGTTCGCTCATAATTCTCATCCGTTCACATTTTGAAATATTTCAAGAAAAATAAACTACTGTTTAATCTTTTTCAAAGGATTTCAAGATCACCAATATTATTTTAAGCAAATTCAAACAATTTTTTGAAACTAATTACTATAATAACTAACACTCGTTAGCATTATTTATTAGCTTTGCTCCCGAACGAAAACGCTTGCGTCTCATGTCAATTCAAACCATGGCACTTCCAACAGGAAGAGTAATAAAAAATCTGTTTACCCGCGGGTTATTTTCAACGGAAAAAATTCATTACCAGCTTACTCCTGAAGAATTAATCGCAGACACCCTGAACATGGGTGAAGGTCGATTGAATGATACCGGTGCACTTGTTATTAAAACCGGTGAGTTTACGGGCCGTTCTCCAAAAGATAAATTCATTGTCAGAGATGCCTTAACCGAAAATACAGTTAGCTGGAATGAATTCAACATACCCATTGAGCCAAAGTATTTTGATATTATTTATAAAAAAGTGATGGATCATTTAAATGAAACGAGTGATATATGGGTAAGAGATTGTTATGCCTGCGCAGATAAAAATTATAGTTTGAATATCCGGGTGATCTCAGAAAAATCCTGGAGTAATTTATTTGCATACAATATGTTCTTGCGACCAACGGAAAAAGAGCTGGAAGGTTTTACTCCCGAATGGTTTGTGATAAGCGTTCCTGAATTAAAGCTTGATCCAAATGAATGCGGCATTCGACATCAAAACGTTTCATTAATTTCCTTTAAACATAAAATGATTCTGGTTGCCGGCAGTGGCTATACCGGTGAGATCAAAAAGGGAATTTTTACTATTCTTAATTACATCTTGCCACATGAAAAAAATGTACTGAGTATGCATTGCAGTGCAAACATGGGTAAGAATGGAGATATTGCTATTTTCTTTGGGCTGAGTGGAACAGGCAAAACAACACTTAGCGCTGATCCTTCGCGGAAATTAATTGGTGACGATGAACATGCATGGACGGATCATAATATTTTCAATTTTGAAGGTGGCTGCTATGCAAAATGTATTCATTTGAATGAAGCAAAAGAACCCGATATTTTTCATGCTATCCGTCCCGGAGCCCTCGTAGAAAATGTTGGCTTTTTTCCTTACACCAATAAAATAAATTTCGGGGATGCATCCATAACAGAAAATACAAGGGTTTCTTATCCATTGCATTTTATTACTAATGCGAAAGAACCTTCAATTGGCAGTTTACCTAAAAATATTTTCTTTCTGACTTGTGATGCATTTGGTGTGTTGCCGCCAGTTTCAAAATTAACAGCAGAACAGGCAATGTACCAATTCATTTCAGGCTATACAGCAAAAGTAGCCGGAACAGAAGCAGGAGTCACTGAACCCAAGCCAACTTTCAGTGCTTGTTTTGGCGCTCCGTTTTTACCATTGCACCCGGCAGTTTATGCAAGCATGTTGGGTGACCGAATGCAAAAACATAAAGTCAATGTCTGGCTTATCAATACTGGCTGGACCGGCGGATCCTATGGGACCGGTCATCGCATGAAATTATCGCATACACGAGCCATGATCAATGCAGCCATTGAAAATAAATTTATTGATATTGAATTTGAAAATCATCCTGTCTTCAAATTTGCGGTCCCAAAAGAATGCCCTGGTGTGCCCTGCGAAATTCTGAATCCACGAAATACCTGGGCCGATAAGAATGCCTATGATGAAAAAGCAAAACATTTAGCCAATCTTTTTATAAAAAATTTTGAGAAGTATGCCAGTGATGTAAATAAAGAAATATTGAACGCGGCGCCAAATTATTGATTGAAGCCTCAATCAATTTCCTCAAACCTCATGAATCATCATGGGGTTTTTAGTTTTCTTTAACCATGCAAAGAATTAATTTCAAAATATTTATTCCAATTTGCCGTTCAAATTAATCATGCAGCTTATTCGGAAAATATTTGTTTTTGTTTTCTTTATCTTCCCATTTTTTGCTATCGCACAAAATGATGAATCCATAGAGTGGTCTTCAGACAAACGGTTAAGCTGGGCTGATTATCTTGCGAAACCCATAACACAATCTGATGCTGCTGCCATTACCAGTACGACTATTGGAATAGAATATCATGTAAGGAATAATAAATTCAGTTATAGTATTGCCTGTCGCTTTTCAAAAACAAGATCATGGGGAAAATATAGAACAGCATATATTCTTCAGCACGAACAGGGGCATTTCGACATCACCGAAATTTATGCACGCAAACTGGCAAAAGAGTTAAAGGAATATAAATTTAATCCCCGAAAATACCAGGACGATGTAACCAGCATTTACAAAAGGCTGATGGATGAAAAAGAAGATTATCAAAACAAGTACGACAAAGAAACCGACTTTAGCCGCAATAAAGAAAAGCAGGCTGAATGGCTGGAAAAGATCAGCAAAGAATTGGATGAAACGGATGAATTTGCCAATTACCAGGCCACTATCAATATTTAGTTTATTTCTTAACGATAGTAATCGTCTGAGTTGCATTGAGCGTCCTCGGTTGGCCATTACTATAGATCGGGGGTGATAACGTCGGGGCTCTTTTCATAAGGTCAGTGACCTGCTGGGTCAAATATTCATTTGGAGGATTGCAGGTGACGCTGGTGGTAGTAACTTTTCCGTTTAATCCAATTTGATATTCTACATCAATGGAATATTCGCCTTTCTTTACCTTTTTAGTGTCTGCCGCCTCCTGTGAAATGATGGTCGTGTTATTATCTATCCACCGTTTCCAGAACTTTTGTTTTGTGTAAAAGTTTTTATTCAGAGAATCGGGCATCGATTCATCCAGCTTAGCGACTTCATTTTTCTTTGTGTTGCTTTGTACAGCCGAGGGATTATAAACTTTAGGCGGTACATATTTGCTCGTATCTTTTGAAACATAAGTTTTACTTGTGTCTGCTTTCAACTTTCCTGCGAATAGCGAATCCTTCAGCGACTGCGCCGTCACTGAAGAAGTAATAAATAAAAAAAGAAATAAAAACCAGGATCCTGGTTTTTTAGAATAACCCATAAAGTTCGCTGTCAACTCTTCGAATGATTTCGCCCAGATGTTCTTCATTTTCAGGAAATTTATTTTTATCAACATCAACTATCAGCAACGGGCCTTCCCTGTAATTATCGATCCATTTATTGTAATATTCATTCAAGCGTTTCAAATAATCCAGCCGTATATTTTCTTCATACTCTCTTCCCCTTTTTTGAATCTGCCCCACCAGCGTCGGCACCGATGCTTTTAAATAGATCAAAAGATCGGGAGGCTGCACCATAGTTTTAAGAGTTTGAAAGAACTGGTAATAATTATCAAAATCTCTTTTACTCATCAGCCCCATCTCATGCAAGTTCGGAGCAAAAATGTTAGCATCTTCATAAATCGTTCTGTCCTGTATCACGGTTTCGGTTCCTTTTTGTATCTCTATAAGCTGTTGCAGGCGGGTATTCAAAAAATAGATCTGCAGGTTAAAGCTCCATCGCGGCATATCTTCATAAAAATCCATGAGGTAAGGATTATGATCGACATCTTCAAAATGAGGGATCCATTTATAATGTTTGCTGAGCAACTCGGTCAGGGTGGTTTTACCTGCGCCGATGTTTCCAGCAATTGCAATGTGCTTTGGTTTTTTTGATTTAGCCATGCCCCTATCCCCTAAAGTGGAATTTAGAAATTAATGTTTGAAATTATAGAATCTTTTATTACAACTGCCAAAATAAAAGTTTAGATAGCAGACTAATAATTAAGTCCCATTGCATCCCTAACCAGCTTCATAGTTACGGCTGCACTTTCTCTTGCTTTTTCAGCGCCCTTTTCCATTACTTCCTGTAAATATTTTTCATTTGCCAGAATAGACTTTACTTTTTCTCTTATCGGCGAAATAAATTTTACCATGTCCTCTGCCAACTGCTTTTTCATATCACTATAGCGAATGGTTCCTGCCCGATGATTTTTCTCATAATGAAGTACAACTTCTTTGTCGCTCACCAAACTCATCAACAAAAAGAGATTTTGAACAGATCCGGGGATTTTAGAATTTTCTTCTTTTGGACCAGCATCCGTTTTTGCTTTCATAATTTTTTTACGAATTGAATCATCCTCGTCATTAAGAAAAATTGTTGCATTTTGATTTTCACTTTTACTCATCTTGCCGGCCCCGTCCAAACTTGGCACTCTTGCGAGCTCTTCTCCAAAATTAAAGGCTACAGGCTCGGGGAAAACTTCACTATAACGACGATTAAAACGGTTTGCAAAATTTCTTGCCATTTCCAAATGTTGTTCCTGGTCTTTGCCAACAGGCACATATTTGGCCCTGTGAATAATGATATCTGCAGTTTGTAAAACCGGGTAGGTCAATAATCCCACATTAATATTATCAGGTTGCCGCCTTGCTTTTTCTTTGAACGTAGAAGTTTTTTCCAATTCACCTTTATAAGCAAGCATGTTCAAATAGAGGTACAGCTCGCTGGTTTCATAAATATGGCTTTGACAATAGAGAGCAACTTTGTCGGGGTCAAGACCGCAGGCAATATTTTCTGCCAACACACGATGCACATTTGTTTTTAATCCCTTTGTATCAGGATGGGTGGTTAGGGAATGAAGATCGGCAACCATGAAATAACATTCGTATTCTTCCTGCATTCTTACATAATTACGAACCGCTCCAAAGTAATTTCCAAGATGAAGAAAACCTGTTGGCCTTATCCCGCTCATTACTATTTCCTTCTTTTTTTCCATGCGGCGGCGAAGATAAGGATAGTTCAGAGTCTATAGTCCATCGTTTATAGTCAAAATCAAAGAACCTGCTACAGACTATTGACTCCCGACTATAAACTATATTTGCCCGATGGAAGTGAACGATGCATTGGTAGATAAACTGGCGCAGTTGGCGAAGCTGAAATTTAATGCTTCCGAAAAAGAAGAAATAAAAAACGATCTTCAAAAAATGATTGCATTTATAGAAAAGTTAAACGAGCTGGATACAACAGGTGTAGAACCTCTATTGCATATGACCGATGAAACAAATGTGTTGAGAGAGGACGAAGTAAAGGGCTCAATCAGCCGGGAAGATGCGATGAAAAATGCTCCCATGCACGATGAACAATTTTTTAAAGTCCCGAAAGTGATAAAGAAAGTGAGTGGTGAGTAATGAATGGCGGGTAGAATTAGAAAAAATTCTAAGAACAAAATCGAAATTCCAGTAGACGAAGCTAAAATGGAATTTGGAATTTAATATTTGAAACTTATGCAGGATATCATACATCTTGAGGGAATCCGGAAAAGTTATTTTATGGGCAAGCAGGTGCTTGAAGTTTTAAGAGGTGTTTCGCTTGATATTTTTAAAAATGAATATGTGGCACTGATGGGACCGTCCGGTTCAGGAAAAAGTACGCTCATGAATATTGTTGGTTGTTTAGATACAGCGACAGCCGGAAAATATGTTTTGAATAACCAGGATGTAAGTAAAATGGAAGACAATGCACTGGCGGAGATTCGAAATAAAGAAATCGGTTTCGTTTTCCAGCAATTTAATTTACTACCACGCCTTACGGCTCTTGAAAATGTTGCATTACCACTGATCTATGCGGGCCTCAGTAAAAAACAGCGTACCGAAAAAGCAAAGCACGTGCTTGAACTTGTAAACCTTACAGACAGAAGCACGCACAAGCCAAATGAACTAAGTGGTGGGCAGTCTCAGCGGGTGGCAATCGCAAGGGCGTTAGTAAATGATCCTGCAATTATTCTTGCTGACGAGCCTACCGGAAATCTTGATACAAAGACTTCTTACGAGATCATGGATATTTTTGAAAGGATCAATTCTACCGGGAATACAGTTGTTTTGGTAACACATGAAGAAGATATTGCTCACCGCGCAAAGCGTGTGATAAGATTACGGGATGGTCTTATTGAAAGTGATGCCCCTAAATTCCCTAAAGGGGACTTAGTTGCAGTTTGAAAATTGATTCCTTCAATTTTCCTTAGGATATTTTAGCTTACTTTGTTAGTAAGAATTTAAAACACTCCGCCGTTGGCGGGGATGGGGCATGTCTCAAAAAATTTACACAAAGACCGGTGATAAAGGAACTACCTCCCTGATTGGGGGAACAAAAGTATTGAAATCAGATCTGCGCATTGAAGCCTATGGAACTGTTGATGAATTAAATTCCTATATCGGTTTGTGTCGCGATCTTATTACTGATGAACCCGGTAAAAAAAATTTAAGAGAAATCCAGGACCGGCTTTTTACCATTGGTTCATCACTGGCCTGCGATCCTGAGAAAGAGCCAAAGATGAAAATTCCTGATCTGAAAGAAGAAGATATTCATTTCCTGGAAAAAGAGATCGACAGAATGGATGAAACACTTCCCGAAATGAAACATTTCATTTTGCCCGGTGGTCATCCAACTATTTCACACATACATATTACCCGTTGTGTTTGCCGGAGAGCGGAACGTTGTTGCGTAAGATTACAAATAGAAACAAATGAAGAATATCTTCCTGTTTTAAAATATCTCAATCGCCTCAGCGACTATCTTTTCATTCTTGCCCGTTATATTTCGAATTTATTAAATGCAGAAGAAATTCCCTGGAAGCCCAGGATATAACTTGCCCTAATAGTTTCTTATTTTTAAGAATGACAGCCGGCAAGTTGTTTAAGATTTTTTTTGTTTCCTGTCTTTCTCTCCTGGTAATTCATTGTAGCCTTGGGCAGTCTTATTTGCTGTCTTCACTGCCTGTTGAAAAAAGATTTGTCCAGCCGCCAGGTCACATCTATTTTCCAGGATAGCAAAGGATTTATCTGGATAGGAACCCAGGACGGATTGAATTTATACAATGCCAATAGTGTAAAGATTTTTAAGCATGATGTAAAGAATAAAAATTCGATACTTGATAACGACATTCAAAATATTTGTGAGGACAGGAATGGTAGTATCCGGATAGATAATGCCAGCGGTGTTGATTGTTATGATCCGGCCATGAATAGTTTTAAACACTTTACTACCGATGATCAAAAAACAAGTTTTGGATTTAAACCGAGAGTATATGCTGACAGAAAGGGAAACATATGGATTGGACGTAAATGGTCTCTTTAAATTCGACACCACGGCACAGCAATTCAAAAAAATTACCAATCCATATTCAAACGATTTTACGCTAATACTTGTGGCAGATTTTCAATAACAGAGCAAAAATTCTAAACTGCTAAACGATCTTTCCATCCTTCATATGCAACACCCGATCGCTCAGTTGAGCTAACTCTTCATTGTGAGTAACGATTAGAAAAGTTTGATTGAATTTATTTCTCAGGTCAAAGAATAATTGATGAAGGTCTTTTGCATTCACTGAATCTAAATTTCCTGTTGGCTCATCAGCAAATACAATTGAAGGATTATTGATTAATGCTCTCGCCACAGCCACTCTCTGCTGCTCGCCCCCACTCATTTGATTAGGTTTGTTCTCTAACCGTTCCGTTAACCCTAACAAGCTCAGCAATTCTGTTGCCTTTGTTTCAACGTCTTTCTTTTTTCTTCCGGCCAGCCAGCCCGGAATGCAAACATTCTCCAATGCTGTAAATTCCGGTAGCAAATGATGAAATTGAAAAACAAAACCCATATTCTCATTACGAAAATCAGCAAGTCGTTTTCCTTTCAAAAAACCTGTTTCAACCTCGTTTAATTTGATTGTTCCTTTATCTGCTCCATCCAGCGTTCCGAGTATATGAAGCAGGGTACTTTTACCAGCCCCAGAAGAACCGACTATACTTACGATCTCTCCTTTTTGAATATCGATATCTACCCCGCGTAACACCTCCACACTACCATATCTTTTATGAATATTTTTTCCAACCAGCATGCAGCTAAAAACTTGTTTCAATAATCAAATATTTACAAACCTAACCTATTATAAATAATCCCAAATGAAAGCTCCTTTGTTTTTAAGAAATTATTCAATTCCGCAGGACAACTATGGATTTGGAAAATTCGTTAATAAAGCTACATTTGCGAAAAATTTGGGGTGTCAACCCACCATTAACGTAAAATATTAAACCCTTAGAAGATGTTCTGGACACTTGAATTAGCCTCTTACCTTGAAGATGCACCGTGGCCCGCAACCAAAGATGAGCTCATCGATTACTCCATTCGCTCAGGTGCACCTATTGAAGTAGTCGAAAACCTGCAGGAATTGGAAGATGAAGGAGAAGTGTATGAGAGCATTGAAGACATTTGGCCTGATTATCCATCGCAGGAAGATTTTCTTTTTAATGAAGATGAGTATTAGAAAGCTATAGCTATAGGCTGCAAGCTATAAGACATATTTAACCGTTCAGTTTTTTAATTGAGCGGTTTTTTTAATTGAGCGGTTTTATTTGCGCTATCGTTAGCAATTCACACAATGCTCCATGACGTTCTGAAAAAGTTTATGGTCATCCAGATACACAATTTTTTTCTATGAGCCATGCTTGTATCTTTTGAAGTTTTTTACTTCCCTCCAGGGGTCGGGGGCTGCATTTGTTCAATCACCGCCTGGGTCACGCCGGTAAAACTAAATCCGCCGTCATGAAAAAGATTTTGCATCGTTACATAGCGTGTAAGATCACTAAACATCATCGCACAATAATTAGCGCAATCCTCTGCAGTTGCATTACCCAATGGGCTCATTTTTTCAGCATAAGAAATAAATCCGTCAAATCCTTTGACACCGCTGCCGGCAGTAGTTCTTGTTGGTGATTGTGAGATCGTATTCACTCTTACTTTTTTCTTTTGACCATAGTAATAGCCAAACATCCTCGTTACACTTTCAAGCAAAGCCTTGGCATCAGCCATCTCGTTATAATCGGGAAAAACTCTTTGCGCAGCTATATATGTCAACGCAACCACGCTTCCCCATTCATTTAATGCATCCAGATCCCATGCGGTACGAAGAACTTTATGCAAACTAATTGCTGAAATATCGAGTGTTTTTTGGTTCCAATCATAATTCATTTCGGTATAGTGTTTACCCTTGCGGACGTTTAAGCTCATTCCAATGGAATGTAAAATAAAACCAAAACTTCCCCCAAAATGCACCATAGCTTTTTGAAAAAGATTTTTCAGATCATCCATATTGGTTACATCAGCACCAATTACGGGAGCATTGCCGCACTGTTCTGCGAGTTTATTGATCTCACCCATACGAAGCGCAATCGGCGCATTTGTTAATACAATCTGCGCGCCTTCTTCATAACATTTCAAAGCCGTTTTCCATGCAATCGATTTCTCATCCAGTGCCCCAAAGATGATTCCTTTCTTTCCTTTCAAGAGATTATTTGCCATTGTTTATAGTTTATGTTATTGCATAAAAATAAGAAGTTATTTCTAAGCCCCGGGGAAGATCCATTTGATCAAAAGCACGAGTACCAATGTGTATGCAAATACAAGCAGCATTGCGCTTAACAAATAAAAGAATAAGCGGCTAAGAGATTCCCGTGGTCTTAAACTTTTTTGTAAAACTTTATTAATTGAATACGCGGGAATAAGAGAAACCAAAATGATCAATAATATTAGAATGGCCCTGATCTTCATCGGCAAATTAGTTCATCACCATTTCCCTTGCATTTTCAATCGCTGCCGCCGTTGGTTTCTCACCACTCAGCATTTTGGCAATCGTTGTGATCCTTTCTTCAGAATTTAAAAGGCGAATATTTGTTGTAACAATATCCTTCACTATTTCTTTATAAACGAAGAAATGAGCATCAGCCTTGCCTGCAATCTGTGGCTGATGCGTGATGCAAATGAGTTGTCGCTTTGAAGCGAGCTCTTTCAAAATGATCCCTGCCTGCCTGGCTGCTTCGCCCGAAATACCCGTATCAATTTCATCAAAGATCATTGTCGGGAGATCAATAGACTGCACAACAAGAGATTTTATACAAAGCATCAAACGACTTAACTCGCCTCCACTGGCTACTTTGCGGATTGGTTGAAACTGCCCGCTTTTATTTGCATCAAATAAAAATTCGATCGCATCTGCTCCATAAAAACTCAGATCTTCAATTTTAAAATTGATCTCAATCTTTAATCTTGCGTTTGGCATTCCTACCTGAACCAGCAATTTATTTACCTTCTCTTCCAGTGGCTTCATTTGCTGCTTTCTGCCTTCAGAAACTTTTGTTGCCTGTTTCTTTGCTTCTGAAAACAATTTTTCTGTTTCTGTTTCTTTCTGCCGCAGTTGTTCATCAATATTTAAAACAGCCTGCAACTTTTCTGCGTACTGCTGCTGAACCTGCAGTAATTCATTGGTGGTTTTAACACCATGTTTCTTTAACAATTTATACCCGGAAGAAAGTCTTTCACTGATCCTTTCAATTTTTTCGGGATCATAATTTATATGACTGCTTACATGATCCGTTTCATCAGCAATATCCTGCAATTCTATTTGAGAAGATTGTAAACGCTTTAACAGGTTTGGCAGATCGGGATGGTACGAAGAATATACCTGCAGTTGATTGTACAAGATCTTTAATTGCTGAATAATCGGTGACTCGTTTTCTTTCAAATCACAATAAACTTTTGATAAGGCTGATTTAATTTCTTCAGAATTGGTAAGCAGTCTTAATTCAGCATCCAGTTCTTCTAATTCATTTTCTCTAAATCCTGCATCTTCCAGTTCATTATATTGAAACTGGTTGTAGTCAAATTCTTTTTCAAACTGCTTCTTCTGTTCTTTTAATTCCGTCCAGGCTTTTTTTGTTATTTGCCAGTCTTTAAAAATTTGCTGATAATGATGGAGTAAGTCAGCATGGTCAGCCAGGGCATCCAGTACTTCTCTTTGAAAATCACTTTGGCCTAACTGTAACGTGTCGAATTGCTGATGAAGGTCAACCAATAAAGAACTTAACCCGGTCAATTGCGAAAGTGTAACAGGCGTGTCATTAATAAAAGCTCTCGATTTTCCATTTGTTCCAATTTCTCTTCGAATAATTATTTCATCACTTGCATCAAATTCATTTTGATCTAAAAATTTTTTTATCTGAATTTTATTTTTAACATCAAATATTCCTTCTACGAAACATTTTTTTCCCTTATTTACAAGAACGGCGGTATCGGCTCTTTCGCCCAGGATGAGCGCCAATGCTCCTGCTATAATCGATTTGCCCGCACCGGTTTCGCCGGTAATTACATTTAATTTACCGGAGAAACTGATTTCCAGGTCATCAATAATAGCATAATTCTGTATGGAAAGTTTCTGCAGCATTTATCACGGATTACGCCGATTAAATGGATTGAATGAGCAAATTAAAGATTTCATTTAAACTCTGAAATAAATTAAGTCCTGAAAAAAAGTATAAAGACCACAATGAATTTATGCAATTGACTCTAAATAAAAAACCCCGCTCTTATTAGAACGGGGAAAATAAAAAAGAAAAAATCTATTCTATAAATCAGTTTAATCCGTGAAATCCGTGATCTATTTAATTTCAACCTTCGCGTTAAGGTCTTCATCAACCAGTATGCGGCCACAATTTTCACACACCATAACTTTTTTATGCTGCTTTATTTCACTTTGTTTTTGCGGAGGAATGGCATAGAAACAACCTCCACAGGCATCACGCTCTACAGGAACAACCGCAAGGCCATTGCGATAACTCTTGCGTATTTTTTCATAGCTTGCCAGCAGCCTGCTGTCCACATGTTCTCTTGCTTCGGTTGCCATTTTAATAAAATGTTTTTCCTCCTTTTCCGTAGCTGCAATAATTTTTTCGAGCTCACCTTTTTTGGTGTTCAGAACTCCCTCTTTCGCACCTATTGTCTTTTTAGCTTTTTCTAACGATACCGCTTTTTCCGCAATTTCTTCATTAGCATCTTTTATATGTTTTTCACAAAGCTTCACTTCAAGTTGCTGCATTTCTATTTCCTTGTTGATCGCTTCAAACTCACGATTATTCTTCACATTATCACTTTGCTTTTCATATTTTTTGATCAATGCCTGTGCTTCTTTAATGCCTTCTTTCTTTTGTTCAATAAATTCAGTAATACCGTTAATTTCTTCTTCGATGCGGGTTTGACGGGAATGCAGACCTGTGATTTCATCCTCAAGGTCGGCTACTTCCATAGGTAACTCTCCCTTTAGAATGTGAATTTCATCTAACTTGCTTTCAATCTTTTGAAGCGTAACCAATGATGAAAGTTTTTCTTCAACCGAAAATTCTTTTACTTGTGCCATGTATTATTTAAAGTTTTTTTTATGAACTAAGCCGGGTACTGCTATTGAGCCCTGTTCTGCCCCAGGCGGACTCTTTTACGTTCAGTAATCCTATTCACCAATAAAATACCTTACGGGATTAGTCTGAACCCTTGTTTTAAGGACGGCAAAGTTAAGGAATTTTTGCTCCAAAATTTCAGCTAAAAGGTCAATAGTGAACTGTTCACTTTCATAATGACCAATATCGGCAATTACCAGGCGGCCGTTAGCATCGAAAAACTCATGATATTTCATGTCAGCAGTTATAAATACATCGGCTCCGACGGCCAAAGCTGAAGAAATTAGAAAACTTCCTGCGCCTCCACAGAGAGCGATTTTTTTTACCGGTTTGCCTGCCAATGGGGAATGACGAATTATGCTGAGTTTAAATACTTTTTTTACATGGCTTAAAAACTCAGTTTCCGTCATTGATCCCGGCAACTCGCCGATCAAACCACTGCCAATTTCCTGGTGGGTGTTAATAAGATTGATGACATCATAGGCTACTTCTTCATAAGGATGGGCTTCTTTCATAGCTGTCACAATATCATTTTCAAGCCACGCGGGAAATATGATTTCAATTTTTATTTCATTTTCCTGATGTTGCTTGCCAGCTATACCTACATAAGGATTTGTCCCTTCTTCACCTTTAAAAGTTCCTGTCCCTTCCGCGTTAAAGCTGCACTCACTATAATTTCCAATATGCCCTCCGCCAGCTTTAAAAATTGCATTCCGTACTTGCTCCGCTTTATTGACGGGAAGAAAAGTGTAAAGTTTTTTTAGCAAGTTTTGCCTGGGCAACAAAACAGAAATGTTTTGCAATCCAAGTATAGCTGCAATTTTCCCATTTACTCCTTTTATTACGTTGTCAAGATTTGTATGTATAGCATAAATAGCAATATCATTTTTTATGGCTGTGATCACAGCTTTTTCTACATAGTTTTTTCCATTGATCTTTTTTAATCCGCTGAAAATAATGGGATGATGCGCCACAACAAGATTGCAACGATTAGTGATCGCTTCATTAATTACATCTTCGGTTGCATCCAGAGCGCAGGTAATGCCGCCACATTCCCAATTTTTATCGCCGGTAATTAACCCTGCATTATCATAATGTTCCTGGAGCGAGGGATGAGCTAACGATTCCAAAAATGATATAATAGCGGATATTTTCATGCGCAAGAGTACTATTTTAAAATTCAAAAAAAATATTTTAAAAAACAAAATCCTTTTGTACCTTTTCATTGCTTTCCCGGCCCTGCGATAACTCTCCAACCATTGAACTCACCTTTAAAAACCTTTTATATGCGAAGAAGTAAATATGGTTATTTGCTGCTTGCATTGCTGGTGATAACGGGATTGGCGGGTACAATTACTTCAACGAGCATCTCAAGTAAAGAAAGAAAGTTTGTTGCCAGTAGTCTGAAAGATACCAGGAGCGATGTATTAGCAAGTTTGAAAGGCCTTTCAAATCACCAGCTTGAGTTTAAAGCTTCTCCTGATAAATGGTCCATAAAAGAATGCGCTTATCATATTGCTATTTCTGAAAAAAATTTATGGGATCTGCTGCAGGCAGCGTTGAAACAACCTGCAAATCCTGAAAAACGTTCAGAAATAAAATGGACGGACGAGCAATTGATTAAGGTAATGGAAGACAGAACTAATAAAGTAAAAACTCAGCCTGCATTTGAATCCGTAAACACACCTTACAAAACCGTTGAAGAAGCATTAGTAGCTTTTAAAGCCGAAAGAGCAGACCATATAAAGTATATTAAGGGTACCACGGAAGATCTAAGAAATCATGTTGTTCAAATGCCTTTTGGCTGGCTTGATTGCTACCAGCTTTGCCTCATGATTTCATCTTACAGTAACCGGCATATGCAACAAATAGAAGAAGTAAAAGCAGATCCTAATTTTCCATCCCGATAGTTATCGGGATAATAAACCAAAACTAACTCAAGGTTGAAAAACCTGGGCCCCAAGTTCCCGTAAGAACGAGGGGTTTTTTTATAGCTTGTCTCCATCTATTTTTTTCTCTTATAAACGCCAGGGTCATGCTTCTGCATCCAGCCTTCAGGTTTATCAAATAAAGTAAATCCGAATTGAGCATATAATCCATGAGCATCTCTTGTTGCCAGTGTAAATCTTCGCAACCCCTGTAAATCGGGATGATCAATTATTACCTGTATTAACCATTTTGAAAGTCCCTTTCCTCTTTGTTCCGGTAAAATAAAAACATCAGCGAGGTAAGCAAATGTGGTAAAATCACTGATAACTCTCGCGAACCCAACAAGATCCCCACAATGATAAACCGCAAAACAAAGCGAGTTGTCAATGCTTTTTTGAACCAGCTCCTTTGAAATATTCTCAGACCAGTATGAATGTGTGAGAAAATTATGAACTACATTTAAATCGATCTTTGATTTATCAGTCGATATCAGGTAATCATACTTTTTCCATTCAATCATTTCCATTTTTCCATTTTCTGCCCGCAAATTTTTAAATAAATCGCAAATTCAACAAAGAAATTTTAATATACTTTTATAGTAGATTATCTATTGCTCATGCTACGCGGCATTTATATTTTACATCTTCATTCTATGAAACAAGCGGTAACAACTATCCTACTTCTTTTTGTCTTATTGGGGTGCAAAAAAACCATTCAAAGGCAGGAAGAAAATGTTATTGTGAAAGCAATGACAGATGGCCAATGGGTAGTAACAAGTTTCACTTCAAATGGCACGGATATCACCTCTGATTTTGCCGGTTACAAATTTCAATATTTTAGCAATTTTACAGTTAACGCCATAAAAAATGGAAGTATTGAAAAAACAGGAACCTGGCAAGGAGATATAAATACTATGAGTATTTTAGCCAATTTTCCCAATGCAGTAAACCCCCTTTTACTACTCAACGGAACCTGGCAAATAACTAACAGCAGCTGGACCTATGTAGAAGCAAGCATGACTCTTGGAACTGAGGTAAGAACATTAAGGCTTGATAAACAATAAATTTATACACCCCACACTCCTTTTGCGTTAAACAACTTCTATTTATTCCTGTCTTAAATTTTCGTTTGATTGATCAGCTATTTGATGATCCAGGGAGAATTCTGGTAGAATGTTTGTTCTGCATTGTAAACAATGAGATTACGCGTACAATACAGGAAAAAAAGTAACAATTTTTAAATTCTAATTTCGTTTATCTCTAAACCCTTTAAAAGCACTGCTTTGAGCCGAATGCCTGGGAACATTTTTTTTAAGCTATTGACTGTTATACCTTTCCTGGTAGGATCCGCCCTTGTGATGGGCCAGGTCCCCGTCGCTAATTTTAGTGCCACCTCCACTTCAGGATGTTCCCCTCTAAGCGTCATTTTTTCTGATCAATCAACGGGAAATCCAACCACCTGGAATTGGGATTTTGGCAATGGGCAATTATCAACTCAACAAAATCCTACGGTCAGCTACTCACAGCCAGGCACTTATACTGTGACCTTAATTGTAAAAAATGCCGACGGAATTGATGAGGTGGTCAAAACAAATTATATCACCGTTTTTCAATCCCCAGGGCCTTCGTTTACGGCAAACCTTACCACATCCTGTGTACCGGCCGCAATACAGTTCACAGATCACACCTTTGTTCCCCCCGGAAGTTCAATAGCAAGTTGGTCATGGACTTTTGGAGACGGAGGAACATCTTCCCAGGAAAATCCTTCTCATACTTACACAAATACGGGTTTCTATACAGTTTCACTGGAGGTCACCAGTAGCAATGGCTGTAAAAATATAATTACATACGGAAGATTGATCAGGATTGTAAGTGGTGTAAATGTAAATTTTGCCTTTTCGCAGCCTTCAACTTGTCAGCCTCCTTTCATGATAAATTTTCAGGATCAATCAAGTGGTCCGGGGACTTTATCCTATACCTGGAATTTTGGAAATGGTTCAACTTCCACTTTACAAAACCCAAGTACTGTTTATCCGGCCGCAGGCACTTATCCTGTTCAATTGGCTGTTAAAAGTGATCTTGGCTGTAGTGGTTCTCTTACAAAAGATATTGTAGTTGCAGGTAAAACAACTGATTTTACTACTCCCGCCACTATTTGTATTGGCCAGACGGTTAATTTTCAAAATAACTCTTCGCCATCACCAGTTTCATCATTTTGGACTTTTAGTGATGGCACCACTTCTTCCCAGATTAATCCTGTAAAAACATTTTTAACCGGAGGTAGCTACCAGGTTAAGCTTATCAATAATTATGGAAATTGCAGTGATTCAATAACAAAAAGTGTAACTGTAATTTCATCTCCAACTGTTGATTTCTCAGCCAATGACAGCATTTCATGTAACTCATCTTTGAATGTACAGTTTACAGATAAAAGTCCTGGTGCTTCAACCTGGTTTTGGGATTTTGGCGATGGCTCAACGTCTGCACAACAAAATCCCTCTTACAATTATAATAATCCGGGCTTCTATGATGTAACCCTCAGCATTACACTACCCGGTGGATGTGCGAATACGGTTACCAAAACTCAATACATTAAAATTCAGCCAATGACTGTGAGTATTACCAATGCGCCTGCCGGTGGATGTATTCCATTTAATTTTACTCCCACTCCTTTTATTCAATCTGTTGATAGCGTTGTAAGTTATTCATGGGATTTTGGTGATGGTGGAACTTCTACTTTAAAAAATCCCACACATACTTACAATTCTGCCGGCAATTACAATATACAGCTAACGGTAACTACACAAACTGGTTGTGTACAAACAATTAATATTCCTAATGGTGTAACCACGGGTACTAAGCCAACAGCTAACTTTAGTTTTGCACCTAATGCCGCCTGTGCAAGCATGCCTGTTCAGTTTACTGATCTTTCTATAACAACTCCTGGAGCGGCCGTCAGATGGAGATGGGATTTTGGAGACGGTATTTCTACAAATTCGCAAAATCCAAAACATATCTATCAGGATACAGGAACACTTACCGTTCGGTTGATAGTTTTTAATAATGACTGTGCTGATATTATTTCTAAAACAATAACTGTTGTGCCGCCGGTTGCTAAATTTGGATATAAGGTGGATTGTAGCAATCGTTTGAATGTTACATTCAGTGACAGTTCTCTGGCAAATGTTGTTTATGGACCTATCACATATCAATGGGACTTCGGCGATGGAGGCAGTTCCGTTTTGAAAAACCCTAATCATTCTTACGCCTCATTAGGAGCCTATACAGTCAAACTTACTGTAACAAATGGCGTTTGTTCTTACCCGGTATCAAAAACGATAACATTAATTAATGAACCCGCCGATTTTACTATCAACAAAAACCCGGTGTGCAAGAATGAACCTTTTACATTAAGTGCAATTACCAGCAATCCCGCTAATATCAAGGATTACACCTGGACCATTGACACAGTTACCTTCGGCAACACAACAAGAAGTCTTGATTATCGAATTCCAAATTATGGCACCTATAATGTGGCCTTAACGATCAAAGACATTAACGGATGCACCAGTACCAAGGCAGTTCCTAATTATCTTACCGTAAGTGGGCCTGTCGCGAAGTTTTCATCAGGTCCGGGTGCTTGTATCAGTAAGCAAATAAATTTTAATGATCTTTCTACCAGCACATCCGGTTCACCTATTAGTCAGTGGACATGGAATTTTGGCGATGGTACAGTTCAGAGTTTTACATCAGCGCCTTTTTCACACAGCTATCTTCAATCGGGAAGTTATAGCGTGAGTCTTGTCGTCAAGGATAATGCAAATTGCACTGATAAATATTCATTGGGAAATGCAGTATTGATAACGGATCCAAAGGCCGCGTTCAGAGCGGATACATCATATTGTCCAATGGCTCCATTACAATTTATAGACACTTCAAGTGGCTTAGGATTAAATTATACATGGGATTTTGGTGATGGAGGAAATTCTGCTTTGCAGAATCCAACCCACTCATATCCTTCGGCGATCAAATCATATACTGTAAAACTCACGATCAAAGATACTGTAGGCTGTGAGGACTCAATAACAAAAGTCAACTACATAAATATCCGCACTCCCAAGGCGGCATTTAGTATGGTTGACAGTTCCGGAATTTGTTTGCCTGTGGTAACAAGCTTTACTTTTAACGGAACTGACTACAAAACGTTTCACTGGGATTTTGGTGATGGTTCTGTAAGCTCGGCACAAGATCCTTCTCATTTTTATAATGCCTTCGGAACTTATACTCCAAAATTATATTTAGTCGGACCGGGTGGCTGCATAGATTCTGCGCAAGGAACGGTGAATGTTTACAATCCTGCTACCAGTACTAATATAGTCTTTAGCCCAACAACCGCCTGTAATTCTCTTAATGTAAATTTCAATGTTACTACACCACCGGGATTTCAATACAAGTTTCATTTTGGAGATGGTAGTATAGACTCTTCTCAACAACCTATTCTTACTCATTTGTATGCTTCGCCTGGAAATTACACTGCATTTCTTATTTATTCTGATCCGACTGGCTGCCAGCCTAGTGTTACCGCAGGAACAATTCACGTTTATGGAGCCCTAACCCTTTTTGGGGAGAACAAAAAAGAGTTTTGTGATACAGGAACTGTGATTTTTAAAAATTTTACGTTGAGTAATGATCTAATAACTTCAACTGCCTGGAATTTTGGTGACGGAAGCACCGATACTTCTAAAGCGCCTTCACATTTCTTTGGTACGCCTGGAACTTATATTGTTACACTCACTGTCACGACTCAACATCCATGCATAAGTACATATTCAGATACCATCCGGGTATATCAAACCCCGGTTTTATCAATTTCAGGAAAGGATACTATATGTATAAACAGCACAGAAACGTTCATGGGATTAATTACCGTTCCAGACACAACTGTTCAGTGGCAATGGAATTTCGGAAATGGAAATTCATCGCAGATACAAAATCCTTCCATTTTATATTCCTCTGCAGGAAATTATAATATTCAACTGATCGGCTCCAATAAATTAGGTTGTGCCGATACTACCACTCATACCGTAGCTGTAGTGCCACTGCCTACGGCAGATCCTGTTTCAAACCCGATTACAATAATTTCGGGAGGTTCAGCGCAACTGAATATGAATTATACAGGCGCCATCGTTTCATACAATTGGTTACCTGCTCAGAATCTTACCTGCACTAATTGTCCCCAACCGGTTGCGAATCCCCGGATTACTACTGACTATCATGTGCAAATACAAGACAGGTATGGTTGTAAAAATTCCGGTGGTGTTACAGTTAAGGTTGTTTGTAATGGTCAAAACTTTTTTATTCCAAATACATTTTCTCCAAATGGAGATGGCATCAATGACATATTCTATGTAAGAGGTACAGGACTGTTCCGCGTTAATTCAATGATGATCTTTAATCGCTGGGGGGAGCTCGTGTTTGAGAAAAAGAATTTTTCAGTGAATGATCCGCTGGCAGGATGGGACGGAACTTATAAAGGTAAACGAGCAACCACTGATGTTTATATTTACCAGGTTGAAATTGTCTGCGACAATGGAGAGATCACAAAATATTCGGGAAATATTGCATTAATTCAATAAGGTAAGACCTGATGAAAACAAGATTAAAAATATTATTTGGAATTTGGAATTTACTACCTGTTATTTTTCTTCATGCGCAGGATATTCATTTCTCACAATTTTTTCAAACTCCATTACTCCGTAATCCATCCCTTGCAGGTATATTCACCGGCGATATTCGGGTGCAGGCAGTTTATCGTGACCAGTGGAATAGTGTAACCGACGCTTATAAAACGGCTTCGTTGGATGGAGAATATAAAATGCCAATTGGGAAATTAAATGACTATGTAACTTTTGGAATGCAATTGCTCTATGACAGGGCCGGAACAATTGCCTGGACATCAACCTATGTTTATCCAACTATAAACTACCATAAATCTTTAAGCGCCGATCGAAATCGCTATCTCTCATTAGGATTCATGGGTGGTATTGTGCAGCGACGTTTTGATCCTTCAAAAGTCACCACCAATTCAACTTATGATAATGGAACAAATGGAGAGCCTTTTTTGGATAATTCTTATTTGTATGCGGACGGCAGTGTGGGAATGAGCTATAACTCGGATCTTAACGAGAATCCGAATAATAATTTTTACTTAGGTGTAGCATATCATCATTTCAACCGCCCAAACGCCTCATTTTATCGCAATGCGAATATTGAACTTTATCCGAAATGGGTTTTCTCGGGTGGAATTCGTTTTGGAGTTTCTGATTATGCATACGTAACCATACTGGCGGATCAATCTCTGCAGGGAAATTATAAAGAAACAGTTGCCGGAGCTATGTATGGTTTGAAAGTAGGAGAAGACTCTGATAACCCAACTTATATTATTTCTGCAGGTAGTTTTCTTCGTTGGAATGACGCCCTGATACCGACACTAAAATTAGATTATAATCCTTTTTCGGTCACAGTTAGTTACGATGCAAACATTTCAAAATTGAAACCTTCGAGTTATGGTAGAGGAGGTTATGAACTTTCAGTATCTTATATAGGGTTCACAAATAATAATTCAAGGTCAGATCCAATCCGATGCCCAAGATTTTAATAGCAAATTATGCTTCTGGCAAAGGCGGAACAGGTTTGTCCTCCTTATTAACAAAATTAAATACAAATGCTGCGATAGAACCGCCTCCGAAACAAGCCACTAAATAGATCCATATATTTTTCAAAGCAAATGCTTCAATAATAGTAACTCCTACTGCAACTGCAGGATTAAACGCACCTCCCGAAATTGAGCCAAATGCCGAAGCCATAGCGAATACAGTAAACCCGATAGCCAAACCATAAAAACTGTTACCGGTCGTTCCTTTGGAGGTAGCCACATTCAATACAACATAGGCAAGTGCAAATGTTCCGACCAATTCAGATATAAAAGCTTTTAAAATTTTGCCATTTAGATCCAATGCCGCAATATTCATATCACCTAAATACCATTTTGCAAGAAGTGCCGCAACCGCAGCCGCTATTACCTGCACGATCATGTAAACAATAGCATCCTGCGAAGAAACTTTACCCCTGATTAAAACAGCTAACGTTACAGCCGGGTTATAATGCGCCCCGGAAATATGCCCTCCCGCGAAAACCATTACCATTAATGTAGCGCCAATAGCTGCAGCATTTCCGGTTAATGCAACAACAAGCACCAGGAAAAATGTTCCGATGAATTCTGTAATATACTTTCCCATATAATTAGGTTTTTGGTACTTTGAAATATATTCAAAACGAAATTTCCGATTTATTTATAAAACCTCAAAGATGAAAATTGAACCCGGCCAGCAAGCTCCCGATTTTTCTCTCTATGGCTCTGATAAAAACAAAAATCATGCTTTCCGAATTAAAAGGACAAAATATTTTATTGCTTTTCTTCCCGGCAGCATTTACGGGTACATGTACAAAAGAACTTTGCGGGGTGAGAGATAATATCAGTTTGTATAACGGGATGAACGCAAAAGTGTTTGGAATTTCTGTGGACATGGTCTATTCACTTGCAAAATATAAGGAGGAACAGAAAATCAACTTTCCCCTGCTTAGCGATTTTAATAAAGAAGTTTCTTCAACCTATGGTTGTTTGTACGATACTTTTTCATATGGGATGAAAGGCGTTTCCAAACGCTCGGCCTTTATTATTGACAAAAATGGTATTGTTCAATATGCTGAAGTTTTAGAAAAGGCAACTGATCTACCAGATTTCAATGCTATCCGGGAAATATTACAGTTGTTAAACTAAGTGTTAATTGTCGTATAGCACAACATAGGTAACACTTTTTCAGTATCGTTAAGAACTTTATAATTTGGAGTTGCCCTTAAGGGCGGTTAAGGCCTCAAACTGTAGCACAACATAGGTAACACTTTTTATTTTTAGCTCTTTGACATATTGCAAGAAGATTACCAACCAATCGCATTTAAGGTGTAGGCAAATACCTGTTTTATTTCGCCATTTTGCCGGATAATCAGTGAATGATTATCAATATTTATTTCGGCCACCACATAGCTGTATTTCAACTCTGGCATTAAAGTAAATGACTCATTTGGCAGATAAAGTTTTAAATCACTTCGTATAAAGCGGATATAATAAACACAACCTTTTTGAAGGGATATTTTTATTTCCACCGATTGATTGATTCTTGCCTTTGCTGATACTCTTTCATTTAATTTTTGAATGAGTATCACCATTTTATGTCAAAGAACTTTAAAAAGTGTTACCTATGTTATGCTACACTAAAATGTGTAACCGATGTTATGCTATTTATCAGTTAATTATTAAAAAATTATATACTAATCCCATGATTTTTAAATAATTTAAGCAAATCGTATAATTACGTTGTGCAGGTCAAAAAAACAGGCTACTATTGGGATAATAAAATGTAACTTTGCTTTGTTGAAGAGACTTTTACCTATAGTATTATTTATTCTATTCATAGCTGTTCAATCACAAGGTCAATCACGCACTGTACCTGGAGATGGAACTGAGCGTATTGTAAAATTTTATCCCAACCCTGCAACTTCATTCATCACTTTCGATCTTCAAAAATCAATCGATAGGGGTTGCGATATCCAGGTCTTCAATCTTCTTGGTAAAATGGTTTTCGAGCAGAAAAATATTCCAACAAGAACAACGATCAATCTCAATGATTATAACCGCGGTGTTTATATTTATCAATTAAGAGATCACGATGGAAAGATCCTTGACTCCGGAAAATTCCAGGTTTCTAAATAATTTCAGTGAGTGGTGAGTGGTCAGTTGTGAGTAAACACACTGCTTTCAGGAACTTACTCACTATTCACAACTGAAAGCTCACGGCTAACACATAATCTTTTCCCCAAATTTTTTTTTATTGAACCTGCACAATTAGAAACTTCAGGTATTGTGTTGCCTCGATTTCCCTCACTACCGGGTGATCCGGAGATTGTGTTTGAAAAACGACCTGCCGAATCTTTCTTCTTGCATCTTTAGCTGCCATATCAATGATCTGCAAAAACATTTCAGGGGATACAAGATTCGTACAGGATGAAGTAACCAAAAAACCGCCGGGTCTGAGCAATTTAATTCCTCTTAAATTAATTTCGTTATAGCCGGCAATTGCGTTTTGAATAGTCTCGCGACTTTTAGTGAATGCAGGCGGATCAAGCATAACAACATCGTATTGTCTTCCATCTTTTGACCATTGTTTCAATACATCAAAAGCATTGGCTGTTTCAAACCTTACAATATTTTGCAGGTTGTTCAGTTCTGCATTTTGCGTGGCTTGCCTTACGGCATTTTCAGAAATATCGATCCCCAATACGGATCTTGCTCCATAATGTGCCGCATGAATTTCAAAGGTTCCCGTGTAAGTGAAAGCACCGAGCACATCCGCATCTTTTACAATATGCTGAATGGCCCGACGATTGTCTTGCTGATCCAAAAAAAATCCGGTCTTTTGCCCGTTCTCCACATCAACATAAAATTTTAAACCATTTTCACTAATGATGATGTTCGTACCGAAAGGATCCGATAAAAACCCTTTCTGTTGTGGAAGACCTTCAAGCTCACGTACCGGCACATCATTTCTTTCATAAATCCCTTTGGGATTGAAGATCAGATTGATCCCTTTTACAAAGGATGCCTTCCATTTGTCGATACCTAAAGCAAGTGTTTGAATAACAAAATAGTCGTTGAATTTATCAATGATCAGTTGTGGCAATTCATCTGCTTCTCCAAAAACAAGCCGGCAGTTTTCTGTATACCCGATTTTCTTTCTATACTCCCAACATTCTTTTATGCGATTAATAAAAAAATCTTCATTGATCTCATCCTTTTTATTTCTTGTGAGCAACCTGACTAAGATTTGAGACTTTGGATTAACATATCCCTTCCCTGCGAATTTTCCATCATGAAAATAAACTCCGACGATTTCTCCTGGCTTTATACCCGGGTCCATTTTCTCAACTTCATTGGCAAATATCCAGGGATGGCCATTTGCCACACGCGGAGATATTTTTTTTCTTAAACCAATTCTGAGCATGTGCAAAAATAGCCTATTAAAAAAGCAATAGTTTTTCTCAGGAACTTTCCAAAAAAATAGACAGGCAGGCTTGATAAGATTTCAAGTTATTTGCAAATGGCAACCAATCTTCTTCAATCTCTTTCTCCCATAAAACCCTGTTCTTATAAAGCCTGCCACCAAATCAAAATAAGGTTGAATGAATGCCGCCCCGGCATTTACAGGCATTTTTACGTCATTTTGTCCAATCATTTTCCCCTTGGCAATATTATTGACACCCTTACCTTTGCACTCAATTTTAGAAAAAAATGCAGAAAAAGAATATGGATAAAGAAACCAGGCTTAACCAGGACGAAAACCTGGAAAATAACGGCAATATTGACATTAATACCGACGAAAGCTTAAGCGGTACTTCACATTTAAATGAACCCGTTTCAGAAGGGTCTGAATTAGAAAAACTGAAAATGGAATTAGAAGAGCAAAAAGATAAGTTTGTCAGAAAAGTTGCCGAGTTTGAAAATTTTAAAAGAAGAAGCGCTAAAGAAAGAATAGAATTAATACAAACGGCCGGCAGGGAAGTAATCACTGAAATGCTGGACGTTCTTGACGATTGTGACCGGGCACAAAAACAAATTGAAAAAATTGAGACTAATAAAGAAATAAAAGAGGGTGTGCTGCTTGTATTTAATAAACTACGCAATACGCTTTTTGCCCGGGGTTTGAAACCAATGGAAACAATTCACAAGGATTTTGATCCGGATCTTCATGAAGCCATTACCGAAATTCCTGCTTCTTCTGATAAACTAAAAGGAAAAATCCTGGATGAAATTGTAAAAGGATACTATCTTAATGACAAGATTATTCGTCATGCAAAGGTGGTGGTAGGAAAATAAACCCCCTGTCCCCCTGAAGGGGGAACTTAGGTTGGTAAAACTTTTTTGTTACGTTGTTAAATATTAGTTTGTGAAAGTGTTGACAACAAAACATTTTAAATTTATTTTTTAAAATTACATTTCTTAAATAGCTCTACTTTAATCAGAGAGCATACAAACTCCCCTTTAGGGGATGGGGGTCTATGAGTAAGAGAGATTATTATGAAGTATTAGGCGTGGGTAAAACTGCGGTGGCAGATGAAATTAAAAAAGCATACCGCAAGGTCGCCATGCAATATCATCCTGATCGTAATCCCGGCGATAAAGCAGCAGAGGAAAAATTCAAGGAAGCAGCTGAAGCCTACGAAGTATTAAGTGATGCGGATAAAAAAGCGCAGTATGATCGTTATGGACATGCAGGGGTCAGCAGCAATGGGCGCGGTGGCTATGGAGGCGGAATGAATATGGAAGATATCTTCAGCCAGTTTGGGGATATTTTTGGTGACGATCTTTTTGGAAACTTTTTTGGAGGACAACAGCGCTCCCGCGGTGGCCAGCGTTCAAGAGGTATAAGAGGCAGCAATCTTCGAATTAAGCTCAAACTTACTTATGAAGAAATCGCAAAAGGGGTTACAAAGAATATCAAGGTAAAAAAATACGTACCATGTACTACCTGCCATGGAAGTGGTGCAAAAGATAAAGGAAGCATTCAAACCTGCGGAACATGCGGCGGTAATGGCCAGGTAAGAAGAGTTACCAATACTTTTTTAGGGCAGATGCAAACAGTTACCACTTGCCCAACCTGTAACGGTGAAGGTACAGTGATCACTGCAAAATGCGGAACATGCAAAGGAGAAGGAAGAATATATGCTGAAGAAACCGTAAGCATCGATATTCCCGCCGGGGTGCAGGAAGGGATGCAGTTAAATATTAATGGTCGCGGAAATGCAGGTGAGAGAGGTGGTCCTGCCGGCGATCTTATTATTTTAATCGAAGAAGACGCTCATAAAGAATTACAACGTGATGGGCTGAATGTAATTTATGATCTTCATATTTCTTTTCCGGAAGCAGTTTTTGGCATTCAGGTAGAAGTGCCCACTATCGATGGAAGAGCCAAAATAAAAATACCCGCGGGCACACAAAGCGGAAAAATATTCAGACTAAAGGGAAAAGGATTTCCCGGGGTGAATTCCTACGAAAAAGGTGATCAGTTAGTACACATAAACATATGGACCCCTCAGCACTTAAATGCGGAGGAAAAAGCAATTCTTGAAAGATTTAATAACTCTCCCAACTTTAAGCCGCAGCCCGACAAAAATGAAAAAAGCTTTTTTGATAAGATGAAGGAAATGTTTTCTTAGCCAGGCAATATCGTTCCCTTAAGAATAAGTGCAGCAAACGAAAAATAAATTATCAGTCCTGTTACGTCTACCAGCGTTGCTACGAATGGTGCTGATGATGTCGCGGGATCAACCTTAAATTTTTTTAAAATGATAGGGATCATCGATCCACTTAGTGTTCCCCACATAACAATTCCTATCAAAGAAAAGAAAACAGTAATGGCAACAAGATACCAGTACTCACCATTATGTTTGGGATCATAATTGGCCCAGTGTAATTCCTGCCAAATAGTAATACGAATAAATCCGAGTGTTCCCAATATAATACCGAGTGTTAGACCTGACAAGACCTCACGACGCATGACATACCACCAACGTTTTGGAGTCAGCTCATTCAGAGCCATCGCACGGATAATCAGAGTGGCCGCCTGGGAGCCGCTGTTACCACCACTTGACATGACCAGGGGAACAAACAACGACAATACCAATGCCGCATCGAGTTCGGACTGAAAATGCCCCATTGCCGTTGCCGTCAGCATTTCACTCAGGAACAGTATGACCAACCACCCTGCTCTTTTTCTGATCAAACTAAAAAATGGAGTTTTTACGTAAGGATACTCCAATGATTCAAGACCTCCGAATCTCTGCATTTCCTTTGTATTTTTTTCTTCTTCCACATCTAAAACATCGTCAACGGTGATGACCCCAAGTAAAACATTCTTATCATTGGTAACAGGCAATGCAGACCGGTCATACTGTTTAAAAATATCTACCGCAGTTTCTTTACTATCATTAATATTCAATTTTACATAAAAGCCATCCATAATATCCTCAAGCTTCTTGTCAGGTTCATTCAACACCAGCCTTCTTATGGGCATATCATCTATTAATTTACCCTCGCTATCCACCACATATACGATATTAGCTGTTTCGGAATCCTGGTGATATTTTCTTAAATGAGCCATGGCTTCTTCAATGGTCATCTCCTTTTTAAGTGTTACAAATTCGGTATTAATAAGCCGGGCTACGCTTTGTTTCGGATAGCCTAAAAGATTATGGGCGGCTTTTTTGTTTTTTTCGTTGAGATATCCAAGGGATTCTGAAAGTTCCACCCCCTTCAAATGTGAAAGAAAAATGAGCAAGTCATCTGAACTGATGCTATTCAAAATTTTGGACCCCTCTTCTTTGGGTATTTCGTTAATGATCTGTTTTTGAACAAGACTGTCGAGGTAAGGAAATAAAATGATCTTATTTTTTTCGGGAAACGATTGAAAAGCCTTAATCGCAGATGAAGCAGGCAAATTCAAAAATATCTTCGCTACTTCTGAAGGCTGCATGCTTCTTTCATCTTTTCCGAATAACCGGAAAATGCCTATAAAATCCCCTTTTAAAATTTTTTTCCGGATTTCTTTTAAAGTCAACATCATTTCTTTTTTTACAGGTAATCGTGTAGATCAGGAATTGACTGGTATTATTCCAGATAATTATTCAAAACTATTCAGAATAATTTCTATTTCGGATTCAAAGTAAAAAATTCGGGGAAATTTTCCAGAATTTATCCCGGCGGTCTAGCGTCACCAGAACAACAGCCTTTTTCTTTTTTTATGTTTTGAATATAAAGTCTTAGCCTGTTTCAATATCGAAATATATTCCCGTTCAAGAGGGTTATTATCGTCAGACGCTTCCGAAGCGATTAATATAACATCATTCCATCTGATATTTTTTGCGTTTGCAGACATTTGAAGCAAAGATCCGAACATAATGACCGATGTTGAGAATCTAAAACTTCTGTCAATAGAGTTGAAGTCAATATAAGTTAAAGGAACAGAGATATTGAATTCGCGTTGGACCGTGTCATTAGGAAGTTTGTAATGAAGATTGACATCCGCAATATTGCCGGGAGAAAATTCCCGGTCAACAGCATCCATATTAAACTTTGTAGGGCTTATCTCAAATACAACCATCATAGAATTACACGAACCAATTTCTCCTCCTTCCATTACAGATGCAGTATCATTCAATGCGCCCACTTTATTATCAAAACCAATTAGCCGGTATTCTTTTACATAATCAGGATTGAATCCAACATTCATATATACATTGTCAGCAACGGCAAATAAGATTTGTGTGAATTCAGTCAATAAAACCTTTTCTGCTTCGGAAAAATTATCAAGATAGGCGAAATTGCCATTCCCTTTTCTGGCAAGAGTTTGAATTTTTGAATCTTTATAATTTCCCATTCCTACTCCCAAACAAGTAAGATAAATACCCGATAGCCTTCGTTTCGAGATCAGTTCATTCAATTCATCCTCCGTTTTAGCCCCTACATTAAAATCTCCGTCCGTAGCGAGAATTACGCGATTATTGCCTCCCTTAATAAAATGCAGGCTTGCCAGGTTGTAGGCTATTTTTATTCCGGACTCACCCGGCGTAGCACCTCCCGGGGTCAACTCATCAATTGCTTTTAATATTTTTTGTTTTTCTGCGCCGCCCGTTGCATACAATTTAACGCCAACAGTTCCTCCATACACGACAATGCTTACTGTATCTTTCGCCCTTAGATTATTCACCAGCAACCTGAACGCTGATTGCAATAAAGGGAGACGATTAGGCATATCCATCGAACCCGAGATATCAACCAGGAAAACAAGGTTGCTTGGCGGTAATGTATCGAGATTAAGTTTCCTGGAATTGATATTTATAAATAATAATTCATTTCCCTGGTTCCAGGGGCATTCAGTTAAAACCGGTCTTATTTTAAAAAGTTTGTCTGCTTCAGGTTCAGAATACGTTTCATGAAAATAATTCAACATCTCCTCAATTCTTACTGCATCGGGCGGAACTAAAGTATTTGTATTTATAAACCGGCGAATGTTACTGTATGACGCCCGGTCGATATTTAATGACAGGTTTGTGGAAGGATATTCACGTGCATTGATGAAGTGGTTTTCAATTAAGCTTGCATAAGTTTCATTACCTGTAAACCACTGCTTTTGTATTTGCTTGTTAAGACCATTTGTAAAAGATGCTAATTTACTTCTGTGAACGTTACTGCTGGAGGCAGAAGAAGGTTTTAACCGAACTGACACATAATTGCCGGGACTGACAATTTTTTTTTCTTTTTGATAACCTTCTAATGAAAAAGTAAGTGTGTCAACATTGCGGCTTGTTAAAATTCCAAATGATCCATAAGAACCGGTATAATAAACATAACCCGTTGCATTGAGAAGTATAGTTACATTTTGCAGAGGGTTTCCTGATTCGTCCTTTACTTCTCCGCGTATATAGAATTGCTGACTCCTCAGAGAGGAAACTGTGAGTGAAAATAAAAATATGAGGCAAGCGGCTTTCATTGGATCTTTGTTAGGGAAAAATTACAAAAAAATATCCTCCGGCAGAACGAATCTATACCACCTGGTAGATTTCCCTGAGATTACGACCTAACCCGTCGTAGTCAAGCCCATACCCAATCACAAATCTATCAGGAATTGAAAACCCCGTATAGTCTATAGTTAAAGGAAATTTTGTCGCCCCGGGCTTATGCAGTAAAGCAGCTATTTTTAATGAAGCCGGCTGATGATCTTTCAACTTAGTCAGAAAATTGTAAAGTGTTTTCCCCGTATCAACAATGTCCTCTATGATGATGATGTCTTTTTTAAATAGATCAACATCCAATCCAATTGAAGTGATCACATTCCCGGTTGATTTCATTCCTTTGTACGAGGCAAGTTTTATAAAAGAAATTTCCGTGTCGATAGTAAGAGATTTAAAAAGATCAGAAGCAAACATAAAGGATCCATTTAGAATGGCTATAAACAATGGCCTCTTATTTTTGTATTCGCTGTTTATTGTTTCTGCTATAGTTTTTACTCTTTCCTGTATAGTTGGTTCGGAAAGGTAGATCTCAAAATCTTTATCATGTACCCGGATGGTAGGCATCACCGCAAATTTTCATCGATTGACCACAGAGCTTTTTGCAAGTCTCGGCATCGAAGATGATTTTGATCGCAGGTATAAGGTTTCACCAATGGCAGGCTGCATATTAGCGCCAAGATTGTTATAATCAAGCAAACTTTCTAACCGTAATGCTTCAGTTTGTGCTATGCTGATAAGCGTTTCCCCAGGCTGAACAATGTGAGATTCATGATCCCCGATTTTTCTTTTACGTTGAATAAATACTAATTGATCACAAGGGGCTATTTCCTGCTGTTGTATATCATTAAATTCAAAAAGTCTTGCAAGCGAAATTTCATATTGTTGCGCAATAGTAAGATAAGAAGTTCCTTTTTTCACGTACACCACTCTTGTTTCATTGATCTTAAATTCTCCTCCAGGATAGTTATTGATAACAGCAACCGTTGTTATAACCGGGTTTTTTTCATCCGGATTCTTTTGATTCAATGTTGCTGAAACAATTTTCAGATTTTCCTGGTTGTTTACAGCAATGATACCTTTCGGATTTTTCTCTTTTTCAGACCCACGGTTTTTTACAAGATCGCCATCCTGCATTTTACCCAATGCAATCATTGTATAATCCTGCAAATGATAATCCTCGATCAGCTTGATTAGTATTTGAGCATATTTGGGATTAGTTGCGTATCCTGCTTTCTTTAAACCAAAAGCCCAGGCCTGGTAGTTTGTTGGGTCAAGTTGAAATAAAGAAGCATAGTTTGAACGTGTCCTTAAAAAATCAGAATGATCACGGTATGAATCTTCGGACGCTGAGTATTTGCGAAAACATTCTCCTTTTGCATCATCATCATGAAATACTGATTCGCCCGTCCAATTGTCTTTGCATTTAATACCAAAATGATTGTTTGATTTCCTCACCAGTTCGCTGGTCCCTGCTTCGGTTTCATGAATACCCTGTGCCAGTGTTATAGCTGCAGGGATACCTGTACGCTTCATTTCGGCAATGGCAATATCTTTATACTTCACGATGTAAGCAAGTATATCATCTGTAGATTGTGCCTGTGAAAATTTGAAAAAAAAATTCATCAAAAACACAAGCAGAACGGTGAATTTTTTGTTTTGCATGGATAGTTACAATTTTCTGATCAAAAACAAACCATCGCGCAGGGTAAGGACCACTTTTTCTATATCTGTTCTTTGCTGAATGTAATCGTTAAAAGCCTGTATCCCTTTTGCACTTTTACTCTCTATTTCTTTTTCCAAAACCTGGCCGTGAAAAAATATATTGTCTGCGAAAATAAACCCGTTTTTTCTCAGTTTAGGTAAAACAAGGTTAAAATAATCAATGTACGCAGGTTTATCGGCATCAATGAAGACCAGGTCCCAGGTTTCTTCAAGTGACGGTATGATATTTAACGCAGAACCAACATGTAAAATTATCTTAGAAAAATATTGTGATTGGGCGAAAAAATCTTTCGCTTTCGCAGCTTCTTCTTCTCTTAATTCAATCGTATGAAGCTGACCTTCTTCAGTTAACCCCTTTGCCAGACAAATAGCACTATAACCCATGAAGGTGCCAATCTCTAAAATTCTCTTCGGTCTTATCATACAACTTAGCATTTCCAGCACCTTTCCCTGCAAATGTCCGCTTAGCATATTTGCTTCCGGATGCTTTTGAGTATAAGAATTAATCTTTCTCAGCAATTCATCTTCGGGCGAAGAGAATTTTTCCGCATACTGATGAGCTTGCTCGTTGATCAGTTCCAATTGAAAGTTTTTACAAAGATAGCGGGTAGTGATTAGTAAAATTGTGAGTGGATATCCTGGTCGCTGCTTATCATTCACCATCAACCACTCTAGAAATTTGGTTGCAGGGCATGCTGTTTATAAAAGTCTAAAACATGTTTTGCTACTTCTTCAGCAGTATTTGCCAGTTTTACAAGCTCAAAATCTTTGGGAGAAATATTTGTTTCTTTTTCCATCATCACTTCTTTTACCCATCGCAACAAGCCACTCCAGAATTCATTACCAACTAATATCAATGGTACCTGTAACATTTTGCCCGTTTGTATCAGCGTCAGCACTTCAAAAAATTCATCCATTGTTCCAAACCCGCCCGGCATCATAATAAATGCCTGCGAGTATTTTACAAACATGACCTTACGAACAAAGAAATAATCGAAATTTAAACTTTGGTCTTTATCAACAAATGAATTAGATCCCTGTTCAAAGGGCAATTCGATATTTAATCCAACTGATTTGCCTCCGCCCATTTGCGCACCTTTGTTTGATGCTTCCATGATGCCCGGACCGCCACCGCTGATAATTCCAAATCCTTCTTCTGCTAATCGTTTTCCTATTTCAACCGCTAACTCGTAATAGCGATTGCCGGGTCTTACTCTTGCTGATCCGAAGATGCAGCAGCAAGGGCCAATTTTTGCCAACGCTTCAAAACCGTCAACAAACTCAGCCATGATTTTAAATATCTGCCAGCTTGAGTGTGCTTTAGATTCAGTCCAGTTACGCTGATGCGATTTTCTTATATGTTCATTCCAGTTTTTTTCCACTTTTAATTTTATTTTGTCATAAGCTGTATTACTACTATCATCAATTGTTGTGTCTCCGAAGGAGTTCTTTGGACTTGTACGCCTGGTATTTCCATTCACCAAATTCGAAAACTATAACGTAAATAATTCCATTCTATTTCCTGAAGACGAAATCAAAAATAATCTATTTGCTAAGTCTGTTGAAATTGAGGAGCAGGACCAGGTTTCTTTGAAATGAACAATAAACCAAGGAAAGTCAGAAGACCATTATAGAGCAGCAATTCCAATCCTATTTCAAATGAACCAAAAATTTGCTTCTGGTATTTATCGATGATAAAACAAATAAGCGGGGCAATTATGCAAACAATTGGTACAAGCCTGTCATTTACTTTTCTATTCAATAAAATACCAAAGGCGAATAAGCCAAGTAACGGCCCATAGGTATAAGCAGCGACTTTTAAGATAACGCCGATCATGCTTTTATTGTCAACCCATTTGTACATCATAACGAAGCATAAAAAAATAAAGGCTACTGTTAAATGCACACGCTGCCTTATTTGTTTTTTGCTCTTATCCGGCAAATCGTTTCTTCTTTGCAATCCAAGGATATCTATGCAGAAAGAAGAAGTGAGTGCCGTGATAGCACCATCTGCACTCGGAAAAAGCGCTGATATCAGGGCTATGATAAAAATAACAGAAACTATTTGAGGCATATAATGCAAAGCAAGTGTGGGAAATAATTTATCGCCGGTATCAGTTACGTTTTGTTGTGCTGCGTACAGATATAACAAGCCACCGAGGAACAGAAATAATGATATTACTATCAATAAAATAAATCCCAGCGTTACTACATTTTTTTTAGAACCTGTAAGCGTCCTGACAGAAATGTTTTTCTGCATCATTTCCTGGTCCATTCCTGTCATCGTTATCGTAATAAAAATGCCCGCTAATATTTGTTTCAAAAAAAACAGTTTGCTATTTGGATCTGTAAAAAATATTTTTGAATATCCTTTTTCTTTCATCAGGTGCAAGCTATCGAAGAAACTTAAATGAAGACTGTTTAAAATATAAAGCGTGCAAATAATTAACCCCAGTAACATACAGGTGGTTTGCAGCGTGTCCGTCCAAACAATTGTTTTTACTCCTCCCCTGTAGGTGTATAGTAGTATCATCAGCAAAATGATCAGCGTGGTTAGCCAGAAGGGAATATGAAAATTTTGAAGAATGGCTTCCTGCAAAATATTTATTACAAGATAAAGTCTTGCTGTAGCTCCCAAAGTTCTTGATAATATAAAAAATGAAGAGCCTGTTTTATAGGGGATCAATCCGAATCGATTATTCAGATAATTGTATATCGATGTCACATGCAATCGATAGTACAGGGGCAACAAAAGATAGGCTACTAAAATATATCCAATCAGGTAACCAAAAGTAATCTGTAAATAAGAAAAAGAAGGATTATCAGTTATGGCTTTACCCACCGCTCCAGGCACTGAAACAAAAGTCACTCCTGATAAGGAAGTGCCTATCATTCCGAAAGCAACCAGCATCCAGTTGGAGTTGCGGTTACCAATAAAAAAAGATTCATTATTTGCATTGCGCGAAGTGTACCAGGCGACAATAAGAAGTAAAATAAAGTAACCAATAACAAATGCAAACAATAAGGCTGGCGACATAGATTGATTTTAGCTCAATGGCAGAATAACATTTTGTTATTATCTGCAAATATGAAGCAATGAATTTTGAAGATAAAGAAATTTGTTTTCCTTTTGGTGAGTTATATTGCAAACTATGTCAATCGTTTCTTTAGCGGTTTTCTGCGGATCAAAGAATGGGATTGATAGTCTGTACGCAAAACATGCGCAGCAATTAGGCAAAATGATGGCTGATCATAACGTTGCAATGATCTATGGCGGAGGAAGTACTGGTCTTATGGGCACTGTTGCAGATGCAGTCATGCGCCACAATGGAAAAGTTACCGGCATCATACCTCATGTTTTGGTTGAGTGGGAACACCAGCATCATGGTATCACTGAATTAATTATTTCTGATGATATGCATGAGCGTAAGAAAAAAATGTATGAGCTCTGTGATGGAGCTATTATTTTACCGGGCGGCTTTGGTACGCTGGATGAATTATTCGAAATGCTGACCTGGAACCAGCTTTCCATTCACGATAAAAAAATTTTTATTCTGAATTCCGGTGGCTTTTATGATCATTTGCTTGCTCATATTGACCGGTTAGAGAAACATGCATTTCTTTATGAAACGGCAAAAGAAAAGATCACTGTATTGAGTGATCCTTCACAGCTTGTAGAATATCTTTTATAAATTGTTGTAGTTTCTTGGTCGCCTGTGTCCGCTCTCTCTTTCGTTATCATAATGGTTATTCTTTCCCTGGAACAATCCAATATTCACTCCTGCCCTGATAATAGGGACTAAATCTGTCCTGATTAAATTACCCCCACCATCGTATACATTATTCACGTAAGGAGAATTATGATTTTTTAGTACATCGACAAGAAGAGAAATATAAAAAAAAGTATTCGAGCCCGGTCGTCTGCCTTCAGCTATACCGCCGCCAAGCAGTAAAGAATTTGCATCTGCTTTTGATTTTGTAACATCACCAATGGGATCCGTATATTTTACGTGGGTGAAATTATGCTCGAACTGCCCCTGCAAAAAAAGAAATCGTACAGGATATAATCTCACAAATGCCCCCGGTCCATAAACGTTCTGGTGAAGCTTGTCATTAAAAGCATAAACATCACGGGCTCCCTGGTAGGTATAATTCAATGCAACTCCTGCATCAACCCAGTTTGCCAGTTTATAACCGAACATGGGGTTGACTCCCAAAATAGTTCCTCCTGAATAAAACGAAGCAGTAACACTTCCTCCTGTAAAAAGATTTTCTTTTTTAAATCCTTTGTTCTTTTCTTCTTTTTCATCCTGCGCAAACACCGAACTGGTTATCGCACCAAGTAAAATTGCTGATAAGATTATTTGTTTCATACGATTGGGTGATTTAACTGCTTAGATCAAAAATTTTTCCCGGGTTTAAAATATTATTTGGATCAAATATTTTCTTGATCTCCCTCATTAACCGCATTTGTGTTTTATCAAAAACAATGTGCATGTATTCCTTTTGTACTAAGCCAATGCCGTGTTCTCCGCTTATGGTCCCTCCTAAACGTTTAACCAACTCAAATATTTCGCGGATACCGTCTTTTAACGATCCGTTCCATTGTTCTTCGCTCAGGTCTCCACGAATAATATTTACATGCAGATTTCCATCGCCGGCATGTCCATAGCAAACAGAATGAAATCCATATTTTTTGCCGATCTCCTTTACACCTTTTAAAAGAACCGGCAACTCTGCTCTGGGTACAACAGTATCTTCTTCTTTATAAACAGAATGTGATTTTACGGCTTCACTAATTCTTCTTCGCATTTTCCATAGTTCGGATTTCTGTTGCTCATTATCGGCAAATAAAATATCACCACAATCAAATTCTGTCACAACTGAGGCAATACCTTCCATTTCCTGCATCAATACGTCCATATTATTTCCGTCTACTTCGATCAACAAATGTGCCTGCACATCATCTTCTATCTTTAGCGTGCTTTCAACAAACTGTTTGGCCCATACTAATGCATCCCGTTCCATAAATTCCATGGCACTGGGTGTATAACCTGCCCTGAAAATAGCCGCCACAGCGGAACAGGCATTTTCAGAAGAATGGAATGGAACAAGCATCAGCAGATCATGTTTGGGTAAAGGGATCAATCTCAAAACTATCCTGGTTACAATGCCCAATGTCCCTTCACTGCCAACGATCAATTGAGTAAGATTATAACCCGTCGAATTCTTCAATACGTTAGCGCCGGTCCAGATAATTTCCCCGGTAGGCAAGACCATTTCAAGATTCAACACATAATCTTTTACTACGCCATACTTCACGGCCTTTGGACCCCCGCTGTTTTCGGAAATATTTCCACCGATAAAACAAGAACCCTTACTGGCCGGGTCAGGTGGATAGAATAAATTCTTTCCCTTTAATTCTGTTTGCAAGACTTCTGTAATGACGCCCGGTTCGGTTATTACCTGCAGATTTTCTTCATCAATATTTAAAATAGCATTCATCCTTTCTGTAGACAGAATGACTCCTCCCAGGTGTGCTAATGCTCCGCCGCTTAAACCAGTTCCTGCACCACGTGGTGTAACCGGAATTTTTTCCCTGTTACAGATTTTAAGAATTGAACTTATCTCCTCAACAGTCCGTGGTTTCACGACAACATCCGGTAAAAAATGAAGATCTTCTGTTTCATCGTGAGAAAAATGCTGTAAAGTTTCTTCATCAAGCAAAACATATTTTTCCCCAATGATGTTTTTGAACGCCTGAATTATCTGAGTGGTAAGAAAAGATTTTGTGGCTGCTGCCATTGAAAATTTTTAGACTTAAAAGTGTAAAAATCGTACAAATAAGCAATATGATGAAGATGAAAACTGTTAATAACTGTTTTTAAATGCGGGACATAATGATTGCCTGTCCGTTCGGCTCGTAAAGAATCCGTTTTTGATCAGGGAAAATTCAAAAGCACCACGGGTATTATCATAGTTTTTTAATGTCGACGTGGTCGCGTCATATGTAAAGGTGAAAGTATAATCTTTGTATACCAATCCAATCATTGGAATGACTGCATCATTCAGCCGGTAATAAAGACCACCGATCAATTCATCTTCTCCATCACCGGATAAATTATAGTGAGCATTCAAGCCTCCTACAATTTCCGAAGCCTTTGCCTGTTCTGAATAATATATGTTTGGATTAATGATCCATTGGTCATCTATCTTAAAGCTTCCGTTTAAAAAACCCGTATAGCGAACAGGTATTCGATTATCGGCCGTGCTTGTTTGATCAAAAAAAGATTCTCTTGGGCGATTGACATGCATAGCAGAAAATCCTGCATTCACATATACGTTGCTATTCGGAAAATATGCATAGTTGAGGCCGGCCTGAAGATCAAGGTAATTAATATTGTTAGCGTCGAGAGCAACTCCTGTTGGTAAATGACTATCAAAAAATTTTCCGTCATATTGATCGGGAAATTTCAGATTGGTCACATTGATCTGCTTATTCGACCATCCAATATTAAAACCGGCACTTAATAAACTTCCTGCGTTTAACATCTGATGGTAAGCCACCGAGCCATACACTTTAGTTGAGGTGAGATTACCGCTTCCGGCTACATCATGAAGAATTACGCCACCCAATCCCATCCAACCTGTTTCAATTTTGTTTCTGAAAACCTGCACATCACCAAAAGCGCTCATTGTTTTGTAAGGCACAGCCATAATTGCTGACCATTGATTCCGATAATTCATTCCTACCCTGTAATCTGCTTGTGGAATAAAGCCAGTATTGGCAGGGTTGGTTAACAAGGGAGAATTCATGAATTGGGAAAAATGAAGATCCTGGGCTGTTACTGTAAGTTGAAAGCTACAGGCAGCGAGTAAACAAAAATATTTTATAGTCTTCATACTACTCTCCTCATTTCTTTACTCAATTTATCTTATTAATGTTATATCACCTTTTTTAGTGACCCTTTTTCCATCAAAAAATTCTACCTCAAGCGTATAAGCATACACATCCATTGGTTGTACAGTACCATTGAATTTTCCATCCCAACCAACATTCCTGTCATTTGTTTCAAAAACTTTTTGACCCCAGCGGTTCCAGATAATGAATTGCATTTTAGTGATACCAAATCCTTTTGCAAAAACTCTATTATTGATATCATTGCTTAGTGGAGTAAATGCATTAGGAACATCGATAGCATCAATGACAAGAGCGCTTACCGGCTGACAAACAGTATCGGCACATCCTGCTGCGTTGAATGCAACCAGGCATGCATTGAAAGTACCCGTTGAATTATACTGATGCGATACATTCAGTTTCGAAGTTGTTTGCAAACTATCTCCATCTCCAAATTCCCAAATAAACCTTACAGCATCAGGCGAAGAAAGATTTGTGAATATAGTTGGTGTATTTTCCACCGGGGTCGTAGGAGCGAAACTAAAATTCGCAGCAGGTTTACCTGCTACAACAATTGTTTGCCTGGTTGTATCTGTGAGGTTGCACGTGCCCGGATCGTTTGCAATCAATGTGACGACATAAGTTCCCGGCACATTGTATAAATGAGTAGGATTAATATCAGTCGAAGTAGTTCCATCGCCAAAATCCCATTGAAAACTTTGGCCGGCAAGAGAAGTATTGTCAAATACAGCTGTATATGGAGCACAACCCAGGGGTGGAGTCACAAATTGCGCTTTTACCAATGCAGCTACTCTCACCTGTATGGTGAGCGAATCAGGAGCATTGCAAAAAGCTGTATCAGTAAGAACCAGGTTTACATTATAAGTACCGGGTGCTACATAACTATGAAAAACGCTTGCTGTTCCTGCGACGACGCGTGGAGAGCCATCGCCAAAGTCCCATATAAAAGAAGAATCGGAAAATGCAATGGGAGCAGACGACACATTATCAAACCTATATTTAAATGAATCACAAGGGGGCAACTTTACAGGATTAAAATTAATAGATGCCTTCACATTTCCAATGCGTATGTGAACATACGAAGTGTCCTGAATATTGCATGTGGAAGAATCAATGGCAATGAGCATGACCTTATAGCTGCCTATTGAATTATAAATGTGTGAAGAATTTGGGATTGTTGTCCTGATCTGCGGGCTGCCATCGCCAAAATTCCATAAATAACTTACCGCGTTGTGAATTGTATCGCTAAAATCAACGGTCAATGGCACACAACCTGCCGAGTCGCGGGGTACTCCATTAATAGTAGAAAGTATTCCGGCTTTTACGCCTGCCAGATTAAATGCAATTTTTACCATTGCAAGATTACAGGCACCACCGGTATTAGCTCCATTGTTTACTGCCCAGGCGCCGGGGGTTGTCGGAAACCGTGCTTGTGGATCAAATACTTTACAGTGCGCACATATCGCTTCATAAATAACGCCATTCTGGTCGAATCTGCTTGTACCTCCATCAACATGATCAGAACCATTTACATTGTCTTCTCCAAAAAAACTACCGAACAATTGAGAAACTGCGTCCCTTTTTAAAACAAAGAAATAAAAATCTTTTCCGTCGGTTGTGCTTTTACCAGCACTTGCTGCATCCGGAGTTACAGGCATACCAAACGTTCCGGCATTTGGATAACCCCATAGTGCAGGATTCGTGCACTGAAAACATCCACCCCAGCCCGCGACATAAACATTTTCACAACGGTCAACTAAAAATGCTGTGGGTGAGATATTGGGTAATGATGCTCCTATAGAACCAAAAGTAGTTGAGTATACAAAATTTGAAAGATCGGGTTGAAGCTTTGAAATAAATTGTTTGGCTCCATTGTCAAAATAAATCGCATTAACAACGGGCCACAAACCCGTTGTTTGTCCCATTACATAGGGAAATCCAAACTTGTCAAATTGAATCCCATAGATCTGGTCAGTTCCGCCCGTTCCTAAATAGGTAGATCGAACAAGTGACGTCCCTGATATTTCAGCAATGAAACCATCGATGCCTCCGGCGGAAGAAGGTTGAATAACTCCGGCACCGGTACCCGGAAAATTATTACTTGCCGTTCCCCCGGCAACGTATAAATTACCTGTAATCGGACTTATTGATAAAACGTAGGCGGCGTCATCATCACTTCCACCGAGGTATGAGCTAAAAAGAAGAGTTGAAACATCAGGAGATACTTTTATAACAACACCATCCTGGTTACCGCCAATTGTTCCCTGGAAAGGAGATTTTACGGGAAAATCAGTCGATCTTGTACATGAAGCCAAATAAATATTACCAGCACCATCAAGGTTAACTTCACTTCTTGCTTCGTCTCCATAGTTGCGCAATAATGATGATGCACCGTTTGGATAATCAACAATATTGGCTCCATCCAACCCTGTACCGCCAATCATTATTGAGCCGATAAGGCCATTGCCGGCAGCATTTAATTTTGTAATTATAATATCAAAACCCCCTCCCGGCCCCTTCAAATTATTAGCAGGTTTTAAAGGATAATCTCTCGAATCGGTTCTGCCCGCAACAATTAATTCCCCCTGGGGATCACAAATCAGGCTCTGCGGCATTTCATTTCCTGAACCGCCGAGATAAGTTGCATAAACGCGGTTGCTGCCATTGGGGGAAAGCTTAATAATTCCAATATCAATTGCACCCCAACCACCACTACCACCACCGAAACTTGTTTGAAAAGCGCCCGGAACCGGAGTTTGTCCAAAAAATCCGTCCCCAAAAACAATTCCGGCACCAAACATACTGCCATCGGGGCCATACGTAGCGCTAAATCCCCAATTATCGGCACTGCTTCCGGTGAAAGAACAAAATATTAAAGACGGATCGATAACAATTGTTGACGTAGGATCATAATCCTTAACTTCAAAGGTTACGACATCATTCTTAAGTTTGTATTTACAGGTAATTTCTTTTCTTCCGTTTAAATCCGATTGATAGCTATAAGGATTTAATTCTTTCAAATTGCCTACAGATGTGTGAACGATCAATTGCTTATTCTTTATCTCAAGTTTATCCGCACCCCGATATTTCAATGCAATGCGTGAAATATCAGCGCCGGGTTTCACAATAAGATCATATTGCAAAGCACCTGCATTTGAATAATAGCGAACATCAACATTGGGGTAAACATTCCTGACTGTAATGCCCTGGAAAACCTTACAATCTCTGCCCCATTTAGTAGAATCGTTTCCGATAAAATAATTATTGGAACCGGATAAGGGCTTATCGGCAATAAGTTCGGGGTTTTCATTCCCATTTAAAAACTCAACTTTGTAAATGTGTGAATGAAGGGTAATAGCCGATTGTTTGCTACTCTTATCAAATGATGAACCATGCTTGTGCAGTAATTCGGTAACCTTTGTCCAGTCAGCAGTATTGTGCTGAAGCACCATAAACCCGTCTTTTTCTACATAAAACGCACCCGACGAAACCTGGCCCAAATATTTTATTTGTTTGTCCCATTGACCTTTATTTTCAACAAATTCAATATTGGTATACTGTGCTCTGAGGGCAGCGGCAGGAAGTAAGCAATAAAGAAGGGCTATTAAAAGTGTACGGTTCAAATTTCTTTTTACCAATTTAACAAAAATCACCGGTAATTATTTTTAAATCTTATGTTAAGAAATACGGCTCCAGACAGTTTTACCCTTTTGTGACGACAGGAAATTTTTTAAGGGTAAATTTTCGGCCGAAACAAGATCAGGATCCTCATCCAAAATTTTCAGGGCTATATTTTTGGCAGTCTCTAAAATAATCCTGTCTTTGACTATACTTGCCAGCCGAAAGTTTAATTCACCACTTTGCCTTGTTCCTTCAATATCACCGGGTCCGCGAAGTTCAAGATCTTTTTCTGCAATTAAAAAACCATCATTTGTGGACGTCATTACTTTCATTCTTTCACGCGCATCATTACCAATATTATTTCCTGTCAACAATATGCAGTAACTTTTTTCCATTCCTCTTCCCACTCTCCCTCTTAGCTGATGAAGTTGTGAAAGGCCGAACCTTTCTGCACTCTCAATTACCATTACAGTAGCATTGGGCACATCAACTCCAACCTCAATCACAGTTGTTGAAACCATTATTTGCGTATCACCGGTAACAAAACGATGCATATTTGTTTGTTTTTGCACAGCCCTTTGCCGGCCATGTACCATGCTGATCCAATATGTAGGTTCAGGAAAATAGGCTTTTACATTTTCGTATCCCTTCATTAAATTTTCATAATCGAGTTTCGAACTTTCCTCGATCAGTGGAAAAATAATGTACACCTGGCGTCCTTTTGCTATTTCAGCCTTTGCAAAATCCATTACCTGCGACCGCTTATTTTCATAACGATGAACGGTAGCGATAAGTTGTCTTCCGGGAGGCATTTCATCCATAATGCTATAATCCAGGTCTCCATAAGCAGTCATGGCCAATGTTCGTGGAATGGGTGTAGCGGTCATAACAAGAATATGCGGTGGTATCTCTGATTTTTCCCACAACCTGGCGCGTTGTGCTACGCCAAACCGGTGTTGCTCGTCAATAATGGCAAATCCGAGGTTTTTAAATTGTACTGTTTCTTCGATCATAGCATGTGTGCCAACCAGAATATTTAAACTTCCTTCAGCAAGAATATTAAGAATATTTTTTCTTTCCGCATTTTTTGTTGAACCCGTTAACAGCCTGATTTTTACAGGCAGATCTTTCAACAACTCAAGTATACTATTATAGTGTTGCTGAGCAAGTATTTCTGTAGGTGCCATCATACAGGCCTGGTAGCCATTATCAATTGCCAGTAACATTGTTAAAAGTGCTACGATGGTCTTTCCGCTGCCCACATCACCCTGTAACAAACGATTCATCTGGTGCCCTTTTGCACTATCGGCCCTTATTTCTTTAATTACTCTTTTTTGTGCACCAGTTAACTCAAAGGGGAGATAATTGTTATAAAATGTATTAAATAAATTACCTACTTTATCAAACACAACTCCTTTTGAAAAACGATGACGTTGCAATCGGAGCTTCCCTAATCCTAATTGAGATAAGAAAAATTCTTCAAACTTCAAACGTTTCAATGCTTTATCATAATTTTCTACCGAAGAGGGAAAATGAATTTGTTTATATGCTTCATACCGGGGCAGAAGCTTTAATTGTTGCAAAATAGCCGAAGGAATATTTTCGGGAATATCTTTTTCTCTGAGCACCACAAATAAACCCTGGGTCAACCTGCCAATTGGTCGTCCACCTAAGCCTTTTGATTTTAATTTTTCAGTGCTGGGATAAACCGGTTCAAGATAATTTTTGCCATCCGAAATTTCCTCAGTCAATAATTCCATTTCCGGATGTACGATTTGCGGATAGCCCTGGTAGTAACTCACTTTCCCATAAACAAGATATGATTGACCGGCCTTGAGATTTTTTTGTATCCAGTTCACCCCTTCAAACCATATTAATTCAAGAAAGCCCGATTTATCCTTTAATTGAGCCACTAATCTTTTTCTTCCTTTTTGTCCTGCCAACTCAATTACTGATAAAATTCCGGCAACCTGTATATATTCTGTGGCAGAAGTTATCTCCGCAATGAGATTGACCTTTGTTTTATCAACATGACGATAAGGAAAATGATTAAGCAGATCATTGAAAGTAAAAATGCCAAGTTCCTTTTTCAAAAGCTCTGCCCGCTGTGGGCCTACACCTTTTAAATATTCAATCGGACTTGATAATATTTCGGGAGAAGATGGAATAGAATTATTTTTTACAAAAATAGGATGGCAAAGAAGTTAAGATATGTTCCCGGCTGGTTAAACTTGAGAGTTTCATAGTTCCATAGTTCAAAAAGTTCACAAGTTTGTACAAGGATAGGACAGTCCTGGAACTTTGAAACTTGTGAACTCGTGAACCCGTAAACTTATTCTATAGCCTGCCGTATTGATTTTTCCCATAAAACAGTTTGCCGGCCGCGTACATATCGAAAAAAACCTTTTACCAGGCAAATGTTCATGAAAATAAAATAAAATGGTATGCTAAAAATTCCCATGCGCCTGCCAGCAGCAATAAAAATTCTTCCAAGTAAGGCGAGGAAATAGAAAACTCCCTGAAGCAGTAATAAATAATAAAAAATGTAGCCTTGCTGATTTATTACCAACTCAATATTTATGATTAAAACCAGGATAATTAAGAAAGGACTTGCAATCCATCGCAGAAAGCGCCTGGAAAAGTATTGAATGCTCAATAATGGATATTTAAGGACATTAAGACATTGTAATAAATAAAAAACAGACTGATATGCGCCGGCTGCAATACGTGTTCTTCTCTTTTCTTCTTCTGCAAGCGTTGCTGAAGAAGTTTCTGTTGAAAAAGCTCCCGGCTCATATTCTATTTTATGGCCTTTTAAACAAACTTGCATAGAAACCATAAAGTCATCCAATATAAAATGATCGGTGGGGGATCGAAATAATTCCGTACGGAGAGAGAATAATTCGCCCGCCGCGCCTACAACTGTATTGAAATCCGAATCTTGTTGTTTCATAAATGATTCATACTTCCAGTACATTCCTTCCGCCTGGCCTACCGCCGAAGAACTTTTATCCTGCAGGATTTTTTTTTCGCCTGCCACACCTCCGACATTTGCATTGGCAAAATGACGAACAATTGCCCGAAGACAACCTGGATTTAATATTGAATTCGCATCGCTAAAAACGACAATGGGTGTTTGTACAAATCGCATGGCTCTTTTCAATGCGGCAGATTTTCCTTCCCGTTCTGATTGATGTAGTAATGTGATAACATCATGTTGTTTGATCAATTCGGCTGAGTTATCTGTCGACCCATCTGTAATAAAAATTATTTTTAGCAAATGACGCGGATAATCAATCTCAAAACAGTTTTTTATTTTTTGTGAAAGAACAGAGCCTTCATTGTAGGCAGCTACTATGAGCGTCACAGGTAAAAGTTCAAATTTATGATCCAGCTTAGAAGGATAAAAGCCGTTTTTTATTTTATTAAGGATAAATAACAATGCACCATAGCCAATATAACAATAAAATAATATAACCAGGCTGATCCAAAATATTATTTGTAAAATAGTCATTTCAAATAGGGCTTCAAGTTAGTAAAAATCAGCTGTAAGGATCGTATAATTTCCTGTAATCAACACAATAAAATAACCCTGTGTTTTCTGATAATTTCTTTTTACTTTTCGGTCTGATATCCATCATCCGAACCCCAAAAAACCGAATCTTGATGAAAAGCTTTCCACCACTTCTTCAGATAGAACTGAATTTTTCTGATTATAAGGTTGCTCTATTATGTTTTATAACGGCATTTGCTGTATCCATGGTGTGCATCCCTCCCATTATAATGCTGGGCAACAAGTATCGTTTACATGATAAGCCCGATTTAAGAAAAAAGCATACTATCCCTACCCCAACGCTAGGTGGTATTGCAATTATGATGGGCATGATCATCTCACTTGCTTTTTGGTTCCCCTCTTCATTTTCAAATCAAATCGTGATCAGTTTTTTATCTATTGCAATCATTTTTGTAATGGGGATCACTGACGATGTTAAAGATCTTTCTGCAAAATATAAATTCATTGTTGAAACAGCTTTAGCTTTCCTGATAGCTCTTTCAGGAATACGCATTACAACATTTGGTGGGTTATTTGGGCTGAATGAATTACCGTTATCAGCACAATACACTTTCACCATTGTTACGATTGTGGGTATCACAAATGCATTTAACCTTATTGACGGAATTGACGGCCTGGCAGGGGGATTAAGTTTCATGAGCCTGGTTATACTGGGTATTTTTCTTACCATAAGCGGAGACAATAATTTCGCATTGATCGCCTTTGCATTGGCCGGGGGAGTGCTGGCTTTCTTGTATTTTAATATGAATCCTGCAAAGATATTTATGGGAGATACAGGTTCACTTGTTCTTGGTCTCATCATCGCAATACTTTGTACAAGACTTATACAAATAAACAGTATAGAACAGCAACCATTTCTAAAAAACACGCCCCTATTTGCTTTAGGTATGGTGCTTGTTCCGGTTTATGATGCTTTGAGAGTATTTGCACTAAGAATCTGGAAAGGGCAGTCACCCTTAAATGCCGATAGAACTCATATTCATCATCTTTTGTCCAATGCAGGATTAAGTCACGGCCTGTCCTCAAAAATAATTTGTGCAATTCATGCATTTGTTTTGATCGAAGCATACTGGCTGGACGAATTTCGACCTGGATTTATTCTTTTTATACTCCTGTCAACAATGACAATACTAACCATTTTACTTACTAATTTACAAAGGGTCAGGAAACAAAAATTACCGGAAAGCACACCTGTTGTATATGAATTAAGCTAAAATATTTTCTTAACTTCATTAAACAATCAGACTGCGTGGTTATTGTTGCTGTTTACATGAGGAAACATTCTTTTTCATCCCGCTTATTTAGCGGGATTTTTTATTGATCATAAAGCTTGTAAAATCCTTAAGAGAATATTTTCCGCTTGTGAGAAATTCTTTTCCGCATTGTCTTTTCTGTCTTCTTCAAAATATTTTTCCAAATTCCTATTGATATACATGAGTAGTATGGCCGGGTGGACATAATATTTTTTACAAACTGCCCGGGTATTACCCAGCCGTTTTGACACTACATCGAGCACTTCTACGATTTTTGCTTTTGCATCGGTTTCCGTTTCACAACATCCTGCTTGCTTAAATGCTTCAATGGCATATACCGTTCCCATCCAGGTCCTGAAATCTTTTGTGGTAAAATCGTCAGAGCAAATATTTTTCAAATATTCATTTACCATTCCCGAATCAATTGCTTTTCTTTTACCATCCTTATCATAGTATTGAAAAAGTTCTTTGCCCGGAATATCCCTGCATTGCTTTACAATTTGAGCAAGTCTCCTGCTTTTTAAATCGATCTCATGATATATTCCTTTTTTACCCTTAAAACTAAATTTTACCAGGCCCCCATTTATTTTGACATGTTTATCTTTCAAAGTTGTTAATCCGAAAGAACCATATAGCTTTTCATAAATATTATTGCCAACCCGAATATTGGTTTGTTGCATGATCATAACTATCGCCGCCAATACCTTTTCCAGAGGCAAGCCAGGCACCGCCAGATCTTTTTGCAGCCGATCCCTAATGTCAGGTAGCTTTTTGCCAAATGAAAGCAATTGAGAAAATTTTGTCTGGTTCCTGAATTCATTCCAATAAGGATGATAACGATATTGTTTCCTGCCTTTTGTATCAAGTCCCGTTGCCTGCAAGTGGCCATTTGGTAAACTGCAGATCCAAACATTTTCCCATGCAGGTGGAATAGCCAGCTTTTTAATTCTCAACAGTTCTGTTTTGTCAGTGATTTTTTTTTCACCCATGAGGTAAATAAAATTTCTTCCCCGCCTGGTCCTTTTGATGCCAGGCGTCTTGTCAGAAACATAGACAAGGTTTATTATCTCAGCGCTCTTTTTTGCATCCTGCAATAAGCCTTTTAATTTTCTTTTAGAAATTTTGAAATCAGCGGGAATTTCCATGAAGAGTACTATTAAAATATCATGCTAATACAAATTTTACAGTTGCATCACCGGGAATAGGATCAATCAATATACAGAACACGATCCAAAGATCTCTCTATGGCATAGTTCATGCTCCAAATTATGAGGCTCACCCTTGCAGCCCGCGAAATAAGCTGGATGACCATATAAAACCAATCTTTTTTAAAAAATAAAGTTGAAAACAACTCAGGGACTGAGTATGTCATGGGAAAAAAATTACCCATTTTGAAGTGTTATATCAACATCGTAAAAATGTTATTACGAACGCTTTAAAAAAGTATCAGTAAATGTAAAAATTATTCGTTTAGTCTTTGGATTGTTATGTTTTTTCACAAAGCGCCGGGACAAAAATATTCGTTTAAAAACGTCTTCTATGAACCTGTTACAAAAAATTAAACTTACCGATTCAAAACAAAAGGGCAACGGAAACGAGAAGGAAAATTTTCTTCATGAAAATGGCGCTTTTTCTCTCCTGGATTTGATTCCTTTTCCTGCTGCGTACATAAACAAGAATATGCGTTATGAATATGCAAATAATGCATTCGCAGAATGGCATGAGACGAGCAAAGAAAATGTGATCGGTAAAACCATCCCTGAATTCTTAGGTTCTGATATTTATAAACGCATAGAAACACAGACAAAAAAAGCATTGGATGGTGAAGTAGTAAATTATGAAACTGAAATTCCCCACAAAAACAGCTACCGTTATGTTGAAGCAACCTATACTCCGGAGTTTGGTAATGACGGAAATGTAAAAGGATATTTGGCTGTATTAAAAGATATTACTGAAAAAAAGAAAGACCAGAAAGAATTACAAAGAAAACAACAGGAGCTACAGCATTACGTTGATAGTGCTACAATCGGGTTACATTGGGTTGATGCGGAGGGAAAAATAACCTGGGCCAATAAAGCCGAACTGGATATGCTTGGGTATTCTGCAAATGAATACATTGGTCATCATATTTCTGAATTTCACTGCAGCAAAAAAACAGTCGATCATGTATTAACCCGGTTGGTAAATAAAGAAATCATTAACGGGTATATAGCCGAGCTAAAATGCAAAGATGGATCTGTGCGCAAGGGAATGATCAGCTCAAGTGTTTTGTGGGAAGATGGCAAATTTATTCATACACGTTGTTTCACCACTGATATAACCGAACAGGTTGAGTCCCGGAAAAAGATTGAGGAAGGTGAATTTCGTTATCGAAATCTCATACACGGTTTGCCTGCTGCAATTTATACTACTGATAAGGATGGTTACATCACTATGTATAATGAGGCCGCCATTGAATTATGGGGACGCCAACCTGAAATTGGTAAGGAAATGTGGTGTGGCTCATGGAAGATTTTTGAATTGGATGGTGTTACAGAAGTACCCCTGGACAAATGCCCTATGGCGATTACGCTAAAAGAAAAGCGAAAGGTTACCAGCAAGAGTCCTTTTATAGTCGAGAGACCTGATGGAATACGAAGATATTTTATTCCTTATCCCGAACCTGTTTTTGATGCGAACGGGGATATGTCCGGCGCTTTTAATATGCTTGTTGACATAACTGAAAGCAGGGTGTCGGAAGGAGAATTAGCAAAACTGGCGGCCATTGTTGAATCTTCTGATGACGCAATTATTGGAAAAACGCTGGATGGAAAAGTCACGAGCTGGAACAATGCTGCTCAAAAATTATTTGGCTATACCGAAGAAGAAATGATCGGCCAATCGATCACAAGAATAATTCCCCCTGACCGCCTTAATGAAGAACCTCAAATACTTAGCAGGTTAAGAAAGGGAGAAAGAGTAGAACATTTTGAAACGAAACGAGTTGCCAGAGATGGAACGTTACTTGACATTTCGCTAACCATTTCTCCGATCAAAGATTCAAATGGAAAAATAATTGGTGCGTCAAAAATTGCACGAAATATTACTGCACAGAGAGAAGCAGAAAGGATAATGCATGAAAATGAAGAGCGCTTCAGAATGGCTGTAGAAACAACCAACCTGGGAACCTGGGAATACAGTCCTCAAACTGCAATATTATTCTGCTCTGCCGAAAGCCGGAAAATTTGCGGGCTGCCGGAAAATATACATCCTGATTTTGAAATTGTTTTTAATCATATACATGAGGAGGATAAGGAATATTTTTTAGAACAAATAAAATCAGCAATTAACCCGGCGGGTAATGGGAATTTTGATATGCAATTGCGCATTCATCGTTATGACAATAAGGAAGTATGTTGGGTGCGTGCAAAAGGAAAAGTGTTTTTTAATTCAAATTTGTTTCCCGGGAGGCTGATAGGTACGATGCTGGATATCACAGAAGAAAAATCAAAAGAACAGGAATTAAAAGAAAGCGTAGAGCTTTTTCAGACCATGGCAGATAATGTGCCTGCCATGATCTGGATGTCAGGTACAGATAAGTTTGATGACTATTTTAATAAGACCTGGCTTGAATTTACCGGGAAAACAGTTGGCCAGGAGAGTGATGAAAAATGGTTAGAAGGAGTTCATCCGGATGATGTACAAAGATGTATCGATACATATAACACTTCATTTAAGGAACAAAAAGGATTTTATACAGAATACAGGCTGCGGCGTTATGATGGTGAGTACCGGTGGATCTCAGATAACTCAGTGCCGAGACTTTCCGCTGATGGAGAGTTCCTTGGCTTTATCAGCGCCTGTATCGATATCGATGATCAAAAAAGATTCAGGGAAAAGATCCAGGAAAGCGAACTGTTGTTTAAAACTATTTCAAACGCATCGCCCGCTGCTTTGTGGATGACAAATGAAAATGAAGAAAATATATTTATCAGTGATACCTGGCTGAAATGGACAGGTAAAAATTTTGACGAAGTAATAAACCGTGGTTGGGTGCAATCGGTCATGGAAGAAGAAAGGGAATTATTAGTAAAAAATTTCCATGATTGCTTCAGCCAAAGAGAATATTTCAATGCAGAGTTCAGATTTTTTAGGGCAGACGGAGAACTTCGGTGGGGGCTTACAGAAGGATATCCTTTTTATGATTTTAATGATGGCTTTGCTGGTTACGCCGGTTCCGTGACAGATATCACGGAAATAAAAAAAATGGAACAGCGAAAGGACGATTTTATTAAAATGGCGAGCCATGAATTAAAGACTCCTATTACATCCATCAATGGTTATGTGCAATTATTACTGAATATTTATAATGAAGCAGATGAACAAAGACTTCAACTATCCAAATCAACAGTTAAATCCTCGCTGAGTACCATCGCTAAGCAGGTAGTTAAACTCACAAGATTGATCTCCGAATTACTTGATCTTTCAAAGATTGAATCAGGAAAACTTGAACTACAAAAAACAAAGTTCAATCTGGCAGAACTGGTGGAAGAGACAGTGCAGGATGTCCGGCAAACTGCTTCAAAACATGCCATCCTGGTGCATAATGATTTTGAAGGAAAAGTATTCGCGGACAAAGATCGTATTGCGCAGGTACTGATGAATCTTTTAACCAATGCCATCAAGTATTCGCCTGATTCAGATAATATTGAAGTATATGTAGAAAACAATAAAGATTCGGCGACAATTAAAATAAAGGATTACGGTATTGGCATTGACGAAAAAGATCATCCCAGGATATTCGAGCGCTTTTATCGTGTAGAAGGAAAAAAAGAACAAACCTTTCCCGGTTTTGGTATTGGTTTATTTATAGCAAATGAAATTATTCAAAGACACCGTGGGGCTATTACCGTGGAAAGTGAAAAAGGTAAAGGATCTTTATTCATTGTGACTTTACCATTAAATCAGGCAGCTGTTGTTTAATTTCCAATAAGCTTATGATACAAAGATCACCATCCATTCCTTCAAATTTTCTTTTCGCCGGCAGCGACCTTAAAAATTTTTTTCATCTTTTTTCAAAAGCTCATGTAGGCATAGCGATTTATACAGGCCCGTCTTTCATTCTTCGATTTATAAATGACACCACGCTGGAAGTCTGGGGCAAAAAAAGAGAAGATATATTAGCCAAACCATTGTTTGAGATTTTTCCGGAATTGTTTCATAGCGATCTCGCAGAAATAATGAATAATGTATATAAAAAGGCAGAGCGATTCAGCGCAAAAGGATACAAAGTAAATTTTTTAAGAAATGGAGAAACAGTTACCGGTTATTTTGATTTTATTTTAGAGCCGGTTCTCAATACTGATGGAATTATCGATATTATAGCCATTGCCTCAGAGATCACTGAAGAAATAAATAACCGAAAAAAAATTAAGGATGGTGAAGATCGATTTCGCAGCCTGGCAAATGAGGCTCCTTTATTTGTATGGGTTACAAACGAAAATCTTCAAACAACTTATATCAATAAAACAGGACTGGATTATTTTGGTCTCGATGAATCGATGGATCTGTCGGCACTTTCGTGGAAAAAATTTATTCACCCCGGCGATATTGAAAGAGTTTTAAAGATTATGTTCGATTCTGCAAAAAAGCATTTGCCTTATACATTAGAAATGAGATTGAAGAATGGAGTAACCGGAAAATACAGGTGGTTTCTTGATAAGGGAATGCCGCAGCACAGTAATGATAAATTCACCGGTTTTATTGGAACCAGTTTGGATATCCAGGATCGCAAAGAAGCGGAAGCAATACTGGAAAACAGGGTAATGGAGAGAACGAGAGAACTCGACAATCAAAATAAACTGCTGAAAAAACAAAATGATCTTGTTAAGAAAATTCTCGATTCGACCCACGATCTTATAGCAGTATATGATACAGATACAAGGATCATTGCAATCAATCAATCTGCCCTGGAGATTTTTGGTAACAAAGAAGAAGAGGTAATTGGAAAAAAATTAATAGAAGCCTTTCCTCAATTTTCAAATACAAAAAGCAATGACGACCTGGTCAGGGCATTGGATGGAGAAACTATACATAATGGTATTTACCAATCTTCGGTAACCGGCAAATATTATGAAAACTTCCTGGTACCGTTGCGAACAGACGATAATAAAATTTACGCTGTGCTGGCAATGGCACATGACAATACAAATCTCATTAACAAAAACAAAGAACTTAATGAGGCTCAGCAAATAGCTCAGTTGGCAAGCTGGGACTGGAACCCGGATACAAATGAAGTAAATTGGTCAGAACAGATGTATCATATTTATGGATACGAAAATGAGAGATTTCCTGTTACTTTCGAAAAAGCTCTTGAAAGAATGGCTCACGACGATGCAGAAAAGGTAAAACAAAGGATGAATGAAAAAATTGCGGAAGCGCGGCAATCGTTTATCGAAAAGGGAGAAACAATCTTCAACAACCCTTCCATTGAATACCCGATCTTCCTGCCCGATGGCTCAAAAAAAATTCTCAGGGGAGCAGGAAAAATAATTCTTTCTCCCGATGGAAAAGTTTCCAGGGTTATTGGAACAGTGTTAGACATCACTGAAAATATAAAACAGCTGGAAGAACTGAAAAAGCTAAACGAATCGGACAAGCTAAAAAGCGATTTCATAAAAATGGCGAGCCACGAACTAAAAACCCCGGTCACATCTATAAAAGGGTATGTACAATTATTACTAACTGCAATAAATAAAGATGAAAATGAAAAAGCTTTATCGCCCCTGTTGATTAAATCATCATTAATAAGTATCGATAAGCAAACCACCAGGCTGACAAGATTGATGTCCGAATTGCTTGATCTTTCGAAAATTGAAACCGGCAAGCTCGAGCTGAACAAAGAATTGTTCAATCTTAATGAATTGGTCATTGAAACCGTGCAGGATATTCTTTATACAAATTCAAAACATACTATTAACATATTTCACGATTTCGGCTGTGATATATATGGTGACAAAGACCGAATAGGACAAGTTCTGATCAATTTTCTTACGAATGCAATAAAATATTCGCCTTATTCTGACAAAATAGAAATATGGATAAAACCATCAGCAAAGAATTATGTTTCGGTAAGCGTAAAGGATTATGGTATTGGCATTGATGAAGAGGACCGGGAAAAAATATTCGAAAGGTTTTACCGGGCGCAGGGAAAAGAAGAACAAACTTTTCCTGGTTTCGGTATCGGTTTATTTATTGCAAAAGAGATTATACAAAGACATGAAGGAACGATTGATTTAGAAAGTGAAAAAAGAAAAGGTTCTGTTTTTACATTTACTTTGCCCATTGCACCTCCAAAAAAATAAAGATGAATAAAAAGGAAAAGATCCTTGTTTTAGATGATGATCCTGACATTGGAACAATGATAAAGATGATGCTGGAATATAAAGGATATACCGTGTCAGTTTCAGATAGAGCCGACCAGGCTGCTGAAGTGCTGCAGAGCAATGATATTGACCTCGTGATCATGGATATGCTTTTGTCCGGTGTAAATGGAACGGATCTATGCAGTGAGCTGAAAAAAAACAGTTCCACCTCGGGCATACCCGTAATTATGATCTCTGCCCATCCGAATGCAAAAGAAATTTGCCTGCTGGCAGGCGCTGATGAATTTATTTCAAAACCATTCGACATGCAGGATATACTTTCAAAAATTGATCGCCTGATTAGTGCAATAAAATCCGGGCCTGACAATTAGAATAAAAAGCACCCATCTTCATGAACAATTTTTTCAGGCGCCTTCCATTATCGACGAAGCTTTTATTACTTACCCTCTTTCCGATTGCTCTTATTGTTTACTTAAATAATATTAAAATCCCTCCGGGTCAATTACACAATCATGGAAAAATTCCACGTGGTTGATACAAATCTTGTTATTTTAGGTTGGACAGGGGATATAATCGCTCAATTCAAGAGCGGAGATACTATGAAAATGAGCAATTACTCAGTCACAAGTGTTTTCAAAAAGATTGACAGCAAATGGAAAGTAATTCATTCTCATGAATCTGCTTTGCCTCCGGAAATTATTAAAAACGGATAAGAAAAATCGCTGCCAACAAAAGTCCTATGTAAAGCAGTCAGCGAAGTAAATAGCCTGGTAATTTTTATCAAAAGCTGTTATATTCTTCATCTGTTACCTTTTGTAACCATACTACTATTCCCTTTTGAGTATTGGTATTAACAGCAATGTGGGTAAACTCACTATCAGGAGAAGCACCATGCCAATGCTCTGCATCAGGAAGAATTTTGACAACATCTCCTTTACGAAGCAACTGTATTGGCTCACCTTTTTCCTGGTAATAACCAGTGCCATCTGTAACAATCAGAATTTGTCCACCGGGATGCGTATGCCAATTGTTTCTTGCACCCGGTTCAAAAGTTACATTACCTATTTGACAATTGAAAGTGCCATCATTCGGAACTAACATTTTAACCCATGCTGTGCCGGTGAAATATTCAGCAGGCGCTTTGTCTCCTTTTGGAAATATGGTGCTTTGATTTTCCGAAGTATTCATAACTATCAAGAATTTGGTTTGTTCACTCCCAGGTTTTCACGAATGTAATTTTCGGGAGACCCGATAATTTTCGTGATCAAAGTTGCAAGACTTTTTTGAGAAATTACCGAACCTTTGATGTCATTCTTTTTTACAAAATATCAATAAGATGTTTGGCGATATTGCCACTGGCTCCACGGATGATTACATTCTTCATTATTTAGCTCATTCGTTTTAATGAATTACAACCCGGTTGATTTTTCCATCGCTTCTGTGTAACGGGTACCCATTATTTTTATATGGGCTGAAGCAGCTTCAATTTCCTGGAGTTCCGCTGCTGTTAACTGGATAGAAGCGGCCCCGCTATTTTCAGTCAACCGGTGCAATTTTGTAGTGCCCGGTATAGGAACGATCCATGGTTTTTGTGCCAGCACCCAGGCTAATGCAATTCGTGCAGGAGTTGCATTTCTTTTTGCAGCAAATTGATTGAGTAAATCTAACAGTGCTTTATTAGCAATACGGGCTTCTTCAGTGTACCTTGGCAAAATATTACGAATGTCGCCTTCGCCAAACTTTGTGTTCTCATCAATTTTACCTGCTAAAAACCCCTTTCCCAGAGGGCTAAACGCTACCAGGCCAATGCCGAGTTCTTCTATGGTGGGAATTACTTCTTTTTCATGCTGTCTTGTCCAGAGAGAATATTCACTCTGTAATGCAGTAACAGGCTGCACGGCATGTGCCCGGCGAATTGTAGTGCTGCCCGCTTCAGAAAGACCAAAATGTTTTACTTTACCTTCTTTGATTAAATCTTTTACTGAGCCGGCAACATCTTCAATTGAAACATTGGGGTCAACACGGTGCTGATACAACAGATCAATGACATTTGTCCGCAATCGTTTAAGCGAACCTTCTACGGCTTTCTTAATGTTTCCAGGTTGGCTGTTCACACCTACCATTTTACCATCCCGGATATTAAATCCAAATTTTGTGGCGATCACCACTTCGTTGCGGAAAGGTGCTAAAGCTTCACCCACCAGTTCTTCATTATTATAAGGGCCATATACTTCTGCTGTATCAAAAAAATTAACACCTTGCTCTACAGCTTTTCGCATAAGAACAATCATATCTTTCTTCTCCGGAAATGGTACATAAGAAAAGGTCATTCCCATACAACCAAGCCCGATGGCTGAAACTTCAAGGCCGCTATTTCCCAGTTTGCGTTTTTGCATTTTTGTTTCCATAATTATTCAATTTTAATAATGGAACAAAGCTAAACAGATGCCAATGCAGGAAATAACAAAAAGGAAATAACTATTTACGAAATTCAAACATTCCTGAATTTCAGAGGACTTAGTTGGGCGTGCTTTTTAAAGAAGTTGTTGAAATGCGTTGCTTCAGTGAAACCCAATGCGTATGCAATTTCAGATACATTCCACGCACTGTGCTTCAACAGGATCTTTGATTCCCGCAAAATGCGCTCCGCAATAATTTGCGATGTTGTTTTATCTGTAGTTTCTTTTACTGCCCTGTTCAAATGGTTTACATGAACATTCAACTGTTTTGCGAAATCGGATGCGGAACGCAGGTTCAATGTTTGATGGTTTTCATCAATCGGGAACTGGCGTTCCATGAGTTCTAAAAACAATGAGGAAATTCTTTGGGATGCATTCATTGGCTGCTTTTCAAATTTTGCAGACAGTAGTTTCATTGCGAAATGCAACAATTCAAAAACAAGATTGCGCAACACATCGTATTTGTGTATGTAATCAGAATCAATTTCCTCAAACATACTTTTATATATTTCGGTTACCTTATTCACTTGTTCATCCATCAACTCAAATACATGCGTACCGCCGGGTTGAAAAACGGCATATTGATCTAAGTTTCCGTATTGATGAAAAAAAGCCGGAGTAAACAGGCAAAAAAAGCCGCTTACAATCCTATCAGTATATTCACAACTATAAGGTATCTGCGGATTGGAAAACACTAATGCCTGCTTTTGTATTTCAACAACTTCATCAGCATAGTGCATCCTGTAGGTACCTATTACCAGCATAATTTTAAAATAATCTCTCCTGCTATAAGGAACCGGCTTAGCGTTATTCCCCACAAAAGGATCTAGCTTAAACACATTGAAATGCCCAATTTCTTTACGAATATCCTCAGGCACCTCTCCGAATTTCCGTGTGTAGAATTCTTCTATCGTTTCAACCTTTCTCATCTCCCACAAACTTACTAATTTCATAACACCTGTTATATTTGACATATTTTTTATTGAAAGAGTAAACCATACTTGCTTTCCAAATAAAATTTTTACTTACGGAAATGTTGGTCTGAATAGTTTTGTTAATAATTGCCGGGAATGACTTATTCAGATAATAAAATTGAAGCTGCAAAAAAAATTGATTTACTAAACTCCTTGTAACGAAATTCAAAGCAATAATTACGATTTTCAAATAACTACTACCTCAAGGTAACGCAGCAAAGCCTCCATGAAAATGGAACGATGAGGTGATTGCAATCCCGCACGTGCGGAACTATGAAAAACCAAAGCTGGTATCATATAAATTATTTTCGCTAATCTCTTGTACAATCGCTAATCCCATTATTTACCCATTTCATTTGTTGCAAATTCCCGTATTCACAGCAAACTCTCCCTTGTTTATATCATTTGAAAAAATTGTTTTTTTTATGAAATACTTTTGTATCGTCAAACAGATTTGTATCGTCAAACAGAAATGCCCGCAATAAGGCGTCACTATTACAATAAAATGATTTAGGCTATGAAAAATTTAAAATCCCATATGTTCCGGATAACTGCAGTAAATATTTTCCTGGTGACATTAATTTACTCAGCAATCGAATGTAATGCCCAATCAGTGTCCCACCGATCATTGCTTGCGCTTTCAAAAACCGACCATACATTGGCGATCGTAGATCCCGCTACATTGAATGTTATCGCTCGCATTCCAGTTGGCGAAGATCCGCACGAAGTGATCGCCTCTTCAGACGGAAGGACTGCTTACGTTTCCATTTATGGAGGCGGCAGCTTACATGAACTGAACGTAATTGACCTTGTTTCGCAAAAAACTTTACTCAACATTGATACAAGACCGTTGTTTGGTCCTCATGGTCTGACGTTTGTTAATGGGAAGGCGTGGTTTACTGCGGAAGGTTCGAAATCTATTGGTCGCTATGACCCGGCAACCGGGAAACTTGACTGGAGCATGGGAACAGGTCAGGACAGGACACATATGATCTACGTTACTGCCGACGGGAAAAAGATTTACACGACAAACGTTTCTTCCGGAACTGTCAGCATTCTTGTTGATACGCTGATTCCGCCTGGAAAATTTGCGCCTCGTAATGCTAAGCCGCGAGAGGATTGGATTCAAATTGTTGTTCCGGTTGGCAGAGGGTCGGAGGGATTTGATGTGTCGCCCGACGGCAGTGAGTTATGGACCGCAGCAAGTGAGGATGGAACAATTTCCATCATTGATCTCGCAGCAAAAAAATTGTCAACGAAAATTGATGCAAAGGTTTTAGGTGCTAACCGGCTGAAGTTTACTCTGGATGGCAAGCTGGTATTTATTTCGAGTCTTCAATCGGGCGAGCTGACCATTTATGATGCCAGATCGCATATAGAAATAAAACGGCTGAAAATTGGTCATGGTGCAGCAGGAATTCTTATGGACCCCGATGGTTCCCGTGCGTTTGTTGCTTGTTCAGCTGATAATTATGTGGCTGTTATAGATCTCAAAACTTTAGAAGTTATCCACCGCATTGATGTTGGTGGAGTACCTGACGGCCTTGCATGGGCAGTTCGACTTTAGTCTCTTAATTGAATCCGAAATCCTATTTTGCCACCTCCTTTTCGATTAACTAAATAGACTTTGTGAAGGCTCTTTTCTAAGGAGCCTTTTTTCTTTTTGAAAATGTGATAGCAATTTCAACGAGAAGAATATTTTTTTGTGCGGGCTTTTGCAATCCTGTTAAACTTCCGTTGTGTCACTCACTTGTACGGTTGGTTCTGTATTGAGCAAGGCACAAGCAGTTGCACAAAGCAAATCACTTTTTCATTTCTTTTATATCTTAGAGTCAATGACAAATATTCCTGAATTATTGTTACTGCGAAAAACTATCAAGGCTAATCAATCAATAATAATGAGAGGAATAAAAAATGAGTACTATAATTTGAATGGAAGTAGACAGCGTTTTTGCATGTTTTGCGGCACAAAAAATAACTTGACAAAAGAACATGTCTTACCAAGATGGACTTTTGAAAAATGTACAAAAAAAGATTTTATTATTTCACTTAACGGGTTACGACAAACTTATAATACAACCACAATTCCTGCTTGTACTACTTGCAATGGAGTATATTTAAATTCACTTGAAAAAGCAATCATTAAGTCAATATCAGAAATCGATTTAAAAAATTCGTTCTTCATTGATGAAGAGTTGCAAAATATTATAAGATGGCTTGAAATAATTGATTATAAATTTCAGGTTACTGGCTTAACCCAAAATTTATAAAATCTGATAGAATTCCATATAGTGAGTACTTGTCTAAAATTCCTCTATCGTTATACAGAACTGATTTAGGCTCCGATAGGGAAATACTTTCTGAATTGAGACACACTTTAAAAAGAATAAGTATAAAATCTAAAGTTCAAAAGATTAACTCACTTGTAATATTCAAATCAAAGAATCAAAGTTTTCACTTTTTTCATAGCTACAACAAATTTATTTTCTTAGAACTTCCTAAGTACGGTGTGGCAATGCTTTATTTTTATGATAGAATATTTGAAAGTAATAAAGAAGCTTATGATGAAGCAATGAAACTAATTAAAGAAATATACTAAAAAGTGGGCTTGCTGCTATGAAAGAGGAACGTACAAGTGAGTGACACAACAGACAGGTGATGCTATAAAAAACCAAAGTTGGTATCATAAATAATTTCGCAATACAGAATATACTCGTCAAGTATTTATCAGTGTTTTAGAGAAATTAATGGCAAGATTACAAGCAATAAAAAAGCTGTCACATATTTTTTGTAACAGCTTTTTAATAAAATTTACAAATGTTATTTATTCCTTTTCAGTCTTTAAAAAATTCCCGTGCTCATCAAAAACTACATCTTTATGATTTACTTCAGCTTCATAGGAAACTTTCCCTTTGGCATCCGTAACTAAGGAGGCTTCATTTATGGAAGAACCTTTATAGTGATTTTTTACATAACCAAGCGCAGAAGCAGGCAACTGGTTGACCGAAATAGCCTTTGCAATTTCAATGAATTGTCCTGATGGAGCAAATAAAGCAGAATTATCCTCACCGGATTTGCCACCCCAGTTCGCTTCATAATTTCCCTTTTCTTTCTCCCAGTTGACTCCTTTTACTTTCGGATACTTTTGAGCAAATGCTGCTTTTACAACCTGGGGAACAGGAATTTTACTTTGCGCAAATAATATACTTGTAAACAAAGAGCCTGCTAACACTGTAGCGATTAAATACTTTTTCATAGTCTTTCTTGTTTTAATGGTATGAATAATAATATAATAATACAAAGTTCACAAGCTAATTTGTAGCAAATCTGAATTTTGAAACGAAAGAAAATAGATTAACAAGAAGATAAGTAACTGTAGAGATTCTCTTAACAACTAAACAGAGATTACACGTGGTTTCTAGCGGTTCCAACAACACCGTCCCATAAAACATATTTTAAAATTCCTACACTCTCAATTGACTCAGCAAATGAATAAGCAAGAATGATCATTGAGTAGTTATGGTTTTATCTGTTATCCGGCAAGGCACTTCTAAGTCCTCCGACAGGTAATAAATGGAGCATACTCTATGGTATCCATCGGCAATAATTAATTTACCATCTCTAACTAATAATATAGGTGACAGTTTTTTGCCATTTTTTACTTTTTGCAAATCTTCTCTTACATGAACATTGTCTTTTGGCAGCAATGGTAGTTCGCTCGCCCGCAATATGTCTTTTGCTTTTTTCTTTATTGTTTCACCGTTCTTCAAGCGGGCAACAATTTCCTGGGCTATAGCCTCAGGATACAATAAACCTAAAAAATCAAGCGCTGCCGGAAAATCATGTTCTTCAGGTATAGTAATCCAGATTTTATTCTTCATGGTTATGATTTTTCCCGATTACAATTTAAACACCAGTAGTTTAAAATTCAGAATGCAGTGACTGGCTTTTTTGTTGTCTTTTTCTTAGTATTAGTTGAATTATTCTTTACGGAATCTTTTTCGTTTTTGGGTATACTCGTCAGCGTAATGTTTGGTTGCCCGGAAAGGATTTCATTATTGTTCAACGCATTCTGAACGTCGCACCAATATTGTTTTCCATCAACGAATTGCAAAACGATTATATTATACCCATAATCCTTTTTATGAATACCGTCTTTTTCAAATTTCTTGATCATAGCTGCATGGCCTGAGTACATTACGGGAATTGATTTTCTTTTTTTGGAAATCGTCAAAATATTTTTAAGAGAAGCAGGTGATTCGTAAATATAAACAAATGACTTATCAGGGGCTAATCCAGTACCCAGTGTAACTTCTTCCCCAATCCAGAATTTTGAACCGTTTTCCAGTATCAGGGTATCCCCTTTTACTATAATATTAGTTGATTGGGAAAAGCAACTGCCGGAAGCCAGGCAAAAACCAATGTATAGGATTTTTCTTTGCAATAATGTTTTAATGGATAAACGCATAATTTGATTATTGTTTCGGAGCAGGTTTTAAAGTTGGGCTTGAGGGAGATTTTGACATCCGCACAAAGAACACTGCCGAAGATAATATCAGCAGTACGCCAAGAATATTGTTCCATGACATAAAAGATGTGAACCCACCGCCGAGCTGATAGGCAAATTTAGCTTTGCCAAAAGCATCAGTGGTTTGTTTGACACTTCTTGCTCCGTCAGGAAAGAATATTTTAAGATTCTGCTGAACAAGTTGGCCGTTCATGAGGGTGTTACCCGTAATCATGTATTCTTTGTCAGTTAATTTCTCCACCTGGGGATTCTTTTGATCCGTTTTGAGTTCCCAGTCTCCATTCCCGTTATATTGGGCGTATGCTTTGATCGTAACGCTGATTTTCGAAATGCGGTTCAATTCATCAATGTCTCTTTTAAAATCTTCAACATCATAGGTTGCCATTGAATTTTCCAGGTTACGTTTGGCAATAGATACATCTGTCATTAACGGGCTTTGCCTGAAGTTTTCCCATTGCGTTGCATTCATTTTTTGCGAAACTTCAACTTTGGCATCTCCCAGTTTGTCTATCCCAATCGTAAAATCCTGTATTAAGCTGGTTGGGTCCTGGGGGGTTACCTGGCAAATGGCCGATCGAGAAATGATCATTAAGATGAAGGTGCCAATAAGGGTAATTTTATTTTGCATTATTGTTTTCATAAACATCTATTAAATGATTAATTAATGGAACCAATGATTTCCTTAAGAGTCTGAGACATTCCGCCTCTACTGCCCACCACAACTCCTTCCACACCGCCGCTTACATTGCGAAAGAATCCAATCCAGTTCATACTGCCTCCGCTGCCATTAGAAGACCCTGAAAATTGCATCATCCCATTTCGCTGACCGGTTGCCGAATATCGGACATCAACACCCAGACGGGCAAGCGATTGCTGAATGTATCCCATGGCCTGTGAAGGACTCTGCGCACCGCCTACCTGGTAAACTTCAATGGCACTTACCCCATTAGGAGCACTTATGACAGTGGCCAGAATTGGTAATTGTGGCTCCGGGTGATTTACCACCCTCCAGCTCCTGGGATACATGAAACTGATATATCCGGTGTATCTCAACATACTGGTTGTATTATTTACGGCGGTGTTTGTATTTCCGTCACGTGTCGTCATCTGGCGGTTTTGTTTTTTGTTTAACTCTGCTACTGCAGTAAGTAAACAAACAGGCCAATCCTGGGTAATTTTATCTGTTTCTTGTTGTAAAATAGGGTCAGGCTTCAATTCCATGTCTTTGTATCCTGCAGCATAAAGATCATCAATGTCTAAAATCTGATATTGCGGATCCCCTTTAGCCCGTTGTGCAAAAAAAGTATCCAATTCCTCCATGCCTCTTAGATACGCCTGATCGGCAGACATCATGCCGCCTAACCCTTCACCATTTATACCTGTTGATTCCATAGCAATATATCCGGTCCCGATTTTTATTCCCGGATAAGCATGACCTGGAATCAGAAAAATCACCGGATGCAATCCTGCTGCTTTGTATACGCTGGCATGTAAAATGGCAAGCTCGATGCACAATCCGGTGTTGCCGCTAACCACTTCCCGGGGCAGACGGATATGTTCAGTAGAAGTTGTATTGTCGCCATATTGTGTCACACCAGCAGAAGTCTCACTATACACCATATGGCTTATTAATGTGGCATTATAAATACCTTTCATTACCCGTAACTTCTCATCCAGTTCCTTTTGACCCACTTGACCTCCGGTGCCAACTCCCGCTCCCGATTCTCCGCATAATATATGATCCTGAACTAATTGGGAGTAATGTTTAATAATAGGGTCTTGTGCGGAGACAAAACATGCATACAAACTTATATTATTCAGATAATCGCCGACGAAAGCTTTGTCATAATCACTACCCAGTGAATATAGCATATCATTGACCGAAGTCATGTCAAACGTAAAAGATTCATCTTTTTCCGTGGGGTTGGTCTTGCTTCCATATGTCACTTTTATATCTGTCTTTTCTTTTGAAGAAGTATTCTTCTCCGTAACACTTTGAGGTAAGGATGGAAAACAGGTAACTACGGCAGTCTGCCCCGGCAGCAGGTCTGTTGACGAAGGTACTTCTGTCCATTCGTCTATGATCTTTGGGATCCGGAACTGCACCTTCAGGTTATGAATCTCTGATTTACCCGCATTTTTTATAATGGCTTTAAAGAGGTTATATCGTCCCCCGGCAACATCAGGATTGGAATATACTTTATATGCTGCCGGCATAATAACACTGGCAGGCTGGATTTTTAAATCAATCTCACCACCGGAGGAAAAGAAATGGGGAGCTACGAGACAAATAATCCCCGCCAGCAATAATAGAATAGGCAATAATATTTTTTTCATAAACAATTTTTTAGATTTTTAAACAGCCTTAAACTATACATTGGTTACAAAGAACATGTGAAGATTTGTTATTGAATCAAACGAGACAATACTTAATTTGTAGTACTATTACTTTAAAAGGCATCCCTACTGATTATTTTATGAAACTTAGCGGTTTTATTTTATCCTTAATTATTTGTTTAACCTCATATATAGTTTACGGGCAGAATAAAATCAGTTCATTTAAAAGAAGATCACCTGTAAGGACAATCAACTTTGAAAAAGGGCTTCTTAACAATTCTACTACCGATATAATAACAGACGTTTTTGGTTTTACATGGGTATCAACTAAAACAGGTCTTCAACGATTTAACGGATATGCATTAGAAACAATTACACCTGTTGTAAACAAAGATACTTTTAATATAAATTACCCTGTAATTTTTTTTGGGCTAAAAAATGGCTTTATATGGATCAGTTTTAAAGAAGGCATCCTGGAATATAATCCTGATTTAAATTCATTTCGGCTGCTGATATCTTACCGGTCGCCCACTCATTTGCATTTCCCAATTATTCCTTTAAAAGAAACACAAAACAGCATATGGTGTATGCGGGAAAATAAAGGGATTGTTATTTATGACAAAGAAGGAAATCTCAATCAAAAATATTCATTTTTTGATTCGACAATAATTAATGATATAATAAAATCCCGTGAGACTTTTTATTCAAATTTAGTGGCAGATAATGATAATTATATTTTTATCTATAGCAATACTAATAAAAGAATATTAAGCATCAATTTTATAAATAAATCTTTCGGTTACATAAACACAGAGGGTGCAAACCTTTTGAGTATTGCCTGTAATGACGATCATTTATATATTCTTTCTGATTCCCTCGGGCTGTTAAAGAACCTAATGATATTGACATGATTTTAACAGAAAGAGAAAAGGAAATCTTGCAGCAAACAATAAATGGGTTGGATGCAAAACGAATTGCTGACATTTTTAAGATTAGTGTATTAACTGTCAGAAAGCATATAGCGAACATTTATGAAAAACTACACGTTCATTCAAAAGCACAGATCATTCACCTTGCACACCATCGGAAATGGTTTAAGTAAAGATAGAAATCACCTGGTTGCTTTAAAACTTCCTTAATTTCTGCGATAATTTTAGCCGGTATCCACCGATATGTTTGGGCACTGTAGATATTATGTCTTTTCAAATATGCGCCATGCCGTGAAAACATCCAAACGAAGGCAAAAGGTCTTTATCACCTATCATTGACAAAAAACATCATTAACACTTAAACACAAGGACGGTTGATGAAAGAGCTTGCTCCCGACCATAATATCCCGCTAAAGCGGGACCACTTTCAGAGTGTGCAATTACTTAATTATTAGAATGAGGAATTTGTGGTTTCCAAAAAAAATTGATCTATTGCGTACATTTATCTGTTATTTGCGGAACATAAGAAATAGAATTTCGAAAAGAATTAATTACTAATTGAAATACATATGAACTTAAAAACTTTAATAATAGTTCTTTTGCCATTAGTGGGATTTTCCCAAACTTATGTTTCGGTTATGCCTAGTCTTTATACAGGTGCAGGAAGTTTTGCACAAAGGAGTTCTTGTGATTTTGAAATAGGTAAGCAATGGGATGCTTTTAGTGCTGGTTTAGATATAGGGAAAACCAGTTTTGTCAAAAAACAAAGGAATGCAAAAGATAGTACCTGGGATATAGAACTTCGTCCTAATCTAAATATTTTTCAGCAGGGAAAATTCACCAATACATTAACAATTGGTATCGGATATATTTTTAATTCTTCACAAAATATTTTAACCGAATTTACTACAGGAATTGAATATACTCCAAATAAGCATTTTTCTTACAATTGGTATTTTGGGACATATTATTTTACTGGTAACTCGTCTGCAAGTTCAAATAACTTCTTTGGTGTCTCAGTAATGTATTATTTTATGGAAACCACACGTAAATCTATTTTTGAACGAGAAGAAAAACGAGAAAAGACAAAAGCTACGAAAACCAGGTTATATACCGAGCCAAACAGAGAACCTACTATTCGTAGCGAATGGCCATATCAGTTCCAAAACATGAAGAACTCAACGATAAGTTTGGGTTAACATCGTTCAGAATACTTGAAGGAGGCGATGGATAGATGAAGTCGCCAACAGCACAAATACGTGTTCGTTTTGTGCAATTTGATAAACATTTTTCGCAATTATTTACTTTCTAAAATTTATACACCACTTCCAGCGACCAAAAAAAAGTAGTATTGATCTTTTCCGTGAAAGTCCTGGTCACGGCCACTCCACCAACGGGTTTTACTGTTCTCACTATTGTATTAGGGTTAACAGGAATGGCAACAGTAGGGGTAAAACTGAACGTGAATTTATTTAAATTGTAATCGAAGGGAACAGAGGGTTCATAATCCAGGATCCTGAATGCGCCGGGATTAACAGTATATGCTGTTATGGTACGCGGAGGCAAATTGCCTTTTCTTTTTTTTACATAACGACGTTTGCGGTAATAATTATCATAATAATATTGGGTGCCTCCATTCATGACAAAAGTGGGTGTGATTTTTAGTTGGTCATTGATTAAACTGAATTCATGGTCCAATCCAAAACCAGCTGCAAAATCGGTTGCACTTGAAAAGCTGGCTATTGCAGAGAGACTAAATTCTATAGGTCCGGCATCATAGCCGACCTGTGCACCTGCATCAGCTTTCACTTCTGATTTAACACTGTAGCTTTGATTACTGTATAAATATTTATTAACTGTTAATTCGCCTACCCACTTATCTTTTGCAAAAAGGTAGCCACCACCAAGGGTATAGAGATCAAATCTGTTTTCTGTTGTCAAAAAAGAAGCACTGGCGGTAAAAAATATACCCGACTTATTATAATATCCAAATGCAGGTGTGACGTAGGGAACTTTAAGGGAATCTCTACGGCCAAAATAAACGTTATCATTTATGTAGGAAATGGAAGTTTTAAAATAAGAATGTTTGGACTCCTGTGATCCTGTTTGCAGGTCTGTGTTTTGCGCTAAGCAAAAATTACAAAGTGCTCCCATGCAAATTGTCAATGTAATGAATTGTATTTTTTTCATCTCGCCGAATAAGTCTTAGGTGGTAAGGGTAAAAATAAAAGCCCGGAACAAATCCCGGGCTATAGCTATCGAATAAAAAATTAATTTTCGTTTGCTTCTTTAACATCCTTGCGGCGATCTTTCTTGTCATTTTTAACATCCTTTCGATCCTTGTTGATATCCTTTACATCTTTAGCTCGATCTGCTTTGTCTCCCCGGATGTCCCTGGTGTCTTTAGTAATGTCCTTTCTGTCTTTGTTCGCATCTTTGCGGTCACTTTTTAGATCAGCACGCACATTTGCAGCTCCCTGTTTATTACCGGTCTTCAAATCCTGCTGAAGTTGTTTCTTGTCACTTGCAATATCTTTTCTATCAACGTTTAGATCCTTTCCATCTTTAGCACGGTCTGTTTTGTCAGTCCGGATGTCCTTGGTGTCCTTGGTGACATCCTTTTTATCGGCTCTGATATCTTTTCGATCAGACCGGATACCGCGGGTGTCTTTGCGGATGTCATGATGCAATGATCTTTGTGCGGAAGTGGTGAGGGCTGTAAATAAAATTACAGTAAGACTCAATAAAATTGATTTCATAATTTTAGTTTTAAAATTTGTTATTGGACATAACGTAAACGAAAAAGTTTAAGTACCCGGTTTAAAAGAAATGTTATTGAACCGATTACAAACAGTTTGGCTTTGCCATCTTGTTGCACCATTCCCATAATAGGAGTTTTACTATCCTTTCCTGCTTCATGTAGCATGGTTCTTTTAAGCATCGTCTCTGCAATAGAATTTATATTCTTAATTTCTTCATAAGAAAGTTCCTTTTCAATAAGCATCCCTTGTACATTTTAGCCAATCAGATTCAATGGCAAACTTTTGAGCAGGCATTTTATGTAAAAAAATTATTTTAGTAAAATTTCAATTCCGCACTGCTTAGTGATAAATATTAATCGTAATTGTACGAGTGGGAATACAATATTTTTTGAGAAAAATTCTAAAAAGCTTGCAAGTAAAAAAACTGCGTATTATGTTTGTATCAGAATCGAATAATCCCAAAGAAAACAAAGTAATCCGACTAATGAAACAAACTCTACACAGCACGCAAAATTACCTTAGGTCTGTTTCTCTCTTTAAGTCGGTTTTCATTGCAATCTAAAGGATAAAGCTTCGATTAATACTGTACTCCTAAAATGAAAACGATGAAAAATTTTACCCTACGGAAAGTTTTTTTCCTGATTGCGATTATTCAGATCGCAAGAGTAAACGCACAAAACTCGCCGGTCAATTGTAACGGCCAGTTTTATGTAAGCCATGGTAGTTCTAATACTTCAACAAGCACTACCAATGTAGAGCAATTATCATTTTCAGGAAGCACGATCAACCCGTCATCTTTTTCTCTCAACCCGGGGGGAATTGGATTTAATGCCATGGGTATTAACCCTATTGACGGCTACATCTATGCTATTCGCTACCCGGCATCCTCTTCAGTACAATCCCACCTGATACGAATTGGATCAGGGGGAACCAACCTTACCGATCTTGGCGCCATTTCAGGCATGAACAATGGTGAAATTGCCTATGCTGGCTGCTTTGATTTTGATGGTACTTTTTATTTTGCCACAGCCAGTAACAGGTTAATGAAAATTTCTAATCCGGTCAGTTCTCTCAATGCAACCCAGGTTGGAAGTAATATTTCAGTATCCCCTTTTTTAGCTGATATTGCTATTAACCCTATAGATGGTCAAATGTATGGTACATCAACCGGATCAAGCAATTTTCTATACACGATAAACAAAAACACCGGTGTGGTATCGGCCGGTATTGGTAGCAGCATGGGTAGTGGTTATTTTGCCAGTTTGTTTTTTACTGAAGACGGTACGTTATATGGCTACCGTTCAGATGGCGCATTCTATCAGATCAATAAATCAAATGCGTCACTTACCGCTTCAGGTTCCGGTCCCTCGTATACCTATGCAGACGGCTGCAGTTGCAGTTTTCGGGTAGGTCATACTATGCAAGGTGCCAGCTTTTGCCCGACTGGTCAAACTCCTAATCCCAATAAGTCTGTTGCTGTAACAATTAGCAATAGCTCAGGAATAGCGAGAACAGGCCTTACATATACATTGGACATATCAGATCCCAAGAAAAGACTCAGATTTACACAATCCGCTGCAACAATTGCGCAGAATTTGTTCACAGCAGGTCTTCTTCCAGATAACAGCGCCTCGCATGTTACACTTTCTACTATGTTGCCTGCCAGTGGAACAAATTACAACAAAATAGTCGTTACGGGATTCCAGGCGCCATTTGGCCAAAGCAGTTATTCATTCCAACTTTCCATCCAATTATATACACTTGGAGGAACTTATGATCCCGTTTCGGTACAGTCTATCATTTCAGGCTTGCCTGCCGGATTAGGAGGAACTGATTTATCAGGTAATGGAATACAACCACACGGCACCACTCAACTCGATTTTTGTTCAGGAATCACTTTGCCGGTAAAATTAGTTTCGTTTAAAGCCAACCTGGAAAATAATGTAGCAAAACTTACCTGGGAATCAGCTGTGGAAGAAAATATAGCAGGGTACTTTGTTCAGAGAAGTTATAATGGAAATGATTTTACAGATGTTGGCTTTGTGACGGCGGCAGGCAAAGCAAATGCTTATAATTATAATGATGCCCTGGTGAATAATCCTGAAAAAATTTATTACCGTTTAAAGATTCAGGAAACGCTTGGCTACTCTTATTCAGGTATTGTAGTCTTGGAAAGCTCTGCCAGCCTTGGCAGCATAAAGGTAACCCCTAATCCATTTAGAAAAGAAATACAGTTGTCTATAACTTCTCCCGAAGTGAGAAATATTACATATAGTTTACTGAGCATTGAGGGCAAACAGTTGAGAACTGCGTCACAGAAACTAAGCCGTGGCTCTAATGTTTTCTTCATGAA
>Ga0207106_1003_pt1 | contig 97918 bp, 96 predicted proteins | sample Alteio_BWMinHeat_78_FD_153535 | JGI IMG/M metagenome (GOLD analysis project Ga0207106, IMG submission 153535) | Enriched cells from forest soil in Barre Woods Harvard Forest LTER site, Petersham, Massachusetts, United States -... | ecosystem: Environmental > Terrestrial > Soil > Temperate forest >...
CGCAGCATTTCAAAGAAAAGGACTGTCTCATTTTCAATGTCCATTCCTTTGAGGTGGACGGTTTATATTGAAACTCATTGCTTTTTAATTTAAAAATTGACGTTCACATGAGAAAACTTGCATCACTGCTTATAGTGCTGATGTTGTTATGCACATCGGCATTTGCTCAAACCCGGACAGTTAGCGGAGTAGTAAAAGATGAAAAAGGTGATCCTGTTCCTTTTGCAACTATTCAGGAGTCGGGCACCAAGAACGCCGCTAAGGCTGACGCAAATGGTAGCTTTACCATTAAAATTGGACAAAAATCAAAATTAGTTATCACGGCCGCTGGCCACGCATCCCAAACAATCACTCCTACAGAAGGTTCTGTTGAGGTTTTATTGACTACTACAACCACTGAATTATCAGAAGTAGTGATTACAACAGCTTTGGGTCTCCAAAGGGAGGCTAAAGAGCTTGGTTATGCCCAAACCACAATTAGTAATAAAACCTTGACTGCTGCAAAATCTGTAAATGTACAGCAGGCATTAAATGGAAAAGTTTCAGGTCTAAATATATCTACTGTAAATAGTGGTGTATTTGAAAACGCAAAAATAAATATCAGAGGGATACGTTCTCTCACAGGTGATAACTCACCGATGCTTGTTATAGATGGAGCGCCTACCCCTTTGGGTTATCTTTCTTCTATACCCCCCGATGATGTTCAGGATATCACTATTTTGAAAAGTGGGGCATCAGCTGCGATTTATGGCCCGGCTGCCGTTAATGGAGTTATTATTATAACAACAAAAAAAGGTGGAAAAAGACCAACAGTCACATTTAATTCAACTGTTCAGGCTACTAATGTTTCCTTCTTTCCAAAAATGCAAAAGGAATTTGGGGATGGCGCCGGAGAAACTGTAGACCAGTATGGGAACTATTTATATGTTCCATACGAAAATCAGCAGTATGGCCCAAGGTTCGATGGGTCAATTAAACCGGTTGGACCTGTATTGAAAGATGGATCACAGCAAATGCTGCCATACAATAACAGCCACTTTAAAGACAGGATTAAATTCTTTAATACAGGTGTTACAGTTCAAAACTCAGTAAGTGTTGCAGGTGAAGATTTCTTTTTAAGTGTGCAAGACGCTAAAATTAACGGATTGGTTCCGGACGACATAAACCGGCGTACCAGTCTTCGGTTCAATGGCGGTAAAAAGATAGGCAAGTTTTCAGTTAATTATGGCTTGAACTATATTTTGCAAAACTTCAATGTAGTAGATGAATCAGGTTTCCAGACAGAATTCCCGGGAGCGTATGATGGCGGAATATTTTTATTGGTTGAGCAAACCGCAAGTAATGTTCCGTTGCTGAGCTATAAAGATTTGAATAGCAAGTTTGGGCAATATTCAAATTACTACAATGAATATGCAATTAATCCGTATTGGGTAATAGCTAATCTGCGTGCAAAAGGAAGATCAGATAATATATTAGGGAATGTTGAGCTTAATTATCAACTTTTACCCTGGCTTAAAGCTACCACACGGGTAAGCAGCAATCTTTCATTTAATAATCAATCAAATAATGACGCACCTGTTATTGTATCCGATTGGGCTGCAGCTAACCGAAATGCCGTCCAGTATTCAAATAAGCCAGGAAATGTTTTTACCAACGAGAATTATTCATCACGCCTGAACTTTGACTATTTCTTAAGTGGTGAACATAAGATCATAAATGATTTGTCTGTGAAATATATTGCCGGAGGAAGCCTTCAGGACAATCGTGCTAAAGACGTATCGGTAGGCGGTAATAATTTAGTAGTTCCTTACCTGTTTAATGTTTCTGTGCGCAGCGGCGATGCCAATGTTCCTCTTTATCCCGGTGGTAATTATTATATAGAATCACGTTTATATTCAGCTTACGGTTCCGTAGGTTTTAGTTACAGGCAATGGGCAAACGTGGAGTTTACAGGCAGAAATGATTGGGATAGCCGTTTATTAAAAAAGAATCGTTCATTTTTCTATCCTGCGGCTAACGCCTCTATTGTTTTGTCCGATGCTATCCCTGCTTTGCAAAACAGCAATATTTTTTCTTATGTAAAAATAAGGGGAGCTCTTTCAAAATCAGGTAATGTAAATCTCGGCCCATATGCCTTATCAGCTACCTATTCTCAACCTGCCGGTTTTCCTTTTGGAAGTACTGCAGGCTTTACAGCAAATGCTACTATACCCAGCCCAAACTTAAAACCTGAGTTTGTAAATACAAAAGAAGTTGGATTAGAATTTGGATTTCTCAAAAATCGGATTAACCTGGCCGGTACTTATTTCTTTCAAAATAATACCAATCAAATCTTGAATGTGTCTCAATCAGTCACTACCGGTTATACTTCAGGTTTGGCAAATGCAGCGTCTTTCCATAACTATGGTGTAGAAATGGATTTGGGATTAACTCCCTTGGTCAAGATAGGGAAAGGAAGACTTGAACTTAAAGTAAACGCTACTTATAACAATAATAAAGTTACGAGCACATTGGGCAATGTCCCGGTTGTTATAGGAGGCAATGGCGGATTTATTTCACAAGCTGTAGGATATCCTACAGTTAATAACATTGCGGTAGTTGGAAAGCCGGCATTTGCATTTCAATTAAGTGACTATTTAAGAGATTCTGCAACAGGAAAGGTTATTGTAGATCCGGTTACAGGAAACCCCACTCAATCACCGAACCTGATTATTACCGGCAGAACATTACCACTGTGGATAGTTGGCATTACTCCTTCTTTTTCAATAGGCAATTTTGCAGTTAGTATGACATGGGAATATAAGGCCGGAAATGACTTTTATTCAGGCCTTGGTCCTGATGAAGCTTTTGCCGGAATTGGTGCTGCTACTGCTATATATGGCCGCAAAAGATTTGTATTTCCTAATTCAGTTTATCTGAGTGGTGGAAAATATATTGATAATACCAGCATTCAGGTAGCAGATGGTAATTATGCTTTTTTTAATGGTGCAAATACCTATACTGGTATCGCAACTAATTTCTATGGAAGTGCCGCAGCCTGGAGGCTAAGGGAATTGAATATTTCATATTCCTTACCGGGAACAGTCATTTCAAAGGGAAAATATATAAAGAGAATTATTCTCAGCCTTGTAGGGAAAAATTTATTCCTTTTCGTTCCGAAATCTAACATATGGGGCGATCCTGAATTTAACTATTCTGCTACCGGCAATACTTTTGGAGTTGCGAGTGGTTTTCAATCTCCTGCTTCAAGGTTATACGGAGCCTCCCTAACTGTACAATTTTAATTAATTATTAATAAATACTATTAATGAAACACATAAATAAACAATCAATTTTTATTGCGGCACTTCTTGCATTGATAGGATTTGCAAGTTGTAAAAAGACCTGGCTTGATGTTAATCAGGATCCTAATCGGGTGACAGATGCTAATGTTACAGCCGAATTGATATTTCCTGCTGCCGCAAATGAAGTAGGACAAGCTGCAGTTGGTAGCACTTCCCTTCAGGAATGGATGGGTTACTGGGCACCCAATGGAGGGTTTGTTCCACAGCAGAATGTTATAAGCTACAATATTGATTATACTTTTGGAGATGGATTATTTCAAAATCGTTACAATATATTATTTGACCTTCATCAGGCTGAGGTTAAAGGTTTGGCTAACGGAAATGTTGATTTAGCAGCTGCATCTATCATTTTATCTGTTAAATTGTTCCAGGAGGTGGTTGATCTTTATGGAGATGTGCCATATTCACAGACTTTTCAGGTAGATAAGACCACTACGCCAATCTACGATCCGTCCCAGGGTATATATAATTCTTTGCAGGCACGCCTGGATACAGCCATCACTTATTTAACCAATAATGCTCCAACAAATAGTTTTTCTGCTGCTGATATTATTAATCACGGGGATGTTTCTAAATGGATAAAATTTGCGAATACCCTTAAGCTTCGATTGCTGATCCGCCAATCAGAAGTATCAGGGTTCGACCCATCATCTGAAATCGCAAAGATCCAAAATGGAGGCAATTTTATTGACCATATTCTTGGTGCAGGAGAATCAATAACTGTGAATCCGGGCTATGTTAACGATGTAAATAAACAATCTCCTTTTTATGGTGCTCACGGGTGGACGCCAAGTGGTGTGCAATCTGACCAGGCGACAGATGCCAATAATTATATTATTACTATCCTGTCCAATACCAGTGACCCAAGAATAGGAAGATTTTTTTATCCCGGCGGGTTTGATATATCCAATGGTTATGTTGGCAATATATTTGGAGACCCTATAGGAACGTTAGCTCAAGCGAACCAAAGCTCTTATTTTGGACCTGCTTTAGTAGGTGAGCTCAACGCTAATCTGGTGGGTACCGGCTATTCAAAGAATCAATTCATTTTTCCAAGTTATGAAAGCTTATTTTTATATGCGGAAGCTGTTGCTCGTGGATGGGTAGCAGGAAATGCTGATGCTGCTTTGGCGGCTGCAATTACGGAGTCTTTTGTTTGGACAGGCGTTCCCGATGCAACCAATGCAGCCTCCGCCTATATTACAGCCAATGCTTCTATAACAACCTTAGGTGCGGCAAATACTGCATCAGATAAAGCCAGGATAGTTGCGTATCAAAAGTATATTGCAAATACAGGGATCGATCCACAGGAATCCTTTTTCGACCTGAATAGATTGCATTACTTAACCGATAATAGTTATATTTCCACTCTCCCAACTAAAATTTCAAATACACTGCCCCTGAGGTATTTATACGCTCAGAGTGAATATACTACTAATTCGGCTAACGTTCCAAAGGAGGTTGCGGGAGATGAATTCACCAAAAAAATATTTTGGCAACCTTAATATACAAATATACAATTAACAAATTTTGTAACAAATAAGAAACTCGAATATGAGAACACACTTTATAAAATTGCCGTTAATATTAGCATTGATTCTTTCAATTACAGCCATAAGTTGTTTGAAGGACAAAGCTTATGAAGATGGGACCATACAATCAGGTTCACAGGGTTCAGGTCAGGATATTAAAGTTATTAGCCTTGGTATTACTGTGAGTAGTTCCTCTAATTTTCTTCAGGCATCCTTCCCAATTACAGGAAGTGACACCACAGTTGATCTCATTCCCGTAGAGCTTGGAGGTTCTTCAGATGCTCCTCAGGATATACATGTAACTTTAACAGTAACTGATAAATTGCTTACTGACTACAATACTGCCAATGGAACAAATTATGTTGATCCAGGTTCTGTAGTTACAATATTGAACAATGGAGTTGTTATCATTCCAAAAGGCTCTCGCATTGGATATTTTCAGGTAAAATTTAATGCGAATGATTTGTTGTCCGCAACATACGCTTTGGGCGTCGTTATTACTAGTGTTGCTGAAGCAGGTTACACAATTAGCGGTAACTTAAATAGTGGTATTGTAGGGATAGGACCCAAAAATAAATACGATGGGAGGTATAAATTTACGATTGAAACGATTGGGTGGGGGGCCTATGGAATAAATGATGGTCCACCTTCATTAACATGGCCAACTCTTGTTTCAGTTGTTACATCCGGCGCTTCAAGTATAATACTTAGTTCCGAAGCGGGAAATGCTCAACCTGCTTTTGCTGGTGGCGGGATAACTGGTTTTGGTGCGACTGAACCACAATTTACTTTCGATCCTAATACTAACCAGTTACTTTCAGTTGTAAACCTCATACCAGATGATGGAAGACACAGAACTTTCTTTCTTAATCCGGCAGTTACCGACAGTCGTTATGACCCAACTACTCAAACCATTTATGCTGCCTATGAAATGACGCAAAATGGAAGACCCAATCAACTTATATATGATACCCTTGTTTATAAAGCAGTAAGGTAATTATTTTACACCGTAAATTATACAGGCTGGCTTTTTGCCGGCCTTTTTTGTACATGTAAATGCGCAATAGTAGGGGGACGGAGGGACCTGAACGCGATTGGTTTTGAATAAAACACAACCTTAAAAAGGATGATTGATCATTACGAAACAGAGAACATCCAATGGAGACTTACAAGAAAGTAAAGTCAAACTGCGGTAGTGCCGGTATGATGAACAAAGTCTGAGTGGATAAAACTCCAGGAAGAATAATTGACGGACCTGAAATAGAAGAAGAGGTATTCATTGAAATGTATTGATTTGTTCGAACAGGAATCATCAAAAGTATATATGCCTGGCAGCCCCGCGGTACAAGTTTAGAGTCAAAGAAGTTTTTCCATTATAGTCATCAATATGTTCATTAAAGAAATTATCAAAACGAAAAAGAAAAGAAAAAGGAAAGCGGAAACACATAAGAGAACTACTTGCAGAAGAATAAGCCGGAAGCCAAAGGTAGCTGCAAGAGGAGCTTAGCAGAGATAAGAATAAATGATGGAACTGCCCGTGCAGCGGGTATAGACAATCTGCAGAGTGATGAACTTCGCCAATTTTTATATACCCACTATCAAAGTTTACGAGGGCGAATACTGGAAGGCACTTACACTCTTGCATTGTTCCCTTAATTTTGCCTTAAATAATTTTATAATGCCCGATCAACCCCAACAGCCCCAAAACCAACTCAACATTGAAATTTCGGAAGAAGTAGCAGAAGGAAATTATGCTAATCTTGCCATTATTACACATTCACATTCAGAATTTGTAATTGATTTTGTAAACGTAATGCCGGGAACGCCGAAGAGTAAAGTAAAGTCAAGAATTATTCTTACACCGCAGCATGCTAAAAGGTTGATGAAGGCTTTGACAGAAAATATTGGACGTTATGAAACTGCCAATGGAGCGATAAAGGATATTGAAGAGGTACAAATACCTTTCAACTTTGGCGGTCCGCCGGCGCAGGCCTAGAGAGTCGATAGTCGTTAGTCAATAGTCGATAATATGTAGCAACTTTATAAAAATTTTTCGGGGTTGTTTATCTGTAATCGCCACTACTTAATCTGACAGTACAGGGATTTTTATTTTTTAGTTTTATAGGGTCAGGATATATTTTCTGTTTCTGAGTCATTTAGTTTAGAAATGAAATAGTCTTTATATCTTCTCTTTTTATATGCTTCAACAATATTTGTACAAACGGATCTCGAAGAATTTCTTATCTGTGCAGTCAATCCGAATTTCTCATCTGAAGGAAATGTTTTTGAAATAATATAGATCTTCATTGACAGGGAAAACGCTTTTTGATAAGCTAATAATGTTCTATAAGCTCCTATAGATAATTAACCTGTATTACAACTATGACTAACGACTATTGAGTAACGACTATCGACTATAGAATTCCTTCATCAGCAAAGCTGTAATATCCGGTATCACTCACGATGATATGATCCAGCACTTTAATATCAAAATATTTTGATGCTTCCTTAATTTTTCTTGTAATTTCTTCATCCTGGCGGCTCGGTTTTAAACTTCCCGAAGGATGATTGTGACAGAGCACAAGACTTACAGCATTTTCTTCCAATGCTTTTTTTAAGATGATTCTTGGATCGGCGATAGTTCCCGTTATCCCTCCTTCACTAATGATCTCAATATGATTAATCTTATTTGACTGATTTAAAAAAGCTACCGCAAATACTTCACGGTTATGATCCTGGAAAATCGCCTGGAGATAATTAGCAAAATCCCTGCTTGTAGACATAACGGGCTTATGAAGATAAGTTCCGGCTTGTCTTCTCCGGCCTATTTCCAGCGCAGCAATTATAGTAATGGCTTTTGCCTCTCCAACCCCCTTTATTTTGGTCAACTCTTTTACAGTGTATTTCCCTAGTTCATTCAAATTGTTTTTACCTAAAAACATTACTTCCTTCGCCAGGTCCACAGCGCTTTTATCTTTTGTACCCTGGTGTAGAAGGATCGCAAGTAATTCCGAATCACTTAAATGGGATGCACCATGAATTAGTAATTTTTCTCTCGGCCTGTCGTCTTTTGCCCAATGTTTAATAGAGTATTTATTCTCTTGCATCGATCAAGATTAGTGAATATTTTTATTTCCATCAATACAACTTAACGGTAAAAACAACGTTAAATATTGACAGAGAAAATCCTTACTTCTGAAAAACAATAAAATTCAAATCTTATGAGATACAAAACTTCAACTGCAATGGGTGCTTTACATCCCATTCTTTTCTTTGCCGGCGTTTATATCGTAGTGCTTCTTTTCTCTATTTTTATTTGCTCAACTATATTTTATAGCTGTAATGTAAATAAGACAGAAGTAGTTAAAAAAACGGAGCAAAAACAGACTCCTTCGACTGGCTACACGACGGCCAGCATTACTGTTGTCAGATAATTTTTTCGCTTCATCCTGATAATTAATTTTAAGACCTCATCGGTCTGAATGGCTGTTAATTTATATCTTCGCCGCATTGAAGGATAATGACTCCGTTGGAGAATTCCTTCACATTTTCAGCCATGCAACCCTCCGCAAAGATTTTTTCCGGCACCGGCTCCCAGGAATTAGCAGAACATATATGTAAAAGATATGGCTGCCAGTTGGGTAGAATCAATATTCAAAAATTTAGTGATGGGGAACTTTGCCCCATTTTTCTTGAAAGTGTAAGGGGAGACTATGTTTTCCTTGTCCAAAGCACCCATTCACCCACAGATAACCTGATGGAGCTATTACTTATGATCGACGCTGCCCGTCGCGCTTCTGCTTATAAGATAATTGCCGTAATTCCGTATTACGGTTATTCACGCCAAGACCGGAAGGACAAGCCCAGGGTCGCGATTGGAAGTAAGCTGGTAGCTAACCTGCTGACTGCGGCAGGAACGGACAGGGTAATAACCATGGACCTTCATGCGCCCCAGATACAGGGTTATTTTGATATACCGGTTGATCACCTTGATAGTTCAGCAGTTTTTATCCCTTACATTCAAAACCTAAAGCTGGAAAACCTTACCTTTGCGGCCCCTGATGTAGGAGCAGCCAATCGCATCAGGGAAATTGCCAGCTATTTTGAAGCAGAAATGGTGATTTGTGATAAGCATCGAAAACGTGCAAACGAAATAGCCAGCATGATAGTGATCGGTGATGTAGAAAATAAGGACATTGTGCTGATAGATGATATTTGCGATACCGGTGGAACTTTAGTAAAAAGTGCGGCCCTTTTAAAAGAAAAAGGCGCCAGGAGTGTGCGGGCTTTGATCACGCACCCGGTGTTGAGTGGTAACGCCTATGAAAATATCGAAAATAGTGTGCTGGAAGAATTGGTTATCTGTGACACGATCCCAATCAATAAGAAGCTTACCACAAAGATGAAGGTGCTTTCTGTATCCGAACTTTTTGCAATAGCAATCAGGAATGCATATGAGAACAAGAGTATCACAAGTCTGTTCATTCATTCGCAGAGAAAAGGTTAATAAAGTAAAAAGTAAAAAGTAAAAAGTAAAAAAATATTAAACAATCTGATTTCGAAATTACTGCAGCTGTTTTTGAGTTTTGGTTTTTGAGTTTTGGCTTTTAAATTATAAAACAACATAAAATGAAGACAATTACAATCGAAGGACAACTGAGGACCGAACTTGGCAAAGGAGCCACCCGCCAACTTCGCTCTCAGGGCAATGTGCCTGGTGTAATTTACGGGGGTGCCAGGGAGATCAATTTTTCCGCTCCTTCCATTGCGTTTAAGCAATTGGTCTATACACCAGATTTTCAGTTTGCAGAAATAAAGCTGAATGGCGATACGTACAAATGCATTATGAAAGATCTGCAATTTGACAAGGTAACCGATCAATTAATCCATGTAGACTTGATGGAATTGGTGGAGGACAAGAAGGTTATTGCAAGTATTCCATTGAAATTTGTAGGCGCGCCGGTAGGAGTAAAAGAAGGCGGTAAGCTGCATATAAAAATGAAGGCTTTGAAAGTAAAGACCTATCCAAAATATTTAAGGGAGCATATTGAAGTCAACATTGATAACCTTGAGTTAAATGGAAATGTGCGTGTGGAGGATGTAGTAGTAGAGCACTACGAAATCATGAATTCGCCCCGTATCCCTGTTGCATCAGTAACACTTACAAGGGAATTGAAACAAGAAGAAGCTACATCCCCAGTGGCCGGAACAGCCCCCGCTGCCGGCACAACGTCGGCTCCTGCTGCAACACCAACACCTGCTGCAACACCAACACCTGCTGCAGCATCCAGAAAAAAATGAACTGGTCAATTAATTGCATAACCCTGTCTCTTGCGACAGGGTTTTTTATAACCGGCCTTCCGGAACTTTACTATGCTGTCGGCAGAATTTATAGCAAACTTTATATTTGACTAACTAAAATGAAATGAAATTTTTGATCGTAGGCCTGGGTAACCCGGGGAATGAATATGCACATACACGTCATAATATTGGCTTTGATGTGGTAAACGCATTTGTGATGAAGCATGCCGGCATTTTCAAAAATAGTCGACTGGCCTATGTAGCAGAAGTAAAATGGAAAGGAAAGATTTTTATTTGCATTTGTCCTACTACCTATATGAATTTAAGTGGAAAAGCAGTAAAATACTGGGCAGATAAAGAAAAGATTCCTTTAAAAAATATTTTGGTTATTGTAGACGAAGTGTCTTTGCCATTAAATAAACTTCGTCTGCGCCCGTCAGGGAGTGATGGTGGTCATAACGGATTAAAAAGTATTCATGAATCTCTTGAAACCACCGAATACGCCAGGCTTCGTTTTGGCATTGGAAATAATTATCCTAAAGGAATGCAATCAGAATTTGTTTTAGGTAAATGGTTTAGAGAAGATGAGCCCCTTGTAAGGTTAAAAATTGAGAAAGCTATTGAGGTAATTGAAAATTTTGCCACGGCAGGAATAACCATGGCCATGAACCAGGTTAATAATAAAGAATTTGCAGTGTAATAAGATAGTCTTTTAGCTTTTAACCTTATAAGTTTTTTTTATGATTAATGAGAGGTATTACTTATTTTAGCACCCCAACCCAAAAGGTTCTTTCCTTAGAATCCAATTTTTCTAATGAAAGCCTGAATATATGGGATAGCAACCCTATAAGGTATCCGATGTATTTAATTAAAAGCACCTGATTTATGAAGATTTTCTGTGTAGGCCGTAACTATGTTGCACATGCCAAAGAATTGGGTAATGAAATACCTGATGAACCGGTTATTTTCATGAAGCCAAAAAGTGCATTATTGCAACCCCATACGCCATTTTATTACCCCGAGTTTACAAACGAGCTTCATTACGAGTGTGAATTGGTTTTGCGCATTAGTAAAAATGGGAAATATATCCAGGAAAAATTTGCCAGTAAATATTATGATGCAGTAACTGTAGGCATTGATTTTACAGCCCGTGATATTCAAAATGAATTAAAGGAGAAAGGCCTGCCGTGGGAAAAAGCAAAAGCCTGGGATAACTCGGCCGCTATTGGCAAATGGATACTTCTTGCGAGTACAAAAAATAAAAAAGATATCAATTTTTGCCTGTATAAAAATAAAGAGTTGGTGCAGCAAAGTAATTCAAATTTGATGATCCATAATTTTGACAAAATAGTTTCTTATATTTCTACTTTTTTTTCAGTTAATATCGGCGATCTTGTTTTTACCGGTACTCCCGAAGGTGTAGGAGAGCTGGTTGTAGGTGATGAGTTGGAAGGATTCATCGAAGACGAAAGTATGCTGCAGTTAGATATTAAGTAGACAATTGTCAATAGGCAATAACAAACATCTTAAATATACAAAGTTACATTTCAAAACCCTCTCTGGGTAGTTATCGGAAGTGCAACTCACAACTCACAATTCACAATTCAACTATTATCTTATCCTTTACCTTTGCGATGCTTAATCTAAACTCGGAATAGAATATGGCTGCACGCTCAGATCTTTTCGTTAGCCCGGACTACTATCAATTAGACGAATTGCTGACTGAAGAACAAAAGCATATACGTGAGGCTGTTCGCAGTTATGTAAAAAAAGAGATCTCACCTATCATTGAAAATTATGCGCAACAAGCCGAGTTTCCGCAGCAAATCGTTAGACAGTTGGGAGAGCTGGGATGTTTTGGACCAACTATCCCTGCCGAATATGGCGGAGGTGGTTTAGATTATATTAGTTACGGCTTAATGATGCAGGAACTGGAACGCGGTGATAGCGGTGTCCGTTCTACCGCATCCGTACAAGGTTCGTTGGTTATGTTTCCAATTTATGCTTATGGAAGCGAGGCACAACGAAAAAAATTTTTGCCCAAATTAGCAACCGGCGAATGGCTTGGATGTTTTGGACTGACTGAGCCTGATCATGGCAGTGACCCGTCAGGTATGCTTAGTAATTTTAAGGACGCCGGTGATCATATGATCTTAAATGGATCAAAAATGTGGATCAGTAATGCACCTTACGCGCAGGTTGCTGTTGTGTGGGCAAAAGACGAACACGGAGAAATAAGAGGATTAATTTTAGAAAGAGGCATGGAAGGTTTCTCGACTCCGACTACTCATGGAAAGTGGAGTCTTCGTGCTTCAGCAACAGGTGAATTGGTTTTTGATAATGTAAAAGTTCCGAAAGAAAATATTTTCCCCGACATTAAAGGATTGAAAGGGCCGTTGAGCTGTTTAACGAAGGCCCGGTATGGGATAGCATGGGGTACGGTTGGGGCAGCTATGGATTGCTATGATACAGCCTTGCGCTATTCAAAAGAAAGAATACAGTTCGACAAACCGATCGGCAGTTTTCAATTGCAACAAAAAAAGTTGTCAGAGATGATTACTGAAATTACTAAAGCGCAGTTGTTGAATTGGAGATTGGGTGTACTAATGAATGAGAACAAAGCAACCCCTCAACAAGTTTCCATGGCAAAAAGAAATGGCTGTGAAATTGCCGCCCGAATTTGCCGCGATGCCCGGCAAGTTTTAGGCGGTATGGGAATTACAGGAGAATACAGCGTAATGCGCCATATGATGAACCTGGAAAGTGTGATCACTTATGAAGGAACGCACGATATTCACCTGCTGATAACAGGGCAGGATATAACGGGATTTAATGCTTTTGCCCCCTGAAGGGGGAAACTTGGGTAAGAGAAACTTTTACATTTTCATAAGTTCTTTAAATTAATATTAAATGGTTGTGTTACCAGCTTGTGTTCCCTGGTGAACTTTCGTTGCGTCGCACACTTCAGGGTTCAAATCAATAATCAACTAATTCTTAACTTAACAACTTTCATGCAGATGAGAGCTGCCAAAACTCCCCTTTAGGGGCTGGGGGTATGAAAATCTTCTTTATTGGTTTTATGGGTTCGGGCAAATCACACTGGGGTAAACAGCTTAGTGAAAAGCTACATATTCCTTTTTTTGATCTTGATGAACAGATCATTTCACACGAAGAAAAATCCATAACGGAAATTTTTACTGACAATGGGGAAGAGTATTTCAGATTGCTCGAAAAAGATATACTTCATATTATTACTGAGAGTCATGAAAATTTTGTGATGGCCTGTGGCGGCGGTGCGCCATGCTATTATAATAATATTGATTACATGAATCAGTCAGGTACCACTATCTGGATCAATACGCCGATTGAAACCCTTTTCAGCCGGTTAATTAAGGAAAAAGAAACCCGGCCCCTCATTAGAGATCTTACAAATGAGCAATTAAAAGGATTCATTATTAAAAAGTTTTCTGATCGTAAGATATATTATGAACAAGCAGACATTATTGTAGACGAAGAACCGGTAAGATTAGAAGATATTCTCGAAAAAATTTTCCATGCATAAAACTTTTCTATCACTTGGTGCAATATTCGGAGCAGTCGCAGTTGCCCTGGGAGCATTTGGAGCGCATGGGTTAAAAAAAATTGTCGCGCCAGATTCCGTTGCTGTATTTCAAACAGGCGTGCAATATCAAATGTATCATACGCTCGCTTTGCTTATTGCAGCTGTTGTATATGAACGACTGTCGAACAAATGGATCAAAAGGTCAGGATATTTTTTTTCTTTCGGAATACTTTTCTTTTCCGGCTCTCTTTATTTAATTACGGTTTTAACTGCGTATGGAAAAGTCATTCCCACAGCAATAGGTATTATTACTCCTGTTGGTGGAATATTCTTTATTTGCGGTTGGCTTTGCTTTTTGACCGGAGTATTCAGAAGGAGTTAACTACAAGGGAAGAATTAATATGCTTTCCGTTCCGTTATTTTTTTTTATTTCGAAATTTCCACCGATGCTTTTCATGCGACGATCAATATTCTGAAGTCCATTCCCAAATTGGCGAATATTCTGAAGATCTACCCCCACACCATCATCTGCAATTTTTATTATCAATTTTCCGGCTACCGTAATGTCAATAGTAAGCTGAGCCGCTTTTGAATGCTTCAGCATATTATTCAATGTTTCCTTAACGCATAAAAAGATATTTCTGCGTTTATCTCCGGTCAATTGTTGTTCAGGAATATCATCAGGTATATTCACTTTACATTTTATGGATGTTCCTTCGAGATATTCTATAGCATAGGCCCTGATATAGGAAATAAGATTTCCCAATGAATCGTTTTGACTGTTCATGCTCCAGATGATCGCATTCATTTTATTTAAAACGTCATCGGCGGATTGGGAAATTTTTTCTATTTCTAAAGGAGTATTTTGTTTCATTTTGTTTTTGGCTATCTCGCTCATCAGACGGATATGCGTCATTCCGGAACCCAGTTCATCATGCATATCTGCCGAGATCCTGTTTCGTTCTTCCTGCTGAGCGGTTACCACGGCCAATTGTTTTTCAAATTCCTTTCTTTCATTATCCAACTTTAACTGTTCTCTTTCTCTTGTCTGTTCGATGATCTGTCTCCTGTTTTTATAGCTTAGTCCTGCAAGAAAAAATACGAGTTCAAGAAATAATCCAAGCTCATAGTAAAAGAGAGAAGAATTAAATACGCCGGGTAAATTGTTAAAGATATGGCCCAGCAGTATGAGTAGTTGTGAAAATACAGCAAAGAAAAAATAGAAAAGATTTCCCCAGAAAAGATATCGCAATAACTTATCCTTCCAATACCGCACACAGTAAAAAAGAAAGACCACCATCATCGCCAGCAGTATGGTTTTTGTCGTATTCTCGACACCATTCAAAAAAATGAAGTTGTTAGTAAAAAAATAAGAATAAGAAAATAATCCAATAGAGATAAGAAGACCAAAAATTCCGATATTATATAAGCGGTTAAGAAAAGGATATTTTATCCGGGTTGATAGAAATTTCTGCATAAAGATCATGTAAAATCCTATCCCGGTACATTGCATAATAAAATCAAGATAGGCTTCCATGAAAAAAACATTGTTGCCCACCCTGTAGTCATAATATGTTTTTGTAAATAGCATGCCCCCCAGGAAAATGGCATAGCCGGCATAATATAAAAATTCGCGGTTGCCTCCGAGGATATAATTTGCAATCGAAAAAAGGATCATCATTAACAGCAGACCGCAAAAGATGTATGTGATAATATTCACATAAAAATGAGTAGAAGACAACTCCAGGAAGAAAGTTGAAAGATGAGATTTCTGAATAAGTCTCGGCCTGATATAGTTGGTATAAGTTTTTACAATATTCATTTCAGCCAGGAAGGTTCCTGAATCGTGAGCTGGCAATGTCAATAACCTGTAACCAATACTATCTTCAATATCAGGTTCAATATTTTGGCCGGCGATTAATTTATTTTCTGAAACCCGGTAGAGTTTTATTGATGAAAAGAAAAAGCCGGGGAAAAACCAGACAGAATCAAAATCATCTGACCTATTCAATACGTGAAACCGCAAAATGAGTTTGCGATTTACAAATTTTGAAGGTATCTCCTTCTTGAGAACCAATGCATTTTGAAATTTAAGAACAGAGTATGAGTTATGCAAAATAGAATCTGATGATAAAAATGCCATTTCTGTTTTTGCCCGTATTGGTTCATAGGTTATTATCTTGTTTAGATCAATATAGGCAGAATCGGGTACTGACTGGCAGAAAGACGGAATGGTAGGGAATAAAAAGCCGATAAGAAAAAAAAGGTTTGAGATCAGGAGCGAAATTAGCTTTCTTCTCATGGCATTTTTTTCTGAATTTTTTCCAAAACTAATATATAGCCCGTTCTTTTAATAGCATTGTTCATACAACTTTGTGGGTATTTGCCGGGTGGAGACTTAGTTATGAGTGATGAATAATGAGGGATGAGTTGTGAGTGTGAGATAACTAGTGACCAATAACCAGCAACCGGATTTCTTGTGCCTTGTACCTTGTGCCTTGCATCTTGTGCCTTGTATTATTTATCTTTGTTTCATGGCTAACAAGCTAAAGAAAACATCCAAAAAAGGTCCTGCGGATAAGCCAAAAAAAGCAGCCACTGATCTGAAACCCGAGAAGGAGGAAAAGATTGATCTGAAGAAATTGGCAAGAGATGAACGTACGTGGAAAATAACAGGAGCGTTTTTTATTATTATAGCCTTGTTTCTTTTTATTTCATTTATTTCATATTTTTTTACCTGGAAAGAAGACCAGGACAAGGTTTTCAAAGGTGGGTCTTCTATTCTCTTTGACAGCAACGTTAAAGTGACAAACCTGTTGGGCCATTTAGGAGCCTATCTTTCACATTTTTTTATTTATAAAGGATTTGGCATTGCTTCATTATTTATTTGCACTTTCTTTTTTGTGGCGGGTGTAAATCTTTTATTTAGTAAGAAAGTCTTTTCCGTTTGGCGAAACCTTCGGTATGTAGTTGTGGGTATGCTTGTGATCTCCGTTTCATTTGCTTTTGTTTTTTCAAACAATGAGTTTGCTTATGGTGGCGCGGTAGGAACTATGATCAGTAATTGGCTCATTAGTCTGACCGGTAATATTGGAACGACAGTTCTGTTATTGGCGGCATTTCTGTCTTATATCATTTGGCAATTCAATCCTGTTTTCAGGTTCCCTAAAAAATTACAGACAGGTAACAATGATGGGCAAGTCACTGAACAACCTGGGCTGGCAGGGAAAACTATTAATGATTCATATGCTGAGATAAATAAAGGCAATTCTTTAAAAGGAGATGCTAAACTTTTTATTGTCACAAATGAACCGGGTGAACTAAATGCCACGAATGATCTTAAGATTATAGAAAAAGAAGATGAAGAAGTAAAAGAAGCTTTTGAAGATCCTGTCGTTACCAGAGAAGTGGTGGCGGATATGATGCATCAGCATGATACTCACTTGCAGGAGTCTATCATCACTCAGGCAAAAACTAAAAGATCCGAAGAACTTCCCGGCGAATTAGAATTGGAAATTAAGCCGCCCACAGAAGAGGAAATGAAAAAAGAAGCAAAAGAAAAAATCTATGAAGATCTGCCTCCCTATGAACCGACACTTGACTTACAGGATTATAAATATCCGCGACTTGATCTGCTTGAAACATATGGTAATGAAAAAATAGTGAAGGACCCTACAGAGTTGGAAGCAAATAAAGACCAGATAGTCGATACGCTGAAAAATTATGACATCTCTATTCAAAAGATCAGTGCTACCGTCGGTCCTACTGTTACTTTGTATGAGATAGTTCCCGCTGCCGGTATTCGCATTTCACGGATCAAGAATCTTGAAGATGATATTGCCCTGAGCCTTGCTGCGCTTGGGATTCGCATTATTGCACCCATACCCGGCAAAGGAACTATCGGTATTGAAGTTCCCAATGTAAAAAAGAGTATAGTGGGTATGAAAACATTGCTGGCATCAGAAAAATTTCAGCATAATAATTATAGTCTTCCGATCGCCATTGGTAAAAAAATCGACAACGAAAATTTCATTGTTGATCTTGCCAGCATGCCTCACCTGCTAATGGCCGGGGCGACCGGACAAGGAAAATCTGTTGGCGTAAATGCGATTCTTGTTTCATTGTTGTACAAAAAACATCCATCGCAGCTGAAATTTGTTTTAATAGATCCAAAGAAAGTTGAACTAAGTCTTTATAATAAAATTGAAAAGCATTTTCTTGCCAAACTTCCCGGTGAAGAAGATGCGATCATTACGGATACAAAAAAAGTGGTCAACACACTCAATGCACTTTGCATTGAAATGGATAACCGGTATGATCTGCTGAAAGAAGCAGGTGCAAGAAATATTCGTGAATACAATGAAAAATTTATCAAAAGAAGATTAAATCCGCAAAAGGGACATCAATATCTGCCGTTTATTATATTAGTAATTGATGAATTTGCCGATATGATTATGACGGCGGGGAAAGAAATTGAAATGCCAATTGCAAGACTCGCACAGCTTGCCCGCGCAGTGGGTATTCATCTTATCATTGCTACTCAGCGTCCGTCTGTAAACATTATCACCGGCACTATTAAAGCTAACTTTCCGTCACGCATTGCGTTTAAAGTAACATCTAAAATTGATTCAAGAACTATTTTGGACACGGGTGGCGCAGAGCAGTTGATTGGCAAAGGTGATATGCTTATCTCACATCATGGCGAAATAACTCGTTTGCAATGTGCATTTGTTGATACACCTGAAGTAGAAGAGATCGTTGAGTTTATTGGAGGGCAGCGCGGTTATCCGCAGGCATTTTTATTACCGGAATATATAGATGAAAAAGATCTCGACGGAAAAGATTTTGATTTGGGTGACCGCGATCCTTTGTTTGAAGATGCCGCCAGGTTGATCGTGCAAAACCAGGTGGGTTCTACCTCGTTGTTGCAAAGAAGAATGAAATTGGGCTATAACCGCGCGGGCAGATTGATGGACCAACTCGAAGCTTTTCGCATAGTAGGTCCCAACCAGGGAAGTAAGGCCAGGGATGTATTGATAAAAACAGAAGCAGAGCTGAATGAGATTCTTCAAGCTTTATAAAGTAAGAGGTTGTTAACAAAACATTTTATCTGCAATAATCAATTCCTTATAGCAACCTTTATGTACAAATGACCATCCTAAAAGTTTAATTAACCTATATTTGTCCGACGGCAGCAATGGATTTAAATATCTTATAAAATTTCCATGAGAATGAAAAATTTTTATTTCTTTCTGTCATTATTAACGATTGCAGGAAATTTATTTGCGCAAAAAGAAGCGGTCAACGACCCTGAGGCTAAAAAAATTCTTGATGCCGTAAGTGCGAAATTCAAAACATACAAATCTGTCCAGGCTAGTTTTACTTACAAAGTTGAAAATGCAGATGGCAAGGCTATTTCCACAAAAAAGGGAATGGTGTATATGAAGGGAGCCAAGTACAGGGTAAGTTTTGTTGGCCAGGAAATTTATTGTGATGGAACTACTGTATGGACGTATGATAAATCTTCAAATGAAGTGACCATCACAAAACTGGATATTTCCAACAACACGATCACTCCCCAGAAATTGTTAACTGATTTTTACGATAAGGATTTTTTATATAAGCTTAACGGAGAATCAAAAATTGCCGGCAGGAAAATCCAGGAAATTGAAATGACTCCCAATGACAAGAAGAAGCTTTTTCACAAAGTGTACCTGATGATCGATAAAAAAGCAAAGACAATTTACAGTACAAAAGTTTTGGAAAAAGAAGGTAACCGTTATTCTTATACAGTTAATACATTAACGGGTAATGTAGATATTGCTGATTCAAAATTTGTTTTCGATAAAAAGGATTATCCCGATGTTGAAGAGGTAGACTTGAGGTAGAACCACTATTTACAGGATTATGAGGATTTAGAAGAAATTATAATCCTTTCACGTCTCACGTTTCACGATAAAACTCTGTAAACATTAGTGCAATCATTACACAACAGCCTTGCGAATTTTTACAAGCTGCTCTAATAAACTTTCCAGCAGTTCAAGTTTCAGCATATTTGCTCCATCACTTTTTGCAACGGCAGGATTGGGATGCGTTTCAATAAACAAACCATCAGCACCCGCCGCCACAGCCGCTTTTGCGATAGTGCTGATCAATTGAGGGTTGCCGCCTGTAATACCGCTTGTTTGATTAGGTTGTTGCAAAGAATGTGTGCAATCCATGACTACCGGCACGCCATGCGATTGCATGGTCGGGATATTGCGATAATCAATTACAAGATCCTGGTAGCCGAATGTAGTTCCTCTTTCAGTTAAGATTATTTTATCATTACCGGTATTACGGATTTTGTCTACAGTAAACTTCATTGCCTCACCGCTCAGGAATTGCCCTTTTTTTACATTTACGATTTTATTTGTTTCCGCGGCAGCAATCAGCAAATCGGTTTGGCGACAAAGAAAAGCAGGGATCTGTAAAATATCCACATAGTTTGCAGCCATAGAGGCTTCTTCGTGAGCATGGATATCTGAAGTAGTTGGTAATTGGAATTTCTGCCCCGCTTTTTTTACAATCGATAAAGCAGCTTCATCGCCAATACCTGCGAATGAAGAGCCACTTGTGCGATTAGCTTTGCGATAGGACGATTTAAAAATTAATGGAATGCCAAGATCTTTGCAAATGCCTGAAACTTTTTCCGCTACTTCCATTATCAATGTTTCATTTTCCACAACACAAGGCCCGGCAATGAGAAAAAAATTTTTTTCATTGTATGATTGCTTTGTGAAAAGATGCTTTAAAAATTTTTGCATGGCGCAAAGATAAAGTTTAAGGTACAGGGCACAAGACACAAGGTACAAGGTACAAGGCACAAGGCACAAGGTACGGGGTTCAGGGTTTGTTGAAAATTCTTGTGCCTTGATTCTTGTATCTTGCGGCTTTGACTTTATGGCAAAAGAAAAAATTCTCGTTATTGGCGCATCGGGACAGATAGGAGTGGAGCTAACGCTTGCTTTGAGAAAAATTTACGGTGCAGCCAGTGTAGTAGCTTCTGATCTGCGGGAAGAAAATGAATTGCTTCATGGAACCGGTCCATATGTAAGTCTGGATGTAATGAATAAGGAAATGTTGCACGTCCAGGTGATCCGACAGAATGTTACCCGGATCTATTTGCTTGCAGCTATTCTCTCCGCTACAGGAGAGAAAAATCCTAATCTTGCCTGGCATTTGAATATGCAGGGACTATTGAATGTTCTTGAAATTGCCAAAGAGGAAAAACTAAATAAAGTTTACTGGCCGAGTTCGATTGCAGTATTTGGACCTACTTCTCCCAAGCAAAATTGTCCTCAGCAAACTATCATTGAACCAACTACTGTATATGGGATCAGTAAATATGCCGGTGAATTCTGGTGTAATTATTACCATTTAAAATACGGTTTGGATGTACGCAGTCTTCGCTACCCGGGTTTGATCTCCTACAAATCGGCCCCTGGCGGCGGTACAACAGATTATGCGGTGGAAATTTTTCATGAAGCGATGGAAGAAAAAAAATACAATTGTTTTTTGAAAGAGGATACTTACCTGCCTATGATGTATATGCCGGATGCTATCCGTGCAACGATTGAATTGATGGAGGCACCTTTAGAAAAAATTTCTGTTCATACTTCTTACAATCTTTCCGGAATGAGTTTTTCTCCAAAGGAAATAGCAGCAGAAATAAAGAAACACATCCCTGAATTTGAAATCGAATATAAGCCGGATTATCGGCTTGCGATTGCACAGAGCTGGCCACAGAGTATTGATGATTCTGTAGCCCGAAAAGACTGGGGTTGGAAAGAACAGTATGATCTTTCTGCAATGACAAAGGATATGCTGGAGAATTTGAAGTCATCGAAGTCATACGGATTATAAAAGAAATTTACTCATTTGACTTATATGACCATTTGACTCTTTGAATTTAATTGGCAATTTGCTGCATCACGGCCTGCCAGTTCAATACATTCCAATGATCAGTAAATTTTCCATCCTTCAGGCGAATGATGTCAATTACTTCCCAACTTATTTTTTTCCCGGATGCGGGCACACCAAAAAGTTCTCCTTTATGTGTAGCTGTAAAAGTTTTGTAGGTGGTTACTTTATCGCCTTCGGCTACCTGGTCATTAATGCTCACGGTCAAATCGGGGAATGCAGGTTTTAAAAAATGATTGAAAAAATACATAACCCCTTCCGGTCCTTTTGGAACTCCATCGGGAGCCGTATGATTGATGAATGAAGCATCAATGATCTCATTGAAGCTGTTCAAATTGCCGCCTTCGATAAATTCTTTGTTAAAACGGCGAACGGTCGCTTTGTTTTGTTCGGTTGTCATTTTGATTGGTTTTGTTTCAGCAACAAAAATCATAATAACAAACAAGGCAAACATGGTATGAATGCGGCCTTCTATAGTCTTATTCCGACTTATCAGGATGAAGTCCTGCTGCGATACTGAAGAGGAGTGTTATCAGTAAGCTTTTTAAAAAATTTATTGAAATGCGATGGATCGGAAAACTCCAGCTTGTAGGCGATTTCAGCAATAGATAATTCAGTATGCAATAAATAAGCTTTTGCTTCTGTTATGATCATTTCATCAATTAACTCATGTGCTGTTTTTTGCGAATGAAATTTTATGATCCTGTTCAAATGATCAGAACTGACATGCAGCATGCCGGCATAGTCGGCTACTTTGCGTACCGTTAAGAAATGCTGATTGACCAGTTTTATGAATTTTTTAAAAAGCGCATTATTGCTTGCAGGCAGATCCTGTTTTAAAAACTGGTATTCATAACTTCTGTTCGCCTGGATAAGTATAAGCTGGATATACAGTTGAATGACCGACACGATATCATTTCTTTTGCTTTTTACTTCATTGTTGATCTTCATAATGAAATTTTCAATTTCATACGCCTCTTCTTTGGTCAACTGAAATGATTGCACACCTGCATAACTTAAAAATGGAAATTGTTCTTTTATATTTTTCAAAAGCAATGAATCAGCAATGAATTCATCGGTAAACAACATGTAGTAAGCAAAGAAATCTTCACCCTGATCATAAAGAGAAAAGACCTGCCCGGGAAAACCAAAGACAATGCTGTCACATATGGGGTAATAAGTTTCAAGGCCAATATCGAGGGTAACATTTCCTGCCCTGATCAATGCGATCCTGAAGTATTCTGTTTTAATGGGACCAAGCCTGTTCTTTTTTAAATTATCAGTGGAATATAATCCAAAACCATTCCCGACCAGTTCTTTTGAGTTATCGAGTCCGAAATCGGTTTCTGCCAGGCCCTCTTTGTGCAAATTATAAAGGGCCGGGTTGAGCTGAAATTTTTTTATTTCATTTTGAGCGATCTTCATTAAAATAGAATGTATCTGAATATACGAAAAAGAGGGCAGTCGTTTTGTCAGTGTCTTGCTGAGTAGTGTCTCCGTTTGAATTTTTGAAACACATAGGAGGCACAAACATAGATATCACATAAGGGCCTATGTGCTTCCTATTGTGTTCTATTGTGGTAAATTATATTTTAAACTGAGACACTACCTCTTGCTGGCCTCATTTTGAAACGAAAAGGATGGACAGTCTTTCAAATCAACTTATGCTCATACGCATATTTTACCAAACCAATTTCTTTTTAATTTATCAAATACCAGCAACAGTTAATAAAAAATATTAACTGAAATAAGTTTCACGATTCATAACAACGCATCTTGCGTGCTAATTACAAGCTCAACACATTCTTCATACTGAAAATTCCTTTTTTGTCTTTTATATATTCAGCGGCCAGCAAAGCTCCAAGTGCAAAGCCCTGCCGGTTATGTGCAGTATGAATGATCTCAATGTCATCAATCGCGGATGAATATTTTACTTTGTGAATACCTGGCGCAGGATCGATTCTTTCACTGATAATTTCCAATTCTTCTGGATCATCACTGATATGATTTACCCATGACTTCTTTCTGGGTATAGTTTCTAAAATTTGTTCCGCAATAGTGATCGCTGTCCCGCTCGGCGCATCTTTTTTCGCCGTGTGATGGATTTCTGTCACCTGCATTTCATAATCTTTGTGGGGTGCTATCAATGATGCGAGTTTTTTATTGAGCTCGAAAAAAATATTTACTCCCACACTGTAATTGCTGGCGTAAATAAAGCTTCCTTTTCTTTCATTGCATAGGGTTTTTATTTCTTCCATTTTATCAAGCCAGCCGGTAGAACCACAAACAAGTGGAATATCAAATTCAAGAGCTTTTTTTACATTTTCATATGCACTGTGGGGACCCGTAAATTCAATAGCGACATTTGCTTTTGCGATATTTTCTTTATTAAAATCTTCAAGATTGTATTCGTCAATTTTCAATACAATTTCATGTCCGCGTCGGACAGCAATTTCTTCAATGGCTTTTCCCATTTTTCCGTAGCCGATGAGAGCAATTTTCATACAATGAATTTGCTACAAATGTAATGAGCAAGTATGAGATGATAGTTGACAGAGGACAGATGATAATTTCCGGAAAACAAATAAAAGTCAGCAGATGAAAGTTCTAGTACCAATAAGATCAATGTCGGAAATTAAAAACAAGACTAATTCCGGCTGTATTGGTGAAAGGATTATAAGCAGGTTTGATCTTCATGCTGAGGTCGGGACTGATATCAAAAGCTTTTAAATGTGCGTCTACTACGGCATCTACAACATTCAATCCCCAGAATACCACAAAAAACAATACCGAATAATCGATATACTGTCTGAATTGATTGCGATATTGTCGCAACGACTCAAGACTGAGAGGTAAGTACCTTGATTTTATTTTTTTATAGTCAGTAGAATCCTGGTAAGGTCCCGGGTAGGGGCTATTTGGATCAGGAGCGGGCAAAGAAGCTTTGTATTTTGCAGCGTAGGAAAATTTGAGGTCTTTGTATGTTTTTATGTTAGTGATAAAAATGGAGCCAGTGATCCCCAGTGCTGCATAGACGATTGGTATCTTCCAATATTTTTTATTGTAGGCTTGTCCCCAGCCGGGAATAAGTGCAGAACGTATAGCAGCTTTCCTGGGGCTGTGTTGTATTTTGATCAACGAATCAACCTTTGCGGCAGGCATGGAATCTTTTCGTTTAAGAGTATCTACTTGCTGAGCATGTACATATGAACTTGTGAAAAAAAATAAAATGAAAAGACAGGTTGAGGGAATAAATTTTTTTTGCATGAGGCTCTGTGTCTCTGCTTTAGTCCACTGATATATCCATTTGCCTGAGAATATGATTAAGTTCATCCAACGAATAGTATTCAATATTGATCTGCCCGCTTCCATTGCGGCTATGTTTAAGTTTTACACGTGTACTAAAATGCGACGCTAATTTATCTTCAATTTTTTGGAAACCCTGAGGCATCTGGCTTTTTGCTGTTTTTTTAACACCACCCGTTTGCTTGTACATGTTCCGTACAAGTGCTTCGGTTTGGCGTACGGAAAGGCCTTTATTTTTTATCTCATTAAAAATGAAGATCTGTTTGTCTACCGTATCTACATTGATCAATGCTCTTGCATGACCCATGCTTAATTCGCCGTTGCGAACAGCAACCTGTATATCCGGTGGTAATTTTAACAAACGAATATAGTTAGTAACAGTGGTTCTGTCTTTCCCCATGTTCTCCGCTACCTGCTCCTGGGTAAGGTTCAGTTCATCCATCATTCGTTTGTAGCTCAAAGAAATTTCAATTGCATTCAGATCTTCACGCTGCAAATTTTCGAGCAGGGCAAGTTCCAATAACTGCTGATCATTTGCCTGGCGCACATAAGCGGGAATGTCTTTTAAACCCGCTATCCTGGCCGCACGGAGGCGTCGTTCGCCTGTTACCAGGCGATATTTTCCTGAAGGTAATTTTGAAACAGTTATGGGCTGAATAATGTCGTGTCTTTTAACTGAAGCGGCTAATTCCTGTAATGATTGCTCATCAAAATCATGACGGGGTTGTTTCGGATTGGCCTCAATATCATCAATGGAAATACGATTTACGCTGGTGGCAGTCTCAACTACCGTATTTTTTAAATGACCACTGCTTGTTTTCAGATCTTCATCAATACTTTGCAATAAAGAACGAATTCCTTTTCCCAGTGCGTCTTTATTTTGTTTTGGAGAGTTCATGATAGTTCAGAGTTATGAGTCTGGAGTTCAGAGTCACATTTAATTATATAAATTTATCAGGATTGTTGATCATATTCCATAACATTTTACCAACTTCAGTATTTCTGGATATAAAATCAGCATTTTTTTTCTGGATTAGATATTTACAATCTATTGAAAAATTAAGCCAAACCTCTGTTTCAGTATTTTCTGTTTCCGAATCGGAAAGTTTAGAAGTAAAGTGGGCCTTATATCTTCTTTTGCGGTAAGCTTCCGCCAGATTAGCACACACCGATCTGGATGATCTTCTAACTTGATCTGTAAGACTGAATTTTTCTTCAGAAGGGAATTTTTTCGATTCTTCAAAAATATCCATAGCCAGCTTATACGCCTTTTGATAAACAATCAAGTCTTTATAATCTCCCATTAAGAAAATAGTTTTTTGCAAATTTGTCTCAGAACTCCAGACTCTGAACTAATAACTAGCTCACAACTCATAGCTGTAATATTCTCTCTTCCTGCCTGATCTTCGTCATATCATTTTTCTGAAGAATTTCTTTTGCGAGGTTCAGATAATTTACAGAACCTTTACTATTGCCGTCATATAGAATAACAGGTTTGCCAACGCTGGGAGCTTCACTCAACTTTGAATTGCGATGAACGATTGTATTGAAAACGATATCTTCAAAATGACGGCGTACTTCACTTACGACCTGGTTACATAAGCGCAAACGTCCATCATACATAGTCATTAATATTCCTTCAATTTCCAGTGAAGTGTTTAAACGGCTTTGTACAATTTTGATCGTATTCAAAAGTTTGCCTAATCCTTCTAATGCAAAAAATTCACATTGAACAGGAACGATTACTGAATCAGCAGCCGTTAGTGCATTAACGGTAATTAAACCTAACGATGGAGAGCAATCAATGATAACGAAATCATAATCGTTCTTCACCGGTTCAATAATAGTTTTTAAAACCATTTCCCGGTTTGGATAATTGATCATTTCAATTTCTGCACCCACCAGGTCGATATGAGAAGGAAGAAGATCGAGATTTGGGATCTCTGTTTTCAAGATCACATCTCTTGCAATAGCTTCATTCACCATGCAGTCGTACAAGCTCTGTGTAATGTTGTGCAGATCAAACCCCACGCCTGTGGTGCTATTGGCCTGCGGATCTCCGTCAACCAGCAAAGTTTTAAATTCAAGCACGGCAAGACTCGCAGCCAGGTTTATCGCTGTTGTGGTTTTTCCAACTCCACCTTTTTGATTGGCAACTCCAATTACTCTTGCACCCCCAACCCCTAAAGGGGAGTTCTGAAAATCTTTATTTGAATTATTCATTTTTTTAAAAAAGTTTGTTATTAACTTCTTTGTCCATCACGGATGTGATATTCTCTGTTCGGAATATCTTACTGTCCAGTTGCTATTAGCAAAAATCTCTTCATTCAAGTAAAATTTCATCAAAAGAAACGAAGCATCGACCTAAGTCTCCCCTTTAGGGGGACAGGGGGCTTATTGTCTCCCCAATCTTCAGCAACTGTAATTTTATTCCTTCTGTGCTGAATGCTTTTATTGCTTTTTTATGATCAATCTTAATAAAACCGAACGTATCATAATGCACCCCGATGATATTTTTGCAATCGATCATTTTAGCTGCCCGAATTGCATCTTCATAACCCATTGTAAAATTGTCGCCTATGGGCAATACCGCAAAATTTAGTTTTGCCCATTGTGGAATAAATTGCATATCCAGTGTTAATGCAGTATCGCCACTGTAATAAAAATTGCCTTCATCTGTATGAACAATAAAACCCAACGGGTTGCCACCATAACTTCCGTCAGGCAGGCCACCGCTATGCTGAGCTACCGTGCATTTAACTCTAAAGTCCCCAAAATTCCAGCTTCCGCCCGTATTCATGGGATGAGTATTATTAACTCCCTTTTTAAAAAGCCATTCATGAATTTCCCAACTGCAGACTACTTTGGCATTCGTGGCCTGGGCAATGGTGATACAATCTGTAATATGATCCGCATGACCGTGTGATTGTAAGATATAATCTGCTTCGATATCGGATATATTGATATTCTTTGCTAACTCATTTGGTGTAATAAAAGGATCAAAAAGAATTTTTGTATTTTTTATTTCAACTGCAAAACAGGAATGACCATAATAAGTAAATTTCATAGCTCATCGTTTGAATGCTGACAAAAATAAGCTTTCAAAAGTTTAATGTTTTTAAAGTTATTAACCCCTGTTACTCTTTAATCCCGATGGTCTTCAAATTTTTTAGAATATATTGTTTTTTCATTCGTCTGATTCTTCATAATCTTGCTTCGAAATGCGTAATTCTCCTTTTTGGTGGATACTGATCGGCTTTATGATTCTGCTGGATCTGTATGTATTCCAGGCTGTAAAAGTTCTCACGCAAGCTGCAGGTTCTAAAACAAAATTGGCTATTCATGTTTCTTATTGGGCTATCTCCGCGCTTGCTATAACAATCCTTGTTATTTTGCCTTATTTACATTTTGCACAGCAGCATCGTGTATTTCGAAATACTTTTTTCGCAATTATTGTTGGCTTGTTTTTTTCGAAAATAATTGCCTCCATTTTTTTCCTTGTAGATGATTTGCGACGCGGAATTCAATGGGTGGTGGGAAAAGTCTTTTTTTCGGGAACCGAAGGAGAAACCATGGAGCAGGGCGTAAAAATTTCCCGTTCCATTTTTTTAAGCTGGGCCGGGATGCTCGCAGGCGGAGGATTATTTACTTCTCTCATTTATGGGTTCGGCAATAAATACCGCTACAGGATCCACCGGCTGCAGATGGCTTTCGACAATTTACCACCGGAATTTAAGGGGCTAAAGATTATCCAGATATCAGACATCCATTCGGGAAGTTTTACCGATAAACATGCAGTGATGAGGGGTGTTGATATGGTTTTAAAGGAAAACGCCGATCTTATTTTATTTACCGGTGACCTGGTAAATAATCTCGCTGATGAAATGACTGATTACATGGATGTATTTAAACAGCTTAAAGCACCCATGGGTGTTTATTCCATATTGGGAAATCATGATTATGGTGATTATGTTGCATGGGCTGATAGAAATGAAGAACATAGAAAAAAAGAACAGGAGGCAGGAAAACATTTGTTAACTCCGTTACAACAAGCGAACCTTGACAAACTAAAAATTGTAGAAGCTGAACTTGGCTGGAAATTATTGTTAGATGAGCACATAGTGTTGGAAAAGGGAAATGACAAGATCGCATTGATAGGTGTACAAAACTGGAGTTCAAAAGCAAGATTTCCTAAATACGGAGATCTGAAAAAAGCGTATACGGGTAGTGAGGGTTATCCATTTAAGATTTTAATGAGCCACGATCCATCGCATTGGGATGCGCAGGTGAGAACGATATACAATGATATTGATTTAATGTTAGCGGGTCATACACACGGAATGCAGTTTGGCGTTGAGATTCCCGGGTTCAAATGGAGTCCCGTTCAATACGTTTATAAAGAATGGGCAGGTCTTTATGAGGAAGGAAAGCAAAAATTATATGTAAACCGGGGTTATGGATTTATTGGTTACCCGGGGAGGGTCGGAATTCTTCCTGAGATAACTGTCATCGAACTGGTTTGATGTTTTTTAATTTAGTTAAATAAAACTGAGTTTCAATTCGTTTTAACCAAAACTGCGACATCTTTAATTAAACTTACTTTCGCTTTAAAGGTCAAAAATTGTCGCCATCCGGTATCTTGTGTTGCCATAATTCAACTGCGGCATGTATAAAAAATGGAGTCTAATACTGGCTTTTTACCTTGCGGGGATTTATGCGTTTGCACAAGTTAATCCTAAGGATACTTCATTAAAAAAAACCGAACCGCCTGTCATAGACACTTCCCTGAATTATGGTGATATATCTTTTGATGAGTTAGAAGAATTCCTGGATTCCATTTTAGCACCTCACAGTTATATTTTAACATCGTTTTCTGTTGAAAGAGGATATTATGATTACAAGAGCAAAACTGATGTTTTTCTTGAACCCATTCGTGAAAAAACCTTTACTCCTGCTTTAGGATATTATAATAAAAATGGACTGGGAATAACTGGTATCGGATCTTTTGTAAATGATCAAAATACTTTCAAATTTTACCAGCTGGCGATTAGTCCTTCTTATGATTATTTGGGAAATAAAAATTTTGCAACGGGAATTTCCTACACACGATACTTCACCAGGGATTCATTACCTTTTTATACATCTCCTCTGGCAAATGAATTGTATGCTTATTTTAATTATCGCAAATGGTGGTTTAAACCGATGGTCGCGGTCAGCTACGGATGGGGCAGCCGTTCGGACTACCTGAACCGGGAAGACTATATTACATCATTGCAGTTACGGCGCGACGGCTTTACAAGGATCAATACAAAGGAATCCGTAAGCGATCTGTCCCTAACCACTTCTGTTCGTCATGATTTTTACTGGCTGAATATATTTAGCTACAATGACCATGTTCGTATTACACCACAATTAACATTTACCAGTGGTTCTCAAAAATTCGGACTTAATCAGACATCGAATACATATGTTACATTGCAACGTTCGGGTGCGAATGTTCTTTATAACAGCGAAAATGTTTACCTCGACAATAAAATGTATTTCCAACCTCTCGATCTTACATTCTATTTGAAAACTGAATATTCAATTGGCAAGTTTTATATACAGCCCCAGCTGATACTTGATTACTATTTTCCTGCTACGAATAAACAATTCACCGGTCTCGTTACAGTGAGCGGTGGGTTTATTTTTTGAACCGATAGTTATCGGTTTTGCAAAACCTTCACAAGTTTATTGCAATAATACCTTACGAACTGCTGTTTATTCTTTTAGAGATAGAAAAATCAGTTAATAGATTTTAACTACAACAATTTTCCTTTGGCATTATAGTTGGTCGAATTTTGTGAACCAAAAAAATAAATATGAAAACAAAATTTCTTAGCCTTATTGGAGCTCTTCTCGTTTCACAATTGATGATGGCTCAGTTTCATCTTGGCGTTAAAGCTGGTGCAAACATTACTAAAGTCGAGGGTACGTCATTCAAACAGGAATTCAGATACGGTTATAATCTTGGAGGTTTTGCTGAAATAGGTTTGGGTAGTAAATTTTCTTTTGAACCAGAAGTTTTATTCAATCAGTATTCATCAACGTTAGACAGTAACTACAGATCAATTTATGAAAATGTGATCGCTTCTAATCAAAGCAAGGTTAAGTTGAATTATCTTACGATCCCACTTTTGCTTGACTATAAATTGTTAGGTCCAATTCATATCCAGGCTGGCCCGCAGTTCGGCGTTTTAATGAACCAGGACAAAAGCTTTTTGGTAAATGGACGAAATGCATTCAGGAATGGAGACTTCTCCATGGTCGCCGGTGCGCAAATTAAATTAGCCCAGTTAAGAATCACCGGTCGTTATTTAATTGGCTTGAGTAACATAAACGATATCGATAACCAGGATAAATGGAAAAATCAGGTGATACAATTATCCGTTGGAATAGCCCTTTAAAGTTCTAATACCTCATGAATTAGTCCTGCTGCCTCAGCGGGACTTTTTTTTAAAGTAAAAAGTAAAATTCAAAAAAGGATGAGCATCTATTTTTACTTTTATTTTTGAATTTTTGACTTTCTTACATTTTCTGCAAAAATTAATTTGATAGGCATAATACTTGACTACTATACCTTCCTTTAGTATTTTTAGCGTTCCGTTATTGGCGGTGTCATATTGTCTAAAGAAGAAATAAATGAGTTTTGAGAATTTTTTCCAGAAGAATGAAGATGAAATGGATTTTATCCCGATCATCCCTTTAAATGAGAGTGATAGTGAAAGTATGGATGGGATTGAGGTTCCTGCTGAAATTTCCCTTTTACCACTTCGAAATACAGTGCTTTTTCCCGGCGTTGTTTTGCCTATAACTGTTGGCCGTGACAAAAGTATCAGGGCAGTTAACGATGCTTATAAGGCTGACAAATTGATCGGCGTTATTGCGCAAAAAGACAGCAGTATAGAAGACCCTGAAAAAAAAGATTTGGAAGATGTAGGCACTATTGCAAAAATTGTTAAGCTCATCAAAATGCCGGACGGCGGTACTACCGTCATTATCCAGGGTAAAACGAGGTTTTGTATTCAAAATATAACTAGTGAAGATCCCTATTTCAGGGCAAGTATAAAACCATTGATTGATGAAGAATCTCCCAAAGATCCCGATTTTGACGCTTATGTGGCTAACATCAAAGAAATGGCTGCAGAGATTATTCAGCTTTCGCCAAATATTCCTTCTGAGGCAACGATCATTCTTCGCAATATTGAGAGCCCTTCCTTTCTGATACATTTTGTATCCGGCAATTTGAATACGGATATTAGAGACAAGCAAAAATTGCTCGAGCTGAATAATATTCGTGAGCGGGCTGATTTATTGATGAAATTGTTGCAAAAAGAATTGCAGTTTGCCGAATTAAAAAATAAAGTAACTAATAAAACAAAAACAGAAATTGATAAACAACAAAGAGATTATTTTTTACAACAACAATTAAAGAGTATTAAAGAAGAATTAGGTGGTGATACGAACGACAGGGAAATAAAAGACATGCAGAAGAAAGCGGATGCTAAAAAATGGCCGGAATCTGCAAGGGAAATGTTCAAGAAAGGAATTGAGAAATTGGAAAGAATGCATCCCAGCACCCCGGATTTTTCAGTTGTCTATAATCATCTCGACTTGATGCTTGATCTGCCGTGGGAAGCATATACCGAAGATCATTACGATTTAAGGAAATCAAAAAAAATATTGGATGATGATCATTATGGAATGGATAAGATCAAAGAAAGGATTCTTGAATACCTCGCCGTTCTGAAATTGAAAGGCGATATGAAAAGCCCGATACTTTGTTTTGTTGGTCCGCCTGGGATTGGAAAAACATCACTAGGTCGAAGTATAGCCAATGCGATAGGACGAAAGTATGTGAGATTAAGCCTGGGTGGTTTGCATGATGAAAGTGAGATACGCGGCCATCGTAAAACCTATATTGGCGCCATGCCGGGAAGAATTCTTCAATCGATCCGGAAAGTAAAATCATCAAACCCGGTTATGATCTTAGATGAGATCGATAAAGTGGGTAATGATTTTCGTGGTGATCCGTCTTCGGCTCTGCTTGAGGTTCTTGACCCGGAACAGAATAACAGTTTTTATGATAATTATCTCGAGCTGGAATATGATCTAAGCAAGGTGTTGTTCATTGCTACTGCAAATAATATTCAGAATATTCAGCCGGCTTTGCGTGATCGCCTGGAAATAATCGAATTGGGTGGCTATGCAGTTGAAGAAAAAATTGAGATTGCCAGGCGTCATCTTATTCCCAAGCAGAAAGAATTACATGGATTAAAAAACATGGACTTCAAAATAAATGATGAAACAATTAAAAAGATCATTCATGATTATTCAAGGGAAAGTGGAGTCAGGGAATTAGACCGTCATTTAGCTGCGATCATGAGATACCAGGCGAAGGAATTTGCGATGAACGGGAAACTGATCAGCAATTTCGCTCCAAAGGATATTGAAAAAGTTCTTGGAAGATCCCGTTTTTCTTATGATCTCTATAAAAATGCGAATATGCCGGGTGTGGCTGTAGGTCTTGCATATACTTATGTCGGCGGCGATATTTTATTTATTGAAACCAGTTTGAGTGATGGTAAAGGTGAATTAAGATTAACCGGGAATTTGGGAAACGTGATGAAAGAAAGCGCCAGCACTGCATTGACCTACCTTCAATCCAATGCAAAAAAATACGGTATTGATTCAAAGATTTTTGAAAAGAAAAATATTCATATACATGTTCCCGAGGGGGCAGTCCCAAAAGATGGCCCGAGTGCGGGTGTCACTATGCTTGCTGCCATTGCATCTGCTGTTACCGGCAGAAAGATAAAACCTTACCTGGGCATGACGGGGGAGATCACACTACGTGGACAAGTGTTGCCTGTCGGTGGCATAAAAGAGAAGGTGCTGGCGGCGAAGCGTGCAGGTCTGAAGGAAATCATTCTTTGCTGGCAAAACGAAAAGGATGTTGAAGATATCAACCCGGATTTTATAAAAGGTATTGAATTCCATTTTGTAAAAAATATGAAGGAAGTTCTTGAACTTTCCCTTGGGGATTAGAAAAGATTTTACCCGGAGGCAACCAAAATTCATTTTTTTATGATGTGATTATTAGTAAGAATTTTCATGTTGGTTGTTTTAAGGGTTAAAGGAACTCCTCTATTTTTATGGGGGAGTTTCAACTTTATAGCTGTATTAGAATATCTTCACTTCTTCCAAAAACTTTTCTCATATTCGTAACCTGTGCGGTTGCAAATTTTCATACTTGCTTTACTATGCTCCTCATTTATAGATGGTCAAACTATTGGGGGCAGTTCTGCATTTAATTTTTTGAGCTTACCAAACACTCCCCAGTTAACCGGCCTCGGCGGAGTAAATGTTTCTCAGACTTCAAATGACGTAGGAATGGCATTTTATAATCCGGCCCTGCTTACTTCATCTATGCATACTCAAATGAATGCGGTGTTCAATAGTTTCTATGCAGGAATCAGTACTTATCATTTATCACTTGGTTACCACAGCACAGATTTGAACACAAATTTTTTATGGGGAGTTCATTACTTTACTTACGGAGATATTCAGCAAACGGATGCAAGCGGAAATCTCCTCGGATCACTGCGACCGACAGATTGGGAGATGCAGCTCTCTGCTTCACGCAATTATTTGCAAAAATGGAATTATGGAATCACGATGAAATTTATCAATTCAAATTATGGGCAATATCGTTCAAATGGAATAGCAGCCGATGTGGGCGTTTTATTTCACGATTCTGTGAGTTTATTTTCAGCTTCTGTTCTTGCAAAAAATATGGGATTTCAACTGAAGAAATATTATAACGGAAATGCCGAGGATCTGCCTTTTGACCTGATTGCCGGGATATCCAGGAGACTGGCTAATGCACCATTTGGCTTTTCAATTACCGCCGATCATCTTCACCAGTTTGATATTCGTTATAATGATACAACCTTCAGCAGTGATAATAATTTTGGTTCAACGAATAACAATAAAAAATTTACGTTTGACAAAATTTTCAGGCATTTTGTGATTGCTTCCCAAATTTATATTGGTGATTATATTGAAGTCTCAATTGGATACAATCATCTCCGTCGCCAGGAACTGAATATTGACAAGAGCGGTAACGGGCTGAATGGTTTTTCAGTGGAGGTGGGCGCATTATTTAATAAAATACAAATACGGTATGCACGAGCTTATTATCAGAATAACACAGCATATAATCAATTCGGGTTAAATCTGCAGTTGAATAAATACTTTGGTCTTGGAAAATTTGGAGAGCATATAGGTTGGTGATATAAGAAATCAATTATTTGACGGTCAGGAAACTTGTAGAATCATTTAACAGGGAATAAGAAGTATGAAATAAATTATTGAAAAGAACTCTGAATTCATTTACGCTTGAAATGTTTGGATAAAACCATTCTTGATTTTTAAATGAAACATACACAGCATTCTGGTTCCTGAAATAATAAGATTCAGCCCGGTGGGTTCTGAATCCATGATCACCCATGAGAATAATTACCACCGGCCTTTTTGCATTATTGATAATACTGTTCGCGATCTGCTTTATTACTTCGTTCGTCTTTGGAATATATTCAAGATATGAGGCGGGGATAATTTATCATTCTCTTCAATAAGAATTTTCTTGTCTGTTTGTTTCCCATTTCTCACAACTGACAATTCACGAAAGAGCTGAATAGAATTAATGAACGTACAAGTGAGTGACACAACGAAAGCTCAATAGTAATTCTCAGTTGGTTAAACCATACTTACATATATCTAAGATTGGTCTTCGGAGTTAAAGTTAACAAAGTTTCATACATAAGCTGAATCGTGCTTTCAACATCGTCTCTGTGTATCATTTCCACCGGCGTATGCATATATCTTAAAGGAATGGAAATAAGAACGGATGGACAACCCTCATTCGAATAAGCAAATGAATCCGTATCGGTTCCTGTACTGCGACTTAACGCTCTCCACTGCACAGGAATTTTTTTATCTGTCGCGATCTTTTCCACGACTGCCAGCAATTTGTTATGAACAGCCGGAGCATAAGACAGCGAAGGTCCTTTTCCACAACTCACATCTCCCTCAATATTTTTATTGATCATCGGTGTAGTTGTATCATGTGTGACATCTGTAACTATGGCAATATTGGGTTTAATTCTTCTTGCTATCATTTCAGCTCCACGCAAACCAATCTCTTCCTGCACTGCATTTACCACGTATAAGCCGTAAGGCAATTTTTTATTATTTTTTTTCAGAAGCCTGGCTACTTCGGCGATCATAAAACCGCCGATCCGATTATCAAAGGCGCGGCCAATCAAATTATTGTTTGCCAGTTCATCAAAACCTTCCTGGTACGTAACTACGGCGCCGATATGAATTCCCAATTGGTCTACTTCCTTTTTCTTTCTTGCGCCGCAATCCAGCCAGAGCGTTTCTACTTTTGGCTGCGGATCTTTTTTATCATCACCATGCCTGGTATGTATCGCTGGCCAGCCAAACACCGCCTTCACCGATCCTTTCCTGCCATGTATCAATACGCGCTGACCGGGGGAAATAGAAGGATCAACGCCGCCATTGCGTTTCAGATAAATTAATCCCTGGTCAGTTATATAATTCACAAACCAGCTGATCTCATCCGCATGTGCTTCTATGACTACTTTAAAATCATGTTTAGCATTTATAATGCCCACGGCAGTTCCGTAAGGATCAATATAAAATTCGTCAACCCAAGGTTTCAGGTATTCAAGCCAGAGTTTCTGTCCCCAGGTTTCAAAGCCTACAGGCGATGCATTATTTATGTATTGACGAAGAAATTGCATCGACTCATCTGTAAGAATTCTTTGCTTCGATTTTGTGCCGTTTGATTTTGCCATTTTGATGTTTTATTCGTGAAACGTGAGACGTCAGTCGTGAATCCTAAATCGTCAGACATTTCACTTTTGACGTCTCACGTTTCACGTCAAATTTAGCTAAATACGAAAGACAAGCATCAATAAGGATGAAAACATCATTAATCCATCTATAATGAAATAATATAAATAATCTGAAAAATTCTTTTTTGCATATTCATAGATGGCGCCGGAAATTATACAGGGTATCAGCAATACAATTATACCGGCCGCGGAGAAATTATAGCGAAACAAAAAGATAGTAGAGGTGGCCGCAATGAGCAGGGACACAAAAAATAATCTGTCCACGCCTTTTTCACTAAACCATGTTATCATACTGCGAACTCCTGTTGCTTTATCATCAGCCCTGTCCCTGAAATCGAACATGATGCAAATAGCATAAATGAAAAAGAACCGGCTTATTACAAACAAAATAACCGGAATTGTAAACCGGGCTCCGGCAATAATTACAGGAAGTATCGCGGTAACGTACATCCATACCAGCGTTAAAAAAATAGTTTTACCAATCGCTACCTTTCTCAAAGCCCTGAACCAGGGATGAGGGATCTTGGGTGCTGAATATAAAAATGTGATGATGGCGGATAATGACAGCCAGTACCAATTCGGTAGCAGTAAGAAAAAGAAAATAGCAGATCCCGCCAATCCAATAAAAAAAAATATAAGATGAAAAACCCTGTGTTTTTTTAGCCATTCAATTCTTGCGGATTCCACCAATGATCCCGAAGTGAGATACCAGTGAAAACTATAACTGCAAATGGTAGCCGAAAAAACAAAACCCAGTAGATACTTGTCGGGTTTTACATGTAATATGAAGTCATATGTTTGATTGACCATTAAAATGGCGCAGATAGCAATGAACAGGTTACTGTAAATAAAAAAACGGAAAAGAGAAGCCATTTTAAATTGATCACCGGTTTGACTACGGGTGAATAATAATGGGACCGGAGCTTACTGTGTCACTTACATTTCCTGCCTTATCCTTTGTCCAAAAACTATAAACCGTGGTATCTGTTATCGGGGCGTTGCCTGGGCCCAGGCACAAATTAGCGTGACGCAGTGATTGTGTCAGATCCAAAACTATATCCCCATCATTATTTTTGGAGCTAATGAATTGATCAGGTATTTGGAAAATGGTTGAATCTATAAAATCACTCGCAGGACAGCTGGTAGTTTTTGCAGAGATACCAAAAAAAGGACTGAAGTCACCCTCCTTATCGGTTAGCCGAATAACAAATTCAAGAGTTTGACTACCGGAGATTTCAGTCGAATTCACACTCTTTATTTTTAGCTGGGGTTTTGTCGTAAAATTATTCTTTGTACATGTTATCGTAAATAACAGTAAAAACAGGATAGCAAAAATCAATCGCATTCGAATAGTTTTGTTTCAAATTTACGATTAAACATACTTCTAACCTAACAATGCAGGATCAATGGTTTCATAAAATTTTTTCTGTTACCGATAACGGTTTTAAGGAATTGGCTCTTGAGATATTCCGGTTTCAATATCAGAATAATTCTGTCTATAGGGCTTATACCGATATGCTGAAGGTAAACCCTGCAGGAATAGATATAATTTCAGACATCCCGTTTCTTCCAATCCATTTCTTTAAGACTCATGCAGTAAAAACAACGGATTTTGAACCTGTGGCAATTTTTGAAAGCAGCGGTACCACTCAAACCACAAACAGCAGGCATTATGTGAAGGATATCGAATTGTATGAACGAAGTTTTTCAGGGGCGTTTGAATTATTTTATGGCCTGGTAAACGAATGGCGCATTATCGGTTTGTTACCTTCTTACCTGGAAAGAAAAAATTCGTCTTTGATTTTTATGCTTGAACAACTGATTCAACGCAGTCAACATCTGCAAAGCGGTTTTTACCTCTATGATCATGGTAAATTGTATGATACCTTGAAGGAATTGGAAAATAACAAACAAAAAACTTTATTGATCGGGGTTAGTTTTGCTTTGCTTGATTTTGCCGAAAAATATTCCATGAAACTGGAAAACACAGTTGTAATAGAAACCGGCGGAATGAAAGGCAGAAAAAAAGAGATGATTCGAAGTGAATTACATGAAATTTTAAAAAGAAGATTTCATCTTAGTTCAATTCATTCAGAATATGGAATGACTGAACTTCTATCGCAGGCTTATTCGAAGGGGGATGGAATTTTTAATTGTCCACCCTGGATGAGAATTTTGATCAGAGATGAAGAAGACCCGTTGAGTGTTCAGTCAGGAGTTCAGAGTTCAGAGTCGGCATTACTAACGACTCTGAACTCACGACTCACGACTCACGACTCAATACTCACGACAAGAGGAGCCATCAACATCATCGACCTCGCTAATATTTATTCCTGTTCTTTTATTGCCACGGATGATGCAGGAGCTCTTTACGACAATGGTAGTTTTGAAGTACTTGGTCGTATCGATAACAGCGATATTCGCGGTTGCAGTTTAATGGCCATGTAAAAGCAAATTCGGAATTTACTTCTAAATGATATTTTCAATCCTATGCAGGAAGCCGGACACAGGTCCTTCCATTTTATTTGTACGATCATCAAAGGTTCCTTCATTTAAAACATCACCCATGTTCAATGCAGCAGGCAAATGCGATAGAACGCTATGGCGCTGGGAGTTCATAAACGATCTTAATTTTTCAGCATCCTGAGTTTTGACATTATCTTTTATGATTTTTACCGCTTCATCAGAAATATTCTCCATATGGCGTTCCGCTTCATCCGTACCTACACCTGCATAATCTGCTATTTTTTTTATCACATCTTTTTCATTTCCGAAATAAATAGCTCCCAGCCAATCTTTATTCCCGGATAAAAGATTCAGACCATCTTTACCGTCACTATATTTTATCATGGCAGCAAGAACAGCGGGTATGGCCGCCTGCGAAAGTTTTTGTTGCGGAGATATTTCCCGGGGATTCTTTGTTTCCTGAGTGTTTGGGTCTATTTTTTCCAGGGGTTGATATCCAAGATTCTTTTGGATGGCTTCAATAATATTAGAATCCATAAATATATTTTTATAAGTAAAGGTGAAAAAATTGTGCCAGCGAATTTGAATTAAATATCTGCACATTTTTCACGTTAGCTTTGCCTTATGCATTACGTATCTGTTGAATTTTTAACAAAAGCCTATGGTATTAAACCATTATTCAGCAATATTTCATTTCATATTGAAGAGGGAGACAAAATTGCATTGGTGGCGAGGAACGGTTCTGGTAAATCTACTTTATTAAAAATCCTTGCAGGGAAAGAAACTCCTGATGATGGGAAAGTGTGGATACATAAGAATGTGGATATTGCCTTTTTCGAGCAGGAACCATCTTTTATTGAAGAGTTTTCCATTCTTGACAATATTTTCAATCATGATCATCTTATTATCGCTGCGATTAAAAATTATGAAGTGGTTAGCGAAGAAAATGATCCGGAAAAATTAAATGCCGCCATTATTAAAATGGATGAATTGAACGCATGGGATTTTGATGCGAAAGTAAAACAGGTATTGAACAGGTTAAATATTCATCATCTCCGGCAACCTGTGAAAAATTTATCTGGTGGTCAACGAAAAAGAGCGGCACTCGCAAGAACACTAATTGATGTAGGTTTTCAGCATAAGCACGTTTTACTGATCATGGATGAACCTACCAATCATTTGGATGTGGACATGGTTGAATGGCTCGAACATTATCTCAGCAAAGAAAATGTAACGCTTTTGCTGGTAACCCATGACAGGTATTTTCTTGACTCTGCCTGCGAAGAGATTTGGGAAATGTCCACAGGACCCAGCGGGGATCAAAGCAACCTGCATGTTTATAAAGGTGATTATGAAAACTACCTGGAAAAAAAGTCTGCAAGACTGGAAAGCGGGGAGGCGAGTATTGATAAGGCAAGAAATATGTATCGTAAAGAACTGGCCTGGATGCGCAAGCAGCCAAAAGCGAGAACAACGAAAAGCAAAAGCCGGCAGGATAATTTTTATGAGGTGGAAAAGAAAGCAAAACAAAGAATGGAAGACACAAAATTGCAGTTGCAAACAAAAATGAACAGGCTGGGTGGCAAAGTGGTTGAACTAAAAAAAATTTATAAGAAGTATGAGGAAAAAATTATTCTTAAAGGATTTGATTATACTTTCAAAAAAGGGGAAAGGATTGGCATAGTTGGAAAAAATGGAGTAGGGAAATCTACTTTTTTAAATATTATACAAGGATTAGAACAACCTGACAGTGGTAAAGTAAATATTGGAGACACCGTCATTTTCGGAGATTATTCGCAGCAAGGTTTGCAGGTAAACGAAGATAGCAGGGTCATTGAGTTTGTAAAAAATATCGCAGAGAATTTTCCATTGGCCAGCGGGGGATCATTAACTGCTTCGCAATTTCTGAATTTGTTTTTATTTCCACCGGATCAACAATACACTTATATAAGTAGTCTGAGTGGCGGAGAGAAGAGAAGATTGCATTTACTTTCCATTTTATTTCGCAATCCTAATTTTTTGGTTCTTGACGAACCGACCAATGATCTTGACCTGCCAACATTGGGAGTTTTGGAAAATTTTTTAAGTGAATTTGCGGGTTGCCTGCTGATCGCTTCTCACGATCGATATTTTATGGACAGATTGGTCGATCATTTATTTGTTTTTGAGGGTGATGGAATAATAAAGGATTTTCCGGGAAATTATTCGCAGTATCGCTCGTGGTCGGAAGAGCAGGAGCAGTTGCCGGTTACCAGTTACCAGTTGCCGGAAAAAGTAATAACCATAGACCGGAGACCGGAAACCGGTAACATTAAAAAAAGACTTTCTTACAAAGACAAAAGAGAATTTGAATTGCTGGAAAAGGAGATCATGGATCTTAATGGCGAAAAAGAAATTATTAACAGGAAGTTCAATGATGGAAGCAATCTTCCATTTGAGGAATTACAACAACTTTCACAACGCATTGGAGAAATAAGCAGCTTGCTTGACACTAAGGAACTAAGATGGCTTGAACTTAGCGAGCGGACAGATGATAATTGATAAATGATAATTTTTATAACCTTGCGTAAATCGCATTCAGCACTTCACTCACTTCGATCTTTTCCATGCATTTAAAATGTTTCTTCGGGCATTTATCGTAACCTATTTTAGAACAAGGGCGGCATTTTAATTTATTTACCTGTAAAATATCGTAGGGTAAATTATTCTGTAGAGACGCAATATTTTGCGTCTCCACAATATTTTGCGCCTCTACAGATTTTTTTGTTTTTGTAAACCCCGATAAATAGTTCTCTCCGTAATAAGGATACATGCCAAAGGATGGCACCGTATTTCCCCACAATGAAATAATTGGTTTTTTAAAGGCCGCTGCAATATGCATTAACCCGGTGTCATTACTTACAACTAATTTAGATTTTCTTACCAGGTCAGCACTTTCATTAATATTAAATTTTCCACAGGCATTATAGATCCTGACCGGATCAATTGAAGCAATTTCATCCCCGTTTTTTTTATCTTCTTTTCCTCCTAATAGAATAACAGGATGATCAAGCTGCGCACACAAATCCTTTAATTTATGAACCGGGTATTTTTTTGTATTGTGAGCCGCCCCAATCACGATACCGATATAACCGGCAAGATGAGAGGCAGGAATATCATTCTTTCTTGTTTCGTCTTTTTCAGGAATAAAATAATCCAGTCCGGCTCCATCGTTTTTTACATTAAATAATTCAACGGTCTTCAAATAGCGATCAACAATGTGAACACCGGGCATTACATTCCACTTCAGGTTGACGTAAATATATTTTTGAATGTTCAGTTTGTTGAATGAATAAGACGTTTTTCCCAGGGCTTTTTTTACTCTCCATGTTCGTATGTTGTGATGCAGGTCAATAACATAATCATATTCTTCCAGTTTCAATTCGTGGATCATCAGTTCCTGGCTATGAGCAAGCAAATGAATCTTGTCTATGTAAGGATTCTTTTCGATAGTAGAATAAAAGCTTTCTTTGGTTAAATAGTGAATTTCAGCATCCGGCACTTGTTTTTTTAAACAGCGAATTAAGGGCGTTGTTAAAACAATATCGCCAATGGAGGAAAAACGGATGATGAGAAATTTCATATTGCAATATAATACAAGGAACAAGGTACAAGAAACAAGGTTATACCCTTCAAACCTGCTTACGGTATCGCATCTTCCGTCTCGAGGTAGTTCAGATCTTTATGATATGTTTCTTCGGTAAAATAAAAAGCAATAAATGTTATTATCATTACAATTATTCCCGTAACTACTCCACTTTTCACTAATGACCATTGCCAGTTTTTTTGAAAAAGATCAAGGAACATTAAATTAATTAATGGAAGAGAACCACGAACCATATTTGGAATAGTTGTGGCGGCTGTAGCGCGAAGATTTGTACCGAATTGTTCAGCACCCATAGTTATAAATATTGCCCAGAAGCCAGTGCTAAATCCAAGCCCAGCACAGATGGCATACATGCGGGCATCAGAATTATTAAATTGACTAAAAAATAAAAACAAACAAATTACAGTCAGACTATAGTAAAGCAACAACCCTTTCTTGCGGCTTTTAAAATACTGGCAAATGAATCCGACAGCAATGTCACCGACAGCAATGGCTGCATAGGCAAACATGATTGCTCTTCCTGAGTCAAGCGTTTTTTGTCCATATAATTCGCCCGCAAAGCGATTACTTAAATTAACGAGCACACCAACGACATACCATGTCGGCAAACCAATTAGTATGGCAAGTATATATTTTCTGAATCTCTTTCCATTTGTAAAAAACATTAAAAAATTTCCTCTTGCCACATTTTGTTGTCTTACTTCTTTGAACATACCGGATTCCGCAACACTTATTCGCAACAGCAATAGCAACACGCCAAGACCTCCGCCAATTTTATAGCACAACCGCCAATCGCCTGTGAATTTGTGAGTAAAATACGCAGCAACAGCACCGGCTAAACCAATACCTGCTACTAATGATGTACCGATTCCTCTTTTATTTTTCGGTAGCAATTCAGTAACCAATGTGATGCCGGCTCCTAATTCTCCGGCTAAACCTAATCCTGCAACAAAACGGCAGGCTGCATATTGATTAAGTGTATGAATAAAACCGGTCGTGAAGTTTGCTATGGAATATAAAATGATAGAACCAAACAGTACAGATAATCTTCCTTTCTTATCGCCGATCACTCCCCAAACGATTCCGCCGATTAAAAGACCAACCATTTGCCAGTTTATGATTAATGTACTGGCCGATACTGCGACTTTTGCATCCTTTAAATTTACACCAATACCACCAAGACTTGGCTCTCTCACAATTGTAAATAACAACAAGTCATAGATGTCAACAAAGTATCCTAAGGCTGCTACAATAACTGTAATGGATAAAACACCTGGCTGTCTTTTATTCATAGCAAGCTTTATACAAAAATGAAATTATTTCATAGTTCTAAAAAATTCATGTCTTTGCCAAATGATTCTTTAGTGAACCACGCCGCAATAATAGCAATTGTCATAATAATAACACCCGTGATCCATCCGCCGGTAACAAAACTGCCTGTAGACGTTCTCAAAATTTTAAACAATATAATTATTAAGATCAAAAAACCTCTTACAACATTGGGAATGGAAATAGCTGCTGCAGCTCTCAGATTTGTTCCAAATTGTTCTGCAGACATGGTAATGTACAGAACAGATACTCCCGATGCAAATCCGAGTCCGGCACAGGTCAGATAAAAACCGGTAGCATCAGAATGAAACAAAAAATAAACAGTAATGAAAACACAGATCAGTCCGTAGAAAAGAAATAAAGTTTTTTTCCGGCTTTTAATAAGATTGCTGATAATACCAGCACTCAGATCCCCAAACGCTAAACCAGCATATTGATACAATACTGCTTTTGCAGGATCAATTTCACCGATGCCAAATTCTTTTGCAAATTGATCGGAGAACGTAACTAGAATTCCAATGACATACCAGACAGGCAAACCGATCAACACGCCACGCAGATATCTTAAGAAGCGATCTTTATTAGTAAAGAACATGAGAAAGTTTCCGCGCCGGATGTTTGTCCTTCTTACTTCATCGAACATGGCGCTTTCTAAAAATCTTACACGAAGCACCAATAAGAGCAAACCCATGCCGCCGCCAATATAATAGCATAACCTCCAGTCGTGAAACCACTGGTTAACGAAGTAAGCAGTTACAGTACCCATTACTCCAGTGGTTGCAATGATGGATGCAGCAATTCCACGTTTCTCTTTTGGAAGTATTTCACTTATTAAGGTAATGCTTGCACCCAATTCACCGGCTAAACCAAGTCCCGCAATAAAACGCAGGATAGTGTATTGTGTAATATTCGTTGCCATACCGTTTGCAATGGTGGCAATCGAATAAAGAAGAATAGATCCAAATAGTACACTCTTTCTTCCTTTCTTATCACCCATAATTCCCCAAATGATACCGCCAAGCAAAATGCCGACCATCTGGATGCTTAAAATCGTTTCCCCTTTTTTAAAAACTTCATCAGCCGTCAAACCGAGTGATTGTAAGCTTGGCTTTCGGATAATATTAAAAAGAAGCAGATCGTAAATGTCAACAAAAAAGCCAAGGGCACCCACAATCACCGGCAGGGATAGAATGGATTGGCTCTTTTGCATTGTTTTATTGAGGAGTTTTTACTTCGTCAATATCATTTTTGCCGAAAAATAATTTATATAATACGGGTAAGGTTGTTACCAGTATGATCCCTATGGCGATCCATTCAATATTATCTTTTAAGCTGAAATGAAATTTTTTCCAAACCCATTTGTCAAGGAAATAACCACCTAACATCATAGAGCTTACCCAGCAAATACTGCCAAATACATTATAGAAAGCGAAAACAGGTTTTTTCATTTTTACCATGCCAGCTACAATAGGAGCAAAGGTTCGGATGATAGGAAGGAACTTTGCAAGAAAAATAGTCGCTCGTCCGTATTTGTCATAAAATAATTTTGCCCTCATAAGATGTTTTCTTTTAAATAACAGGGTTTCCCTTCTTTCATACAATAATGGGCCGGTTTTGTACCCGAACCAATAACCCACTGCATTTCCCGCAGCTGAGGCCACGATTATCATAATAATTATCACGATATGAAATATACCGAAGCTTTCAAAGGAAGAATTAGCTCCAAAAAGTTCTTTTACCAGGTCATTCATAAAAATACCGGCAGCAAATAGAAGCGAATCGCCGGGAAGAAAAAAACCAACAAATAACCCTGTTTCGGCAAATATCACAAACATCAGAAAAAATAATCCACCATGATGAATGATCCACTCAATAAGCCTTTGAATAAAACTTTTGTCCATAGAACCCCCATCTCCGCCTAAGGCGGAGAGTTTTTATACCCTCCAAATTAGAAGAGCTTGTTATGAAATTGCCACGTAAAGAATAAGATGTTGGTGAGTGCATATCACAAAAGTTCAGCAAGGAACCAAAGTCAGCTACATCATCACTAACAATAAAGAACTATTTTAAATTAATATATCTATTCAACCTAAGTCCCCCTTTAGGGGACAGGGGTACTTTCCTTCAATCCTCCTTCCCATTTGCTCACCACACTTGTTGCCAGGGCATTTCCAATTACATTGGTAGATGTTCGGAGCATGTCACAAAAATGATCTATAGGCAATATTAATGCAATTCCTTCGGGAGGAATTTTAAACATAGAGCAGGTCGCTAAGACTACCACTAATGCCGCTCTTGGCACACCTGCAATTCCTTTGCTCGTTAACATCAACACCAACAACATCGATAATTGTGTTGGCCAATCCATGTGAATATTATACGCCTGTGCAATGGCAATACTGGCAAAGGTCATATACATCATGCTGCCATCGAGATTGAATGAATAACCGAGAGGTAAAACAAATGCTACAATCTTATCCTGGCAGCCGAAACGCTCCAATTCTTCTGTTAGTTTAGGAAATACTGCTTCGCTGCTTGTTGTGCTGAAAGCAACCAATAAAGGTTGGGCAATTCTTTTTAATAATCCCCTTATCCTGTTCCGAAGAATTAAAAATCCCACGCTCAACAAAATCGTCCAAAGTAATAAAATGCCAATGAGAAAATACAGAAGATATTGCCCATAAAAAATAAAAACACTTAATCCTTTTGTAGCAATGACAGCGGCAATAGCACCAAATACTCCCAAAGGCGCAAACCACATTACATAGCTCACCATTTTTAAAATGATGTGTGATGCTGCGTCCAAAGCCTTCACAACCGGTTTTGCAAAATCATGAAGCGTGGTGGCAGCTATTCCAAAAAAAATACTAAAAACAACGATCTGCAAAATTTCATTATTGGCCATTGCCTCGAAAACACTTTTGGGAATAACATGTTCCACAAATTTTGATAAGGAGAACTCCTGCGTTTTGCCGATCAGGTCTTTTGCACCGGATATATCTGCAGTACTCAAATTAATGGCATGACCCGGCTGAAAAAGATTTACCAAAAACATTCCCAATAATAAACTAACCAGTGATGCGCTGACGAACCAAAGCAACGCTTTGCCGCCGACACGTCCAACAGTTTTTAAATCGCCAAGCTTGGCAATTCCAACCACCAGCGTACAAAAAACGAGAGGTGCAATAAGCATTTGAACAAGGCGGAGAAAAATGGTAGTCAAAAGCTTTATGTTATCTGAGAACTTTATTATGAATTGCGAAGATGCATTTTCATGAACAATATATCCAATAGCGACCCCCAGGACCATTGCAATCAAAATAAAAAGAGTCAGCCGGTTTTTTCCCGCCATAGCAGTTTGATAGAGACCGAAAATCGGAAAAAATACCGGATGATAAAATTTTTTAAGTTGATAATTACCTATTCGTATAAAAGAATTGATTTGCTTAATAAAATTATTCTTTACTTTAGAAGCTATTCTAAACTATAATCAGCCATCGTATGAGTTTGTTTATTAAGAAACCCATCCAGAAATTAATCCTTGAAGCCGACGATGCAGAAAAAGGTTTGAAAAGAACTTTGGGCCCGGGAAATCTGATCGCATTAGGAATAGGCGCTATCATTGGCGCAGGTTTGTTTGTAAGAACAGCTGCTGCTGCTGCTCAGCATGCAGGACCATCTGTAACGATAGGTTTTATTGTTGCAGCGGTTGGTTGTGCTTTTGCAGGATTATGTTATGCTGAGTTTGCTTCAATGATTCCCATCGCAGGCAGTGCTTATACTTATTCTTATGCTACCATGGGCGAATTTGTTGCATGGATAATTGGGTGGGACCTGATTCTTGAATATGGTATTGGCGCTGCCACTGTTGGTATTGCCTGGAGCGAATACTTCAATAAGCTTTTGGGAATTTTTGGGTTGAACGTTCCCTATGAATGGTCACATTCACCTTTTGAAGTTTTAAAAGATGCAGCCGGTAATGTGGTCTCACATGGCACTATGAATATCCCGGCATTGTTTATTATTCTTATTCTTACTTTATTATTGATACGGGGAACAAAAGGTTCGGCATTAGTAAACGCACTGATCGTTATTTTAAAAGTGGCCATTGTAATTGTTGTAATTGCCATCGGATGGTCATACATACAACCAGCTAATCATACTCCTTTCATTCCCGAGCCATCAAAGTACACCGATTCACAGGGTGTAACTCACAACTTTGGAGGAATACTTGGTATTCTTGGTGCAGCAGGTGTTGTATTTTTTGCTTTCATCGGGTTTGATGCTGTTTCCACAGCAGCCCAGGAAGCAAAAAATCCAAAAAAAGATATGCCGATTGGTATTTTAGGTTCTCTTGTAATTTGTACTGTCTTATACATTTTATTCTCTTATGTGCTAACAGGTATTGCCAGTGTAGATGTTTTTAGAACAGTAGGCAAAGAAGCTTCTGTTTCTTATGCAGTGGAACATATGTCCGGTACAATGGTTGACGGAGTTTGGCATGCGCATTATCAATGGCTGAGCAATTTGATAACGGTTGCAATTCTTGCAGGATTTTCTTCTGTTATCCTGGTAATGCTGATGGGCCAATCACGTGTATTTTATTCAATGAGTCGTGATGGGCTGGTGCCAAAAGTTTTTTCTGATGTTCATCCAAAATTCAGGACTCCTTATAAATCGAATTGGATATTTTTCCTTTTTGTAGGTCTGTTCGCAGCATTTGTTCCCGGAGACATTGTAGGCGATATGACAAGTATTGGAACTTTGTTTGCATTTATGCTGGTATGCGCAGGTATCTGGATTCTTAGAGTAAAAAATCCTGAAATACAAAGGCAGTTTAAAACCCCATGGGTCCCACTAGTTCCTATTTTAGGAATCATAGTTTGCGGTGCAATGATATTTGGATTAGGCTGGTTAAACTGGCTGCGTTTGGGCGTTTGGCTTGTGGTTGGATTAATTATTTATTTCACATACAGCATAAGAAATAGCAAATTGCAAAAAGGCAGACTTGTTGAACCTAAAGATCCAATTGATCCGCTGAATCCGATTCAATAATTCTTATCGGGAATATTTTTAAAGACTGTCTCACAAAATCGAAGCGGTTTTTCTTTCACTATCATTGCTGTAAATTTGCAGCCCCAGGGCCTCACCGGAAAGCCAAAAAAAGAAAATTCTTTGCAACTTTTAGGTGAACCTTCAACATCATTAAATCTATTTCACTTATTGACTCATTTGACTCAATGACTTTTTATCATGGGAAGAATTTTTGAAGTACGCAAATCAACAATGTTTGCCCGCTGGGACAGGATGGCGAAACAGTTCAGTCGCATTGGAAAAGAAATTGCCATTGCGGTTAAAGCCGGCGGACCTGACCCAAATATCAATCCTGCTCTTCGTCGCTGTATGCAAAATGCAAAAGCAGTGAATATGCCCAAGGATCGCGTAGAAGCTGCAATAAAAAGGGCAATGGGCAAGGAAATGGAGAATTTTGAAGAGATCTTATATGAAGGATACGGGCCACATGGGGTAGCCATATTAGTTGAAACGGCAACAGACAATCATGTAAGGACAGTAGCGAATATAAAATCACATTTCAATAAAGGTGGAGGCGTATTGGGCAACAGTGGCAGCGTGGCCTTTCAATTTAAAAAAATGGGTGTTTTCAAATTAAAACTTCAAGGTTTGAATATCGAAGACATCGAACTGGAATTGATCGATCATGGCCTGGAAGAATTAGGTGAAAGCACAGGCGAAAATGGAGAAGAAATATTGGTGGCACGTTGCGGATTCACTGATTTTGGTAACATGCAAAAGGCGTTGGAAGAAAAATCTATTACCCCCATCAGCGCTGAATTGGAGTGGATCCCTGTTTCAACGGTCTCGTTGCCGGAAGACCAGGCACAGGATGTTTTAAAATTGGTTGACCGGTTAGAACAGGATGAAGATGTTCAGAAGGTCTTTTATAATCTTCAATGATGCTTCTAATTGCCAGAATGTTTTTTTAACTTTATCTCAAACTCTCAAAATGCAGCTTACAATTAAAAAAGGAATGACTAAGGAAGAGATTGATGAGTTGCTGAAACAGCTTCCTCCCTCTCCTATGCTTCCGAACATTGACAAACAACCAATAGACGCTACAAAATATTTTGGTAAGATAAAATTTGATGAAAGAGAGATCATAGAAATTCAAAGACGAATGAGGGATGATAGAAACTATAGCTATTGATACCAATATTATCATCAGGCTTTTTCCGGAGACAAAAGTTGCGAGGATATAATTCATCAAAGACTTCTTCTTATTTCATTTATAACTGAAATAGAGCTTTTATCGTGGCCAGGCACTACTTTACAGGATGAGTCCATTTTGAAATCATTTCTATATGATTGTTTTATCACCAATATTACAGATGAGATTAAAAGAACCACTATTGAGATCAGGAAGAAATATAGATTAAAGATTCCTGATGCCATCATTGCTGCAACAGCTGTTACAAAGAAACTTCCGTTTTTTTCAGCAGATGACATTTTTAAAAGAGTAACTGAACTCAATTTTATACATGTGCAATAAAAAAGCCTGTTGCAAATTATTTTGTGAAACAAAAGCCAATCATTCTTTTCGATGGAGTTTGTAACTACTGCAATTCGATGGTAAACTTTATCATCAGGCAGGATAAAAAAAATGTTTTTCTTTTTTGTGCACTGCAGTCTGAAGCAGGAAAAAAATTGTTAGAGCAATATCAGATCAACTGGAAAAATACAGATTCGTTTGTTCTTATTGAAAATGACAAAGCATATCAAAAATCAGCTGCAGGTTTGAGACTTTACAATAAACTCCCCTGGTACTGGAAATGGACTCAAATCTTTTGGATCGTACCAAAATTTATTCGGGATGGCATTTATAATTTTATTGCAAAGAATCGCTATCGCTGGTTTGGAAAAAAAGAAGAATGTATGATACCGACACCTGGAGTGAGAGGAAAATTTTTAGAATAATTCCCCTCTCCACAAGTGGAGGGGGTTAGGGGTGAGGTTTTTCTGCAAATGCTTTTAAATTATCCAGCCCCTGTTGTAACTGTGGATTATAAACTTTCTCAAACATGAAGCTGGTAAATTTTTCCCAGGGATACCAGCGCAGGTGAAAATCAATATACCATTGTACCGTTACTGAATTTGATTTTTTTGCCGAAGCTATTTGCCAGCCCGTTGGAATTTCTTTATTTGGCAGAATATAAACAGCTGTTACTTCGTCTTCTTTTTTTGATGTGAGAATGATGGACAGTTTTTTTGTTTCGTCTAATATCAAACCTTTTATAGTATCATTTTCATAAAAAAACTTTGATGAATCAGCACCAGGGTACCAGTTTCTCCATTTTTCAGGATCACTGATCTGTTGCATAACTGATTCTTTTGACGCATTTACTTGAACAGCCTTAGATATGCGTATATGCGACGGAATAAATAAAGAAATAATCGTAATGACCAGGAACAATAAAACAATACTTGCTATGATTAGTTTCAAAAGTTTCATTCTACAAAGTTCACAAGTTCCAAAGTTTCGAAATTTCAGAGGTATGCCAACCCGTAAACTTGCAAACTTTGAAACCCTGCATCATTCCCACCTGAAAACCCAGATCGCAAGGGCGTAAAGAATAACTCCCCAAATACTTAAAATTCCAATTTGTTTCCAGCAATCATTCAAATGAGAACCTTCAAATGCAACTTTTCGTAAAGCATCATTGAGTGCTGTTAATGGCAATGCTTCAATCAGCCAATGAATGCTTTGAGGCAGAACCGTTTTCGGAAAGAAAGTCCCTGAAAGAAAATATTGAGGAAACATAAACAGATTTGCATAAATAGGGATCACATTTTGATTTTTCGCCACCGAGCTGATAAAGAATCCAAAGGCCATGAACACAACGAGAGCAAGTGCACTTAAGATCAGCAATTCAATAAATGTAACAAATCCGTTTGCCAGGGTAAAATGATAAGCAAACCTTCCGAATATGATCAATACGATCACGATCAGCAATTGAAAAAATACCCGCCCTAAACTTTCACCCAATACAATATTTGTCTTACTTACGGGTGAAGCATACATTCTTTTTAAGACCAGCGTTTCTCTTAATGCAAAAAAAAGAAAGGCTACTCCGAAAACAGCTGAACCGATCAATGAAAACCCTATCATTCCGGGCAAATAGAAATCAATTCGTTTATAAATCCGACCCACCACCTGTTCATTGGAAATGCCGGCAATTTTGTCAATTGGATGTTGCCGCTGGCTTAGTTCATTGACCATTCCATTTAAAACTGCCTGCAATTGCGGTAACTCTCTTTGACCCGCCGATGAAGATTTTATATGTATATCATATTTCCCCGAATCTGTTTTCTGTATGTTTAGTATGGCAGTAAGACGCCCTTTTTTTAACTGGTCTTCCATTTCATCTTCAGTACCTTTTTGGATATTAAAGATCGGTGAATGAGTTATTGCCTGGTAAATGGTATTTGTACTGTCTGTTTTTTTATCGATAGCAACATCAAATGACACTCCACCGCCTCCGCCGAGTGAACCAAATATTATTATAAGAACTATGGGAAAAAATAAACTAAAGAAAGTGGCGGAAGGACTTTTAAAAATTGATTTAAAGCTGGCTTTTGTGATTGCAAATAAGGCTCGTCGCTGGTTGTATGGTTGTGACATTCTTATTGATTGATGTGCAAATGTATCGGATATTGAGATATTGGGTTATTCAATTATGAACGAGCCAGAACCAACAGGTTAAATCCCAAATAACAAATAACAAGCTCCAAATAAATTACAAGTCAAAATCAAAAACCGTTATACTTGTTTGTTAATAGATGCGATTGGGGTATTGAATATTTTTAATTTGATTATTAGTTGTGATTTGTTTCTTGTCATTTGTATTTTTCTCAAAAGCCTGGATATGTAAGTCGCACGGGACTAGCCCTTAACGAATCAAAAATTCAAATGGTAAACGTGCCTGCGTGGTATTTGTCATTTGTTTAATGCGCACTATTTCGTGGTAGATTTTGAAATTTTCTTCTCCCAGGTCGGCTTTCATTTTTGAAGAATAGTTATTTGAAGATGAGCCAAAGATCCTGTCAAAAATATTTTGCGGTTCGGGAAATTCCCTTAACCGGTAGTCAGTTGTCTTTGCCAATCTTGCTGCGCAATCTATGGCATCCTGTAATCCGCCAAAATGATCGATCAATCCAATCCTGATCGCGTCATCTCCACTCCATACTCTTCCCTGCGCAATGCTTTCGACAAAAGCAGTGTCTTTCTTTCTTCCATTTGACACCCGCTCTTTGAATTGCTTATAAGTGATCTCTATACTTTGCTGGATCATTCTTTTTTCGTTTTCATTCAAAGGGTGAAAAACACCGGCGTCGGCATTTTGAGCTGTCTTTACGCCATCAAATGTAACTCCCAGTTTGTTTTTAAAAAATGTTTCCATGTTTGGAATAATTCCAAAAACTCCTATGGAACCGGTAATGGTATTTGGTTCCGCGAAAATGCTGTCAGCGGCGCAGGAAATATAATAGCCGCCGGAGGCCGCTACGTCTCCGAAACTGACAACCACAGGCTTTTCCTGTTTCGCTAATGATAATTCTCTCCAGATATTTTCACTCGCTAATGAACTGCCTCCACCCGAATTAACACGAAATACGATGGCTTTAATGGATTGATCAAGTCTTGCCTTGCGAATCAATTTCATATAATTTTCACTTGCGATCGTCGCTGGTTGTTCACTGCTGCCATCTATAATATCGCCTTCGGCGTAGATCAGCGCAATACTTTCGCTGCCTGTTTTTTTGAATGAACCTGCCCGTGCATATTTATTGACGGAGATAAAATTTATTTTTTCATATTTGCCTATTCCTAATTTATTTTTTATTTCATCCTTTACCTGATCATCATATTTTAAACCGTCAACCAATTTATTATCCGATGCATCCTGCGCCGTTTGAATTTTTCCTTCATTGGCCAATTGAAAAAGAGTGGCTGTATCAATATTTCTTGCAGCAGATGCGTTCAATAAAAAATGGTTATAGAGATTGCTGAGCCAGGCCGTTGTTTGTAATTTATTCTCCGGCGTCATTTTATCGGTTCTGAACGGTTCCGTAGCACTTTTAAATTTGCCTGCATAAAATATTTGCGGCTGAATTTCAAGTTTATCCAATGCACCCTTTAAAAAAACATAGTCAACATTGAATCCGACCCATTCTAAGATACCTGTTGGGTTTAGATATATTTTATCCGCCACGGCGGCAATATCATAAGCCTTTTGCGAAATAATATCTCCATGAGCGATAATAAACTTTTTACTTTTCTTAAAATCGATCAATGCATTTCTGATTTCCTCACTGCTTGCAAAGCCATTGGGACTTGAATTTGCAATGACATAAATACCGGCAATATTTTTATCGTCTTTGGCTTTTTTGATCAATCGCACCACATCGTACAAGCCGGGAACATTTATTTCGTCGTTATTACTGATTGTAGAAAGAGGACTTTCGACCTGCTGTTCCTTAAAATCCTGGCTAAGATCAAGGACCAGTACAGATTTCGCTTCCACATTGGGTTTAGTTTTTGAAGTGATCCCGGCCACCCAACCGACAAACAGAAAAAAGATAATTAATGAAAAAATGACAAGCGATAGTAACGTTGCAAAAAATATTTTGAAAAAGCTTTTCATGATAAAACATTTGAGATTCCAAAAATAAAGATATTTGATGCTATCAACCTTTAAATATGAACAAAGCCTTTTTATTGCTGGGCGGAAACATTGGCAACAGGGAAGAGAACTTTAGAAAGACAAGAGAGTTGATTGAAAAATTTTGCGGAGCGATTATTCAAACATCTTCATTGTATGAAACGGCAGCATGGGGAATAACGGATCAGCCTGCATTTCTTAACCAGGCAATTGAAATAGAAACTCAGCTTAATGCAATGGAATTGATGGGAACGATTTTGAAAATAGAACAATCAATGGGACGCGAGCGAAAGGAAAAATATGGACCCCGCATTATCGATATCGATATTTTATTATTTAACGATGAACAACATGATGACCCGTCTCTGAAAATTCCCCATCCTGAAATGCAAAACCGGCGGTTTGTGTTGGTGCCCCTGGCTGAGATCGCAGGTAACTTTCAACACCCGGTTCTTGGAAAATCAATTTCCCGGCTATTGAAAGAGTGCCCTAATAAACTGGAAGTAAAAAAGTACCTGGCTTAACAGAACAACAGGTTTCCCTGAATTTTTCCACAATAAGTGTCAATAAAATTTATGTGACCGCATTTAATTTATTTTGTGTGCCCACAGCAGGTGCTGACCATGATCAACAACCGTGAAAGGATGAATTATCATTTTATAACTATTGAAGGAAACATTGGAGCAGGTAAAACAACATTAGCTCATATACTCGCACGGCACTATAATGCAAGACTTGTACTTGAAGAGTTTGCCGATAATCCCTTTCTTCCAAAATTTTATGAAAGCCCGCAACAATATGCTTTTCCGCTTGAGCTTTTTTTCATGGCTGAGCGTTTCAAACAGTTAAAAGAGTTGATCCAGCAAAAAGATCTCTTTCAGAAGATCACGATTTCGGATTATCTTTTTACCAAGTGCCTGTTATTTGCAAAAGTTACCTTGCCGATTGATGAATTTCGTTTGTACCAGCGGTTGTTTGACATCATTGATCAACAGCTTATCCAGCCTGATATCCTGATCTATTTGCATAGGCCGGTTGCTAAGCTCCAGGCGAATATCAAGAAGCGTAACCGCAGCTACGAACAAAATATTCCCGATGAATATTTATTCAGCATACAGGAAACCTATACTCATTATATCAAACAGCACAACATAAAAACCATTTTTATAGATGCTTCCAATGCTGATTTTTTGGGAAATGAAAAACATTTGAAAGTCGTTACTGATGCATTGGAAAAAGAATATGACGCAGGGCAACATTATTTAATGCTCCCATGAAAGAACTACGATTTGCTGGTTTTTGGGGATTTTGAGGAAATAGATTTTAAGGAAATGTATGATTGGCATTCGCATTTGAAATGCGTTTTAATTTTGATTCTTCATCTTTGTAATTCAAGTATTTCATGGAGGAAAGTTGAATTTCAAATTTCCTTTTAATCTATTTTTAATCATGCAAATCGTAGTTCTCCATGGTTAATCCTGTAAATCCTGGTTCTCAGGTAAATCGTGGTTCTCTTTCTCCCTTCGCAGCAATCCGGATTACAGAGTTTAGGAATTTATTGTTTGGCCGTTTTGTTTTTATCATGGCGCTACGAATGATGACCACGTTGGTTGGCTGGTGGATCTACCAATTAACAAATGCTGCCTTTGCTATTGGTTTGGTTGGTTTATCGGAAGTAATTCCTGCAGTTTCTTTTGCGTTGTATGCGGGTCATGTCATCGATATCAGTGAAAAGAGATGGATGTTGCTGAGAGGCGTTTTGCTATATTTCATTGCAGCAGCTTCATTGTTGTTTTTATCAACGGGTTTTACAAGGGCATATTTAAGCAATCATTGGATAGCTGTTTGCATTTATGCTGTTATATTTTGTACCGGCATCATACGCTCGTTTACAGGACCTGTATTTAATGTGATACTTGCCTCCATCGTACCGAGAAATATTTTGCAAAATGCAACTACCTGGAACCAGGGAACATGGCTCTCAGCCTCTGTTACAGGTCATGCTATGGGTGGTTTATTAATTGCATATTTTGGGATCACAGGAGCATTGACAGCAATTGTAACTGCGATTTTTGCAGCGTTTATTTTATTATCCCGGATCAAACGAAAACCTGCATTGAATGAAAGAGGCGATCAGCGAACCTGGGAAAGTGTGAGAGAAGGATTGCGGTTTGTTTTCCGGACAAAAGAATTGTTAGGCGCCATTTCACTTGATCTCTTTGCGGTATTATTTGGCGGCGCTGTTGCCATGGTCCCTGTTTATGCAAGAACAATTTTGCATGTGGGCGCAATCGGTTACGGCTGGCTGAATGCTGCAGCTGATATAGGTTCTATCTGTATAGTGATATTATTAACTATTTTTCCCTTGCAAAAAAAACAGGGAAGAACCTTGTTGTCGGTAGTTGCAGGTTTTGGTCTCTGCATTATTATTTTCGGCCTCTCAAAAATTTATCTTATTTCTTTTCTTGCATTGATGTTGAGCGGCATGCTTGACGGAGTGAGTGTAGTAGTCAGGGGAACGATCATGCAATTAAAAACTCCGGACAATATGCGTGGCCGTGTAATGAGTGTAAATAGTATGTTCATTAATTCCAGTAATGAATTGGGTCAGTTTGAAAGCGGTCTTGCTGCACAACTATTGGGGAATGTTCCCTCAGTGGTGTTCGGAGGTTTCATGACGTTATTAGTTGTCATTATTACCTGGTTCAAAGCGCCAAGTTTACGTAAATTAGAGTATTGAATTCGTGAAACGTGAAACCTGAATCGTGAAGTACCTATCTCACGTCTCACGTAAATTATAGTAATTAACTCTCAACTCTGTTTTATGAATCGTCGAAATTTTCTTCATTCATCTGCTCTTACTCTTGGAGCACTTACTATTGCACAGCAAAAAATTTTTGCCGGTATGTTCAATGACCCATGGAACATAAAAATGCTTCGTAATGATATTGGTGTGTTCACAGAAAAAGGAGGCACCATCGCTTTCATGCTTTCAAAAAAAGGAATTGTTGTGGTAGACGCAGAATTCCCTGAACAGTCGCAACACCTGATCGATGAATTAAAAAAGAGAAGTGATAAACCTTTTAAACTTTTGATCAATACTCATCATCACCAGGATCATACAGCGGGAAATATTTCTTTCAAAGGAATTGTGGAAAATGTATTGGCGCACGAAAATTCTTTGAAGAATCAAAGGAACGTAGCCGTGGCTCAAAAAATTGAGGATAAACAATTATATCCTGATAAAACGTTTACGGATACATGGTGCGAAAAAACCGGCAAAGAAAATATTTGCCTTTATTATCACGGCACCGGTCATACCGATGGAGATGCGATCATTCATTTTGAACAAGCGAATATTGTACACATGGGTGACCTGATGTTCAATCGCCGTCATCCTTTTGTGGACAGGAGCGCCGGTGCAAGTATGAAGAATTGGATCGTTGCTTTGGATAAAGCTTCGAATCATTTTAGCAATGACACCATTTTCATCTACGGTCATGCCGGTGATGGTTATGAAGTAACAGGAACAAAGGATGATCTGAAAGCATTTGCTGAATATCTTGGCCAGGTGCTGAATTTTGTGGATGGAGAGATCAAAGCAGGTAAAACAAAAGATGAAGTTTTAAAAACAACCACGCTGCCTTTTGATACGCAATGGAAGGGTGATGGCTTGCAAAGACCATTACAGGCGGCTTACGAAGAATTGACCGCGAAATAATTCGCTTTATAAATATTTATTGAATTCTATAGGTTATAGCAATCAATAATAATAAAAATGAGTAAGCAAGATAAAGACGCCCTGACAGGAAAAATAAGCAGTGAATACTGTTGCTTAGTTAAAAACTCTTCGCCAGCCTGTTATTGAATCGTATTTCCCTTTGATAAGTAATCTTCACCAGTTTCATCATCGGATGCAGCGGGTTAATTACAAAGTTGTATTCTTCGGGCATCAATACACTTGGAACCTGCAGTATCAAATTTTTTTGTTCCTGCAAAAATTTATCACCGATTTTTTGAGTAATATATTGTATGTGCAGTGTATCCCAGTTGGAAGGAAGGTCTTTCGTTTCAATAACCGTTAAGGATGCCTTAGCCAATATAGAAATGGTAACGAGTATATATTTTTTATTTCTGAATAATGTTACTGGCATATGAGCCAGTGTTTCCAGCAGGGCTAATGAACGACTGCCGGAAGTATACAAAGCATAATGACCTTCACTATTCCATCTGCCTCCAAAAAGTCGTGAACCATTTCCGGATAAGTCATCGGCATATGATTCCTGGGTGATCCGGTATAGTTCCATAGTTTATGAAAAAACACCCTGCTCCAGGCGGCCAAGAACTTTGAGAGCCATCTGTATGCCGAAAGTGGTATCTAAAAAATCAACAGGCATTCTGTTCCCTAAAGCCATGATTGGAGAGTGGAGCCACTGTTTGAAAGCATCTTTTGAACCGGTAACATCAATGCCCCTTTTTATAAAAGCTGCTAATTCCAGAACCTTTTCTGATTTTAATGTATCCAGTAATTCATCCTCATCTTTTCGCTGAATATTCCGATGAGAAGTATGAAGCAGGCTACTCATTTTTTCCATTGTAATACCAAGATAGTGAGCAAGTGATTTGAGAGAAGATTTTTGAACTCCATGGCGGGAAAGATCTATGAGGTCCATATCATTTGAAAGTGATCCGGAAACAGATTTATGGCCACCAAGTATAACCCGTAACATATTATACTGAACCGCAGCTTCCGATACAACAGGTGGCAAATCCTCAGGGGAAGTATGCACAACTTTCTTTTTAGAGACCTTTTTCATTTGTTTTTCTTTTTCTCCAAATGTACGACATTTTGGTTCTAACAAAACCATTTTGACGCATTATTTTTCATGAGTACTGAGCAATTTTTCCAGCACATAATAGGTAATCGGGCAAAAACCGGAATTTTTAAGTGTCAATTGTTGCCGCTTAATAAACACATCTTCGTCTGTGTAAGGAAATCGCTGGCAATCGGAAGGCCGCTGATCATAAATAGTGCAAAAATTATTGGCCCCTAAAAAAGGACAGGGAGTTGATTTTACTACAAAGTCTCCATCTTCATCTACTCTCAAATAAGTTTCAATAAAATCGCTTTCACGCATTTTCAAATGTTTGCTGATGCGTTTTATATCGGGAGTTTTAAATCGTGGTGAATAGTTCTTGCAGCAGTTCGCACATTGCAGGCAATTAATATTTGAAAAAGCTTCTTCATGCAGAGCAGGTAATTCTTTCAGCACTTTATTCTTGTCAGCTCTTTGTAAATATTGCTTATAAACTTTCTGCCGTTCGGCAGATTTTTTTTCCCAGTTATGCAACAGGTCTTTACTCATGAAATTAATAACGAAAAAGTGGCGAAAGGTACTGAACATTTCAGGAGTGAAGCTTATTTTTACTGTTAATATGCATGTCATTTACGAACAGCTGCTGATCCTTATTTCAACTCCCTTGTATATCATCATCATTGGAGTGGAATTGCTGTTAAGTAATTACAGGCAAATTAAAACGTATACCTGGAAAGATACGACTGCCAATGTTTACCTGATGTTGCTGAATGTCTTTCTCGACCTCCTGGTGAGAAGCATTTACCTGCTTGTATTGACTTATTTCTTCCGCTACCAGGTTTTTTCATTCACGGATGTATTTGTTTACTGGGTCATGTTGTTGGTGCTGGAAGATTTCCTTTACTACTGGTTACATCGTTTTGATCACGAGGTAAGATTATTTTGGGCTGTGCATGTTACGCATCATTCTTCACAGCAACTGAATTTTTCAGTTGGTTTTCGATCGTCGGTTTTTCAACCTTTGTACCGGTTCATATATTTTATTCCACTTGGATTGCTTGGATTTAAGCCCCTTGATATTGTGTTTATGTATTCTGCCACGCAGATCTGGGGAATTTTTGTGCACACGGAATTAATTAATAAAATAGGATGGTTGGAATATATTCTTGTAACTCCTTCTCATCACCGTGTTCATCATGCTTCCAATCCAAAATACCTGGACATGAACATGGGCATTTTCCTGATCATCTGGGATAAATTGTTTGGGACTTTTCAACCTGAACTTCGCATTGAGGAATATCAGCCCTTAAAATATGGCCTTACCAAACCTATAGAAAATGAAACTGCTGTTACGATCGTTTTTCATGAATGGAACAATCTTCGAAAGGACCTCTTACGGGCTGACATTAGCTGGAAGGAAAAATTATTTTACATATTTGGCCCTCCCGGCTGGAGTCACGATGGGAGTCGTAAAACAAGCAAAGAACTGCGCCGTATCGAGAATGGCGAAATAGAAATAATTGTTCAGCCGGAAACCAGGTGGCAATTTAAATCGTGAAACGTGAAACGTCAGACGTGAGAAATTTTCCCAACTCACGACTGACGTCTGACATCTCACGACTGACGATTTTTCTCCCCGTTCCAAAACATTCACTTCATCATCGGTTTTATCCTTTTATGCCCGTAAATTTGCAGCTTTAATTGATCAAGCTTAAATTTTCCCGAGGCGCACATGAACTTATTCGAGCAACAATCCAATGAATTCGTACCGCGGCATATTGGTACCATAGGGCAGGAAAAAGAAATGTTCAAAACAATTGGTGTCGATAGCCTTGATGAGCTCATCGACAAAACGATCCCTTCTTCTATCCGCATACATACTAAATTAAATTTGCCGGAAGCCATCAGCGAAGCTGAGTTACTTTCAGAATTAAAAGAGGTTTCTATTCGAAATAAAACTTTTCGCTCCTATATTGGCCAGGGATATTATGATACTATCGTTCCTTCCGTTATCCTGCGCAATGTTTTTGAGAATCCCGGATGGTATACGCAATACACGCCTTACCAGGCTGAAATTTCACAAGGACGTTTGGAAAGTCTTTTGAATTTTCAGACAATAGTTAGTGACCTTACCGCATTGCCGATTGCCAATGCATCTTTACTCGATGAAGCTACTGCGGCAGCGGAAGCAATGAATATGTTCTATCACCAGGTAAACAGGACAGATGAAATAAAATCTCCAAAGTTTTTTGTCGACAATGAAATTTTTCCGCAAACGAAAGATGTTATCTTAACCAGGGCAAATCCTCTTGGAATTGAAATTATTTTCGGAAATTATAAGACCGCCAGGATCGACAATACATTTTTCGGAGCCATTGTTCAATATCCAAACAACCTGGGCTCTATTGAAGATTATCGTGATTTTATTAACGAAGTTCACGCTACCGGCGGCTTTGTGGCTATGGCTACTGATCTTCTTGCATTAACCCTGTTAACTCCTCCGGGTGAATTAGGAGCCGATGTAGCTGTTGGCTCCTCGCAGCGTTTTGGAGTGCCTTTAGGTTATGGCGGTCCTCATGCCGCATTTTTTTCTGCTAAGGATGATTTTAAAAGAGCCATGCCCGGTCGAATTATTGGAGTTAGTGTCGATGCAGAAAACAACCGGGCGCTTCGCATGGCCTTACAAACAAGGGAGCAACATATCAAAAGAGAAAAAGCAACTTCGAATATTTGTACCGCACAGGCATTGCTGGCAAATATAGCTGCCATGTTTGCGGTGTATCATGGTCCTCATGGCTTAAAAAATATTGCAAAACGGGTTGCTTTGCTCACTCAAATTGTTGCGGAAGGAATTGAAGAAAGAGGTTTTGAATTAGTATCCGGAAATTTCTTCGATACAATCGCTGTTAAGGTGAATGACATAAAGACCTTCAAAGAAAAAGCCGAACGCCAGCAGATCAATTTGCGATATATCGATAATACGCTTATTGGGATTTCATTGGATGAAACGGTTACATTAAATGATCTTTATGATCTCATCAATTGTTTTGAAAATGATGTTGATCCTGTAGCTTTTTCAATTAATGATGATGATGAATTGGATCACATTCCCTCATTCGCTATACGCACTTCTCAGTTTTTAACGCATCCTGTTTTTAATACTCATCATAGTGAAACACAAATGATGCGTTATATCAAACAACTGGAGAATAAAGATATTTCTCTCGATACATCGATGATCTCACTCGGCAGTTGCACCATGAAGTTGAACGCCGCTAGTGAAATGATACCATTGACCTGGTTACACTGGAACCGCATGCATCCTCTTGTTCCTGCGGAACAGGCTGAAGGTTACAAGCAAATTATCGATGAGCTTTCTGATTATTTAAAGGCGATCACCGGCTTTGATGCTTGTAGCTTGCAACCCAACAGCGGCGCACAGGGAGAATTTTCCGGGTTACTCGCTATCCGCAATTTTCATTTGGCTAATGGCGATGCAGATCGTAATGTGATCTTAATTCCTATTTCTGCACACGGCACAAATCCTGCTTCGGCAGTAATGGCCGGTATGAAAGTAGTTGTTGTAAAAGCATTAGAGAATGGATATATCGATGTAACAGATTTCAAATCAAAGGCCGAACAATATGGTGCAAATCTTGCCGGAACGATGATCACTTATCCGAGTACTTATGGAATTTTCGAAGAAGAAATAAAACTGATCTGCGATATTGTTCATCAGCATGGAGGGCAAGTGTACATGGATGGTGCAAACATGAATGCTCAATGTGGATTAACCTCACCCGCAGCCATTGGCGCCGATGTTTGTCATTTGAATTTGCATAAAACTTTTTCTATTCCTCATGGTGGCGGCGGCCCTGGCATGGGACCGATTTGCGTGAAGAAACATTTGGCGGCGCATTTACCGGGTCACGCGTCAAACGTAAAACGTGAGACGTCAGGAAATGATTCTAACGTCTCACGTCTCACGTCTCACGGCGCAGTAAGCGCCGCTCCTTACGGAAGTGCATCCATTCTTCTCATCAGCTATGCATACATCCGCATGTTGGGTGAGAAAGGTGTGAGGAAAGCGACTGAATATGCGATACTGAATGCAAACTATATGAAGGCAAGATTGGAAAAAGATTTTGATATTTTATATACAGGAAATAATGGAACCTGTGCTCATGAATTTATTGTTGACCTGCGACCATTTAAAAACTCTGCAGGAATAGAAGCAGAAGACGTGGCGAAACGATTAATGGATTATGGTTTTCATGCACCGACCATGAGCTTTCCTGTGCCGGGAACAATCATGATAGAACCAACAGAAAGCGAAGACAAAGCTGAGCTGGATCGTTTTTGTGATGCTTTACTCAACATTCGTAAAGAAATAAAAGAGATCGAAGAAGGAAGGTCTGATAAAAAAGATAATCCATTAAAGAATGCACCGCATACACAGTTGTCAGTGATCAGCAGTCAGTGGTCACATGGTTATACCAGGGAAAAAGCTGCATTTCCGCTGGACTATGTAAAACAAAATAAATTCTGGCCATCCGTGGCAAGAGTAAATAATACGGTTGGCGACAGAAATTTGATCTGTGTCTGTGAACCCACAAGCAGTTATGCCGAACAGGAAGTTTAATTTTGTAATCCTATAAAAATTTTATTATGTCACTACTGAATCAAAACGATCCAAAAAAAGGTAAGAAGGGGAATAAAAATCAGAAGCCCGGCTCGCAGGGCTCTAAGTTTATTCCGAAACCGGGTCCGGGTAAAAGCGGAGGATTTTCCCAGAGACCGCATAAGGCTGGGGGAACCAGGGGTAGCTAAAGAACTCTTATCCTGATCTATATTGTCTTTGCGATTAATCAAAGGCTTAATTTTTCTATAATAATAACCTGGACTTTTCCGGCGACCTTTATGTGCCCCCCACCTGCCGGCAAGAAGGCGAAGCTCTTCAACATAATTTTTTATTCAGAGGTTTTTTCAGAAAAAAAGCAAAGCGCGAAAAAGAGCAACAAAAAAAGGAAATGGTGAATAATAAATGAGCAATAAATTTTTAGTCTGTATTAATACTTTTGGAGTATATCGAAGTTGTAAAAAAACAGATTGTTGGGGATAAAAGAACCAGGTAATGGACACTCACTCCTGCCAGGTACCGTGTTTGAATAATTGGTACCATTTTTCGATAACAGGATCGTCGTATATTTTAAGAAGTTTAAAAATTTCCCTGGCAAATTCCAGGGGTGCCACACCGCTTGAGGTGATGATGTTACCGCCTGTAACTGCAGTTGGATCTGAATAACCTTCCTGTCCCACATAGTGTTCCTGCCCTTTGTAATCAGGGCAAAATTTTTCTAAATATTTTTTTGCATTGCTCGTATGTTTTATTGAGTTGAGCAGTTTCATATCGGCCAATAATGTTGTTGCTGCACAAATGGCCGCAATTGGAATTTGTTTTTGTACTAATTCCTTAACCACAGGAATTATTTCTGGCAATTCTTTTTTCTCCCACGCATCTCCTCCCGGCAGAATTAACATTGCTGCGTTGCCATAATCTATTTCGGAAAGTTTGCACTTGCAAATAACATCGAGCCCACCCATTGACTTTACATTTTCACCCCTTACAGAAGTTGTCACCAAGCTATAGTTTTCGTTTTTCTCTATATGAGGAGTAGCATAAGAAATTTCCCAGTCTGCAAAACCGTCAAACAAGAGAACATATACTTTTTTATTTCTCATACTAATTACTTTAAGCCTTGATCAACATTCGATCAAATATCAGGAAAAATCAAAAGAGTTGGATCAACATGATTTTTAATGCGATCAATTACAAATCACCTCCGAAAACTCGTCACATAGGTATGAAAGCCTGAAATGATCTTTGCTTTAAAATGATTTGTGCTTATGAAGTTCATGTCATCATAGTATTCCGAAAGCGCCTCCATGGTTGTATAATTAACCGCTGTGATTGTTAGGCCGTGCACAATTTGGTCATCGATCGTTTTTTTTACAATATCCCAATTGCCCCGGAAGCTGACATTTGCTGAATTTACATAGTTCAAACTTCCATCCCCGTAAAAATTGAAAATTCCATCTGTGAGTGGAAGATTATCAATATTACCTCCAAGGTCATAGCGGTCCACATCTGTAATACGCCATGTACCTACAATTCTTTTATCATATTTTTTTAGAAGATATTTACTACAATTTGTGAGTGTAAGAAAACACAAGAGTAAACAGATCGAGTAAATATTTTTCATGTTAAAAGTCTTTAAGGTATTTGCACCCGGTATTTCTAAAAACTTTGAGTGATCCTTATACCCGGAGTTACTCCTTTAAAAAAATTATTAAAATAGAGCGAAGGCTCGATAGTGGTTTTTAATAATTTCAATTTGCCGGCTCCAATCCGAAATGTATTCTTGTCAATAAAATCCCCGAACCTGTGTATAAGATACCCGATTGAAAACACGGCGCTGAATGAAAAATCCTTACGGGGATCATGATCTGTAGTACCTCCCTGGCCATAAGTGAGAGTAAGAAAATCATTCCTGTATGTTTTTAATTTGCCCTTGGCGTCTTTGGAAAATAAAAAATGCGGTTCCCAGAATAAAGCAGGCTCCCATTTAAATGTTCTCTCGCGATTACTTAATACCAGCTTTACGCCAACACTGAAGGAAGGAACAAAATAGCTTTTATAATTCTGAATATTCACTGATTGCATCAATTCCAGCATATCACCTGTACCTCCCTGGGTCATGCCCCTCGGTTTGTCAGCAGTAATGCTTTTGTCTTTTTCAAGATAATGCCAACCGCTGCCGAGTACAAGATGCCATTTGCCATTCACATTGTTTTGTATGATGGTAATTTTTTCAGATAATATGCCATACATATAACCGGGCAATTCGTCAATATTATTCAGATAAAAAACAAGACGATAATACCGGGGATTTTTGAGGCTTACTTTGTTTTGTTTTGGTTTTGAGGGATCAGCGATAACCCCGATAATATTGATCGTGTCCTGGTTTATTTTTAATGAAGAAAGCTCACCATTATTCAGCAGGTAACTGTCTCCCCTGGGATGAGATTGCTGTATGCGTATTTTTTTTCTTCCCCGAGTATCTGTAACATAATCTATGCGCTTCGAAGCAAGTGGATATGAAAGAGAATCTTTCAAAGGTTTTAAATCGTTCATAAATACTGTTAGTAATGAATCAATATTCGAAACCTTTTGCAAATCGGCAATGTCAGAGAGTTCTATGGTAAGCTTGTTCCCTTTTTCAAGATCAATATAAAACCGGCTATTTATAATGATATTATCAGGAATTTCATATGCCTTATCTTCTTTATTATTCGATTGTGCACAAAGCTCTGGCAGGATGCTTATGAAAAGCATCGATACAATTAGTGTTTTTTTCATTTTATTTTAGTTTGAGGATAGTTTTGTTTTTAGAATAGAAAAGCCTGTTGTTTTAGACGCAACTGAGGGAGCTGCGAAAACTTCTTCATCGGCAAGTTTTATTGTAAAATGTTTGTCAGTTTTACGAACCACATTAGGGAATTCCGTAACGGGATCTCCTAATTCATTTATGTGAACCACATTCAATTTTTTCTTTTCAGGAAGTGCAGTTGCCATGCCCGGAGTGATATCAATTTTCGGTAAGGATTTTATTACGGCATTCTGTAAATAAATACTTGATGTATCATTCATATGGGCTTTAGAAACAAGTTCGGCAGAACTGACATGATAAATCTTTTTATAAAATTTTCCCTTAACAACGATGTTTCTATCTTTTGCTGGTTGAACTGGATTAATATTCTTGTCATTATTTATATCAACATTGAACGGTGTGTGAACGCTCTTTTGTGTCGATTTCTTTATTACTATTTCTTTGTGCGAAAGTTTTGGATTGTCTTTATAATAACTCACCAGGGTAATGACTAATACAAATAATAGGGAAGCCGCCGCGATCCAATACCAAAGGGTTTTTTTATTGCCTTGCTTTCCGCGCAAGCGCTCATATAATTTATCCCAGGCAATATCTTTATTAAATGTTTCACCCGGCAGATATTCCAGACCTTCCAATTTACTTTTCCAGTGAAAACTATTATTGGGATTTTCGTTTGACATATTTGATATCGTTTTGTAACAATAATTTCTGTAACAATATTTTTGCTTTGCTGAATTGTGATCTTGACGTTCCTTCTGAAATGCTCAGCAGAATGGCAATTTCTGCATGTGTCATTCCTTCTATGGCATAGAGGTTAAATACGGTTCGGTAGCCAACGGGTAATTGAACGATGAATTTAAAAATTTCTTCCGCTGATAAATTATCCAGCGCTTCTTCCTGTAATGGAACTTCTTCTGCAGCGGCTTCGGTTACAATGGTAAATACATTTTTTGCCCGCAGGAACATCAGGCATTCGTTGATCATAATTCTTTTCAGCCAGGCATATAATGCGCCATCACCCAGGTAAGTGAAAGAAGATATTTTTTTAAAGAACTTATAAAAGCCATCAAGTAATATTTCCTCTGCATCTTCCTGGCTCTTTACATAACGCTGGCATACCATCAGCATTTTTCCGCCAAACTGGTCGAACAGCCATTTCTGTGCGGCAGCACTTCCCAGTTTAGCCTCTTTGATCAACTCCGAATTATCCATATAAAATCTGCTGTGTTGGATGGTCTTTAAAAGATAAATGCATAAATGATCTGAAACGTTGCCTGTAAAAATAAATCTAACCAGGATTTATCAAGCTGATATTCTTTTGTGATAAAGTTATTTTTTAAGAGTATTGAAACTGGCGTGTCATGATAATATAAACCCGAAGCGTAGTGAAGAAAAATACTTTCCTGTCTTATTGATCGGAGCGACCAGGTTGGTTTCCAGCCCATCATTATCCAACTCATGGTAATTGAGGAGTATTAGTTATACCCTGTAAATAGCCTTCTGCCGGGCACAGTAAAGTCTTCCGGGAACTTCGCTATTTGCTTTTAAATAGGCTATTTCTTTTTGCACAAAAAGCTGTTAAAAAATTTTTCTTTAATTTTTAAAAGCAAATTGGCGTGATATTGCTGTATCTTTTATTTTGATTTTAAAAGTTTACTATGAAAGCCCTTTTAACAATTTTTACAATATGCCTTGTAATTTTTTCTTCATGCACTGGCAAAAATGTACAGGAACCGGAATATCGCGATATCAGGAACATCCGCTTGATTAATTTGGGTCCGTTGCAATCTACCGCAGGGGTTGATTTTATTTATTATAATCCCAACAACTTCGGTGTACAGGTAGCAACCGCGAGAGGAGACATTTATATTGATAGCAGTTTTTTTGGTCAGTTTGAGTTGAGTGGTAAAGTACAGGTAAAGAAAAGATCAGAATTTACCTTGCCGACGCTGGTAAAAATAGATATGATCAGTCTAATAAAAAATCAACGTGATATTTTCAAAAAGAAAGAGGCACTGGTAAGAATTGAAGGGACGGCCACTATAAAGAAGGCAGGTTTTTCCCGGGATGTACCCATTAAATATGAGAATATGCAGGATATTGAAAAATTCAAAACGATTCTTTCAAATTAAATCATTTTGCCTGCATAACTACTTGTCTGCACAAAGCGCTTATGTCTCCGTCATAGTGATGCCCGCCCGGCATTTTGATAAGCTGCTTGTTTTTTATTTTTAACTGGTTAAAAGGAAATTCATTTTCATCATCACCTGTAATGACCGTTACCGGTGCGGAGATTTTATTTATTTCGGCCGGGACACTCTCTCCGGCATCTTTTCCCCAACCAAGCATTTGTAAAACATGGATCTCGAAATCAGTTTTGGTAGAAGGAGACAATAAAATGAGATGAGTGACCTTGCTGGAAATTGCCGAAGAAAAATGTGTCAGCATGAAGGGTGCTACATCTGCACCAAAGGAATAACCGATCAGTACAATATTCTTTTTCTTCCATTGTTTGTTCGATTCGTTGATCGCTGCTTCAATGGCATTTGCTGCTTCCTGTGGTTTTTTCCTGCTCCAGAAATATTCTTTGGCGTTCAAGCCAATAACAGCATATCCCTGTTTATTGAGCGCTTGCATAAACGAAGTGGAGAATTTATTAAAACCGCCATCGCCGGAAATATAAAAGATAAGCGGCTTCGTTGTATCGGGACTGCTGTATAATGAAAGCGGAGGTGCCGCTGTTTGTGCGAATAAAACCTGCCAGGCGATAGAGACTATGGTGACTGCAATTGTCCTTTTCATTTTTTGATTATCTATAAGACGGCTGCATCGCTTTATTCAACGCGGCAGGCAATTGAAGAAGATCAAAATCATTTTCATACACCAGGTATTTATTAACCCAGGTTGTTGCATATTTTTCTTTGAATTCACGAAGACCGGTATAATGCCTGAATCGTTTGATCTTTTCATAAGCATAGCGGATCAGGCGCTCAGCTGTGTTTTCAGGTTGTTCAATGCCTGCCATCGGTACAAGACCAAGGTTCAGGTATTTTAATTTCTTTTCTTTTGCATATTTTACCAGGGCAATGATCAGCGCATCCATGCAACCACCGGGAGCATCAGCCGTTTTTCGAATAAGATCATAAGTACATTCTTCGGGTGCAAAATCCGGAATGATGTTTAGAAAAGCCTTTAAATTATTTAATTCATCACGAACGATGATCACATCCTGTTGGATGATTTCTTTTTCGTCAAAAACACCTTGTGAAAAAACGATCTCTTTTTTCTCATAATGCTTCAGCCATTCATCCGAAACATGCTTCATTTCTTCTACCAGTTCTTTTTGCAAGGGAGCTGAACAAATGGTTGTGCCATATCCTTTTTTTTGTAAACTGTTTAATGCATTACGAAGAGATTTTTTTTCTCTGCCTTCCAGGGAAAATTTGTCAAGCTCCAGCACAGCTTCCTGGCCGATCAGCAATTTTCTTTTTTTCAAATAATTGAAATAAGACATGCCTGTTTCATCCACCCGGTAAAAAGCCGTCTTCAAACTCATTTTTTGACAATGCCTGTCGAATTCCTGGAGCACAGGAATTTTATAGTTATCTGCACAAACCGGTTCTTCCAAAACAATGGCAAATCCGTTTGCAATGCGATAAGCAATGAATGCTTCGAACTGGTCGGAAAAATAAAAAAGTTTGTCACGATATGTTTTAAAATGATCAACCGGCGAATCACCAAAACGTTCTACAAGTTCATGCGCCTTTTCAATTGAGGTTGTTGCAGGTTGCCTGCGATTGAAATAAGGCTTTACGAGAGTAAACACCAAAAAGCTCCAGGCAATAAACCCGAGTGTGTGAGCCATCCAGATAAATTCATGACCAAAGCGGGTCAAAGGATTTATTCCTTCATCATTCATCAGCAAAAAATTTCTGCAGGCAAACAATAATGATTGTCTCCAGCTAAAATCAATTCCGAGATGTCGTTTATCAATAAAGTAAAAACCGATGAAACCAAAAATGAGCACGGCAAGAAAGATGAGCAGGGTTGTTGTTATTCCCAGTTGTAGTAGTTGCCGGTTGCTTTTTAACCGGTATTGTTTCATACTGGCAAGCAGCACTAAGATAGCAGACGCCGCAAGAATCGCTTCTTCATAATCCAATGCCTTGAAAAGATGACCAAATAGCGATAAGATTGATAACACCATTGCCAGTACCCAGGCGTTGCGTTGGCCTTGTATTAAAAATGCAGCAGTTACTAACAATATCATTCCAATAAGTAATACCATCACATTGGTAGCATAAATAGAACTGAAGGGAATAAATTCATGCAATAGACGTAAACGATGCGCGATGGGAGGAGTGATCACTGACAAAATATTGATCACGCCAAGCGCAAATACCAGGAATGCAGGAAATACCCTTGCGAAAATGTGCCTGCCATGCCATAGATAAGAGAAGAAACCTGCAACCAACGGTAACCAAAATTCAAACAAACGATATAAGATGGTTATGGCAAGAGCATTTACCGGGGTGTAGCCGTACAATGATAAAATATAAACCATTGAAAGCTCTACAGCGCCAAGTCCTCTCAAAAAAGGAGATACAATCATCAATAAAACAGAAACGATGTAAGCGATTGCACTGGCCGCTAACGATGCCGGTAATCCTAACGCTTTCGCAGCTATAAATAAATGAAGAATCCCGCAACATTCAACACCGAGCGACAATAGAACTGTGAAAACAAAATCTCTTGTCGAAATACTTGCAGAAAATAATTCATCAACTGAAGGAATAAATTTTGGGAATTTTTTTTGTACCCATTGATATAATCTTCCTTTTTGCTGAAAGGATCTAAAAATTAAATAAGCGGTTGCCAGGACCAGGAAGAGCATGATAAGGCTTTGGCCTGTGTGAAGAATATTCCTTGCCTGGAAAAGGGAATAGATCAGGACAGGTACTCCAACAATGAATACCGTTAATAACCCCACAAATGCATAAATTCCCGATGCCTGGTGAACCTGCATCTTTGTCAAACCATTCCTGCGAATGCTGTTGGGAGAATAAGCGAGTGAACTGATGCCGCCGGCAGGCAGAAAAACACTTAAAAAATTTCTTTTCAAAAAAAGTTCAATGGCATGACCCCATGATAGTCTTGTCCCGATCGCGGTAAAAGATGTGACATACATGCCGCTTTGTAAGAGAATATAAATAATTGTTACACTTACACCACCCCAAACCCAAAATGGATTGGCTGCAGCAATATTTTGTCCGAGGAAATGAAGCTCTCGTCTTTCAGACCTGAAAAAAAATATACCGACCAGCAGGAACAGGATAGCTAAAATTTCCCTCCAGTAGGTTTGACCGGTTTTTTGAAATTGATAAAGCAGTTTTTTTGCCATAAAGTGGACAGCAAAGCTACCTATTTCATTAGTCATTTACTAACTATCAGCATTAATAATATGTGAACGTGAAAACGTTTAATATTCACGAATCACCGTGACAGAATAGGGAGGCAGAACGATAGGATCTTTATCCAGGATAATTTTGTCCGATGGCGGCAATTCCAGCGTGGGATGGCCTTTGGGCCCATTCGCTTTCCAATGATATTGCAGGCTGGAGTATTGAATGAAATGCAATGGGAAGTTTAGTCGCGAAATATTTTTTGTTGAAGTATTAAAGATATTTATATCAACATTCCGTTCCTTTTCCGGGTCTTTATTGATCAATATAACTGACCATTTATCCTGGGGTGTTCTAATGGCATAGGAAGTAATGAGATCCTGTCCCTGTTTATTTATAAGGTCACAATGAACACGATAGATTTCCAGTGCAGAATCTGCTGGCGAAGCCCAAAAATGAGTGAGCATATTTATTCCGTAATAAGCCGCCGTATGATAAATAATTTTTCCAGCGCCGTTCATGGCAAACAACATATTGTTACCCCAGCTGCAATCATTGTATTCGTCAAGATAAGTTGGCTCATAGCCATATAAGAAAGTTTTATTCACTCCAAGCGCTAACGATTTTCCCAATATATCTGCATACATCAATGCACCTTCAATATTTACTTCGGCTTTACCACTATGAGAAGAATAACCATATTCAGTTATATAGATCGGGGTATTCGGCGGCAAAATATTCTTTTGAAGATATTTTAGAGCATTTGATATCTTTCCAGGATTAGCTGCTAATTGCGGAGCTGTCGGCACACAAACATCATCAAAAGGGTACCATTCAAAACTAAAAAAATTAAGATCGTTGAGACGGTGGTGATCTTTTAAGTAAGTCAAAAAGATCTTTGTCCATTTTTGTTCTGTAAAAGAATATTCATCTTCGGGTGTAGAGGCCAGGGAAGCAAAACCAGGGCCACCCATATGAAAAGCTGTATCGATTTTCTTAACCTCATCAGCCCACTGACTATAGAGAGCGGCATAATCGTTTGGGTCTATTAATTGTCCTTCGGGCTCTTCGCCCATTTCAAATTCTTTTACATTGTATTTTCTTTCTTTTATGTATTGCAGCAAGGCAATCATATTTTCAGGCGTACCATACAAAAGTGCAAGAGGCATTAATACCGGTTCTTTATTTACTAATCCGGACTTGAAAAATTTATCAATGCCTGCCTGTTCAGTATTTACATCAATGTCTATGGCCCGATGCCAGGGATCAGTTGAAGAAGAATGTATCACCGATTGCTTTTCATTATCAGTTGCATGTTTTACGTGGTCATGAAATTTTCCTTTTGTATCAAGCAATCCGACTTCTATTTCTTTAATAGCGAAACCAAGCCTGTCACGAATATCATTTGAATTTAATGTCGCTGTTCCGGAACTTTCAGACATCGTGATCCGGACAAAACGAACTTTTATTATACTATCAGAGACGATGACAATTTTATTTTCACCAGCCTCGTTTGTTACATTACCTCTTGAGAAATCCTGCCATAGACCAGGCTGAAGCGGATCAAAATAATTCTTACCAATATCTGGTGCATAGTCCACTTTGTATAAAATGGCAAAAGGATTTCCCCAATTGACCCGGATGGCATTTACCGGAAATAATTTTCCCAGGTCAACGACCACCCATTGAGGATGTTCTGTATTTAATTCATGGGTGAAGTGTGCATCGAGGTAAGGATTGCTTTTCCAGAAAGTATTGGTATCTCCGTCGTCGATCATACTATATTCATCATCATTAGCCTGGTCATGGGTATTGCCACGACGGGGGAGCTTATATCCATTGCAAATTTCTATATCACCATTATAATGACTATCGGATACCCAATAACCTTCTTGCTTATCCGGCTCACTCCATGTGCCTTTTGGGTTCCAGTGCCAGGCTTCAATTTCTAATTCTGTCCGAAGACGATAAGCCAACGGGCCAAAACCAATACCACGCATGGCACGAATGTTTTCCTTACTGAGTATAAGATTTATATCTCCCTGGCCATGACCATCAAATGCAGCACCTATTGTTTGTGACGGAATAAAGACATTTGATGGATTGTTTGGTGAATACCTTACCTGCACATCGGCCTTATTAGCAAAAGATTTTTGTGCATTTGTAAAACAACAAAAAAAAGGATATAACAAAACGATAAGTTGCTTCATATTCTGTCAAACATTCGCGAAGATAAGAGAGCGATCAATTCTTTTAGAAATGAAATAAAAAAAACCGCATCAAAAGATGCGGTTCTTTCAACCAATAAACAATTACGATCAGGCAGCCTTGGTTTGCAAAGCAACTTGTTTTACAAATTGGACATTTGCATTAATGCTCACGTCTTCACCCAATAAAAGACCGCCTGTTTCGGAAACCATACTAAAACTTACACCAAAATCTTTACGGTTGATCTTGCCGGTCACAGAAAAACCTGAACGTGTATTGCCCCAGGGATCTTGTGTTATTCCACCATATTCAACATTCAACACAACCTTTTTACTTTTACCACGCATGGTAAGCGTTCCATAAAGTTTATAGTTTTCATCGTCAATTTTTTCCAGCTTATCACTTACGAAAGTCAGTTGGGGATGATTTTCTGCATCGAAAAAATCTCCTGTTTTTAAGTGTGCATCGCGTTGTTCATTATTGGTAGAGATTGAATTGATATCAGCTGTAAAACGAACTTTTGCCGTTGTTAAATTTTCACCTTCAGTTTCTACAGAAGCATCAAATTGTGTGAAACCCCCGGTTACCCAGGATAACATTAAGTGTCTTACTTTAAACTGAAGTTCAGAGTGTGCAGGATCAATGATCCATCTTGTAGTTTCCATTGTATTATTTTTTGATTGATTAATTTGTTTGTTATTTAAATTTTTTAATGAAACAGCAATATAACCAGCCGCTTTCAGGATGTCTGCCGCGGTTTCAAGAGCGTCATCATCGCGTGTGTCTATGAATAATTCTTTGCCATTATTGACTTTGCCCATTCGTATAACTTTCGCTCCGGGCAAAAATTTTTGCAATTCTTCAGCCTCATTGTCATTGGAAATGATCAATACGATCTTCCTGTTTGTGAATTGCTTTATTTTTTTAGCCAGTTCTTTTTCTTCGCCTGCGGGAATATCCAGGATAATAATATCAGCTTCCCAGCTTGCATTCATCACGCAATCCATAAAATCGACATCTGCTAACTGAGCTGACCTTTTTATTTCCGCGGCCAGCGACTTTAACTTTTCTGTATCGCGATCAAATAACAGTAAACGATAGTTACTCTTTGCAAGGCTTTTCGAAAAAACAGATCCAATATTTCCTGTCGCCCCGATTATTGCTATTGTTTTCTTTGACATCTGCTTTGTTTTTGTTACACAAAGCTATCATCAGGGCAGGGTGATCACCATTGAGATTAGGTAAGAAATTACATTGATGAAGGATAGGAAAAAGCGTTGATGTAAGTCAAGGAGCAATGGGCAATGGACAATAGGCAATAGGCAATACGCAAAGCGAATGACTTGTCTTTTGTTAATTACTATTGCTATCTCTTCAATTTGCAACACAGGAAATAACTTGTCTATTGCTTATTGCCTATTGTCCATTTTTTCAATGTGTGCAATGCGCAATAAACTTGTCTATTGTCAATTGCCAATTGTCTATTTCTTTAAAGTCAATTGCCTGCGGATGCGGCTCAATGTTTCAGGAGTAATGCCAAGATAGGATGCAAGCATGTGCTGGGGTATCCGTTGAGGAAGAGTGTCGGGACATGATTTAACAAGTTCATTATATCTTTCTTCTGCCGACTGGCTAAAGGAGCTCGCGAGTCTTTTTTGTGTTGTGATCAAACTGTTCTGAAGAAGTATACGGAAATAACGTTCAAATTTTGGGATCTTTTCCAGCATCTGTTCTTCGGCTTGTTTGGTGAGCAACAGCAATTCAGAATCTTCTAATGCGTCAATATTGTATTCAGATGACACACCGGTAAGAAAGCTGAATTGATCTGCGATCCACCATCCCTCGAATGCAAACTGCATAATATGTTCTGAACCTTTATCATTTATTGTATATGAGCGTAGCAATCCCTTTTCGACAAAGGCCACATATTTGCTCACATCACCTTCCTGTAACAAATATTGTTTTTTTCGAAGTTTCTTAGGAATGAAAAAGGTACGGCTTAGTTGTTTCTCTTCTTCGGTCAGGCTGACCTTTTCGTCAAATTTTTGGAATAACAGATCGAACATGAAGCAAAAATAGTTGATTGGCACGAGTATCTTAAATAGAGGCGGGAGTCATTGATTCCATTAACTCCCGTCATCAAAAAAAATATGAATATTTTTTGCTTGCAGCTAAATTGAAGATTTTACGTGACCAATTCATTCGTAATTATTTTTTATCGTCAGGGCACTTTCTCCAGCCTTTAACTCATATCGTTTTTCTTTCCATAATAAATAACCAGGAGTGTTTGGAGGAAGCGTTACTGATACTTTCCAATTATCATTTGTCTTTTCAAAACTCACAGAAATATTTCCATTAGGGTGTGGGATTGTTCCGCTTACATGCACAAGTGTTCCTAAATGCGGGATGATCTTTATTTTTTTAAAACCCGGTGCATCGCTATCAATGCCGAGGACAATGCGGTATAATTCTATATTTGGACTGGCGCCCCAGGCATGACAATCGGAACGTGTATTATTAATGTCAGAAATTTCAGCCCATGTGGTCATGCCCATTGCCAGGTTTTTTTTTCCATATATCCAACCAATTCAAATAATCATTTCCCAAACCCGCTTTCGTCAACGCCTGGTAAACATAAAATTTAAAATAAATGGTCGCTTGAGTAAGAAGTGTATCGGTAATTATTTTTTTGGCGAGTGCATTTGCGTTGTCTCCATTTAAGACACCCGCTAAAATGACCAATGAATTTACATGCTGTGAGAAAACATTTTTTTCATCTGTATCAGCAAAAAGTTTTTTTCCATCATCCCAGTATTTTTTTTGAATGGTTTGCTTTAATTGTATAGCAGCGGCCTCATATTGGTTTGCATATTCCTTCATTCCCAAATTCATTTCCAATTCAGCAGCGAGCTGATAAGCCCATAACAATTGCAGATCAAGAGCCGCGGAAGAACCATCTTTGCCGATTGGGGCTACGCCTGCATTCCAGCCTTTTGTTTCACACCAGTCCGTAAAATTCCAGTACGGTAAATCTTTTAATGAACCATCAGTTTGCTGATGTTTATTGAAAAACCATAATACCTGCCTGATGCCTGGTAATTTGCTTTTTACAAACGCTTCGTCATTACGATACATCCAGTAATCATGTATCATCCCGATCCACCATAAAGAAAATGGAGGAATCTCCTGTGCATTGGCAGTAGGGTAGCGGCTCAGTGTTGCTCCTTCGGCCATGCGTGAATTGTCAAGAAGCGTGATCGCATTGCGCATCAGCCTGTCATCACCGCTATTGTATAATGAAACCAAACACTGAATGCGTGTGTCGCCCACATATTGCAGTTGTTCATAGTAAGGACAATCCATATAAGTTTCCATAGCGCAGGAACGGGCCGTGCGCCAGCCTGTTTCCAAAATTTTAGTGAGTGTATCATTGCCTGCATCAAACTTTGCATTCAATACAAAAGGATAACCCGTAAAGATTCCATAGAGATCATTTATGACAAGTGGCTCATCCTTTGTCGTCACTTGTAGTTGCATATAACGATATGTTCTCCACCAGAGAGAAGTAAATTCCTGCCCATCACCTCCACGAGAGATCAAACTATCTTTTACACCAATAAATCTTTTTCCGTCAATTTCATTCCTGTTTCCTTTTTGATGAAATGTTCTCCAATTTTTTTCATTCGGATATTCAACGTATAAGCCTTCTGCATAGCTTAATGTAATGCACGCATTTTTTCCTTTGCTGAATTGAAGTACAGGATATGCATCCGTTAAATAACCCTGGTCAAGCAGAATTGAAACTTTGGTATTTGCAGGAATGGTAAAGGATTCTTTTTGTAAAGGAAAATTTTCTGGTAATTGAAAACCTTCTGCTTTTCGGACTTTTTGTAAACGTTGAGGAGTCAATTCCATTTCAGGAATTGTCCGCGACACAAGCATCCATCCCAAACCAAAACCAAATACACCTTTTGGTAAACCCTGTGTGATTTGCTGCGCAAAGAGCCAGTCTGCATCATCATAGCCGGCATTCTTCCATTCTTTCAGAGCCATATTATAATCGATCGTTTCACCGGGGCCTGCTACATAATAACTATAAATAAGTTTAGGCTCTTTCGGACTATAGCTGCTATCACGCCTGCATTTCCAGGTTGAATTTGTATTAATAATTTTTTCATTTTCAGTTTTGCCTTGCAAGATGAAACCGGTTTGATAAGAGATCTGTGCTTCCGGTCTCACATCTCCATAATTCCATACAATAGCGGCAACCACATTCTTTCCTGTTTGCAGGTAAGGCGCCAGGTCAACTGTTTCATAATTCCAATGAAAAATATCTCCGCGGGCCGGTCCTAAGGAAACGAATTTCCCATTCACAAATAATTTATAACGATTGTCGGCAGATACATGAACGATAAACGACGCAGGCTTTGCAGTAAGTTCAAAGATTTTTCGAAATAGATAGACCCCATAATCATGTATTGGTTCATGAGGAACACAGATCCAATATGCATTCCATGGTTTTGATAAAAGATCGCTGGATTGAGAATGTAAAATTAAAAATGGAAAAAAGAAAAAGCAGGTTAAAAGCTTTTTTAACAGGAGCCTTAATGACATAGCAATTGTTTTGTTGTCGTAAAAGTATTAAGAAATTTATGGCATCGATTCAAAAGATCGATCATTGATCAGCTTGAACTATAATTTACCACAATAGAACGCAATAGGAACCACATAAGCTCTATGTGTTATCTATGTCTCTATCTGCCTATGTGGTAAAAAATTTTAAATTGAGACGATACCGGGCAGTAATTACCAAATGATATCAATGAGTTTTGTTTACCAGGCGTTTTAAGTAAGGGCTAGTGATCTCATTTTCTATGATGTCTGTTATGCCTTCGGAGTTTTGCAGTTTTATAGCTAAATTCTTCATGGATTGGATAGCAGTTTTTAAAAAGCCCGGACCCAGGCTGACTCTTGCAACACCCATTTCATTAAGGACATCCAGTTTTGGAATACCATCCATGACCAGCACGTTCACCGGCATACGGAGTTGTTCAACGGTTTTTTTTATATCTTCTTCCCTGTTCATTGTAATCGGATAAAAGCAATCTGCTCCTGCATTCTTATAAGCCGATCCTCTTTTTAAGGTTTGCTCGAGTTTAGATTCCGGCGTATCAAAGCCTTTTCCCCGGATATAAACATCAGTTCGGGCATTGATAAAAAGAGAGATGCCCATTTCTTCCGAAGTTTTTTTTTATGAGCCTTATCCTTTCACAGGCAAGCCCGACAGGCAATAAAGAGTTTGTTTTTTTATCTGTGTCTTCTACATTGATACCCACAATTCCCGTTTCAAGAAGTTGTTTGATGTTTTCTATCAATTGCTGATCACTCTGAGCAAAGCCGCTTTCAATATCTGCAGAGACAGGGATATTAACACTGTCCACGATCTTTTTCAGGAGAGCCAACAATGAATCAAATGGTATGTTCTCTCCATCGTCGTATCCATTTGTAAAAGCTATCGCCGCACTCGCCGACGCAATAGCAGGAAATGACAGATCTTCGAGAAGAAGTGCTCCTAAAGGATCCCAGATATTTGGCAAGATCAAAAGTTTTCCGGAATGGTGAAGATCGTAGAAATGTTTTGCTTTTTCCTTCTGTTTTAAATTGGCTGCAACCTGTGTCATTCAAGTTTGTTTTTACTAAAGTTACTGCTTCATTGATTTTGTTAATTATTCGGCACCATGTGTTTTTTTCTGACCGGTGGTCTTAGTTCGGTAGCTACTGCAATCCGGTTCCACGCATTAATAGTAACGATGGCCATGATGATCTGCGCAGTTTTTTCTTCTCCAAAAACTTCGATAGCTCTTGTATATGTTTCATCAGCAAGGCCATGCTGACTTATGAGTGTTATCTCTTCAGTCATTTTAAATAATAACCTTTCTTCTTCGGAAAAAATATTTCCCGCTTCTCTCCAGGCGCTGACAAGCAAAATTCTTTGTAAAGATTCACCCAGTTTTAGCGCATCGTGTGAATGCGCATCTACACAATAAGCACAACCATTAATTTGCGATGCCCGTATTCTGATAAACTCCCTGGATATTTTATCAATGGAAGATTCGTCTACGAATTTGTCAAAGGCACCCATGGCATCGTAAGCTGCCGGTTGCACTACATTAAAATTGATTCTTTTGTTCATTGCATTGTTTTTATGTTTTTATAAAATGGTTACGGTGATTCCGGTTTCCACGACAGGCACTGTCGTTTGATAACTCAAAGCTAAAATGCAATGCAGCTGTAAAGAATAGAGAAAACTCAGAAAAGCATGTAAGATTTATAAAGCATATTTTATTTGGTAGGATTTAGGAGAAAACTTTGTATGCTTTTTAAAGAAATTGGAAAAATAGAAAGGATCATTAAAACCTAACTGGTAAGCCACTTCTTTTGCAGACAGGTTTTGATAAGTAAGCAAACGCTTGGCTTCTGAAGCGATCAATCCATAGATCACATTTTGAGCCGTTCTTCCTGTGTGCAGTTTTGATTGTTCATTAAGCTTTGCTTCTGTGGTGCCAAGTTTTTTAGAAATGTCCGAAAGAGAATAATTCTTATCAAAATTTGCTCTTACCAGTTCAAGAAATTTCAGGAACAATGCATCCGGCTTCCAAATTTCATCACCCCGTTCCACTTTCACCCTGTTGATCTCAACCAATATCAGTTCGATGCGGGAATGAATAGAAATCAAAAATTGATACGGTTTTAGCCGGAGTTCTTCTCCAATGAGCCTGAGCTCTGTTTGTACGATTTCGTGATTTGAAATTTTGATTACTTCATTCAGGGAGAAATGACAAAACAAACCGTTGTGAAAGATCAGCTCTATGTCACTGTCATTCTTGCAAAAAAAATCAAGCGTAAATTCAAGAATGTAGCCGTCCGCTTTGTTACAATTTTTAAAATAATGAATTTGCCCGGATGTAATAGTTAATACATGGTACTGTTTCAATTTTAATTCTTTTTCGTCCACCACCACAGTAAAAGTTCCCTTCGAACACCATACAAGCACGTACTTCCTCAACCGCCGCGGTGTGCTGATGCCAGGATATTCCTCAAAAGTTTTTAGCTCAATCATTCTGACTTAATCCCGCCAATAGGGGGGATTGCAAAGATCAAGAAAAAATCTTTGCTCAATAAAGCGGCATATTTAAGTAATGTCTCAGTTTGAATTTTTGAGACACATAGGAGTATAGAAACATAGATGTCACATAGAATCTATGTGGTTCCTATTGCGTTCTATTGTGACTATGTGGTAAATTATATTTTAAACTGAGATATTACCCACATTTAATTATTTTTCTTATTGAATCCTGTTGGTAAAAAACCCTGCTATAAATTACCTTCATAGAAATAAAAACTTTTTTATGAGTACTATCTGCAACCGTATACTGGTAACTTCGTTTTTTTTATTAAGCATTATGACGACTATAAATGCACAAAATACCGACAACAAAATCCGCGTTATCATGATCGGTGCACATCCTGATGATTGCGATGAGGATGGCGGGGGCACGGCAGCGCTTTTCGCGCAAATGGGATATGCGGTAAAATTTGTTTCGGTAACTAACGGAGATGCCGGTCATCAAACACTGAAAGGTGTTGAACTCGCCAAACGAAGATTTGCGGAGGCACAGGAAGCAGGAAAACGCCTGGGTGTGGTTTATGACGTGCTTGATAATCACGATGGATTGCTGATGCCCACACTTGAAGTAAGATTACAGCTCATCAGGAAAATTCGTGAATGGAATGCAGATGTAGTGATTGCTCCACGCCCCAATGACTATCATCCTGATCATCGCTACACCGGTGTGCTGGTGCAGGATGCTGCTTATATGGTTTCTGTACCGAATATTGCTCCCGATGTTCCGGCATTGAAAAAAAATCCTGTGTTTTTATATTACCAGGATCATTTTCAACGACCCAATCCTTTTCGTCCCGATATTACTGTCGACATTACATCGGTATACGATAAAAAAGTTTCCGCACTTGATGCGCATGTATCACAGATGTATGAATGGTTGCCCTGGATCGGACATTATCTGGACCAGGTTCCGAAAGATAAAGATGAACGCATCAAATGGCTTGCAAAGCAAAGAGCGGGAACAATTAATTCTGAAGTAAGCGCTTCATTGGAAAAATGGTACGGAAGGGATAAGGCGCAGAAGGTAAAATATGCAGAGGCTTTTGAAGTTTGTGAATATGGCTCACAACCAAATGATGTGGAGATAAAAAGATTGTTTCCGATGTTGGGAAAATAATGTTTGAATGTATCAAGGAATTATGGTACCAGCTTCTGTAACTCCGGTTGAGCTGTTGTTGCGTCGCAATCCTTTCACTTTCGGAATTCTAATCAACTTTTTTTCTAACTAAGTTCATTATATCACTGACTATACAAACACATTTAGAACTTCGTTGTCATGCCGGACTTGATCCGGTATCTACACTGAATCAGATAATCAAACCGACCAGCTAAATCCAGACTTTACCAAACCTGGTAAATTTCACGTGAGCCCGTGAGATACATATCCTGGTACCCGGTCATGATCTCATTCATTTTCTTCATGGCCTCAGTGTCCTGTTTATACTTCTCCCAACTTTGCTCGTATGCGGTAAGACTTTCATACTTACTTACCACTACTACTTTGTTATACTGACCGCTCATGTCAGTCATAACGTTGACGTGTTCGTCATTACCTGCCATTGCTTCTTTGAACTTTTTTGCAAGTTTCGAAGCATTGCCTGGTTTGCAAATAAAAATATCATGAACAATGATCATAAAATAATTTTTAGTAAGCTAATACTTTCCTGTGATATAATGTTTAATTACCGAAGCGTGTTCATTAAATTTTCTTTATCAAAATCCTGTTAGAGCCTCAGTTAATGATAAAGCAAACCATTCTCCTAAAACCGGCAGATGTCCATTCTGTAAAGCTCTAGGGCTGTGTCAGTCATCGCTTTTACATTGGCGGCAATTAACTGTAGATCGTCATTCGTTCCGGAACGATAAGGTCCGGCTACCAGAATCAATTGAGATCTTCCTTTTTCCATTCCTTCGATTTATGTTAGAGTTGTCTAATAAAAAGACCCATTCGATTTATTATATACCCATTCCCAAACCTGTCCGTCTTCCGGGTCAATGACCGTTCCGGCAAATTCAAAATTATTTTTTTCAAGTATCCTGGTTGAGAAGTTTTTTTCAGGAAGCGTTCTTGCTGTAATTCTGACCGAAGGATCCGTCTTCAAACAGAGATCTACCAGCAATTTGCACATCGCCGTTCCAATTCCCTGCTTTCTGTATTTCTCAATTGTGCCATAAGCAATTTCAATCGTTCCATTCACAGGCTTTCCTTTAATGCCTGCGCTGCCAACTAAATTTCCATCTTGCTCAGCATAATAACAGATCCATGGTGGGGTAAATCCAACTTTTTTATAAAAATCAATGGTCATGTAAATGGTTTCCTGGCAAAGAGGATCATTGACAAACTCAGTGTTTTCTTCAAGCGTTTCTTTTATGGGTATTAAGATCATTTTGATACGGTCAGCAATTAAAACGCATTACATTATCGGCCTTGTAATAGGTTAATTGGCAAATTGTTTCCCTGGATTTCAGTTGCTGCATCTAAAATTATATAAGAGCCATCACCGGCTCGTTTACAAATTTGTTAAACGGAACCATTGTCTTGAATACTTTTGTGCAATAAGAAATGAAATTGCCGGAAAGAATTTCTTTATCGGCAACCGAATGGTGAATCATCAATTCCTTGTATTTTAAGTATTCGCCCATCGGATCATCTTTATCGAACCCCTGTGGAACTCTCGTCAATTTCTCTCCTTCAATTTTAAAATTCTCTTTAAAGTTTTTGTCGTTAATTATTTTTAGAAATGTTTTACCATTACTGCTGATCTCTTCCCTGATCGCTTTCAGGTTAGCAGGCTCTGTCATGTGAATGCCACCGGCAAGAAAGGCATTGGCAGGTTCTAAATGGAAATAATATCCTGCGATGCCACAACCTTTCCCTTTGCCCAACAGGGTGGCCCCAAAATGCGTTTTGTAAGGAGATTTGTCTTTTGAAAAACGGGTATCACGATAGATGCGAAACACAGAATCTTTTGCATTGAGTCCCGCGACTGTCTTGTCAAGCCTGGAAACCTCATCAATCAATTCCTGTATAAATTCAATGAAGTTCTCATTAGCTGAAATGAATTTGTTTTTATTGACAGTGAACCAGTCGCGGTTATTGTTTTTTTTAATGTCTTTAAGAAACTGGAGTGTTTCTTTTTTGATTGTCGTTGCCATTTATGACAGTTTGTTTGTAAACTTATAATTATTTTGTCGTCATTAATCACAAACAACAATTAATATACTGACAATTTTCGATAAGGAATAAAAAGACATGGGCAATAGAATATTAATTTATGACACAGTATCAACTAAGACGTGCCCATGTTAACGTTCGGATGATCGGTTCACCTTCCACAGTTGTCGTCTCCAACCGGATCATTAATGTATCATTATTCACCCTCAGATCACGAAAAACAGTTATCCCAATATTGGAGGGTGTAATGGAACCGATCAGTGTGTGTGAAACTTTTCCTGTTTCCTCATTCACCTCGTACGTTCCGAAATAAGCATCATAACCACCAACTGCACTCGTGTTATTTTGACCGGCCTTGAATGTTTGACCGGCTGTATCATTTGTCCTGTTACGCTTCATAAATTGAGCTGCAAAATGAGTACTTGCATAAGTTAGAATGCCGATGGGATCAGCACCCAATACAGGATCGATTTTTTTTTGACCATCTTTTGTCCAATCCTCCCGCGACAGTAACCACCAGGCACCTCTCATGTCTGAAGCTAATTTTCCGGAAGGGGAAGATAGAATGAGCGAACTCATTTTTTAAAAATTTTCATTAGCAAATATAATTGACGATGATTTTCGGGATCTATTTTAAATCCGTCAGTTCTGTATAAAGAAAAAAGCTTGCAGGTCGCTGATGGTAAGAACATTCCATTTATCATCAAATAGTTCAACTTTATACTGAAGATTATAAGAACCTGTTGGTAAAGGTATTTCTGAATAAGGGAGATTGATCGTGAAATCAGATTCAAGCAGGTTATAACTGGCATTGTCATAGGCAGGAGTAAAATCAGTGGGGCTGGAAACAGTTCCATCTGCTGCTCTATAGATATTGTTGGCCCCGGTTTTCAGCGCTGTACCATTATTATCATAAAAATAAGCTACTGCATGACAAGGGATTCCTTTTGCATTTGAAATAGTAAACGCCGGTGTTATCTCCAATTCTTTAGTATGCTGATTGAATTTTATTTCTGTCCAGGGTTCTTCTTTTGAAATGGTTATTAAATTACCCGCTGTGCCGTTATTTGTATGAACTGTATCATTATTGGATGAAGTAATTGCCGTAGTATCGGGAGAGACAGTTGTTACTGAGCTATCCCTTTTTTTATTCATGGAATCGATTCCGGATACAGGTACCGCCTTATAAGTTGAATCAGGAAAAGAATGATCTTCAGAATGATTTTTCTCCTGCCTGAGATAATTTTTTATAAGCATTACTGCAACCAGGCTGGCTGCAAAAAGGATCGCTCCAATGACAGACCAACGGTTTGAGGATTTTGATTTACCTGTTTTCGGATCAGCTGTTTTAGTTCCTGCGTGAGTATTGGTCGTTTGGTTATTCTGTTTTGTTTGACTGGTATTTTCTTTTGTGAAATGCTCCTTATTAAATGTCGTTTGCGTTTCGTTTTGGGTAAATTTTTTTAAGTACTCTTCTTTGCGCATAGGGTCGGTGAGTACTTCATATGCTTCCTGGAGCTCTTTAAATTTCTCTTCAAAAAATCTATCGCCTTCATTCAGGTAGGGATGAAATTTTTTGGATAGTTTTCTGTAAGCGGTTTTGATCTCTTCGTCGGAAGCGCCAAATTTTAATCCCAGTATTCTAAAATAATCCGGAAGTTGCATGACTTAAAATAATAAATGGATATCATTCTAAGATATTAAAAAATTTCAAGGCAACTTAAATAACCATAAAACCACTAAAGACAACTATAAAAAGCAACTTACATTTTCAACAGGAAACAGCTTAAGAGTATTTTTGAATATAAATTTCTCACATAATTTTTTTGATTTTATGTGACTTGATCCCGTCATCTTAAGGAATTATGTAATCAATTTGAAAACCCTACCTTTATTATCCTGCAATCAGTAGAGAGTTACTTACATATCAAGCCGCTCATTTTCTGACTCTATAAATTGGGTTTTCAATTTCATTTGACAAATAAGGTGTAAATTATATTTAACGAACTGAAAGCGGCTTCGTCAAGTAATAGCCGTATTGAATATGAGCAACAGCAAAAACCACAGGCTAACAGAGGTGCTTGACAGGAGTATGGGACTTCTTGAAGCCGTTTTTGATTCTACAAATTATTCCATTCTCATACTGGAAGCTATTTACCATGGTGCCGATAATATTGAAGATTATGGTGTGCTGATGGCGAATCGTGCTGTCGTTGAAATGCTTCATGGAAATAACCCTGTCGGTCACCGCTATACTGAATTTTTTCCTGGTGTTATTGAAGCAGGAATCTTTCACATCCTGAATCAGGTGATGAAGACCGGTGAGCCTGCGGATTTTGAACAAGAATACAGGGGAGATAATATTGATGGTTACTTCAGGATCATTGCAAAAAAAGTTGACGAATTTTTGATTATTACTTTCGAAGACATCACCGAGCGCAAAAAAGCAGAGCAGCAGTTAAAACAAACACTTGCTTCCGTTGAACTGCAAAACAAAATTTTTGCTCACGCTGAAAGCATTGCCAATTTAGGGACCTGGATGTGGAACCCAAATACAAACGAAGCACATTATTCAGATAATATGTTTCTTCTTTTTGGCATGCAGCCACAGGAAGTAAACCCCGATTTTACAAACATTCCGCAATTCATCCATCCGGAAGACAGAGCACGAGTGTTGCAATTGGCCAACGATTTAACAGAAAGTAAGGAGCATGGAAAGATAGAATACAGGATAATAAGGAAAGATGGTGAACTCAGAACTTTTTACAATCTTGTCAAGCTGATAATAAATGAAAAAGGAGAACGCATATTTATAGGTACCACCCAGGATATTACCGGCCAAAAGAAAGTAGAGGAAGAAATAATTAAACAGCATAACATTTTAAAACAGGCTGAAGAACTTGCGGGGGCGGGAAGTTGGGAATACAATGTGATCACTAAGGAATTTTTATGGAGTGATGGTATGTATGAGCTATTTAAAATAAAGAAAGGTTCACTGGTTGCACCTGCTATTTATTTGGAACATGCAATAGAACAGGATAAAAGTATAGCTGAAAAAATTGTTAGCGCAATAGTGCAAAACCCTGAACCCTTTGAAGAGACATTGCGCATAGACCCCGGTGCCAGAATCAGAACATTAAAAATAAAAGGGGCACCTCTCAAAAATGATAAAGGGGAAATAGAAAAAATATTGGGGGTAGATATCGATATCACCATTGCTCAGCAGTATGAGGAAAGAGTAATGGAACTGAATAAGTCTTTGGTTACAATGAACAAGGAACTTAGCTACCTTAATTCTGAACTAAAGAATTTTACCAGTATTGCAGCTAACAACTACAGTGAAACATTGCGGCTTCTTTACATAAGTCTTGAACTGATCGTCACAAATGATGCCCGCAATTTATCCAACTCCGGCCGTGCCAACCTGAGACGGGCACAAGCTGCCATACAAAAAATGAAATTGCTCACAGACGATATTAATAAGTACCTGCAATTATATGATCTCGGCATAAATAAGACATTGATCGATCCAAATGTTATTCTGCAGGATCTATTGAACAATATGAAAACAAAGATCGATGAAGCAAGGGCAACAATAGAACTATCCCGGCTGCCGTTTCTGCCAGCCGATCCGCTTCTGTTTTCGTTTCTCATGAATAATTTAATTGATAATGCGATCAAGTTCAGAAAGCTGATCGTTGCGCCTGTTATTAAAATAAAATATTCGCACGCCGATGAATTGAATACAGTACCAAAAGCGCTCAGGGATACAGAGTATATCATTATTTCTGTATCGGATAATGGAATTGGTTTTAAAGAGGAGGATGCCGAAAAGATATTGGAACTTTTTTCACGTTTGGAAAACGGGAAAGGTCATTATAAAGGTTCAGGTATTGGCCTCGCTGTTTGTAAAAAGATCATGGATATGCATGGAGGATTTATTGTTGCAGAAGGACAACCGGCTCAGGGTGCTTCAGTCTATTGTTACTTTCCGGTAAACTAATGATTTTTCGACCAGGTTGGTTCGGGCATACGAATAAGGTCAAAACTGTATGAGCACATGCATCAGTATTTGCGTGGGGAATGATCTTCTATAAAAATTTTTCTGTTAATGTCAGCCCTCAGGCTTTACTTCTTCTGCGGCAGCAATTATTTCATTGGCTTGTATCTCTTGCTCTTCAGCGGGAGTATGATTCTTTATCTGCAATTGAAAACTGCTGTTCATAGTGAACTCAACCTTGTTCTGCCGTAAAAATTTATTAGCGGTATCGTCTTGCTGTAAGACGGTAATGAGATCTTTAGCCAGTGGCGATGGAGTATCCATTCCGTTCGGCCTGGCCTTCGTCAACATAACTGAAAAAGTAAATTTTACTTTTTTCCCACCGGCGGCCCGCTGGAAATCACTTTGGTTCATATCCAGCGTTTGATTTGCATTTACAGATCTTTTCAGAAGGATCCTGATAACCGGAAGATATTTATTCCAAGTATGAATGAACATGATGTTAATTTAAGATAAAGAATGGATTAGTTATCATCAGAAAGCCTGGTAAACTCAACGCCGTTAAATATACGGGCGAGGTTCATATCCTTTGTTTTTTTCCATTCGTCAATGTTGGCGTTGGTTACTATGCGCCATAAATTTTTTGACTTCAGATCTTTATAATCATTGCCTATAATAAACAAACCCTTCATGGTGTTGCGCTGTTTAAAATGAATATTCAGCGTTTTTCCCGGATTATTTCCCGATTCTACCTGTTTGACGATTGCTTCGCTTGTCATATCATGATTTAATGTTAAACAACTGACCGATCTGAGAAACTTGCAGAATGAATATGATTATAACAACCGGGAGGGACTTGCCAATGCTGCAGCACTCAAATTTGTCATGTAAAGGTAACCCTAAATAATTTTATTTGGTTTTTTATTTTCTCGCCTTCTTGCATAAATCTACTTTTATTGATTTTATTGAAGTAATTTTGAAGATTGTTTCTTTATAAAACACGTTCATGAATATTCCAAAATTTTCCAATATCCCTCATTCTTTCCATGCAGAATTAAAAGCAAAGATCAGTGAGTATTTTATCGAGGTAGGGCGGTCAACAACCGGTAATTATCAACTCTTCATTAAAGCAGTGGTATTAATGGTGAGTTTTATTTTCCTGTATATACATCTTGTGTTTTTTACTCCTCCCGTAATATGGCAGGTGTTTGAAAGCGTATTATTAGGATGTCTTGTGGCAGCAATCGGTTTCAATGTAATGCATGATGGTGCACATGGCAGTTTTAGTAAATATAAATGGATAAACCATCTTGCTGCATTTTCACTGAATATACTTGGCGGTAATAGTTTTATGTGGAATATGAAGCATAATGTAATTCATCATGCCTATACAAACATAGATGGTGTCGACGATGATATTGACATTCAGCCCTGGTTACGCATGAGCAGCACGCAAAAAAAATACAAAATGCATAAATATCAGCATTTGTATTTTTGGATACTGTATTCGCTGCTTTATATATTTTGGATATTTATATTGGACTATCAGAAATATTTTAAAGCCAGGATCGGGAACATGCCGGTTAAGAAAATGAAATTGAGTGATCATTTTATTTTCTGGGGCTTCAAATTTGTTCATCTCTTTTTATTTATCGGCTTGCCCGTATATATGGTAGGATTTGGATCATGGCTTATTAGTTTTCTCATCTTCACATTGGTTGCTGGTTTTGTATTGAGTCTTGTTTTTCAGCTTGCCCATACTGTTGAGCACACTGCCTTTCCGATAGCTAATGCCAAAACCGGTAAAATGGAAGATGAATGGGCTATACACCAGATAAAAACCACCGCCAATTTTGCAACAAAAAATAAACTGGTTACCTGGCTGACAGGCGGTTTGAATTTTCAAATTGAGCATCATTTGTTTCCAAAAATATCTCATGTTCATTACCCCGCTCTTCGTAACATTATTAAAAAAATCTGTGAGGAACATGGTATTGATTACATTGAATTCAGAAATGTACGGTTTGCCATAGCTTCTCATGTAGCCTTTTTAAGGCAAATGGGCCGGTAAATTACTTTAATGACTATTGTTTTTTTGGCAAAAATCCCGGATTGACATAAAATCAAAGGTGTTTCTGCAGGGCAATTCTTCTCTGTTGTATACTTATCGTAACCAGTTTTTACATAATAAACGCAACCTCTTAGCTGAATTTCCTTGTACGTTCATGGTTTAATTGTTACCTTTTATACAATGCAATAGAATTTTTTTGAACAAGAATGTATCTTCAGGATCACCAAACATATTTTTATGGCAAAAACAATCTCTCATAAAATCGTATACAAGAAAACCACACCAAAGGTTCTTTATGATCTGTACATGAATGCGAAGAAACATTCTATGATCGCCGGAGGTCCGGTAAAGATATCTGCAAAAGAAAGTGCTCCTTTTTCAGCACATGGTGGCTATATAACCGGCACTAATCTCAAATTAATAAAAGATAAACTGATAGTGCAGGCATGGCGTTCACAGAATTGGGACAAGTCAGATCCTGATTCAATTTTTATGATCATGCTGGAGCCAAAAGGAAAGGATGTGGTAATGCATGCGGTGCATTCAAATATACCAGATGCTCACGTTGAAAGTATTGATAAAGGTTGGTATGGGCATTACTGGAATCCATGGAAACAATTTCTTGCAGGCAAACCGATTACCCGGCCGCAGATGTAATCGTTTCTTCAGGTTTATAGCATGAATAAAATATAAAAGTTTGTATTCATAATGCATACATCTGAAGACTCATTCTCTTTGCACATAATTTATATATAGCATGAAACAGGAGCCGAGTACTGACAGCAAATAAAAGCTCTTAAGAGAAACACGACTTACAACAGATTCTTGTTTCGATTTTTTTTCTTTGAAACAGGTCTCTGCATTTTGTTCATTCTTTTGCAACAACATCGTCAGGCATTATATTCGTCATACCAACCTCTGCTTTGTTTTAAACCCAGGGACCAATTTATCATCGCCATTCATTATTAATATATCTGTTGGTCAAACATTATCAGAAAACTCTAATATATCTGTAGAAAACTATCCACCATTTTTTTCTTTTTAAATAAGATTTAGTTTAAAAATAAAAAGCATAGTATTTGTAAATGAATAAATACGGTTAAAAACCGGAACTACATATGTTAGAGAACCTCCTTGCTTCTATAGAACAATCTGTGCTCATTGATAAACTTGCAGAGTATACGGCCAGGTACACCCAATTTCTTGTAAAAGGTGAAAAACGAAAAGATCCTGATAACTGGGAGCAGATCATACTGGAATTACAGGAAGAAATAAAAAGAAGAAAGGCGATCGCCAAAATAACTTTATCATCTCGCAGAGATGCGAAATGATTTTTATCAGCACCCATTGAGTGCTTTTTTGTTTTTATTGTATATTTTGACTAGAGGGTTAGGCTGGATTTTTATCCAGCCTTTTACTTTTGCAAAAAATTTCGAAGCCTTTACTCCGCAATTTTACCGAATGTGTTTATCTTCTGCCAGGAATTACGATCAGGATAACCAACAGGAGCGCTCTGCACCAATAAAAATCTCCAAAGGTCAATACATAGCTTATGATTGTTATATAAGCAATTTAAAAGGAAGTCGTTTTTTTATTCATCATACAGGTCAACAGGCATTGAGATTTTGATTAGCCCTGGAGTTAGTTTTGGCGGTCATCGAATTTAGATATCAGTTTTACCCTTTATGTAAACCTTTTTTAAAAAAAATGACAAGAGAGGTGGTTTATAATTGATCTATTAAAAATTGGAATGATTTATGCAATTAAGCACACACTTAAATCCCTGGGCGAAATGGAAAAAAGATACCTGACTCTGCAAACGATCTATGAGATCGTGAAAAATGACAGTCATCCCACTTCAACTATTGTTTACCCAAATGAAGTTATCATACGTCAAGACTTTCCCTGGGATGAAAGTGTAAAGTACATTGACGAATTGTGCTCAGAGCACCTGGTCGAGATTATTCCGCATTCTCCCGCTGTTATCTATCTTACGGATAAAGGAATTCAATACGTTCTTTCCACTAAGAAGAAGTATGTAGCATAGTCATTTCGTCCCGGGATCAGAAGCCTGTATTCATTTTTTTATACCATATCCCGCATAAAGTATATTCATATCCTTGCTTTCAACCAGTTGAAAAACCTTTCCCAACCCCTCATAAGTTAATTCGCCCTTCGCCCGTTTTCGCAGATAGCCTAACATTTTTGGGATAGAAATATTTGGCCGGGAACCGGTATGCTCTTGCCAATCAAAACCATTTTCAGTAAGAAGTGTCCTGATCTCATCCGGCTTAATAAACATTTTCCATACGTGCAGGTGACGAGGCATGAATGCCCAAGGCTTCCATTCCTGCCAAATTTTAATAGCTACCAGTTTACTGATAAATGTCCTGTTGAGTGTGTCATAGAAGAAAATTCCATTTGGCTTAAGCACCCTTGATATCTCAGAAATTACTTTGGGCAGATCTTTCACGTGCTCTAAAACATCACAGCAAAAAACGCAATCAAATGATTTGTCGGCATAAGGTAGTTGTTCACCCGAACCCAACTCATATTTTATATCGAGATCATTCGCCCTGGCATGATTTGTCGCTATTTGAAGTGACTGAGCGGAAGGATCAATACCTGTAGTAGTAAATCCCATTTTGCAAATCTCTTCAGTTAAAATGCCTCCGCCACTTCCAACTTCAAGCGCAGTTTTACCGTTTGGGTCTATTCTGAGTTTGGAAATAGTTCTCTCCATATATCCAACTCGCCATGGATTAACGGAAGTTTTCAGGAGGTGCAAAATAGTGTTGGGCTGCCACCAGATATCACCAGCTTCATTATAAAGATCATTGTCTATCTCTTTATAAATTTTTTCACTTATTTTTTCCATAACTATTTTTTTAATGCTTCAATTTCAAGATAAGATTGTTTGTCGGATTCATGAAAAATGCGCAACGTAGCTTTTTGAAAATCGCTTTCTTTTGCCAGGTAGATGTTCAAAAATTCCTGCGGCGAAATGCATAAACAATTTCTCATAATGAACGCTTTGCCGATTTATTTGTGTTGTAAATGATACGAATAAAACGCCGAAAAGGATTTTTGTTATTGCTATGGAAGTATAATAAACAGGATTCGGATAAGGTTCAATGTTTTTCTTTAAAAGTTAAATGATGTTCTGCCTGCAAAGACGGACACTTCGCACCTCAAAACAAATTTTTGATCCATCCTCCGTCTACTGCCAGTGAAACACCTGTAATATAACTGGCCCGTTCGCTGGCTAAAAATGTAACGGCTGCAGCAAACTCTTCCGGAGTTCCAAAACGTCCTAATGGTATTTCGCTTTTCGCTGAACTAAAGGAAGGAGTGGTTTCGATAAGTTCCTTCAGCCTTTCGGTTTCTGTGTAACCCGGCATTACATTATTGACGGTAATATTATACATGGATAGTTCATAGGACAAAGTTTTTATTAAACCAACAACAGAAGCCCTGACAGAGTTGGATAGGACCAGGTTATGAATGGGTTGTTTTACCGCCATTGACGTAATGGAAATAATTCTTCCCCATTGTTGTTGCTTCATGCCCGGTAAAAAACCATTGATCAAACCGACAGCACTTATCAACAAACTGCTATAGGCCTTATCCCAATCTTCCTGTTTAAACTCTTCAAATTTTCCTGAGGGTGGCCCACCCGTATTGGTGATTAGGATATTAATGTTGTTATAAACTTGTAAGGCTTTTTTGATGATCTGCTCTCTTTCAAATGCAACAGACAGATCTCCGGCAATGGCCAGCACTTCTCCACTACTTAATTTTTCTATTTCACGTTTTGTGTGTTCAAGATTTTCTTTATTACGTCCGCAAATAATTATTTTGGCACCTTCCATTGCAAGTTCAAGTGCAACGCTTTTTCCAAGTCCCTGGCTGGAAGCGGCCACAAAAGCCACTTTATTTTTTAGTCCCAGTTCCATAAATTATTTTCTCAGGTAATCATGTGTCTGAGCGGGGTCTTTTGCTGAGCTTTAAAAAAAATCAAATATCACCACGCAAAAATACCCCGCTTAAACGAAAACTATTTTCTTAAATAATCATCCGTTTTGTCTAACCAATCCTGGCGGGGAGGAGCCCAGGTATCTACTTCTTCTACGTCACCGATCATCAGGGCTTCATGCGGCAGGTTTGAAGGAATAACCACTACGTCTCCCGGATATAAGTCCATGGATTGTTCTTTATTTTCTCCAAACCAAAAACGCATCGAACCGGAAATTACCTGGGTAACCTGTTCATGCATATGACTATGTAACGGTACTACAAAACCAGCCTTGAATTTCATTTTGGCGACCATCAGTTTTTCTCCGCAAATAATTTTTCGGGCCATAGATGGATTCACATCTTCCGTCGGTACAGTTTCCCAATTTATTTTTTTTATCATGCTCAATAGGTTTTATTTCTTTGGCTGCTGATTTTCCGTTACTGTAATTTACAGAAATGTGTGCTTCAAATCTATTTTACGACCGGTTAATGATTTACTGCTATTTCAATTAATTTGAGTCCTTATTAATAAAATTTGCATGAAAAAATATCTTGTCATTTTTTTGATCTTTATAGCATTCCAGAGTTGTGCGCAGACTAGACAGAGAATGGATTTTGAAAATTATAATCCGCCTTCAACACTTGTAGTTCCCCAACATAAATTAACAAAGGCAAAATTTCCTTTCATTGATGTACATAATCACCAGGAAGAAATGCCATATATGGATCTTTCTACATTGACAAGGGAAATGGATAAGATGAACATGAAAGTAATGGTCAATCTCAGCGGCAGCAATGGTGAAACACTAAAAAGATCTACTAAGAATGTCAGGGATCATTTTCCAAACAGGTTTATTGTTTTTGCCAATATTGATTGGAACGGAGTGGGAGAAAAAGGCTGGGGTGAAAAAGCAGCAAAACAATTGGAAGAAGATGTAAAGAATGGCGCCAATGGCCTGAAGATATTTAAAGATCTTGGTTTTTCCGTGAGAGATATTAATGGCAAAAGGGTAACGGTGGATGATCCGAGGCTTGATCCCATTTGGGAAAAGGCCGGTGAATTAAAAATACCTGTATTGATCCATACTGCCGATCCAAAATCTTTCTGGGACCCGATGGATGCAAATAATGAACGGTGGCTGGAACTGGCAACACACCCATATCGTAAAAGAAATAATACCGATCCTGCACCATGGGATACTCTGATTGCCGAGCAGCATCGCATGTTCAAAAATCATCCGCATACAACTTTTATTGCTGCGCATTTTGGCTGGTATGCAAATAACCTGGCAAAGCTGGGGCAATTGCTTGATGAAATGCCAAATGTAAATGTTGAGTTTGGAGCCGTCATCGCAGAATTGGGAAGGCAGCCACGCATGGCCAAACAATTTTTTACCAAGTACCAGGACAGGATATTATTTGGTAAAGATAGCTGGGCGCCGGAAGAGTATACCACCTATTTCCGTGTGCTGGAAACAGAAGATGAGTATTTTCCTTATCACAAAAAATATCATGCCTTCTGGGCTATGTATGGTATGGGATTGCCTGATGATATTCTGAGAAAGGTTTATTATAAAAATGCACTGCGGATCATTCCGAATATTGATAAAACATTGTTTCCTGAATAAACTCTTAGGGCATTGTTGGTATGAGTCGTTGTTTTTTTATTTACCCAACTCTTCCCCGACGAGTCTCCTCCTAGTTTAAAACACATTCTTTTTTAGGAAAATCAAGAGGGACTCGTCGTCGTAACAACATTTTGTCCCCTATAGATTTCATTATCTTCCTTAAATGCCGGTTCATACCAGGATAAATAAAGAAGGAATTTATTTTATCACCTTTACATGCTATGGATGGTTACCTCTCATTGATTTATCTCAAGGGTATGATTCAGCCTATAATTTTTTTAGAGCTCTTAAAGATCAACAGCATACCGTTTTGGCGTATGTAATTATGCCTAACCATCTGCATTTTCTTTTACATTATGGTGGTGGAAAAAGCCTGAACACAGTCATCGGTAATGGTAAAAGATTTATGGCATATGAAATAATAAACCTTCTGGAGCAAGGGGGTGAGCAGATAGTATTACAAAAACTAAGTGCTGAAGTAAAAGATAAAGACCGTAATCGTGGTAAAAGGCATGAAGTCTGGATTGATGGATTTGATGTAAAGGAATGCCGGACAGAAAAGTTTATATTGCAGAAGCTGATCTATATACACGAAAATCCAGTGCGTGGCAAATGGAAGTTGTGTAAAACTTCACTGGATTATCTACATAGCTCAGCACCATTTTATTTTAATGGGAGACAACAATTGTTTGAAGTCAGGGATTATCGTGATTTTATAAAGTGGGAGGAAATGTATGAATAGAGCGACGAGTCCCTCTTAGTATTCCTTACATGAATTTGTCTCGTCCTGAAATA